>JAABUJ010001130.1_pt1 | contig 41568 bp, 42 predicted proteins | sample 5559131 | NCBI WGS metagenome assembly JAABUJ01 (sample SAMN10711875, study PRJNA513366) | rock metagenome | isolation source: Antarctica rocks | place: Antarctica: Victoria Land, Mt New Zealand nord | collected 2016-01-07 | reverse complement strand
AGACGGTGACTCTGACATTGGAAGAAGTCCTGCTGCACTTGTGCAACCATCAGACGTGGCATCTGGGCCAGGTTTCGATGGCGTTACAGCGGCAAGGGATTGACCCGCCGAACTTTGACTATGTGTTACTGCGCGAACCGGAAGACGGATGCTCGGAAGAATCGGGGGCGGCGGATTTTGTCGTGAATGTCGAGGGCGTGATCTACGACGGCAGCCGTTATCTCATGGCTCTTCGGAGTGAGCAGGAGGCCCACGCTGGGGGAACGCTCGCCTTTGCGGGCGGCAAGGTGGAAGGCACGGACACGCCCGACGCGCTGGAAGAGACGTTAAGGCGCGAAATCCGCGAGGAGGTCGGCGTCGAAGTGGACGATTTGGTCTACGTCGAAAGCCATTCCTTCGGCAGCGCCCCGCCGTGTCTGGATGTCGTCTTTTTGTGCCGCCATGTCAGCGGCACTCCCATCGCCGTAGACCCCGCCGAAGTCAGCGCGGTGCAGTGGATGACACTGGAACAGGTCCTGGCGCACCCGAAGACGCCGCCCTGGATCGCGCACAGCCTGAGGCTGGCGGACGAGAAGCGGCGTCTTGCGGGCGACTGAAGTCGCGGCAACAAGAGCACGAAGTCACCCCAATAAAGCCTCACCCCAATAAAGCCTCCACCTGCGTGGACTAAGAGCGGACCCAGACTGACATTCTGCTCCTAACCTGCGAAGGCAGGTTTCGTGCTTTTGTTGCTGCGGTTTCAACCGCCCGTCCTGCGTTGCTTAAGGCGACGCCCCCGGCGCTCCGGCGTTCGGGGAAGCAGCGGCGCCGCTCGACGCGCCGCCGGTGCGGGTTCCCGCCGTGCCGGGAGTGGCGCTCCCAGCCCCCATCCCGGACCCCATCGCGCCCGGCCCGCCGCCCTGGCCGGTCGCGGCCGTTCCCGAGGCCGCGCCGGCGGGCATGGAGCGGCCATTGGCCGGGCCTTCCGAGCCGAGTCGCGGCCCGGTCGCCGCGTCCGCCGGTTGGCCCCCCGTGCCCGCGCTCGTGCCGCCATGGTTGTGCATCAGCACGATGCCGGTCACGATCACGACGGCTATGATAAGCAGCGCCAAGCCCACCAGCAGCATTTTAGGGATGCCCTGGTTCTTGTCGCCGCCTCCGCTGGGACCAGGATAATCGGTTGCCATAAGTTCTTTCCTCCGCTTGCTTCTTCCCAGGCAAAAATCACGTCAAACCGAGGAAGCAGGCAGCAGGGGAATTACCGACCGCCCCCAGCGCCACCGGCCCCGCCAGCGCCCGCACCGCCAGCGCCTGCCCCGCCAGCGCCGCTAGAACCACCTGCACCGACGCCTCCCACGCCGGTCGCTCCACCGGCCCCGCCCGTTCCGGCGCCGGCCGTACCGCCCGCGCCGGCGGCTCCCGAAGCCCCGCCTCCGGTCATGCCCGCGCCCGCCGTGCCTGCGCCCGCCGTGCCTGCGCCCGCCGTGCCTGCGGCTCCGACGCCGCCGGCCCCGGTCGTGCCCGTTCCGGTCGCGCCAGGGGTGGCTCCGCCTCCCGCGCCTGCTGCGCCGGCTCCAGTGCTTGTCGTTCCGGCGCCTGTGCCCGCCCCGCCGCTCATGCCTGACGAACTACTCGTGCCTGACATGCCACCGGAAGCGCCCGGCGTTCCGCTGGCGGTCCCCGCCCCGCCGGATGCGCCCGCGCCGGACGATCCCGCCGTGGAGGCCGTCCCGGCCGTGCCGCCCTGGTTTGCGTCGGTGCTTGTCCTGTTTCGGCTCGACACGCCCCAGGCAATCAGAGCGATGAGCACGATGCCCGCGATGCCCGCGATGACCCAGGGGACGTACCGGCGCACGGCCGCCTGCTGCTTCTGGTCCGCCGAAGTCTGACCCTCGTTTGGATCTTTAGGATTTGGAAAACTTGTTGCCATTGGTCTCTCCTCTTTCAAAAACTGTGTCCATCCGAGATGGTTTTCCCTCGGAAAAATCAGCCGAAACCGAGGGGGCGTAAGTTAAATTACAGGACTGTAAGCCGGGCCGGATCGTTTCCGTGCAGGTGGTGGTACGCGCAATGATGGGTATACTAATCCCTAGTACGTCACTAGGAAATGCGTTAGGATAAAGACCATGCCCACCCCGTCCGCCCATCGCCTGGAAGATTTAGTCGGCAACACGCCCCTCGTCCGCCTGCGCCGCATCGAGCAGGACGCGCCGGGCGTGGAAATTTACGGCAAGGCCGAGTTCTTCAACCCCGGCGGCTCGGTCAAGGACCGGCCCGCGCTCCACATGATTCTGGAGGGCGAAAAGGCGGGCCTGCTGACGCCCGGGAAGATCATCCTGGACGCCACCTCGGGCAACACCGGCATCGCCTATGCCATGATCGGCGCGGTGCGTGGCTACCGTGTGCGTCTGTGTCTGCCCAAGAATGTCTCGCCGGAGCGCAAAAAGATCTTGCAGGCGTATGGGGCGGAGATCGTCTACACCTCCCCCGCCGAGCAGTCCGACGGGGCTATTCGGATGGTCAAAAAGCTGTACGCCGAGGAGCCGGACCTGTATTTCTACCCCGATCAGTACGGCAACGACAACAACTGGCGGGCGCATTATCAGACGACCGGGCCGGAGATTTGGGCGCAGACAGAAGGCCGCATCACGCATTTCCTCGCCGGCCTGGGGACGACCGGGACCATGATGGGGGCGGGCCGCTACCTGCGAGAAGTCAGCGCCGATGTCAGGCTGATCTCCATGCAGCCCGATTCGCCTTTCAACGGACTGGAAGGCTTGAAGCACCTGGAAACAGCCATCGTGCCGCCCATCTACGACCCGACCGTGGCGGATGAGAACGTCGAGTGCCGCACGGAAGACGCCTATGTGATGGTCAAGCGGCTGGCCCGGGAGGAGGGCCTGCTCGTCGGCATCTCAGCGGGCGGCAACGTCCACAGCGCCGTGCAAGTCGCGAAGACGGTCCCCAAAGGCAGTGTCATTGTCACCATCCTGTGCGACGGGGCCGACCGCTACCTGTCCGAGCGGTTCTGGACCGAGGGCGAGGAAGAACCGCACCCGCAGATTTAGTATTGACATGCCGCCAGTGCCACGAGGAGCCACGCATTGAAATGCGAGGCTGCCAAGAACCAGCGTCCAGGGGACGCAAGAGAAGGACGCCCTCCGGCATAACACCCTGCCGTCTTTCCGTCCCCTGGACGGCGGGCACTTTTCAGCCTCGCATTTCAATGCGTGGCAGTGCTGCCTAATATCAGCCAATCGCTCCCAGGAGAACGCTATTGATTGCCTCCCCGATCCTGATCACCACCACGCTTCTCGCGCCCCTTCTGCTGGGTCTGGCGGCGGTGGCGGCCTCGGAACAGCCGCAGCCACTTCCCACCGTGCAGGAGCGCGGGGGATTGCCGCATGTCTTCGCCAAGCTGAACGCGGGCAAGCCCGTCACGGTCGCCTACTTCGGCGGCTCGATCACGGCGGGGGCAGGGGCGAGTAATGGCGAGCAGACTTCGTACCGCGCCCTGGTCGGCCAGTGGTTCACCACGACGTTTCCGAAAGCCACTGTGACCAACGTGGACGCGGCCATCGGCGGAACGGGGTCGGACCTGGGCGCGTTCCGGCTGGGGCGGGACGTGCTGGCCCGCCACCCCGATTTGGTCTTTGTCGAGTTCGCCGTCAACGACGGCAGCACTCCCGAGCCCATGATTGACCGGGCGATGGAGGGCATCGTGCGGCAGATTCGCCGCGCCGACCCGGCCACCGACATCTGCTTCGTCTACACGTTCGTCGTGGGCCAGCGCGCCGAAGTCGTGGGGACGGGCCTGACGCGGGCCATGCGGCGCGATGAAGCCGTTGCCGCCCACTACGACATCCCCAGCGTCAACATGGCCCTGCCCGCCGCGCGGCGTCTCGCAGGCGGGACGCTGACGGAGGCCGAGTTCTCCAAAGACGGCGTCCACCCGACCGACGCCGGGTACAAAGTCTACGCCGACACCCTGATTGCGTTCTTGGAGTCACAGCGGACGCGCCAGACGGCGGCCTTGCGCCCCCACCCCCTGCCCGCGCCGCTGCGCTCGGACTCGCTGGAACACGCTCAGATGATCTCCCCGGCCCAGATGGCGCCGTATGGCGCGGGCTGGACGACCGACACGCACAACCCGACCGGCAGCTTCCCAGAACTGCTGGTCTCGGACACTCCCGGCGCGACCCAGACCGTCGCCTTTTCCGGCCCCATCCTCGCCCTGTTCTATGTGCTCGGCCCGGACACCGGTGCGTTCGACTATCAGATCGACGGGGGTGAGTGGAAAATTCTGGATCCCTTCGATTCCTTCGCCAAAGGCTACGCCCGCAGCCACTACCGCCTGCTGGCGGACGGGCTGGCGGACACGGGCCACACGCTGACGCTGAAGGTGCGGGCGGAGCACAACCCGGACAGCAAGGGGACCTGGACGCGCATCGGGTATCTGCTGACGAACCCACCACGGTGAACACCTGCTGAACTATGCTAGGGAGAGCGCTTAATGGCCGAAGACAGACCTATTCCGAAACCCGTCGTGTGGGTCGGCTCCTCACGGAAAGACCTAAGGGATTTCCCGGAAGACGCGCAGGACAAGATCGGGACTGCGCTTCAGAAGGTACAATACGGTTCCCGACCGGCCTCAATCAGAACCCTCTCAGGCTTTGGCGGGGCAAGCGTGCTGGAAATCCGGGTCAACGATGACGGGAATGCCTACCGCGCCGTTTATACGGTACGGTTCGCCGAATATATTTTCGTGCTTCATGCTTTTCAGAAGAAGTCCAGCCACGGCATTGAGACTGCGGCGCAGGACATAGAGATGGTACAGGCCCGGCTGGGATTGGCGGAGACCGCCTACCAGAAGCTTGTCACCGACCGAAGTTAGGAGCGTTGATATGGAAGAAACAGAAGTGTTCGTCGGGAGCGGCAACGTGTTCGCGGACTTAGGGCTTCCCAACCCCGAAGAGAGGCAACTTAAAGCGCGTCTGATCATGGAGGTAGAACGCACCATCAAAAGCAAGCGGCTGACCAAAAGACAGGCCGGACAAAAACTAGGATTGGATCAGCCAAGCCTGTCCGAACTGCTGGAGGGGGCGCTTTCCAAATACTCCGTTGACCAGCTTGTCTACTACCTGCGCTGCCTGGGCCGCGACGTGGAACTCACGGTTTCGGTCCGCGAGGGGGAGACGCAGACAGAGAAAGCGGCAAAGCCAGAAGAGCGGGAAACGGTCGCAGCCTGATGGGAAGGGCGCGCTGAGTCAGAGGGCGGTTTCCGGTATGGACCTCTTTTTGATCATCGTTATCGGGGTACTGCTTTTCCTCGGCCTTGCCCTCTGCGGCATTTTCTGGGAAGCTCATCGGTCCGGCGAAATGATTTCTAGGTGGGCTGATGCTCATGGCTATGAGGTGATTGAGAAGAAGGCCCCCATAATAAACCTCGGCCCTTTCCGCTGGGAGAACCCACGCGGGAGAACTTTCTACCACATCACGGTCCGCGATAGCGAGGGCCAGACACGCGCCGGATGGGTCTCCTGCGGCGCGGAGTGGCTGGGGCTTCTCTCAAACAAGGTTGTGATCCGCTGGGACGAGGGCGAGGCGCGGTCGGCTCCTCCACGACTCAGGCAAGTGGATGAAGGAGTGTGGCCGCCCCCGCCCATGCAGTGAACACGATATGTCTGATCCTGCCCCACAACCTGCCACACCATCGTCCGCGAGGCTAATCGTCGGATGGGCGGCTGTCACCGTGCTACTACTGATGTTTGTCATGGCCTTGTTCGGCGATCTTCTCGTGTGGGCGGTCTGCCGGACAAAGTTTGTTCTCTCGCCCCGCTTCCATCAGGTAGAGGGTTGGTTGCGGGCCTGCTCGGCGCGTCGTTTATGGGCTTCCTGATCTTCGAGAAAGGGGCGGAGCATCTTCAGCAGAAACGGTGGAAGCCATTGTTGCTGGGAACTCTGATATTCATCATTGCCACCCTGCCGTTTGCCAAGCCTTGTGCGCTTATGGTTCGGTTCGCAATGGTTAAAGGTGTGGCGGCTCTGGCCCAACCGAAAATTGCCTTACTTGTCGTCCTCTTGTTGCTAGTTTTCGCCTGCAAATGCAGGGCCGTGTTCAACCTTTGGAGGCTTGTGCGGGCGTCGTCGGAGCCGCGAGAGACGCGGCGGATCGTGATCTCAGGATAATGTCGCTTTATAACACAGTGGAACGTGAGCCAGCGATGAACGCTCATTCCAGAAAGGAATACCCGTGACAACGGCAACAAGACATCGCTACATCGTTCAGGATGAACGGATACTCGGCGGCGAGCCGATCATTGACGGTACGCGGACGCCGGTCCGGGCCATCGTAGAACTCTGGCGTTTGGGGATCACCCCGGAGGACATCCCCCATCGTCTCCCCCATCTGCGGCTGGCACAGGTCTTTGACGCACTCAGCTACTACAGCGACCATCAGGAAGAGATCAACGGCCACATCGGGCGCAACCGTGTTCCCGAAGAACGGATTGACCCGCTGGTGCGTGACCTGTGAGTGGACTTTTCATCGCACTTTATTTGGATGAGGATGTGGATGTGCTGCTGGCAGACTTGGTGCGGGCGCGTGGATTCGAGGCAACGACGACCATCGCGAAAGGACAGGGCGGCAACACCGATGCAGAACAGCTTGCATTTGCCCTCACCCAGCAGCGAACCCTGCTCACCCATAACCGCGCGGACTTCGAGCATCTCGCACAGGAGTATTTCGCCGCAGGCCGGAGCCACTTCGGCATCATCATCGCCAATCGTCATCCGGTTTATGATCTGGCGCGTCGCCTTCTGGTAATTCTGAACGCGGTTGCTGCGGACGAGATGCAGAATCAGGTGCGGTACATTTAGGACACAATGCCACTCCATATCACAACCAAACACGATGCCGCCATGCGGGGGCATGGGGCGCGGGACTATCCGCATGAGTGCTGCGGGTTCCTGGTGGGCAAGGCGGTGGCGGACGCGGTGACGGTGGCGCGAGTCGTGCCGGCGGCGAACACCCGTGATGATTCGCCGCACAATCGGTTTGAGATTGATCCGGGGGAACTCGTGAAGACCGACCGGGCGGCGCGGGCGGAAGGGATGGGGGTGGTCGGTTTCTACCATTCCCACCCGGATGCGCCCGCCGAGCCGTCGGACTTTGACCGGGAACACGCCTGGGCGGGGTATTGTTATGTGATTGTGTCGGTCCGGCAAGGCAGCCCGCAGGAGATGCGGAACTGGCGGCTGCGCGAGGACCGGAGCGGTTTTGACGAAGACGCAATCCACATATCTGACGAGTGATCTTGAGGAGATGACACCATGCCCGTGAAGATAGTAGTCCCCACCCCGATGCAGCGGTACACGATGAACCACGAAGAGGTCGAGGTCGGCGGGGCGACCGTGGACCACGCCTTGCAGCACCTAGCTGAGAACTATCCCGACATCAAGAAGCACCTGTTCAACGATGACGGGACGCTGCGCGCCTTTGTGAACGTGTACGTCAACGACGAGGACAGCCGGTACTTGCAGGCGGGGGCGACTCCCGTCAAGGACGGCGACACGCTGACCATCGTGCCGAGCATCGCCGGGGGCCTGGACGCCGTGGGCGCGGGCGGGCCGCCGTCGTTCCATTTGGAGCAGAACCCCGCTCTCATGGAGCTTTCCAATGACGAGGTGCTGCGCTACTCGCGGCACCTGATCATGCCGGAAGTGACGATGGAAGGGCAGAAGCGGCTGAAGGCCGCCAAAGTCCTGTGCGTCGGGACGGGCGGGCTGGGCGCCCCGCTGACTATGTACCTGGCGGCGGCAGGCGTGGGCACAATCGGCCTGGTGGACTTCGACACGGTGGATGTGACGAACTTGCAGCGGCAGATCGTGCATCGGGAAAGCTCCGTCGGCCAGCCGAAGATAGACAGCGCGGAGCGGACGCTGAAGGAGATCAACCCGTTTGTCAACATCGTCAAGCACGAGGTCATGCTGACGAGCGAGAACGCGCTGGACATCCTCAAGGACTATGACATCATCGCGGACGGGACGGACAATTTTCAAACGCGCTACCTGGTCAACGACGCCTGCGTGCTGCTGGGCAAGCCGAATGTCTACGGCTCCATCTTCCGGTTCGAGGGCCAGGCCAGCGTCTTTTACGCCAAAGACGGCCCCTGCTACCGCTGCCTGTACCCGGAGCCGCCCCCGCCCGGCCTGGTCCCGTCGTGCGCCGAGGGCGGCGTGCTGGGCGTCCTGCCCGGCATCATCGGAGTCATCCAGGCCATCGAGGTCGTCAAGCTGATCCTGGGCGAAGGCCAGCCGCTCGTCGGGCGACTGGTGCTGTTCAACGCGCTGAAGATGTCCTTCCGCGAACTGAAGCTTCGCAAAAACCCGGAGTGCCCGATCTGCGGCGAGCACCCGACGCTGACGCACCTGATTGACTACGACGAGTTCTGCGGCGTCGGGCGCGGGGACGAAGGCCCGGCGCTCGGCAGCAACGAGGAGATCACGGCGACGGAACTGAAAGCGAAGCAGGATCGGGGCGACAAGTTCACTCTCCTTGACGTCCGCGAGCCGTATGAGTACGCCATCGGGCATATCCCCGGCGCGAGGCTGGTGCCGCTGGGCACGGTCAAGGAGCGCCTGCACGAGTTCGACACGGCGGAGGATATCGTGCTCCACTGCAAGTCCGGCAAGCGGTCGTCGGAGGCGTTGCAGATATTCAAAGAGGCCGGGTTCGGGAAGCTGCACAACCTGACCGGCGGCATCCTGGCCTGGTCGGACGACGTGGACCCGAGCGTGCCGAAGTATTGACCTTCTCCCCGCCGCAGGAACCTCTCCCCGCCGCAAGCGGCGACCCTCCCCTGTTAAGGGAGGGGTCGCCGCTTGCGGCGGGGGTAGGTCTTGACTCCTTTCCCGCCCGCCGGGTATATTGGGCGAACGCGGGGCGGCAATGTCCTGTAAATCGCTAGACAATGTAAACAAAGGCTTGCAGACCAAGCAGACCGGGTACTAACCATGAGCATCACATCCTCCGACAGCCCGCAGAAAGTTCGACTGAACCTGACGTTCCCCACCGAGCGCGTGGACCAGCCGCTTTTGGCGCAGGCGATCAAGAACTTCGGCGTCGTCGCCGACATCCGGCGGGCGCAGGTCGAGCCGCACACCGGCGGCTACATCATGCTGGAACTGACCGGCACGGAGAAGCAGATTGATGACAGCATCGCCTTTTGGAAAGCGTTCGGCGTCGGCGTCGGCTTTATCGGTGCGGACGAAGTGCAGGCATATTAACCGTAAGGGCGGGGTTATCCCGCCCCTACCAATCACAGGAGAACACCAACGATGGCAGACGGCAGCAATTACGCGCATCCCGAGGTCCTTGTCGAGACCGATTGGGTCGCGCAGCATTTAGGCTCCGGCGAGTTCAAGCTGATCGAGATTGACGTGGACACCGAGGCGTATGCCCAGGGCCACATTCAGGGCGCAATCGGCTTCAACTGGCAGACGGAACTCGAGGACACCCTGCGGCGCGACGTGCCGGACCAGGGCCAGTGGGAGAGCCTGTTGAGCAAGGCAGGGATCAGCAACGGTGATACGCTGGTGCTTTACGGCGACAACAACAACTGGTTCGCGACATTCGGCTACTGGCTGTTCCTGATCTACGGCCATGACCGGAGCAAGCTGAAGCTGATCAACGGCGGGCGCAAGAAGTGGGTCGCCGAAGGGCGCGAGCTGACGACGGAAGTCCCCGCCCCGGCCGCCACCCAGTATAAAGCCTCCGAGCCGAACTGGGAGCTGCGCGCCTTCCGCGACCAGGTCCTCCAGAAACTGAACGACCCGAACCTGACGCTGATTGATGTCCGCTCGCCGGACGAGTTCACCGGCAAGGTAATCGCGCCGCCCGGCATGAGCGAGACGGCCCAGCGCGGCGGGCACATCCCCGGCGCGCAGTCGGCCCCGTGGCTGAACGCGGTCAAAGAGGACGGCACGTTCAAGTCCGCCGAGGAGCTGCGGGGGTTTTACGGCGGCAAGGGCGTGACGGAGGGCAAGGACGTGATCGCCTACTGCCGCATCGGCGAGCGGTCGTCGCACACCTGGTTCGTGCTGTACAACCTGCTGGGCTACGAGAACGCCAAGAACTACGACGGCTCGTGGACCGAGTGGGGGTCCATCATCGGCGCTCCCATCGAGCGCGAAGCGCCGACGGTCGCGGGGCAGGGCGGCGACGCCAAAGTCTGCCCGTAGCCTCTGACCCGGCACTGGAAGTGCCGGGCTACTCGTGAGTGGAAGTCGCTGCGCGACTGAGGAAGAGCTTCTACTGGCTACTCCTCAGTGCCGGAGGCACTTCCATTCGGCAGTAGCCCGGCACTTCCAGTGCCGGGGCCGCTTCACTGGGCGGAAACATTTCCTATGCGACTGACCACAAAAAGCCAGTACGGCCTGCGCGTGCTGGGCGACCTCATCCGCAACTGGCGCGAGGGCAACGGCTACCTGCAAGTGGGGGAGCTGGCTTCGCGCTGCGACACGTCCCAGAAGTATCTGGAGCAGGTACTGCTGCCGCTGTCCCATGCGGGCATTCTGGAAAGCAAGCGCGGACAGCACGGCGGCTACCGGCTGAACCGCGCGCCCAACGATGTGTCGCTGGCCGAGGCTCTGCGGCACCTGGAAGGGCTGCTGATGCCGATCCCCAAGTGGGCGGATGACAACACGGACTCATCGGAACTGGCCCGCGTCCTGCGGCGGGTGCGGGACGCGATCCGCAACATCCTGGAAAATACGTCCATCGAAGTCCTGGCGGAGAACGAGGCGGCCGACCCGAAGCGCACGGGCGAGGCGGTCGAGGCGCTGATGTATTACATTTAGGAACCCCTCCCCTGTTAGGGAAGGGCCTCAGAATAAGCAAAAGCCCCTGCCTCTCGTCAAGAGGCAGGGGCTTTTGCTTTTTGGAAAGCCGTATGGGAGCGTCTACAGCCACTGGCTGCCGACGGCCAGGACGTAGATGCCGATGTAGAGGGCGACGGTGCCGCGCAGGGAAACGGCGATGAGGCGGGGGCGGCGCGCGCGGTAGTGGGCGGCGAAGGCGAGAAGGGGCAGAAAGCTGACCATCTTGGCGGCGCAGAAGGCGAGGTCGCCGTGGTGCAGGCAGAAGGCCATCCAGGGGTTCGCTTCGGACGCGGCGCCGGCGTGGACCCAGTAGAGGGTGGAGCACATGTCGGCGGTGCAGATCAGCAGCAGCAGCAGGCTGTCCCAGGCGAGGCAGGCGAGGCCCCAGTTTGTTTGCGGCCGGTTTGTTTGCGGCCGGTCCGTCTGCTCCCGTTTCATCGTCTTATCCGTCTGCTGTTCCCAGGCTACCATTCGTCGCTCCTCTTTCCCTTTGCGGGCGTACACAGCCCTATTATCCACAAACTAGGCCAAGTCCTCGATTGAGGGCCTGTGAGGACTACCGGGTTTTGCGGGAAGGTGGGGAAAACGGTAGTTTTGCGGATAAAGTCCCTGCCCGTCAGGGCAGGGAGACGCCCTTCGGCTCGACCAGCTTGACCAGGCCGATGGAACCGAAGAAGAGCAGGGTGAGCGGGATGGCGAGGGCCAGCATGGTGCCGGGGTCGTTGGAGGGGGCGACGACCATCGCGAGCGTGAACAGGCCGACGGCGATCTGCCGCCAATAGCGGATCATCAGGGCGGAGTTGATGATGCCGACTTTACCCAGGAACATGAGGACGACGGGAAGCTCGAAGAGCAGGCCGAAGACGAACAGCAGCTTGATGGTGAAGACGATGTAGGTGAGCGGGTCCTGGTAGAGTACCGCGCCGGGAAAGTCTGCCATAAAGCTGAGGAACCATTTGACGGCCATCGGCAGGATCAGGTAGGCGCAGGTAGTGCCCATCGCGAAGAGCACCACGGACATGGGGGCGACGAAGTGGACGCCGCGCTTCTCCTGGGGGGTCAGGGCGGGCGAGATGAAGCCCCAGAGTTCCAGGACGATGAATGGCAGCGCCAGGACGAGGCCGCCGAAGGTGGCGATCTGGAGCTTAACGAAGAAAAGGTCCGTAAACGAGCGGACGAGGAAACCGCCGTTGGGAATCGCTAGGCCCGGCGCGGGGTGTTTCGGCATCTTCGCCAGCGTTTCGGTGATGGGAGCGGACAGCGCGGAGAACAGGGGCTTGGAGCAGACGTACATCACCGCCATGCCGACCGCGACATAGATGCAGGCGCGGATGAGGCGCGTCCGCAGCTCGGCCAGATGCTCGGTCAGCTCGGCTTTCCGTTCTTCGTTGCGTTCGCGCTCTTCTTCCGGGCCGCTGAGTTGGAGTTTGGTGGACATGGTTCGATTATGCCGCAAGGGGCAGGGAGTTGAAACGCCCCCGCCCCGAAACCGGCGCTCAGATCACGACGCTGGTTTCGGTGTAGACCAGCTTGGTGGGCGAGTTCGGGTTGCCCGCGCCGCCGGAAAACCCGCCGCCAGGATAGCCGCCGGAAAACCCGCCGCCGGAGAAGCCCCCACCAGGATACCCCCCGCCAGGATACCCCCCGCCAAAGCCACCGGGATAACCGCCGCCAGGGTAGCCGCCGCCGCCAGGGTAGCCGCCGCCGCCAGGGTAGCCGCCGCCGCCAGGGTAGCCGCCGCCGCCGGGATAACCGCCGCCGGAGAAGCCGCCGCTGCCGAGGGACAGAAGGCCGGGGGTGGTCGTAGTCAGGGATAGGGTCGTCTGCATGCGGACGATGCGGCCGGCGTTGTAGGCGAAGTAGATCACACGCTCGAACTTGATGTCCTGGGCGGCGATGGGCGGCAGGACCGAGCCGGGGGCGGGCCGGAAGAGGGCGGGGCCGGCGTAGGTCTCGCGGATCTTGGCGGTCGGGTAGCGGTCCTGCCACTCAAAGCCTTCCAAAGTGCTGGTCGCCGTCACGGTCGTGGGCGTGGGCGAGGTCCAGTCCAGGGTGAGATGGACGGGGGTCTCCCAGTGAGCGCCGACCGAGACGCGGCGGGGCGGCAGAACGGGGATGGAGAAGCCGACGGCGACGCCCTTGTTCTGGGACGGCAGATCGGACAGGATGCGCCCGCGCGCGTCCACGGTGCGGTACTCGGCGCGGAGGGCGGCAAGCGGGACGACGCTGCCGCGCGTGGAGATGTAGGAAACGAACGGCTTGGGGCGGGCGGAGCGGTCCACGGGGATGACCTCGTCGCGGATGAGGTACTCGCCGCCGGTGGCGTTCTCGACGGTGCGGCTGAAGCGCAGGCGGGACTCCTGGATGGGCGGGGGCGCGACGGCCGGGGGGGCATCGGTGGGCGCGGCGGTCAGATCGGTGCGGCGCTGGTAGCGCAGGCTGAGGTTGGTCTTCCAGGGATAGGTCAGCTTGATGCCCTGGCCGGCGGGCAGGTTGATCCGGTTGGCGAGCTGGACCGAAACGGTGTCTTGGCCGATCGGCTTGCTTTGGCGGTCATAAACGACGATGGTGAGTGCGTGCAGGCCGTCGTTGTAATAAGCCAGCGTGTCGGGTGCGTCGGCGGGGGCGTAGCCGGCCTTGGTGTCCCAGATGTAGACGGGGGCGCGCGGGCTGGCGGGCAGCGCCTGGGCGGTGACGAAGCGGCCGTCAATGCTGACGGCGACGTAGCCGCCTTTGGGGAACTCGCGCAGCTTGATGGGGACGGATTCGCGGACGATGGCCTTGTTGAACGGCCGGGCAATCTGGATCGGGCCGGCGGGGGCGAGGGCGCCCGCCGCCGGGGCGGGCGGGACGGTGGCCGCGTTCTGAGCCAGGATCGCCCCGGCGGCCAGGGTGCCGGTGAGGGCGAGCAGAGCGAGCGTCGTTGCCGATGGGTTGCGCATAATGATGGACCTCGGTTATTGGACAGCAGCAGAAAGGGCGCACACGCCCAGGAAGGGCGAACGCCGTGATAGAAGGGCGAACGCCGTAACGGAAGGGCGAACACAAGGTTCGCCCCTACGGATTGTCGGGCACATCGGCCGAGGCGGCGGCCTCGGCGATGGCGGCGCGGGCCTGGTCGGCCAGGCGGGCGGGGACAAGGATGTCGCCCCAGCGGGATTCGCCGGCCTGGAAGACGTTCCCCAGCGCGGGGGCGGGCAGGCCGTCGAAGGTGGCCGGGATGCCGGCGGCTTCGAGCAGGCCGCGCACGATGTTGGCTTCCATTTCCGTCCCGGCGGCGAAGACGGCGGCCAGCGGCTCCATTTCGGCATCCGGCAGCGCGACGTTGTCGGGGACGCCCGCGAGCGGGTCGGTCGGGATCTCCCAATCGTCCAGCGCCTGCTCGGCTTCGGGCAGCGAGGCGGGGTCGGTCCGGGCCACGTAGGAATCGATGTCGGCGACGAGCATGTCCGCTTCGCGCTCCTCTTGCCGGTCCTGGGCCGCTCCGCGTTCGCCTTCCTGCCGGGCGGCGGCTTCGAGCGGGGTTTCGAGGGCTGTTTCCATGTGAGAATATGGTTCGGGCATGTATTTCTTCCAGCAGGCCGGATTTAGGGCGCCCACATCAGCTTGGCTTGGCCGGTGGCGACGACGAGGCCGGCTTCGGTCTGGATGTCGCCTTCGCAGACGATCAGGCGCGGGCGGACGGCGACGATGCGGGCCGTGATCCGCAGCGGGTCGCCGACGGCGGCGGGCCGCTTCAGGCGCGTGGTCAGCTCGGCGGTGACCCAGTGCAGGCCGTGGCGCTCCAGGGCGGCGCGGGACAGGCACTCGTCCAGCACGAGGGCGAGCAGGCCGCCGTGGACGCGGTCGGCCCAGCCTTGATGCTCGCGCAAGGGCGTCCAGCGGGCGCCGTAGGTGTCGCCGTCCCAGGCGAAGGTCAGGTGGAGGCCGATCGGGTTGCGCGGGCCGCAGCCGAAGCACAGGCCGTCGTCTTCGAGAACTTGCATAGTCGGAACCCGGCCTGCATAGTCGGAACCCGGCCAGCAAGCATTTTATGAAGGCCGGGTCTCCTCGGATGGGCCGCCCCTTCGGGGCTTCGGATCGTGCGGGCGTCCGCTCACGTCTGCCCAGAGCCGGTTGTTATAAAAGTCGCATTCGCGCTGGACCGGGCAGGCGGCGCAGGCGGGTTTCTGCGAATGGCAGGTGCGGCGTCCGTGTTCGATCAAGTGGACGTGAAACGAGTAAATCCGGTCGTCATCAAGCAGGCGGGGCAGCAGGTCGTGCGCCTGGTCGGCGGTGACGGTCGGCCCGATCAGGCCCAGCCGCCGCGAGACGCGGTGGACATGGGTGTCCACAGGCAGGACGGGCCGGCCCAGGTTGAACATCAGGACGCAGGCAGCGGTCTTGGCCCCGACTCCGTGGAAGGAGCGCAGGTAGTCGCGGATGGCCGCGTCGTCCCACAACCGGATGTGGTCCAGGTCGGTCCGGCCATTGCGCTCGTAAACGTCCTGCAAGATCGCCTGGATGCGCGGCGCCTTGATGTTCGCCAGGCCGCCGGCCCGGATGGCATCGGCCACGGCGGTGACACTTGCCGTCCGCACGTCCTCCCAGCCGCCGGGAAAGGCCAATCTCAGGGACGCATAGGCGCGCCCGGAGTTCAGGTCGCTGGTGTTCTGCGACAGGACGGTCGCGACGAGCGCGCCGAGGATGTCATCCTGATAATTTTCGGCCCGCCAGACGCGCGCGCCGTAGGCTTCGGTCAGCGCCCCCTCGACGCGCGCCGCTTTGGCGCGCAGCCCATTTTCGCGCAGTTCGTTTTCGCGCAGCCCATTTTCGCGCAGTTCGTTTTCGCGCAGCCCATTTTCGCGCAGTTCGTTTTCGCGAAATCCGCTCTCACGGAATCCTCCCGCTTCCGAGGCGCGGACGCGCTTTGGGGCGTGTGCGTCGTTTTCCGCCGGTGATTCTGCTGATCGCGCCGATGCCACGGGCAATTATAGCATATCGTCCGGCGGTTGGCAAGGGAGGGCGAAAATCGGCGCTCGGCTTCTCACGGGGGAAAGGAGGACCGCCCCCCTGCCCCCAATTCTGGGGGAGCCGGAGGCCGCCCCTGCGCTCCGACTCCGTCCCCGGCCTCCAACCCTATCCCCGGCGCGAGCAGGGAAGAATCGTCGGGTTGCCTTGTTCCCCAGACTGAAGGCTGGGTCTTTGGTAGAGCGATTGTCCGCCTGCGCGGACAGAAGAAAAGGCCCTCCCCTATTCTACCTTGATGCTGTACTACTTGATGCTGTACTAGCGCCCCGATGCGGCATCCAGGGAAGATGGGGGAGCCGCGCCCGCCTCGGCGGCCACGAGCGCCCGCGCCTTCCCCTGATCGTACAGGAATTCCTTCCGATTCCACTCCGCATAGTGCGCCGCCGTTTCCGGCTTCCCGATCTCGATTTGGTACAGCATCTCCTTCCAGGCGCGCTCGCTCACATAGACGGGGCGACCGTCCTCATGCACCTCGGAGATGTCGTGTTCCAGCGTCGCGAGAAGGCGGGCGCGCTCCTTCACCGCCTGTTCCGCCCGCCACTTCGGCCCACAGATCGGTTCGTTTTCGCAGTTTTCAGCCTCTCTGGCCTCTTCGGCGTCCACCTCGTCCTGCGCCGTGGGGGCGGCGTCCAGGAGGGCGTGGTCGAGCGCGGGCGCGGCGGTCAGCGGCTGCAACAGGCGGCGGGCCTCGACGGTCACTTCCAGGTCGGCTTCCAGGTTCTTGCGGCACTCGCCCTCGAAGCGCTGGGTGTTGGACAGGGCGCGGCGGCGGGCGCGGCCCTCGTGAAGCTGGGGCACGTCCTTGTTCAGCATCTTGACGGCGGTGTCTATCTGCCGGTGCAGGTGCGTCTCGTGGCGCAGCACCTTGTCGAGCTTGTCCAGGCGCTCGTCCTCGGTGAGCGCGGCGTCCTCGAAGAGTTGGGCCTGCCAGCGGTGCAGTCTTCGCAGACGCCAGGAGGCGGCGGCGATCTTTTCGACGTAGTGACGCTCCAGAAGGTTGCCGGGCTGAAGCTGGGCGGCGAGTTCGGCTTCGAGTTGGCAGTAGCCTTCGGGATCTTCTCCGAGGGCGGGGAGGACGATGTCGCGGGCGAAGAGGCCGTGGGTGGTGGCGTTGCGTGCGGCGACGGCCTTGCCGGCGTGTGTGCGTGGGCCGGTGGCGTGAGCGGCGGTGTAAGAAAGCCCGGTCGTTGACATGGTATGGCCTTTGTTTTCTTTCTCCCTGCCCCCCAGGTTGAAAAACTCTTGTCTACTATTATAGCGCATTATGCGGGAGATGTCAAGGGGGGATCACCCCTTAGCCCCCAATTCCGGGGAGCAAGAACCCACCCCACTGCAAGCGGCGCCCCTCCTGAAACGGGAGGGTGAGAAGTTCAGGTCACGGGGAGGTTTGCTGGGTCAAGCGGGGCCGTTGTGAGGGTGTTCCTGCGGGTTCGCGCCTGAGCGTTCTTCTTCCGTGCGCTTTCTTGTGTATGTTTGGTATAATGGCAGCAGGGTGTCACTGTGTCTTTGCGGCGCTCGGACGGGCCGCCCCTTCATAAAATGCTTGCGGGGCTTTGGAACGGGCCACCCACCGGCGGAGCCGGGCATAGCCCTGCCGTTCAGGGCAGGGAGACTTAGGCAAGAAGTCTCATCACCAATCCGAGCGGCACGGAGGCCCCTGGCTTTAGCCACGGGGAGGAAGTGCCGCCTTGCCCTTCCTGCGAAGCAGGAACTAGTTCCGAGGGCAAGACATTTCCTTCTTCTCGTTTCAAAGCCTGCCCCTTTGGGTATACTGTCAGTGTGCAAAGGCACTCCGAAAGACTAAATCCGAAAGGAGCCAACAGTTCTGCACATAAGCGAAGACTCCACGGTTGCGGAAACTCATGCCTTCTTTCCGCGTAAAGTCTTCGGAAGGTTCTTGTTTACAAGAAATGGTCTCCGCGTGAGCGGTATGACACGGGGTGCAGATGTAAGGTAGCCTAATTCTTCTGATGCGGACACACTCCGAAAGCGTGCTTCCCCCAGTTACAGTTGCGACACAACACTTGCAACGAGTCTGGATAGTTGTTGTCTCGCGCCCATCGGTACAGTCTTTGTCCCCCAACGCCAATCTCCTTGCGATGCACATTCCCGTCATTAGCAACGTGGTCAAGGGTCAAAAACTCAACCGTTGCTTCCCCGCAGCAATGGCATTGAGGACTATCGCCGCAATACGCTCGCAACGTATCGGAGCGTAGTTTCTCATGGTATCGCTTTTTCTCTCCCGACTGTTTGGCAGGGTCACGATGCTCATTGTCTGCAACTCTCTGGATTTGACAATCGCGGCAGTTTGCTCGTAATCCTCCTTTCCCTGACCCACGGTGAAAGAACTTCGTTGTACCGGGCAGGGATTCCCCACACTTGCTACACGTTCTAAGGGTAATGTCGTTCATGTAAGGCAGTTTCCTTTACCTTACATTATACCCTATTCAGGGACGGCGCGAGACAGGGACGTTCTCAGAGGCATAGCCTTTCGCGACTGTCAAAGCCCCTTGATTTATCAATGGGGTTACTTACTGGTATCAAGCCCATGACCATTCGGGAAGCGGCGCCCGCCGATGCGGAGCAGATCATCGCGCACATCCAGCGCGTGGCCTCGGAGCCGGAGCGGACCATTCTGCTGGGGCCGGGCGAGTTCACCCTGACGGCGGCGCAGGAGCGGGAGGTGTTGTCGGAGTATGGGGCGGCGGACAATGCGGTCTACCTGGTCGTGGAGGTGGACGGGGGCATTGTCGCCGTTTTGAGCTGTTCGGGCGGCAAGCGCCAAGCCACGCGCCATTCCGCGTCTTTCGGGATGTCGGTGGCGCAGGAGTGGCGGAACAAGGGGGTCGGCACGGCGCTGCTCGGACGCCTCGTGGAGTGGGCCGAGGACAGCGGGATCATCCGCCGCTTGGACCTGGAGGTCTGGGCGCATAATGCGGCGGCCCTGCATCTGTACCGGAAGTTCGGCTTCGTGGAGGAAGGGCGACGCCGGGAGGCATATTTCCTGAACGGGCGGTTCGTGGACGGCATTCTCATGGCGCGGCGGCTTCAGCTTTCCGGGGCTGGGGCCTGCCCCTCGCGGACGGTGAGGCGGCCGGAGCAGTCCGAGGCCGAGGGGCACGTCCGGCCTCCTGCGCCGAAGCTGCCGGGCGACGAGGAATAAAGGTTTCCGTAGGCGGCACTACGGGAATACAGAGTACTGTCGCCCTCCACTTCCTTGGCGTCGGGCACCGAAGCTCCTGAGAACGTGACAGGAGAATGGCCGGGGGTCACATTGGCGGGGGCGGGAAACGAGGAGTAACATGGCTGATTTAATCACCGGAATGTTCCGGGACCGGGTCTCGGCGGAGCGTGCCGTGGCCGACTTGCAGCAGTTGGGGTACACCCAGAACGACATCAGCGTCATGATGAACGACCAGACGCGGGCGCGGGAGTTCGCGGCGGACACCGGCTCAAAGGCGGCCGAGGGCGCGGGCGTCGGCGCGGGCATCGGCGGGACGCTGGGCGCGATCATTGCCGCCGTGACGGCGACGGGCAGCGTGGCCGCAGTCGCAGCGACGGGCGGCCTGGCGGCGCCCCTGGTGGCGGGTCCGCTGGCGGCGGCGCTGGCCGGGGCGGGCGCGGGCGGCCTGGGGGGCGGGCTGATCGGCGGGCTGATCGGCGCCGGCATCCCCAAGGAGCGGGCGGCGCAGTATGAGACGGATCTGAACGCGGGCGGCATCCTGGTGGGTGTCCATGCGCGCGGCGTCAATGCTGCCGAGGTGCAGCGGGTGCTGATGTCGGAAGGGGCCGTGGACGTGCAGGGGCAGGCGGTCGCGAATCGGGCGCTGTAGGGACCTAACCCCTGGCCCCTGATGAGGCCCCCACCCCCGGCCCCCAGGGCGATTGCATTATGGAAGGCGGGCACGGGGGCAAAAAGGGCAGGCACGGGGGCAAAAAGGGCAGGCACGGGGGCCTGCCCCTACGGGTGACAACGGATCACGGGGCGCGTAGGGGCAACCCCCCGTGGTTGCCCTCCTTCCTCCCGTGGTTGCCCTCCACATGCAATCGCCCTGCCCCGGCCCCTCCCTCATGGAATGGGAGAGGGGAGTCGAAAACAGAACAGGCGGCTACCCTTCACGGGTGGCCGCTTGTTCGTGTTTGGGGCGCGCGGGTACAATAGCGGCATGGGAAAGAATGAGGGCGCGGACGAGACGCCGGTTTGGAATATGGATGCGGGGCAGTGGGAGGCGCTGGCGCGGCGGGCGAAGGCGGGGGCGGACGCGCTGGAAGATGGGGCGCATGTGCGGGTGAACACGGACACGGGCGGGGCGGAATTAGTGTTTTACGCGACGGCGCTGAACAAGCCGGCGGGCTGGGCATATCCGTTTTTGGAGACGATTCCGGGCGTCGGGCGTCTGGGGGCGTCGGTTGGGCGGGCGTGGCACGAGGCGGCGACAGGGTTCGTGCAGTTCGAGGTGTCGGTCGTGGCGGCGGCGCAGGCGCTGGCGGCGGACTACGAGAGCGGGGCGTCGGATTTGGACTGGGTGACGTATGAGCAGGCGGTAGAGCGGGCGGTGCGGGGGACGGCGGCGGAGCAGACGTGGCTGTGGGGGGAATTCGGGCGGCTAGTCAGGCTGGCGGGGTAGGAGCGCTGCAAAGTCCCCGGCACGGACAGGGGAACCGGCACTGGAAGTGCCGGCCTACTAGGGAGTGAAAGTCGCTCCGCGACTGAGGATGGGTGACACTCCACACGGGCTAAAGACTAAATCCTAAAGCCCGATGGCTTCTCGCTTCAACGAGACGCTTGACTCACTGGCATAACCAGCCCCTCGGCATCTCTCAGCGATGGCGGCGTCCCCGCCAATAAAATGTTCTGAGCCGCGTTCGTATCTCGGTCGGCCACATACCCGCAGTACGGGCAGACGTGCGTCCGAACAGAAAGCGACTTCTGAACGAATTCTTTGCAGCGACTACACTTCTGAGAGGTATAGTGCGGCGGGACAGCCACGAACTCGCGCCCAGCGCTTTCAGCCTTGTACGCGAGGAAGAAACGCAGCAGCCCCCAGGAGGCGTCCGAAATAGACAATGCCAGCGAATGGTTCCGAACCATGTTCGCGGGCTTCAAGTCTTCAATGGCAATCGCGCCGTAACCATTGACATAAGCGCGGCTGACCTTGTGCAGTTTATCTTTCCGCTGGTTGGCAATCCGCTCATGCACACGAGCAACCAGTTTCTTGGCTTTGCGTCGGCGATGGCTACCTTTCCTGCACTTCGCGAGTTTCTGCTGGGCATGAGCCAGTTTCTTGGCCGAAGCGCGGAACGACTTCGGGTTCTTGACGAAGCCACCGTCGCTGTCGGCCACAAGATAGGTGATGCCCATGTCCAGGCCCACGGCCTTATCGCTCGGCCCCAGCCTCTCCTCGTTGTAGTCGGTAACGCACTGCACATACCAGCCCGATGGCCGCAACACAAGGCGGGCGAACCGAAACGTGCCGTCCAAAGGACGATGGACGTTGACCCTGATTTTGCCGCCGCTGATTTTGGGCGTTTTCAGATAGTTTCCGTCCAGACAATTGGCGGCATCGCGAAACTGAATGGTGTTCCAGGCATCGGCGGACTTGAAGCGAGGAAAGCCAACACGCTTGCCTTCCTTGCGTCCTCGGAAGAAGTTGGCGAACGAGCGATGCAGGCGTTTGAGAGTGGTGTCCACCACGACCGCAGGTAAATCAGGATGTTCTTTGGCTCCATGCCGCCTGTCCTGCTCAAACAGGTTCATGTGCTTGCCTGTGGCTTTGTAATGCTCCACAAGTTCCTGCAAAGCGTCGTTATAGAGACGGCGTGAGGCAATCAGAACGGCCATCAGTTGGGCTTCCTGCTTGTTATTGGGGCGACAGCAATATTCGTAGGTTCTCATGCCAGGGACATCATACCACATTTTTGACTATAATCAAAACTCGCTTCGCTCGGCCTAACCAAAGGTTTCCAAAGGCTCTGATTCGTAGGGCTTTGGGAAGCCCGCCTAACCAAAGGTTTTCAACTAAAGTTCCGAAGCGGAACGCCCCGCTAAAGACTTAATCCTAAAGCAAGGGTGCTTGCGGCGGGCTAAATACGGTCATCCATAAGGCTCGTCTTCAGTGCCGGAGGCGCTTCCACTGTGAGGAGACCGGCGCTTCCAGTGCCGGGACCTTGTCGCCGGCGCCGGGCCTGGCTAATCCACCAGCGCCAGGCCTGCGAGGCAGTTGGATTCGAGGGCGTGGACGTAGCGGCGCAGGTCGGCGTCGAGTTCGCGCCCGAACTTGCGGCTGAGGCCGAGCGATTCGGCGATGTCGGGGAGGAAGCCGGGCGGGTCGTAGGCGACGGTGAGGGTCAGCGTGACGCCGCCGGTTTTCGGGGTGTCGAGGCGCAGGGACAGGACGTACAGGAACAGGGCGCCGACGGACTGCCAGCAGAGGGTGCGGTCGCCGCACATGGTCCGCTCGACGGCGAACTCGACGTATCTGCCTTCCAGGGCGATGACGAGCCGGGCGAGGTCCTCGTGGTCGCCGGGCGCGGCGGCGCAGATGTGGGACAGGAGGCGCGGCAGGGCGTGGAGGTCGTTCCACTCGGCCCAGACATCGCGCCAGGGCACGTCGGCGGTGAGGGTGACTTCGTGCGTGAACTGCATCAGGAATCTCCTTTCGTCAGGAGGGTACGGCCGCCGAGGTAGGGCGCGAGGACGACCGGCAGGGCGACAGCGCCGTCGGGCTGCTGGTAGGTCTCCAGAAGCGTGGCGACGAGGCGCGGCAGGGCCGTCCCGCTGCCGTTCAGCAGGTGCGGGAATTCGGGTTTCGCGCCCGGCTCGCGCCGGAAGCGGATGCTGCCCCGGCGGCTCTGAAAATCCTCGCAGTTGGAGCAGGACGACACTTCCAGCCACAGGTCCGCGCCGGGGGCGTAGATTTCCACGTCGTAGCACTTGGCGGCGGCGAAGGAGATGTCCCCGGCGGCGAGCAGCTTGACGCGGTAGGGCAGGCCCAGGGCTTCCAAAACATCGGTGGCGTCGCGGAGCAGCCGTTCGAGTTCGTCGTAGGACGTCTCGGGCAGGGTGTATTTGACCATCTCCACTTTGTCGAACTGGTGGACGCGCAGCAGGCCGCGCGTGTCCTTGCCTGCCGCGCCGGCCTCGCGCCGCCAGCAGGGGGAGTAGGCCATGTAGTTGAGCGGCAGATCGCGGCCGTCCAGGAGCTCGTCGCGGTGGATGTTGACCAGGGCCGGCTCCGCCGTGGGCAGGGCGAACAGGTCGTCCGCGCCGTCATGGTACATTTCAGGCTGGAACTTGGGCAGATGGGCGCTGGCCCGGACGCTGTCGCGGGAGAGAAAGTACGGCGTGGCCCATTCCGTATACCCGTGCTTGTCGCGGTGCAGATCGAGCATGAACTGGATCAGGGCGCGCTCCAGGCGAGCGCCCAGGCCCTTGTAAAGCACGAAGCCGCTGCCGGAGAGTTTCGCGCCGCGCGTGAAGTCAATCAGGTCCAGGTCGGTCGCCAGGTCCCAGTGGGGCTTGGGGGCAAAATCGAAGGGCTGAGGCTCGCCCCACGTCTTGACGATCTGGAAGTTCTCTTCGGGGCCGGGCGGCGTGTCCTCGGAGGGCAGGTTCGGCAGGGTGAAGAGCAGATCGTCGAGTTCCGTGTTCAGCCGCTTGGCCTCGGCGTTCAGGGCGGCGATGCGGTCCCCCAGATCGCGCAGGCCGGCCTTGACGCCCTCGGCCTCCTCGCGCTTGCCTTCCTTCATCAACTGCCCAATGGCCTGCCCGGAGGCTTTGGTCTGCCGGTTCAGGTCGGACTGCAAGGCTTCGGCTTCGGACGTGGCCGCGCGCCAGCGCGCGTCGGCGTCCAGGACGGCGTCTATGGCGGCGGGGTCGGCCAGGCGGGCGGCAAGTCGTTCTTTGACCCGTTCGGGGTCGGTGCGGATGAGTTTGATGTCGAGCATAGACTCTATTTTAGCCGGTGACAACTCCCCTGGCTAAAGCACAGAGGCTACTCCGGTCTTACACCGAGGTCCTGTTATCCCAGGGCAAGTTTTTTTATGTTCTATGACTGTTTCTATGCGTTGGAGGCTTATCCAGTGATGAAGTAAACTCAAACTCGTTCCGCTTGTTCTAATAGAGCTATCAAATCAAAGTTGCACAGTCGTTTTGCGGATTCGAGAACCAGCCTTCGGCATGAACGGGATTGGGTTACCTGGTAGTCACCAGACCCTGCAAAGTTAAAATGATAGCTCTATAAGCATTAGCCCGTCCATAGGCTCTCTCGCAAAAACAAGCAGGCGATGACTCGGAGGCCGCATATAGATGCCCAAACAGTATTTATGTATGCCTGTAATTTATGTATGCCTGTAATTTATGTATGCCTGTAATTTATGTATGCCTGTAATTTATGTATGCCTGTATAAGATTTTTATTATACCCGAAACACCCAAGAGGGAAACTTCGGAAAGTTTCCGCGCTTATATCCCCTGGCTAAAGCGCAGGGGTTTTACGCGCATTCCTATAAAATGCCGTTTCAGTGATAGTGTGCAAAAAGATCGCAGGGCAATCGCCTATAAAGGGCAACCACGGGGAGGGAGGAGGGCAACCACGGGGGCCTGCCCCTACCAATGCCAGGGGAGTAGGGGCAGGCCCCGTGCCTGCCCTCTGTCCCCCGTGCCTGCCATGACGGCTATATACAATTGCCTTGTCGCCTAAAGGCGAACAGCCCCCTTACTCATCTATTATGGATTATTGGGTAACATAACCCTATGAATGACCCGCGCACGCGACATGACTACGACATCTTGATTCTCGGCGGCGGGTCGGCGGGCATCGTCTCCGGCGTGATGGCGGCGGGACTAGGGATGCGGGTCCTTTTGATCGAAAAGGAAAAGATGGGCGGCGAGTGCCTGCATACCGGCTGCGTCCCCAGCAAAGCGCTGCTTCATGCCGCCCAGGTCGCCCAGACCATTCGGACGGCGGACGGGGTCGGCCTCGCCGCGCGCCCTCTGACGCGGGCGGAGACAGGCGGCGTTTTGAGCCATGTGCGCGAAACAATCCGCGCCGTGGAGGCGGCGGACGCTACGACACAAATGCTCCAGGACAGCGGAGTCGAGATACGCTTTGGGCAGGGCCGCTTCGCCGGCCCGCATCGGTTCTTGTTTGACGGGCAGGCGCTCACCGCCGCCCACGTCATCCTGGCGACCGGCTCCCGGCCCGTCGAGCCGCACATTCCCGGCCTGGAACCAGGCGGCTACCTCACCAACAAGACCGTCTTCGATCTCGACGAGGTTCCTGAACGCCTGCTGGTGGTCGGCGGCGGTCCCCTCGGCGTGGAGATGGCTCAGGCGTTCGCCCGGCTCGGCAGCCGGGTGACGCTGGTCGGGCAGGGGGACCGGCTCCTCCCCCATGACGACGCCGAGATGGCCCAGCAGTTGGAAACGTATCTGCGCGAAGACGGCCTAGACATCCGTCTGCAAACGACCCTGACCGAAGTGCGTGGCGATGGGGAGCAGAGGGTTGCGGTCTTGACGGACTACGCCGGGAAAACGGCCGAAGCGCCGTTCGACCGGGCGCTGTTCGGCATCGGACGCCGGCCGAACACGGAAGGATTGAATTTAGAAGCGGTGGGCGTGGAATATGACCACAAGGCCGTCAAAGTGGACGCGCGCCTGCGGACAACGGTGCCTTACATCTACGCCTGCGGCGACCTCCTGGGCCACGACCAGTTCTCACACCTGGCGGAGTACGAGGCGAAAATCGTCGTCCGCAACATCGTTTTCCCCGGCCGGTCTTCCGCCTCGTTCGCGCCGGCCCCCTGGACCACATTCACCCAGCCGGAACTGACGCACATCGGCGCGACCGAGGAGCAACTACAGGCGCGCGGCATCCGCTACGAGGTCTACAAGCAGCCGTTCGCGCAGAACGACCGAGCGATCACGGACGGCGAAACCCGAGGCTTCATCAAGGTGCTGACCCAGGGCTTGAACGGCAAACTTTTAGGCGTCCACATTCTGGGCAGCCGCTCCGGGGAACTGGCGCAGGAGTGGACCCTGGCGATGGAGCAGGGACTTTCGATCCGGGCCGTCGCGGACATGATCCACATCTACCCGACGCTCTCGATGGCCTCCCAGCACGTCGCCCAGCGCTGGTACGAGCGCAAGGCCGGCGAACCCTGGGCAGCGGGGCTGCTGCAAGCGTACACGCACTCGATCCGGCCGCACCAAGCGGCGCTGGCCGCTGGTGTCCTGGGGGTAGTTGCGGCGGCAATCGGCCTCAGCATCGCCGACCATCAAGGGACGCGGCAGCCGTGACCATCACCGTCGTGATGCCCGCGTTCAACGAGCGAGACGCGCCGGCCGCGCCGCTGAAGCGCTGGTTCGCCGATGTGCGGCCAAATTCGGGCGTCAAACCGGGTTCGCCTGAAGCCAAGCATATGTTTTCGGGGCGCGAAGCCGTTGGCCCTCGTCAGCCTTGAGCTCGCTTTGAAGCCGGACAAGGTCGTCAAAAGTATCAATGTCGTACCAGAGGGGGAGTCTCAGGGGACGCAGCCCAAGCCGCTCCCCATTGGCGACGGTCTGCGCGCAGGCGGATGGCGTGCTCCAGGCGACATCGGCGAACAGGCCGGGCGTCCGCCGCCGCGTTCCGACCAGATAGTAGCCCCCGTCGTCGCCGGCGCCGATCGTCATGTCCGCGTCTGCCGACAGAAGCGCGTCGAGCGCCCTTTCGAGGTAAGAGGGGGGCAGCGTCGGGCTGTCCGTTCCGATGACGACGAGGGGGCCGAACCCCTGCGCCTGGGCGTAGGCCATGGCGTTATCCATCCGAGCGCCGAGGTCCGCCCCCTGCTGCTCCACCCAGAGCGTGGCCGAAGGCAGCAGCGGCGCGAGCGTCGCCAGCCCGTCGGCGGGCGCATAGGCGACGAGGACTTGAGCGCAGGCTTGGCAGGCGTTCGTGACCACATCCTGGGCGAATGCGGCGGCCAGTGATGCCGCGCAGGCCGGCGACAGGGGCGGCGTCAGGCGCGTTTTGACGTCGCCCGGACGGGGCGCTTTGACCATGACGATGACCACCGGCTGAGGGCTGGGAAAAGGGGAGTCCATAATGTCTTACTACGAGGAAAAAGATCTCGCGCGTTTCGCCGAGATGGGACGGCACCGGCCAGACCTGTACCAGAAGTTCATGGCCTGGTATGAAGCATGTCAGGAAGAGGGCGCGCTTTCGCGTCGGGAAAAGGCGCTGATCGGGCTGGCCGTGGCCCACGCCGTCCAGTGCCCCTACTGCATTGACGCTTACGCGCAGTCCTGCCTCGAGACCGGCTCGAACATGGAGCAGATGACCGAGGCTATCCACATGGCCTCCGCGATCGCCGGCGGCGCAACGCTCATTCACGGCCTCCAAGCCCACGCCTCCGTCGAAAAAGTCTCGATGTAGGCTCCCTTAAGGAACTCTCATGCAAGTCTCATTGCCGATGGCCCCGATCCGGGCGGAAGGTCTCTCGGATTTCGACCGGCTCCTCCAGCAAAGCGCGCAGTATCCTCTCGCGGCCACGGACGTGACGACGCTGCAAGTCAATGTCGGCAAGCGCTGCAACCAGGCGTGCGGGCATTGCCATGTGGAGGCCGGGCCGAGCCGCACCGAGGAGATGACGCGCGAAACGGCCGCGCTTGTCATCGAGGCGCTGCGCCGCCATCCCGGAATCACGACCCTCGACATCACCGGCGGGGCGCCCGAACTGAATCCAAGCTTCGAGTTCCTTGTGGTCGAGGCGCGGCGGCTGGGGCGGCACGTCCTGGACCGGTGCAACCTCACGATCCTGTTCGTCCCCGGCCAGGAACGCCTCGCCCAGTTTCTGGCGGACCAGGGGGTGGAAGTGGTCGCCTCCCTGCCCTACTACCTGGCGGACCGCACGGATGCCCAGCGGGGGCAGGGCGTCTTTGAGCAGAGCATCACAGCCCTGCGCCTCTTGAACAGCCTCGGCTACGGGCAGCCGGACACAGGGCTGACGCTGAACCTGGTGTATAACCCGACGGGGGCCTTTCTGCCGCCCGCGCAGGCCGCCATCGAGGCGGAATACAAGCGGGAACTGGAAAAGCGCCACGGGATCGTTTTCAACCACCTGTTCACCATCACGAACATGCCTATCGCGCGCTTCCGCCACTTTTTGGAGCGCTCCGGCAACTACGACAAGTATCTCAGCCGCCTAGTCGCCGCGTTCAACCCCGATGCCGCGCCCAATGTCATGTGCCGCTCCCTCGTTTCGGTCGGCTACGACGGCCTCCTGTACGACTGCGACTTCAACCAGATGCTCGACTTGCCCGTCAGCGCGTCCGTCCCCCGCCACATTGGGGACTTCGACGCATTTCTCCTAGCCCGGCGCCCAATCGTCACGGGAAACCACTGCCTGGGCTGCACGGCAGGCGCCGGCTCCTCCTGCGGCGGCGCCGTCGCCTAAAGGTCGCAGGGGGCGGGAAAGAAGGGCGCGACGAGTTAAAGGACGCGACGAATTAAAGGGCGCGATAAATCGCGCCCCTACAGCATAGTCCGAATAATCGGATGCCCGCGAAGGCGGGGATTTGCTCTCTTAAAGCACGGGGGTTCAGCCCCGTGGAACACGCTCCCATGACCCTCACCGGCAAAACCGCTCTCGTCACAGGCTCCGCCACCGGCATCGGCGAGGCCGTCGCCCGCCGCTTCGCGCAGGAAGGCGCGCGGGTGATGGTGCATGGGCGGGAGGCGGAACAGGACGCGGGCGAAGCCGTCGCCCGCTCGCTGCCCGGCGACGCCGCGTTCGCCCCTGCCGACCTGGCCGACCCCGCCCAGTGCGAGGCGCTGATCCAAACGACTCTGGCCCGCTTCGGCGGGCTGGACATCCTGGTCAACAACGCGGCCCTGACGACCCGCAGCACGCTCGAAACCACCGACGCCGCCCTGTTCGACCGTGTGCTGGCCGTCAACGTCCGCGCCCCGCTGCTGCTGCTGCGCGTCCTGCTCCCGCACTGGCGCGCGCAGGGGGGCGGCGTCGCGCTCAACATCGGCTCGGTTAACGCCTGGTGCGGCGAGGCGGGCCTGCTGGCCTACTCGGTCAGCAAAGGCGCGCTGATGACCCTGACCCGCAACCTCGCGGACGCCCACGCCCGCGACGGCATCCGCGTCAACCAGCTCAACTTAGGCTGGACGCTGACCCCGAACGAGTACGCCCAGAAGATGCGCGACGGCCTGCCCCCGAATTGGCCGGACACGCTCCCGCTCACCACCGCCCCCGCCGGACGCCTCCTGCGCCCCGACGAGATCGCCCACTACGCCCTCGCCTTCGTCACCGAGGGCGGCGGCCCCATCACCGGCGCGGTCGTGGACCTGGAACAGTACCCCGTCATCGGCCGCAACCCGCCCAAAGGGTGAGAATGAAGGGTGAGAATGGCTGATTGGGCTTTGCCTGAGCGGCGGTTTCTCACTTGATCTATAAACCCCTAAAAAATATGCCAAAAAAACGGCACTACCTCTTGACATTCTTACCGAAGATGTGCCAAGATTTTGGTACTAATCTTAGGAATGGCGCCAATGCCCCAACCAAATCCCAAAGGCCTCAGCCGCCGTGAGCGGCAGATCATGGACATCCTCCACCGACTAGGGCGAGCCTCGCCCACCCAGGTGCGTGAGGCTCTTCCCGATCCACCCACCTATACCGCCGTCAACACGCTTCTGCGTATCCTGGTCGAGCGCGGACACGTCAGCCGCGTCCAGGAAGGTCAGCGCTATGTCTACTTTCCGACACAGCCCCGCCAAAGCGCGGCTCGCTCCGCCGCGCGTCAGCTCGTGGAAACCTTCTTCGGCGGCAGCGTCGAACGCGCCGTCACCACCATGCTCTCGGAAGCGGAAACGGACTTGACCGACGAGGAATTAGAACATCTCACCGCCGCCATCGAGCGGTTCAAGGACAAGGAAAAACGCAGGGACGGCAGCGACGAAGGAGAAACACACTGATGACATCCACGGCAAACTTTACATCCCTAAATTTCACATTCCTACTGGCGGACGCGACTCTCAAGACAACCCTTCTGCTGGGGCTTGCCGCGATCATTGCGGCGCCGGCGCGGCGCGCTTCCGCCGCTGCCAGACACCTTATCTGGGCGCTGGGCCTCGTCGGCGCGTTGTCCCTACCGCTTCTTATCCTGACACTTCCGAACATGGATTTCGCGCTGCCTGACGTGGGCCAGGCACAGGCTCCGTTTTCGCCGCCTTCGCCGCCGGCCGCGGCGATGGGAAAAGGAGCCGCGACGACGCCCGACGCGCCCGATACCGCTCAGACTGCCGTCCAACCGGCCGCCGCCGGAGTCCTGCGACAGCCCGCCTGGGCAGTCTGCGTGATTTTCGTGTGGTTGTCAGGCGTCGGCCTGACACTGCTACGGCTTCTTTCAGGGCTTGCGGCAGTGCGAAAGATCGCGCGGGCCAGCGCCCGCATCGAATATGGGCCTCTCGCGGCTTCGGCGGCGGCGGCCTGCCGGACATTCACGATGAGCAGGCCGATTGACTTCCGCCAGGCAGTCCTGCCTGGAGTCGCACCGGTGCCGATGGGCTGGGGCTGCCTTCGTCCTACAGTCGTTCTGCCCGCCGAGGCCGCACAGTGGCCGCCGGAACAGGCGCACGCCGCGCTGCTCCATGAACTGGCCCATATCAAACGGCAGGACTGGCTGGTACAGATGTTCATCCACCTCGTCTGCGCCCTTTACTGGTTTCATCCCCTCGTCTGGCTCGCCGCGCGGCAGGCGCACCGGGAAAGCGAACACGCCAGTGATGATCTTGTGCTGGCGGCAGGATTGGGCCAAGCCGACTACGCCGGTCACCTCCTCAATGTGGCTCGCTCCGCGCGCGCCTTCCGGGGCACACCGATCGCGGCGGTCGCTTTGGTACGGCCCCCCGCGCTGAACCGTCGTGTGAGCGCGATCCTTGCCCCTCATTCCCATCGCAGAGGCAGGACCCGCAAGATGGTGATCGCAGCGGCGGCATTCATGGCGGCGTGCGTCTGCCCGTTGGCGACGCTCCGGCCCGTCGGGGCGGCAGGGCAGGATGCCTCTGCGCTTCGCGGTGCGGTGGTAGTCGTAGACGCGGGACACGGGGGGCTGGACAGCGGCGGGGTTGGTCCGGGCGGGGTGACGGAAAAGTCTCTGAACCTGGCGATTGCGGAGCGCCTCCGCGCGGAGATGGAACAGCGCGGCGCGGTCGTCTACATGACCCGCGAGGGCGACACATTTCCCGACTTGCGGCAACGCGCCCGGTTCGCGAACGCAAAACACGCGGACTATCTGATCAGTGTCCATTGTGATATCAGTTCTGATCCGTCCTACGGCACGGCGGATTCCGGCGTGTACTACCACGGCAAAGAACTGAAAGGGCGTCGCCTCGCGGAGAGCGTCGGTCAAGGACTGCGCCAAGCGACAGATAAATCCAGCGGCGTCGTTTCCGACCTCACCCGGTTTTACTCAGGCTTTTATGTTCTCCGAGAAGCCCGTATGCCTTCTGTATTGGTGGAGTGCGGCAAAATGACGCCTCCCAGTAATCTCGCGCGGCTCCGCAACCCAAAGGAGCAGCAACGCATCGCCGAGGGAATTGCCGCCGGCCTCAGCGCGTTCCAGAAAAGCCGCTGAACGAACCCCCATCAGAAATAAGTGGACGAGTGACGCAGGACAAAAGGCAGGACTATGGGAGGGCGAGCCTCGTGTTTCGCTCTCCACTCTTTATCCCCGTGCCGGCTCGGCCGTCGTCTCCTTCGCCTGCTACACAGAGCCGCTATCTGCGCCCTGACGCCTCGTGGAAGACTAAGAACGGCCCCACCCAGAGCGCCCTCCCTAAGAGATGCCGTGGACTAGCCTTGCCGCCCGGCCCGAAGTTGACCATGATCGGCTATGCCGCCAAACCCCATGTTTTCATGTGACGGCCCGCTGGCAGGGGAATTCCAGGCACATAAATGGTTTGGTAACCGCCCTTCAACAAGCCGGGGCCTACGATGTTAAGTGATCGGGTAAGCGAGCAGTAGCGTGAGAGCCACGAGAACGCCGACAGTGATTATTGGTCCAGAGTTTTTAGAGCTTTTCATGTGCCGCCTTATCCTGTGCTTTGCCGACGTTGTCAGTGAGGGCGCTACCCGCGCGCCGGCTCGGCCATCGTTTCCTTTGCTCGCTGGACCAGGGCGGGCAGTTCGTCCTCGTTCTCGATGACCTGGGCCAGATGACGCATCCGGGTGGGCGAGGCGGTGCGGCGCATGACGTCCGAATGGCTCTGCGTGACCCAGAAGCGGGCGTTGGAGTTGATGAAGGCGCGCAGGTCCTGCACCTCGGCGGGGGTATCGGCCCAGCGGCTCAGGTTCAGGGTGAACATCCGCCGCTGATTTCCGCCGCCGTAGGCGGCGTGGTGGAGGTTGTGGTTGAAGACGACCACATCGCCCGGTGTGGACTCCAGGGCGACAGAGGGGACATCGCGCCCGGAGACGCCGAAGTTTTGCTCAGGGTTGTTGACGCGCCGCAGAGCGCGGACCCAGCTATTTCCGACGTGGTGACTGCCGGGGATGACGCGCAGGCAGCCGGTGTCGCGCGCCACGGGGTCCAGGTAAAAGGCCATCTTGACGTACAGGCCGACGTCGTGCCAGCCGTCGGAGTGCCAGCCGGTGTCGCCGACGTAGTAATTGGCGTCCCCGCCCAGGTAGTTGAAGCCCTCCCCCATCAGCGACGAGGCGGCCTCGACCACTTTGGGGTGGTCCAGCAGCGCGCATAGCTTCTCGCTCCGGTCGGTGCCGGTGATCGTCCGCTGCGTGCCGTCATGGGTCAGGTCTTGGAAGATCTCCTCGAAGCCCTGGTTGATCCAGGGGAGGTCGTCGGTCAGCATCTGGGGGAAGACCAGAAAGCCGAACGTCTCGAAAAACGCGCATTGCTGCTCAGTCAGGGCCATCACACACCTCGGTTTGGGAGAAACGGATTTCGGAAGAACGAATGGCGGCTTGTTCTCTACGACGGGGCCGATCTCCTGCTCGTCTTTCGGACCGACACGGAAGACAAACGGCGGCTTTTCAGGTAAACTGCGGTCGAGATGCAAAACGCGCCTCCATCCGCTTCCTTGCTCGAAATCCGCGCTGTCGGCAAACGCTTCCCCGGCGTCGTGGCCCTCGCCGACGTGACGTTCGACGTGGCGCGCGGCGAAGTCCACGCCCTCATGGGAGAAAACGGCGCGGGCAAATCCACGCTGATGAAGATCCTCAGCGGCGTTTACACCGACTACGACGGCACGCTCGTCTGGGACGGCACGCCGCTCCACCTGCAAGGCCCGCGCGATGCCCAGGCGCGCGGCATCGCCATCATCCACCAGGAGCTCAACCTCGTCCCGGAACTGTCGGTCGCCGAGAACATCTTCCTGGGGCGTGAGCCGCGCACCTCCTGGGGGACGCTGGACGCGCGGCGCATGGCGCAGGAGGCGCGGGCGCAGACGGACCGGCTCGGCCTGGACATCGCCCCCGCCCGGCCCCTGGGCCGCCTGCGCGTCGGCGAGCGGCAGCTCGTGGAAATTGCCAAGGCCTTGTCGCTGAACGCGCGCCTGCTGATTCTGGACGAGCCGACCTCGGCCCTGTCGGACGCGGAGCGCGAGCGCCTGTTCTCGGTGATCGAGGCGCTGAAGCGGGACGGCGTGACGATGATCTACATCTCGCACAAGCTGGACGAGACGTTCCGCCTGGCCGACCGCGTTTCGGTCCTGCGCGACGGCCGGCATATCGGCACTCGGGCCGTCGGGGACACGGACGAAGCCGCCTTGATCCGCATGATGGTCGGGCGGCCTCTCACCGACTTGTTCGCCCGCGACGGAGGAACATCGGGCGGCGGGGGTGAACTTGCTCTTGATAAAATTGATCTTGATAAAATTGATCTTGATAAAATTGATCTTGATCGGGGAACAGGCGAGGAAGTCCTGCGCGTGAACGATCTCGGCCTGCGCGCCGAGGGCCGGACGCTGCACGACATCTCGTTCACGCTCAGGCGCGGCGAGATTTTGGGCCTGGCCGGTCTGATGGGCGCGGGCCGCACCGAGCTTTTGGAGACGCTGTTCGGCGTCCACGCCCCGCGCCTGGCGCGGGGGCGGGTGACGATCCAGGGCCGGGCGCAGGCGCTCCCCGCCTCGCCCGCCGCCGCGCTCCGGGCGGGCCTGGCCTTGGTCTCCGAGGACCGCAAAGACAAGAGCCTGGTCCTGGGCGATTCGGTCGCTCACAACATCACGCTGGCCGCGCTGGGCGACTTCCTCCAGGCCGGCGTGATCCGTTCGGGGCAGGAAAACGCCGCCGTGCGGCAGTCCCTTCAAGACCTGCACATCAAGACGCACAGCCCGGATGTGGCCGTCGGCACCCTGTCCGGCGGCAATCAGCAGAAAGTGGTCCTCGCCAAGTGCCTGCTGACCCGCCCTACCGTCTTGCTCCTAGACGAGCCGACGCGCGGCATTGATGTGGGCGCGAAGGCGGAAATCTATGCCCTGATCCGCCGTCTGGCCCTGAGCGGCGCGGGCATCCTCCTGGCCTCGTCGGAGATGCCCGAACTGCTGGCGCTGTGCGATCGGATTCTCGTCCTGGCGGGGGGCCGCGTGGCCGCCGAGTTTGCGGCCCGCGACGCCACGCAGGAGCGCATTTTAACGGCGGCAGCCGCCTGAGCCACGTACCAAGAATGGAGCGGGCGGCTGAAACCGCCCAGCCTCTCTTGCTCTGACTGAGCACCAAGCCCATGGCACAACAACCACTGACGGTTCAGCCCCCCGCGTCGCCGCGCGAGCGCCTGGGGGCGGCGGGGCGGTCTGCGCTGCGGTTTCAAAGTCTTTTTGGGCTGTTCGCGATCCTGCTCATCTCCGCCCTCATGTCGCCGATCCGGGACGGGCGCATCGTCTTCCTCGACCCTGAAAACCTGCTCAACATCGTCCGCTTCGCCTCGGAAAACGGAATCATCGCCGTCGGCATGACGCTGGTGATCCTGACCGGCGGCATTGACCTATCCGTCGGCGCCCTGCTCGCGCTGTGCGCCGTGGGCGCGGCGGCCTGCCTGATGCGTTATGGGCTGAACACGGCGGAAACCGTCCTGATCGTGCTGGGGCTGGGGACGTGCCTGGGCGCCGTGAACGGCCTGGTGACGACCAAGCTCCAGATCCAGTCGTTCATCACCACGCTGGCGATGCTCTCCGTGGCGCGCGGCATCGCCTCACTCTGGTCGGGCGGCTACGCCATCCCGCTGGCCTTCGGGACGGCGCGGGGCGAGGCGCCGCCCCTGTTCAAGTCGCTATTCGCGGGCCAGGTCGGAGGCGGGGCCTGGGCGATCCCCGGCCCGCTGTTTTACTTCGCGGGCGCGGGCCTGCTGGCGACGTTTTTGCTCCGGCGGACGGGCTTCGGGCGGCACGTCTACGCTGTGGGCGGCAACGAAACGGCGGCCCGGCTGTCCGGCGTGCGGACCGACCGGGTCCGGGTCATCGTCTTTGCCCTGTCGGGCCTGCTGGCCTCGCTCGCGGCCCTGCTGCATGTCGCGCTCGTCAACCAGGGCAGCCACATTGACGGCAGCGGCTACGAGCTGAACGCCATCGCCGCCGTCGTGATCGGCGGCACCCGCCTGTCCGGCGGGGCGGGCACGGTCCTCGGCTCCATGCTGGGCGCGCTGATCCTGTCTATTTTGGACAACATTTTGGGCCTGCGCAACATCCAGTCCGAGTACCAGATGATCCTGAAAGGCGTCATCATCGTGCTGGCCGTCGTGATCCAGCGGCAGAACGTCCGCCCGGCCTGAAGGCCGGGCCACTCTCAAAGGAGACATTACCATGACACTTCGGACACGGCCATTGGCGGTCGCCGCCGCGCTTTTGCTGCCCCTCGCGGGCGGGCTTCTCGGCGGGTGCGGCCCGCGCGAAACGACGCAGACCGCCGCCCCGTCCTCGACCGGGGGCGGCGGGGCGGCAGGCAAGACCTACCTCATCGGCGTGTCGCAGGCCAACAAGGGCGAGCCGTGGCGGCAAGCCATGAACGATCAGATCGCCGCCGCCGCTCAGGGACATCCCGAACTCAACGTCCAATTTGCGGACGCCGCCCAAAACAACGCCAAGCAGGTCGCCGACGTCGAGAATTTCTTGCAGCAGGGCATTAATCTGCTGATCATCTCGCCCAACGAGGCCGCGCCGCTGACGGATGTGGTCGCCAAAGCCTACGATAAGGGCATCCCCGTCATCCTGCTCGACCGCAAGGTCAAGGGGGACAAGTACACGATGTGGATCGGGGCCGACAACAAGAAGATCGGCCAGGAGGCGGGGCAGTACGTCGTGGACTGGTGCAAGCGCAATGGGCATACCCCCTGCCGCGTGATGGAAATCCGGGGGCTGGAAGGCTCGTCGCCCGCCAAGGATCGCGGCGACGGCTTCCGGGCGGGCATTGCGTCCGACCCTGCCGTCAAGATCATCGCCAGCCAGAACGCCGACTGGCTGCGCGAGAAGGCCATCCCTGTCTCGCAGGCGATGCTCCAAGCCAACCCCAACGTGGACGTCGTGTACGCCCACAACGACCCCATGGCCGAGGCCGCCTTCATCTCCGCCGGGAGCGCGCACCGGGACACGTCCAAAATGCTGTTCGTCGGCATTGACGGCCTGCCGACGCCCGACGGCGGCATCGTCTCCGTCAAGTCTGGACGCCTCGGCGTCACCCATGTCTACCCCACCGGCGGCAAGGAGGCCATTGACTACGCCGTGCAGATTTTAGAGAAAAAGCAGACGCCGCCCAAAGCCGTCGTCCTCCCGACCGTGCAGGTGACAAAGGCCAATGCCGACGCCGTGCTCAAACAATTCGGCGGCAAGTAAGCCGTCCCTGAGCATTGTGCAGGATGTTGACGGCGGCGTTCACATCCCGGTCCATTGCCAGACCGCAGGCAGGGCACTGATGCCGCCGCTCCGACAGCGATTTGGGCGCGACCAGGCCGCACCCCGAACAGCACCGGCTTGTGTTCGCGGGATTGACTTCGGCGAGGCACCGCCCTGTCCCTTCGGCCTTCCGCGCTAAGACGAGCCGAAATATGCCCCAGGCGGCGTCCGCGATGGACTTCGCCAGGCAATGATTCCGCACCATGTTCGTGATTGCCAGCTTCTCGACAGCAATCAGCCCGTAGGTCGTGACCAGCCGCCGCGCCGCTTGATGCGCGAAATCATGCCGCCGGTCGCGGACGCGCGCCTGGAGCCGCGCGGCGGCCCGTTTCGCCTGCCGTCGCCGCCGTGTCCCTCGCCCCGCCCGGCTGACCCGGCGCTGAACCTGCGCCAGCGCCTTTTCGGCCCGGCGGAAGAAGCGGGGATTGGGGATGAACTCGCCCGTGGACAGGGCGGCGAAGTGCGTCAACCCCACATCCACCCCCACCGCTGCCTCCGACGGCGGCAGCGTCTCCGGTTCGCACTCGCAGACGAGACAGGCAAACCACCGGCCCTGCGCGCGCCGAATCGTACACGTCTTCACGGCCCCCGCAAGAGGCCGATGCAGGCGAATCTTGACCGCACCGATCTTGGACAGGCACAGCCGGCCCCCGTCCAGCCCGAAGCCGCTCTGCGTGTAGGTGAAGGAGTCGTAGCCGTTAGTTCGGCGCTTGGGATAGCCCGGCTTCTCGCCGCCTTTGATGCGGCGAAAGAAGTCTTGGAACGCCCGGTCCACGCGATGCACGACGTCTTGCAGCGCCTGCGAGTGGACTCGCTTCAATTCGGGGTGTGTCTTCTTCCAGCGGGGCAGCGCGGCCTGTTGCTCGAAGCGCGTAACGGAGTGCCCGAAGCAGTCGTAGTCGTGGGTGCGCCAATGGAGCAGGGAGTTGTAGAGGTCGCGGCAGGTATCCAACGTTTCCGCCAGCATACGCGCCTGTGCTTTGGTGGGATACAGCCGGTAGCGAAAGGTCTGGTAGATCATGGCCGCCTTCCTTAGCGAACGAGTGAGAGCGGTTCGGAAACCCGGAACCACCGCAGTGGCACTTCCCGCCGTCGTACAATGGCGGGCTTTCCTCGGCTGAACGAGCGCACTGATGCCCCAGTGCAGGTGTGGGTCGGTCGGGACTCGAACCCGAAACCGCAATATTAAAAGTATTGTGCTCTACCGGTTGAGCTACCGACCCACGCCCGTCATTGTACCCACACGCGGGGCTAAAGTCAACCGTCACAGGCCCAAACGCGGCAGGAAACGGCGACGGTCAGGGCGAATAGAAAGGGTAAACGCAGGGTAAGCACAAGTAATGCAAACGGAGGCAGAACAAATGGCGGATAAACCCAATTTCGGATTGACCGGGCTGGCGGTCATGGGGCAGAACCTGGCGCGCAACGTCGCGCACAAGGGATTTCCCATCGCCGTCCATAACCGGACAACGGAGAAGACGGGCAAGTTTCTCGAAGAGCATGGCGGCGAAGGGCAGATCGTCGGCTCCAAGAGCATGGAAGAGTTCGTCGGCGCGCTCCAGTCGCCGCGCGCGATCATGATCATGGTCAAGGCGGGCCGGGCGGTGGACGATGTCATTGAGGAACTCAAGCCGCTGCTCGCGCCCGGCGACCTGCTCATTGACGGCGGCAACTCGCTCTTTTCGGACACCGAGCGGCGCGTCTCGGAACTCGCCCAGGACGGCATCCTGTTCCTCGGCGTCGGCGTCTCGGGCGGCGAGGAGGGCGCCCTGAACGGCCCCAGCCTCATGCCCGGCGGCGCCGAGGGCGCCTACAAGATCGTCGCCCCCATCTTCACCAAGATCGCCGCCCAGGTGGACGGCACCCCCTGCTGCACCTACATCGGCGACGGCGGCGCGGGGCATTACGTCAAGATGGTCCACAACGGCATCGAGTACGCCGACATGCAGCTCATCGCCGAGGCGTATGATCTGCTCAAGAACGGCGCGGGCCTGACCAACGACGAGCTGCACGACGTCTTTACCCAGTGGAACGAGGGCGACTTGGACTCGTTCCTGATCGAGATCACGGCCCAGATCTTCGCCCGCAAAGACGACGACAGCGACGATTACCTGGTGGACCGCGTCCTGGACCGGGCCGCCCAGAAGGGGACGGGCAAGTGGACCGCCCAGTCCGCCCTGGACCTGGGCATCCCCGTGACCGCCATCACCGAAGCCGTCTACGCGCGCACGCTATCCTCCTTCAAGGAGCAGCGCGTCGCCGCCTCCAAAGTCCTGCCCGGCCCGACCGGCGGCCGGTTCGGGGGCGACCGGCAGGCGTTCATCAACGACATCCGCGACGCCCTGTACGCCTCCAAAGTCGTCGCCTACGCGCAAGGGTTCGAGCAGATGCTGGCGGCGGGCCACGAGTTCGGCTGGCGGCTGCGCCCCGGCGAGATCGCGACCATTTGGCGCGGCGGCTGCATCATCCGCGCCCGCTTCCTGGACCGCATCAAGGACGCCTACGACCAGGAACCGCACCTGGCGAACCTGCTGCTCGCCCCCTACTTCACCGACGCCGTGAAAAGCGGTCAGGACGGCTGGCGCCGCGTCGTCGGCGAGGCCGCCCGGCTCGGCATCCCCCTCCCTGCTTTCTCCTCGGCCCTGGCCTACTACGACGGCTACCGCCGCGCCCGCCTGCCGGCCAATCTCATCCAGGCCCAGCGCGACCTGTTCGGCGCCCACACCTACGAGCGCACGGACAAGCCCGGCGCCTTCCACTCCCAATGGGCCGAAGAAAAGCAGGAACCGAAGAACCAACCCCAGCACGGCGTCCAGACCACGGACTGAGCGGCAGCCTGTTGTATGTGGTATAATGGGTTGCGGCGGGAGCATGAAAAGTGGAGGCTCCACCGCAACCCTGTGGCATGAATGCCATGTAAAATAGGCATGTTATTTTGAGCATCGCCATGAAGATTTTGTCAAAGGTATTGCTAAGATGGTTCTTGAAGAAGGGCTGGCCTTGGTTCGTTGAACATATATGGCCAGTGATTGAGGAAGAAGTTTTTGGCGTCTTTGCAGTTGTCGTTCCAAAGTTCCGTGAGAATTTACTGCACTGGTTCGGCGATCGGAAAAAGCGGCAGGAAGAACATGCGACCCGAAAGGCTGAACAGGCTGACCAACGAGCAAATGAGGCGCAAGATAAAGCGGAAGCAGACAAGTACCGCGCTGTGGCAGAAGTTTGGCGTGATGTAGCAGAAGATTTTAGACGCGAGAATGAAGATCTCAAAGAGAGAGTTGATTTTCTCTTGAATCAGTCTGCATCTGAGTTCCGGCATGGTGTGCAAAGCTTGGCAATAAAGGATATTGTTGAAGCGGGAGAAAAAGGCACCTTCAAAATCAAGGGGCGAGAAGAACCTTTGTCCTTGCCAGCCCCGGATGAGTAAAACGTGCGTACCACAGTTTAGTTCGCCCTTAAAGGTCTTGAAGGAACCAAATAGAACATGCAATACATTCAGAAATACGACATCCGCTTCTTGTACCATATGACTGATTTGGTCAATCTGAACTCCATACTGACTCATGGCGTTTTATCCCACAATGAGGCCCATAAACGGGGATTATAGACCTATCAGATAGACTTCGCACTTATCAGCCTCTTGTCCGATGAAGAACACGGCGCAAGCCCTTGTATTTCGATTATGCGGCTTTTATCTGATAGGTCTATTAGTTAGCACGGACATATCCAATCAGGGGGTCCAGGACCGCCGGAGTACGAAATTAATCAATCGTATTCCTTTGCATGACTACGTTAACTTTTATTTTCAGCCGAAAAATCCTATGCTGTCGGTGAAGAGGGATGTTCAGAGAAGTATCGTTTTTCTTGGTGCTGAACCAGCTTTATTGCTAAGGCCAACCACTGTTTTCTCAGATGGAAATGCAGGAGCGAATCCAGGGAAGACCCATTTTTGGACAGGGACATACGAACTAGATCGCCTTCCATGGGATATTATCGATGCTCCCTATTGGAACGATGTCGAAGATGGGAAGCGGATTAAGTGCGCGGAGATACTGGTATACCCAAAGGTGGAAGTGGAGAGCATCTTGAAAATCTTCTGCCATCCATCCGCACAGCAGCTAACACAACAGGAAGTGCTCGCAAGCGGTCTCAGTATTCCAGTAGAAGCCGCGCCGCAGATTTATTTTTGAGGTTCAACTATGCTAATTTATAGCAACACTACAGTCTTCAATGTGGAGGCCCAAACTATAGTTAACACTATCAACTGCGAGGGAGTGATGGGGGCGGGTATCGCACTTGAATTTAAGCTTCGATATCCCAAGATGTACGAGGATTATGTAGGGCGTTGCGGACGCAAAGAAGTTACAGTAGGAAAGCCTTACCTCTATCAAGATCAAGGCTACCCTTGGATACTAAACTTCCCGACGAAGAAGCACTGGAAATACCTATCTAAAATTCAATGGATACAACAGGGGCTGGAAGATTTTGCGATCCATTACAAAGGGGCAGGAGTAACATCCATTGCGTTCCCAATGCTGGGAACCAATAATGGACACCTTGAATGGGCTGAGGTCAAAGAACTGATGGAGCAATATCTTGGTGATCTCGACGTGACTGTCTACATATGCCTTGATAGAGAGCGCGAAGCAAGTGGCGTGGAGGGCTTCATTGTTGATAAAATCAATAAACATTATCGGCAATAGGCTATACTGTAAGTATGCTCAGTTACGACACCCTGAAACACAAAGACCGCGAGTTCCTGGCCGCGACGGGCCTGACCGTGGGCGAGTTTCTGCAACTCCTCACCG
>JAABUJ010001129.1_pt1 | contig 41624 bp, 36 predicted proteins | sample 5559131 | NCBI WGS metagenome assembly JAABUJ01 (sample SAMN10711875, study PRJNA513366) | rock metagenome | isolation source: Antarctica rocks | place: Antarctica: Victoria Land, Mt New Zealand nord | collected 2016-01-07 | reverse complement strand
GGCGCGGGGGCGGGGGGGGGCGCGGGCGGGCGGGGGGGGGGCCGCGGCGGAGGTGGGGATGCGGGTGTGCTCGAGGGCGGAGGAGAGGGTGAGGCGGAAGACGGGGATGGAGTGGGTGGTGCGGAGGGCGTATTCGAGGTGGCGTTGGTCGAAGATGTTGCGTTCGCTGGGTTGCACGATGAAGAGGATGCAGAGTGGGAGGGGCGGGGTGGATTTGGAGGGGCCGTAGGCGGTGTGCGCGCCGGCGAGACCGGAGGTTAGGGATGGGATGGTGGGGTTGTCGGGGAGGGAGTCGGCTGTGATGAGAGTTGAGGTGGTTTGCGGGAAGGCGGATATGGAGAGGAGATGTCTGTTGGACGTTACTGAGATGGACTAGTAGTAGGTTGAGACTGTATTATACTTGTGGAGTAGAGAGACTTGGGAAGAGAGACCTCCGAATGAGGAAGCGATGGTGTTGAACTCGACTTGTCTGATTTCGGGGTTTGGCGAAGGACTTGACGGCTCGACGTGGACCATATAGTCGGAGCGGAAAAGGCCAAGGGAGAGATCCTGCAATGGTTAGACTTGCTGGTCACACGAGGACAGTACCGATCTCACCTGTGCGTAACCCTCTTTCTTGACGTTTATGTGGATCTCCCACAGCTTGGCAATGAAGTCGTCCACGTCACTTATTCTAGGGGGTAGATATCGAATAAGCAATAGTACTCAGATCAACGTATGTTTGAAGTACAGTAGATATAGGTACACGTAACCCGAAGATCAGTCTCGAAATGAGAACTTCCACGACGTAAGCGGCAGCAGTTGATAGAAGATGACGAACTCAGGCCTTACTCCTCTATAATCTCCCTTAACCATTCTTCATCATCAGCTATGGCGGCATACAGCTCATTGTAGGCTGTCTGTATCTCTCTAGCTGCTTGGAAGCAGGTGGCAGGAAAGGGACTTGGGAACAGCGTAACCGGGGCTGTGTTTGCCAATACCCGGGACGGATCGATTTCCTCTGCAACAAAAGCTGGAGATGGCCGTACTGCAAGTCCATGTGCTATTGACCAGTCTTTCAGATTGGACAAGAGATACTGTAGTTCCTCGAGCGTAGTTTCAGGAGGGTAATCGGGATAGATTGAAGCTCCCATCGTGAAGTCGCTCTGAGGAGAGATCGTCACCGATAGGGTAAAGACATAGGCCCTTGATGTGAACGCTTATATAGAGAGTAGTATCAGGACTTTGCTCAGATGTTCTTTGTTTCCCTTTCGTAGGTGATAATCGACGTCTATGCTGAACTGTTCCAGGTAGTTTTGTAATCAAGGAGGTACAAAGTAGGGCTATATTAATAATCATTAGCCGTGGGGCCCGGAAGAACCTGGCGAAGAAGGGTAGCGCTCAAGGCGGAAGGAGGTGGCAGAAAGCTTTAAGGTTAATTCCGTTTGGTGGGGATTCGCGCGTCGCACATGGTGGAGCGCGAACTGAAAGAGTTTGCCTGTTCGTCAACGGAGCTGGTGAGCTCTCCACATATCCCGATTACAAGGGGCTCTCATTATCACTCGTATGTTCATGTCTTACTTCATCGTCTGAAGTCAGTAAGGCATTTCGTCTTGGCGCCGACTTCAATCTGGGATCACCAACGCCCGGACGTTCATCCATCCTTCGACTTCTCTCCAATCGTGCATCGTCTGCGCTCAACCTCACGAGGACTTGCTTGGTTGTTATCGTCGAGCATCTCAGCGTTTTACATTACTGTCATTGACCCTTTCACCAATACCACATAACCTAAAGCCTGCTGGTGGTTCCATCCAGTGACTTTCGGCGCATTCGCAGAGCACGGACACCTGACGACGTTTACCATTATTCTGACAGGCTTGTCTGGCTTCCTCTTCAGATCCACCGTCCTCTGCAACAACATCTATACCAACCTTGATCTCAATTCCGAGTTGAGTTTCTAGTCTTTTTCACCGCGGCACCGGCGATCTCAGTGAGCAAGGTAGGACTCTCCGACTAGGTCACCTTCTGCTAGCTTAGAAGCAAGACTTGATATGATCCCAAGCAAGCTAATATAGATCAATAGTTCGGTCCTGGAACTGCCCTTTCGCTCTTGCTCGAATAATCTACACATTAGCGATTTGATCCTTCTACCTTCCAGACCGGGAACCTCCCTTTGCGCGACGCTCTTTGGAGACCAGATTAATACGATAAGATCTACATGGGCGATAATGGAGACTCCTGATGCTGAAGACCCATTCGACTGGAATGTCGATCAGGTGGTGGCAGCACTTTGCAATCCAACGGCGTCTTGGACCAGGTCGACATCATTCAACCCACTTCCCGAGCCAAACCGCTTCGAGCAAGCGCTCCGGGACAACCGCATTGATGGATGCATGCTTTTGACCCAACTTGATCATGCTTCGGCGCGTGATGACTTAGGCTTGAAGGCTCTTGGAGAGCGCGGGACGGTCATGCATGCCGTGCGGACTTTACGAGGCCGTTCACAGAAGTATAATGACTATATCCAAGAGACGGCTTCCCAGACTTTATTGCCAGGGTCAAGTGTATGGATGAATCCTGGCATCTTGTCACCTCATGGATTCCAATCTCCATTCCATGGTTCGCCAGCTTTCACTGTCCCTGCAGTGCCCTTGATACAGACTGGCTCTCGCCCATCTCCAATCGTTTCGCCTATACGGCCTGCAATTCTGATGGAGGCATCAAATAATCCACAGGCGAAGCCAGGATATGATACATGGAGTGACGCTTTTGCTCACACTCCCAGGTTAGCTCAGCCCGACCAGGAGCAATTTGTGGAAGAATCTAGAATAGATGCTCCCGAGAGTCCGCTTAGCGCCATTGCAACGCAGCAAACATTGTCCCCTGTGCAAACTCCAACAGCAAAAGTCTCAGACGCACAAGAACTCAATATGAAGGAGAGTCCTGACCAGATCAACGCGACGAGCCACTCACAAGTTGAGGATAACAATCCTCGTCCAGGCGAGGCGTATATAATAGATGAGTCGGGAAGGAAGCGACGCAAGCTGACTCTTGTACCCATCCTTTCAAACTTGGACACTCACGGCATTGAAAATACTGGCTCAGATGCTGAGGAAAACAGCTCCACCCCGGCTTCACCCAAAGCTGGGCAGATGACAATCGATCTGAACGGCCGCAAAAGAATGAAACCAGTACTTATTTCACAACCTGCCGTTGGAATTAGCAACGGGACCAGCAGTATGTCTGACGCAAGCCCGATCTCCCCACAAGATACTTGGAATCACAATCAAGAAGTTGAGGAGGTGGAGACAAACAAGCAAATGCGGGACTCGAGCAGAGGTCCTCGTTTGGCTTATCTAGGATCGAAGGCATATCCGGTAGACGAGGTATTCTACACTAAGACAATGGTGGGAGAAGAAGTCCAGAATGATGTTCGCTACAGTCATCCAGAGGAGGCTCATCGCCTTTCGGAGTCGGAAACTTTCGTTGTGTCAAATCTCAGTCGTTCGCTCAATGGGCAGCGGCTCTATGTACATGGGCTTATGAAGCATTTCTTGACTACCAGCGAGCGCGTCGACTTTAGTCATCATGGCCAGTCCTTCACAGCTGTCCTTCCATATCCTGAGAGAATTGGAAGGAGGCACCGGAATCCGTCGTTCACCTTGTTCTCGCACACACCATCCGGTATTCGTGCGACAAGGGAGGATCGAACGAAATGGTCAGCCATGTATCGGAAAACAGCTCCCAGAAGCATAAGTCTCATCGATCAGGACTCGGCGGTCACTCACTTTAGTGTGCCTCAGGACGATCCATTTAGTCTCAGTGAAAGCCAGAATGAGAATCGTGATTGGGACTTCCTGGAAAAATGGCGCTATGCTGATCAGGGGGAGAAGGTGTTGCCTATTTATGGGGATTCAGGCAGCGAAGGGGAGTATGACTTGGACACGTGGCGAGAAATAGAAGCCGAACGAGGCACCATCCAACGACCAGTCGGTAGGTCAAGCGGGAACCGACTCGCCCAAGATGAAGTTTCAAACGCTATAGACCAGGGTATTGCCGACTTGGAAGCGAAGTGGCGCTCGCATATACTTCCCTTGAAAGAATTCAAAGCATGGCGACTCTGGACGAAATCGAGGAGGGACAGGAGTAAACACCAGCAAATTGAAATCGCCACAGCCCGCATCATCTATCTCAGCGACGTTCGACTGCCCAAGATGCGCAAGGAATTGTTTAGTGAGGTTTGGTCGAATGTGATCCAAGTCAAGAGACAATGCAGAATATTGGAAGGAACCATATTTGAACTTCAAGATCAGAAGTGGCGTATTTCTACCTTACAGCTCGAATTCGTGCCCCCGAAGCCACCTTCCGAGGCAAATTCACGGCCGGTAAAAGTACCGAGCACCCACGACTCCCTCGGAGAGGACGAGGAGGTACTAGAGAGCGAGCCTGAAACAGGGCAGAGTCTTGACAATGACCTGGACGGGTTCATCATTGATGATGATAATGATGCACACCAAGGCGTCTCAGGAGTTACAAGTCAAATAATATCCGACGCGGACAGACTCCAGGATGGCGATGATGAGGAAATAGGGGGCGTCGAGAATAATGATACTAGTAGCGAAGACGACATTGTAACGTCCACTTTAAGGAAGAGAAAACTTGAACTTGGAGGTAAAGCTCCCCAGTCTACATGTGAAACCCAGCTGACGTCTTGTACCCAGAACAATCACCTTCGCCAGAGCTCGATGGCTCATATCATTCACGTTTGACCTCTGACTCGGAGAGTCTAGACACTCTTGGTCTGCACCGTGGACCACCAGGACCCTCGTCAATCTTGTCGTCTGCTAGATCGATGCCAGATCCGTTTCCCAGCACGCCCCTAGTGGCAAGAGATATGAGACAACCGATGAAAATGGAAAACGTCATTGACTTAACCATTTCCTCGGACCTTCCTGAAGCACCTTCACCGGATTACAAGTCGGAGCCTTATCTTGACGTTCGCACACCTCCATTGAACCCCCGAGATGGCAACCCATTCAGGGACTTCAACAAGCCACGGATTGAGTTCCGCGACCCTCCCATGCATTCCTCCGTCATCAATTTGGAAAGTGAATCGAGTCCTACTTTGGAAGAAGATACCCTGCCTGAAAGGCCTGATGAGCTCCCCGACTTGTCCGACGTTGAAGCGATTTCACGCCTCGAGTCTTCGTTTCTAGTTGAACGTCAGGACCGCAAGCGCCTGCTGATCAGGTACATTCATATGCTATCTTCGCAAGATCGTCAAGGTATGGTCGCTCGGACACTTGCCGCTTCACTGGAGGTATCTCAGAGAGACATCTGGAACGGTCTCCGAGCTATAAGGGACCACCAGGACAAGATAAAAGGTGCCGAGACGCAAACGTCTGATGATATCATGCGCATTTCCCAGCTTTACATTTGTTGGTCCCAGAACACCAGACACTCATCGGGTGGTTATCCAAAGAAGTGTGTCGTGAAAACAATCGCAGACGTGGCCGGTTTCGAGTGCTTCTACACCTTTTTATGTGATCGTTTATCGAAGTACGAAAATGTAATCGTCGAAGAGCCGCTTAGCATCGAAAACACAGCTGAGAAGGGCATCCGAGGGCCGGGCAAGCGCAAAGTTGGCGGAAGGTAAGTTGTCAGCATCCAAATTTATCTCAACGCCTGGCTGACTGAGAATAGCTTTGCTGCACGGTTGAGACAGGAGGAATCCGACGACCTGGTCGGTGAACGGACTCCTCATAAGAAGAGGAAGAACATCGTTCAAGAGAGCGTTGAGGCTCGTGACATTCGCTTCAATGATCGACAACGAGTCCAAGACCAGGAGCGACGCCGTACCCAGCTCATGCGGCTTCAACGTACGGTCATGCGCGACGGGGAAGTGCCTCCTATGATCATCAATGTGAGTAAATACGAGTATCAAGACCTGATACACCTTAATACCAGAATTGCAACAAAAATAAAACCACATCAACTCGAAGGGGTGCAATTCATGTGGCGAGAGCTAGTTACCGACGATAAGTCGTCACAAGGATGTTTACTTGCACATACGATGGGCCTCGGAAAGACTATGCAGGTGTAAGTCAGCCTCTTCTTGTTCTGTATAGTGCTGACGTCCATAGGATCACATTATTGGTGACTATCGCAGAATGCGCAAAGTCCCAGAACCGCAACATACAAGGCCAGGTTCCCTCGGGTCTTCTTGAGTCGCGGACTATAATACTCTGCCCCCCGTCTCTAGTGGACAATTGGTGGGATGAGTTTCTCATCTGGGCACCTGTACCAATGGAGGACAATGTCGGCCAGTTACGCAAAGTGGTCTCAGGTTCCAAACCAAGTGAACGTCTACACGAAATAACCGCATGGTACAATGACGGCGGAGTGCTATTAATCAGCTATGACTTGTTCCGACATTATGTTCACAACAAAAACACCAAGTCAAGAAGCCCCCCACTCAACGAGGAGCAGCATGCCAGAATCATCAAGGAGCTCTTGAAAGGTCCCAATATTATTGTCGCCGATGAGGCTCACAAGATGAAAAACATTTCCTCAGCAACCACGAGCGCTGCGAATCAATTCGAATCGAAGAGTCGCATAGCCCTAACAGGGTCCCCGTTGGCAAACAACCTCGAGGAGTATTACGCGATGATCAATTGGATCGCTCCAGGATATCTTGGCGGTATCGTTAATTTCAGGGCTAGATATGTGGAGCCGATCCAGGAAGGCTTGTATCAGAATAGCTCATCCTATGAAAAACGTCAATGTCTCAAGATGCTCCGGGTCTTGAAACAGGATCTGGATCCAAAAATCAACCGAGCCGATATAAGTGTACTTAAAGGAAGTCTCAAGGCCAAGACGGAGTTTGTCATTAAGGTTCCACTGACGAAACTACAAGAGGATGCGTATCGACTCTATGTTCAGTCGATGCTCGGAGATACCGGAGATGATGAGCCCGGCACCGCAAGACTCTGGGATTGGCTTGCAATCCTTTCTTTGCTTTGTAATCACCCGCTATGCTTCAGAAACAAACTTCTGGAGCGGGAGGCTGCGGCTCAGCAGAATACCAAGGCGGCGGCTACCAAGTCTAGGCAACGGGTGGCCCAGGAAGGTGCTGTCCACTCTGAAGACGAGTTGCTCCCTGGGGATGAAGTAGTGTCCAAGCTCGGTGTATCTCAAAGGACCATTGAGAAACAGCTGTCGCTATTCGATAATGTGCCTGGAGCTATGGACTCCATAAGCCACTCTCACAAAGTCGAAATTTTCAATCAGATCCTCGACGCCTCAATGGCAGCAGATGACAAAGTGCTTGTGTTCTCACACAGTATCCCCACTCTCAATTACCTCGAGGATCTCTTCAAGCAGACCGGCCGGAAGTATGCCAGGCTAGATGGCAAGACTAAAATGTCAGACCGCCAAAAACTGACGAAAGATTTCAACTCGGGCAAAGCGCATGTGTGCTTGATCTCCACACGAGCAGGCGGGCTTGGTCTGAATCTCCCGGGTGCGAACAGGGTTGTCATCTTCGACTTCGGGTTCAATCCGATCCTGGAAGAACAAGCCGTTGGACGAGCATATCGCATCGGTCAGGAGAAACCAGTCTTTGTTTACCGTTTCACGGCTGGTGGCACGTTTGAGGACAGGTTGCATAACCAGGCAGTGTTCAAGACCCAACTGGCATCCCGAGTAGTTGATAAAAAGAACCCGACACGATTCGCTATAAAAGGAGTCCGCCAATATCTCTTCGAACCCAAGCCAGTTGCGCAAAAGGATTTGTCTAATTTCATCGGCAAAGATCCTTTGGTTCTGGACGGAATTCTAGCGAGGTAAGACTATGAGTAAGGCCTCAAATACGTGAATCTCATGTCACTAACGTCACATAGCGAAAACTCCATCCGGTCTATAGAACTTACGGAGACCTTCCATCAGGAGGATAATGATAAACTCACTGCGGAAGAGGAAAAGGAGGCCGAACAGATCCTTAAGGATGAGCAACTGAAGCGAACTGATCCAGCCGCCTACCATGCGATGATTAGCAGACACCAACAACACGTATGTTCAAGCCAGTCCCTTTTCGCGGGCAGATAATGCTGACGACTAAAACAAGTCCATGTTGGGTCGATTTCACACTGCTAGAGGACCGGCAACGCCGATAGCACCGTTCCATATGCGATTACCTCCACAACCTTTGATGACTCTGCAGAACCCTTTATTAGCCAGAGAGGACCAAGGGGTCCAAAATTCGACAGCCAAGGTCCTTGGCAACACGTTAGGGTTGCCGAACATACCGCCCAACGTCCGAGAGCGCGTTTTAGGCACTGCTGCCGACACGACACTCGCGCAGGGCCCACTACCTTACCCGGTCCTTTCTGAGTCTCGTGATAAGAGCAACCCCACAGACCCTGTGTACCCCGCGGAAGGTAGGGGACGGATTCATATGGGCACGCCTGCTCAAGCTGCAGAATCATCCCATGTAGGCGAGGCACCGTTCACTACATCATCTCTTGCATCATCGTCATCTCTGCAAAAGCTACATAGCTGGCGTGACTGGCTTCGAAACAAGAGAGACTAATCATAGAAGCCGCAGTCTAGCTCTACCCTCGAACAACTTAAACGTAACCTGAACGCAGCAAGCGCATACCCCACGGCGCTTCCCCGAAGTGACCTATCACCTCGCTCTCATAGCGCTGGCCCACAGAAATCATCTTTGGACACTAGGCAAACAAATCGTCTGTCGGAAGATGGCACGCACACAGACATACCTTACCACGCTACGCTTGATACCTCGCCCGTGAGAGTTACTCTTACTCCCACTGTTGCTCCATCCACCGCAGCTCCAGTCAATTGGCTCACCAAGGCGGAATTCATTGCAAGTATTCCACCTGAGGGGATCGAACCCGATCAGCTTATACCGAGGTTTCGAGGCAGAATCAGGAACGACGAGGAGCTCCTGGACTGGATAACAGAGTCCGCAAAGTGGGACTCTTCCACGAACATATTTTGGCTCAGGGAGCCTTCCCAGCGCGACCAACCGGAACCCGTTGATTGAACTTATCCGGTCAAACATGACATGGCTGCCTCTTGCGTGTTGATTTTTCTGTCCGGAGGTTGAGCTCTTCTTTCTTTATGACTCGACAACGTCATGCCTTTTTGGAGAGCCGTTGCATGATACCCCTGGAGCGCTTTTCGCAAGTGCGTTGCATTGCGTTTACAGTACTTGAGCGTTCATCCTTGGCTTTGGATAAACCATTGCTTTTCTGGACTCTGGCTTGAAGGTGTTCTTGGGACAGCTTTGTGCATAAGAATGAGCAAGTCGTTCTTTGGCATTGCAGTTGCTGTAAGCAGCACCTGTCTTGAGATGATCAAGCGTGTCAATTAAATCACAAGTGCCTACACTGCCTATGATGGAGTGTCTCCTGCGTTTTGAACTCCTCTCCGTATACGGTAGGTACCTTGAAGAAGCATGTCTTGATATGCCGTTACTACGGTAGGGCAAAACCTGTATTAATATTCCGTTACAATAAGCTTCCGCCGTCGTCACCGGATGCTCGAGATGCCGAAGTGCATCCTGACTAAGCGTAGCAACAATGAAGGAGCACCAATCAGGCTCAAGTATTTGTAATCTATAAGGTAATCACATACTTCGCATTGCAAGAAGATGATGACCGCCTCCTTTTACAGCTGAACCCCCATATTGTGAACCACAACTTCCCCACTGTATCCGTAACAACAATCGAAACCGCTCAGCGTTGCGCAGTTACAGAACCATCGCCACAATGGAGGTTCTCATCCGTCAATCGCGCTCAATGTGTCCCTTCTTAAAGAAAACATCTCCCGCCACTCTGCGATCTTTGTCCACCGCAACCCGTCATGTCTCCCCTGGTGGAGGCACCATGTCCAATCTTCAAGTCCTCGCGCGCCGTTGTCCCATCATGGGAAAGGCGATGGCGGTTCAGAGTGCCAGGGCAGGCAACTCTGCACTTGCCGGTGCTTTTGGCGGTGTGAGGGCTTATGGTGGAAAGGCGAAATTGCACACCACGAGGGCCAGAGAAGCCACCGTGGGCACTGGAGTCCTCCACCGACTTGATGATGGTATGCATGTGCTTTATCAACGTTTTCAACTTCCAAGCTCCTGAAGGCGATGTTGCCATTGAACCTTGTGGAGAAGGCCCGCTGACTTGGTATTCCCTATAATAGCACCTGTGCCGACAGCCCCAAAGCTAGCGGGAAAGACTGTACAGGATACTGCGACTCTCGGACTCAAACCCGCGGCTCCCTCTGTCTCGAAGTTTGATTACGAAGGCTTCTACAATGCCGAGCTCGACAAGAAGCACAAGGACAAGTCCTACCGCTACTTCAACAACATCAATCGGCTGGCTCAAGAATTTCCCCAGGCCCATATGTCTGCCAGAGACGAGCGTGTCACCGTCTGGTGTTCCAACGACTATCTTGGTATGGGTCGAAACCCACAGGTACTGAAGACTATGCATGAGACGCTCGACTTGTACGGAGCCGGAGCAGGCGGTACCAGAAACATCTCCGGTCACAACCAACATGCCGTGGGACTCGAGTCCACCGTCGCTAAGCTTCACGCCAAAGAGGCCGCATTGGTCTTCTCCTCCTGCTACGTAGCCAACGACGCCACTCTCGCAACGCTCGGCAGCAAACTCCCCAACTGTGTCATCCTTTCCGACAGCATGAACCACGCCTCCATGATCCAAGGCATCCGGCACTCGGGCGCCAAGAAGATGGTCTTCAAGCACAACGACGTCGCCGATCTCGAGGCCAAACTCGCCTCGCTCCCCGTCGACGTTCCCAAGATCATTGCCTTCGAATCCGTCTACAGCATGTGCGGCTCCATCGGCCCGATCGCCGAGATATGCGACCTGGCCGAAAAATACGGCGCCATCACCTTCCTCGACGAAGTGCACGCGGTAGGCATGTACGGACCACACGGCGCCGGCGTCGCCGAACACCTCGACTACGACGCGCACGCCGCCGGCCGCCCCCAAGGCACGGTCATGGACCGCGTCGACATCATCACCGGCACCCTCGGCAAAGCCTACGGCTGCGTCGGCGGCTACATCGCCGGCTCCGCCAGCATGGTCGACGCCATCCGCTCCCTCGCGCCGGGCTTCATCTTCACCACCTCCCTCCCGCCCGCCACCATGGCCGGCGCCAAGACGGCCATCGAGTACCAGATGTCCTACCAGGGCGACCGCCACCTCCAGCAACTCCACACCTGCGCCGTCAAGGACGCCCTCACCGCGCGCGACATTCCCGTTATGCCGAACCCGTCGCACATCATCCCCGTCCTCGTCGGCAACGCTGAGGTTGCGCGTAAGGCTAGCGATCTCCTTCTCGAGGACTGGAATATCTACGTCCAGGCTATCAACTACCCTACCGTGCCCGTCGGCCAGGAGAGGTTGCGGATCACGCCCACACCCGGCCACGTGCAGGGTTTCCGGGACAGGCTTGTGCAGGCTGTCGATGCCGTTTGGACGCAGTTGGGCATCAAGCGGACGAGCGAGTGGGCGGCGCTCGGTGGGTTTGTGGGTGTTGGAGAGGCTGGGAAGGGGGTGGAGGAGCCGCTTTGGACGGATGCGCAGTTGGGGCTTGGGAGTGAGGGGGTGTTGGTGGAGGGGAAGGGGATGGCAGAGATTCTGGATAGGGAGGGTGGGCGGAGCGTTGGGGCCGTTGCGGCGGCTGCTTGAACGAATATCTTATGCGCCACGAGCGGTGCTGAGCAGCTGTTGGTTTGTCGCGGTGAGGAGTGTGGGTGCGGATATAGGCTTGGAGATTTCCTACACTTCCGAACGTGATGTCTTCGTCGTCCGTCGTTACCGTATCCCCAAAACTTTCGGTTGGAGATCTACACTACAGTTTACAGTCGTTTTTGTTTCAAATCTGGTTATGAATCTACCTGTACTTCTGGCCATCTGTCACTCTGCTGACGTTGAACTCATTCGTATCAGTCATGCGCCGGTCTAGCAGTTTAGCAAGTCATTAGCCACGCACTAACCCAGCAACGGACCTTGGCAACACGCCCATCAACCCCGAGCCTGCTGACAGGGACGGAAGGATGCATATCACGTGCACACAGTGGCGTCATTTTGTTGCAGACGCAAGCCCCGCTGGCTGAGGGATTAAGTGTGGGAAACCCCTCACTAGCCTCTCCAAGGACAAGATCTCTACCCGTACCGTTCCTACCTTACCCGAGCGAGATTCCTTTGGTTGAGCCGTGGTTTCGTTTCATTCGCGCGCCTTGAAAAGCCACCTGTTCTTCGGTTCTACGGAGATTCAGTTGTATTAGGCAGGCAGCGATGATTATCCCAGCGTTACAGAACGGCAACGGAATCACAGCGTGTTCTACAAGCAGCTCGTATTCCCTAGTAGCTAGCCTCTAAAGAAGTAGAGTACAACCCATTCCGACGTGAACCACCCTCCAGCACGAACCGAGTCCCACACCCACTGAGTTGACAAGAGAGATGAGTGGTGTTCCCGATCACCGAAGCAACGTTATACGGCGCGCGGAGAGAGCTCTAGTGCTTGGCAGCCTCCTTGTGGGCGTCCGCCTTGGTCTGTTTGAGCGGTAGCACGGTTAGTGTTCGGTTTCGAGCACACAAGGTAAGGTAAGGGAAGGGGTTGAAGGGTGCGTACGTTGTGCGAGGTCTCGTCCATCTTGGAGCCCATGGCGTCCTTGGCGGCGGTGGCACGGGTGCCGAGAGACGCGTCGGAGTCTTTGGCGACCTCTGTTTTTCGAGTCAGCTTAGCTTGGCTTCTCCGAAGGGAAGGAGGGATGATGAGGAGACGAACCCTGGTTGCCCCTCTTCTCGGCCTGGGAACCGGCACCCTGGACGCTCTCGGACACGTAGTTGACGGCGTTCCTGTGGACACGTGTTAGTCCGTGTGCTCAACGACATAGTACGCGAGGTTCAGACGACGTACTTAGCGGTCTCCATTGTGAGTTTGTAAGGTTTTGGAAGAGTTTCGAAGGAATATGTGTTTGTAATTTGGCTGGTAAGGTAGGTTGAAGTTTGGATTGTGTTGGGTGAGTAGAGGAAAAGGTTTGGTTTTGAGCAGCCCCGCCGAGTTTTTAAATTGTGGCACGGAGGGGTAAAGTGGGCAGGAGCGCACCGCCCCACTACGCTAGGTAAGGCAAGAGGCGAAACAAGGGATGATGTCATGGTCACATGCCAAGGTCAGTAAGGTAAGGTAAGGGTTCAAAGGCGGTTCTGGAATGTGACGGCTGACACAATTGAGGCGCTAGATAACTTAGTGCTAAACCATTAATGTTAAACTTAAGGTAACTGCTCAGCTGGCTTCAGTCATGCCCATCACTCAATCAGAATGTGATTGATTATTAATCATGTTACTGAGATGTTACTGGTTCAGGTACCTACTGTAACCTTAAGTTACTGAGCAGAGCTTTTGTTTTGAGCTCTCTCTTTGAAAGAAGAAGTGATCTTGACATGTGTAATAGAGCAGTAGCTAATATCATGTCAAGTATAATCTGATTTGAACAGCCTATTGCCATCACCTATTTATGTATATATAGTTAACAACATAAAGTAAACCTGTATAAAGTACAATACTGTCAAACTTTCAGTCTCATTTCATTACCTTAGTGGTTTCAGAGCTCTACAGAGGTTTTAGAAACATGTAAAGTTTATTAAAATAAATAGTTTACTATAAATAAAAGTTTTTTCTTTCACTGATAAAAGGTCTTCTTATAGAGTTACATTTTCATAAAGTAGCTAGACACTTATGATTATATATTCATTTCATTAGTTACTTCTTCTATATTTGACAGATTATGAGCTCAAATGTATATTGATATTTATTTATTTATTAAGTTATTTGTTTCTATTCAAAATGATGAAAGAAAAACATCTTATTATTATTATTATTTTATAAATGCTAGAAAGAGTTCTCTAAGAAGTAAAGTGAATTTGATGTATAATAAGAAGTTATTCACATTAAATTATTATAAATTCATGAATAAAATAGTTAAAAATAATTCTTACAATTATTTTAAAGTTAAATCTTTATGTTGAAAATAACTTCATCATTAATTTAGATTTTCTCATTATATAAAATGACTATAATGTCATATAATCTTACATTTTCAAAAATTACAAAACTTAAGAGGTCAGTAAACTATCTATTATAAAGAATGTTGATTAAATACAGTTTAATGAGTGCTGAATTATGAGATTTAGTAATTAAGAGTAACATTGAATTCTTATTGAAGCTAGATGTTTTAAGTTAGTCAGTAATGACTGAAGAATTTATATCTAAAATAATAATGATTACATTGACAATCTTAATAGACATTATTTAAGCTGACTAAATTATACAAAACAATAAGATTACAGTCATCATTATTTTTACTGTCAGCTCAGAGATCACTATCATTATAGATGACATGAAAACAGCAAAAGAGATGTAAAATTATCTTATATATCTTTATTTATTTTATAGATTTAATTTTAAATATATTTTATTCAACAATTTATATGTCTACTGACTTAATCAATACTTCTTTGTTAATACTTATACTTTAAAGTATAAGACACTCTTATAAGAAATTGCAGTCTTCAATCTCATTATTAATGAAACTCTGAAAATCATTATTTTTCTATTGAATTTAAAATTCTTCTATTCTCAATAAGTAATGATGAAATGCTTTAAAGCTCATAATGTAATCTTATTTCTCAATAATTTAATTGTTAAATTAATTGATGAAGAGCATCTTAAAGAAAAGAATGAGAAGCTTGCTTTAATGAGTAAAAAGAGAAATCATAAAGATAAGAAGAAAAAGAATAAGAAAAGAAATGTTGATAAGAGTAAAAATAAAAATGAGATGTATACTTACTGTAAGAAAGCAGTTTACTTCAAGAATAATTACTGAAAGTTACACTCAGAAAAGATGTTTAAAGAGATGAAGAAGAAGTAAGAGATTAAAAAGAAAAAAAAGAAAGAGAAAAAGAAATTTTTAAGTTTTGAAGATAAATAATATAATAAGAACTTAGTAATCTTAACTGCAGTAAAGAACTATAGTTTTGTAATTAATAAGATGTTATAAATAGCTAACTTTAGCACAACACAATATATATGTTGTAATCTTTCTGTATTTAACTTAATTAAAATATTCAATAATAAACTTTCTATAAGAAAAGTGTCTGAAGTGATGCACACTCAAGAAGTAGAAATGATTGACTTACAGTTAAAGAACAGCAATGAAAAGACTTAAAATATCATTTTAATAAATGTTTATCTTATATTTAATATAAAGCTCAATTTCTTCTTAATTGAAACAGTCAAAAAGAAAGAGATATTAGTCAAAATTAAGAATGAATTATTATATTTAAAGAATAAAGTAAAAGATATACTTAATTATACAGTATATAAAGATAAGTTATATTATCTTTAAATCTTAATGATGAGAAATTCTGTAAATAAGAATAAGATTATGTCAGTTATTAAAGATAATAAGATCTTAAAAGCTACTTAACATCAATGTCTTAACTATATAAAGAATTTAAGTCTTAACAATGTGTCAAAAAATCTCAGAATAGTGAGACTTAACTTATAAGAACTTACAAAAACATTATTATACTTGTGTGATGTCTGTATGAGAACAAATTAAAAGAAAAAGATCTTAAGAAAATTATAAAACTAAGTTATAAAAATGATCAAACTAATTTACATTAACATTGTCAGTCTCATTACACTGAAAGTATATGATGAGTTTTTATAATATATAGTCTTCACAGATGATCTTATTTGCTGACAATACATTTGTAATATAAAAATGAAAGATCAGACAAAAGATAAAATTGAATAATTTCTTAATATACTTTTTATTTAGATGAATTTACAAATTGCATAAATACAACTTGACAATGAAAAGAAATTCAGAAATGAGCTCATCATTAAATAATTATAAAGTCTAGAAATTATCTATAAAATAACAGTTTCTTATGAACTGAAGCAGAACAAAGTGACAGAAAGAAGTAATGAACTTTTAATAGCAAAAGTTAAAGTTATAATTCTGAATAATAAAGTCTTTAAAACTGTTAGAATTATCATCTAATTATAGCTTATCTTGCTGTTATCACCTTTGCCTATTAGGTAAATAGTTTACTTAGTCATTTAGTCACATAAACTCAGCTATGTGCCTTAGTGAGCTGCTTAACTACTATTTAAGTAGTCATTATAGCTCTTACATTCACTTATCTTTTACTTATATTATAGATTTATCATTAAAGTTATAGCTTTTAGCCATTAGACTTAGAAGATTATAACAATATGATAGCATTAACTTAAAGACTCAGCATTAAGTCTTTATATCTAATAATCTCTTTGTTCTTTACTTTCACCTTACTTTCATCTTATCTCAATACCTCATCATCTTCTTCAATCTCATCAAAATGTCAATAACACATTAATTTATCTATCTGTCTAACTACTTTTTCACTACTTTATCTCTTTACTTTATATTCATTTAAGTCATTGTAGTTCAATAAGCTAAACATTACTATTTTATTTTACTTTCATATCAGTACAAAGCTATGTCTTCAGCTTATTTATCTGACTCTTTTGCTCAAAATGAGCTTCTCAATCTAAAAGACATAAAAGAAAGTCTTTTAACTGTATAAGTCTTGTTATCTTTTTCTTTTAAAGTTAAATAGTTATCTAGTGAATCTGCTCATCTAGATGTCTTAAAATGACAGACTCATATGACAAACAAGTTAATGAGTGATATACAAGAAATTTTAATTACTTTACTTTATTATTTTAAATTAAGATCACAGTCACAATGATTCATTAGCTCTTTAAAATTATTTAATTAATCTTATTAAGCTGAGAAGTCAATAACAATTAATTTATCATATTTACATCTTTCAGCTCTTATATCTATCTCAGTAAAAAGATCTGCTTTTAAGTCTGATATAAGATGATCTGCTTTTAAGCTGAGATGAAATAATGATTATAATAGTGACTATGATATGAAAGAAATGAGTGATAAGTGTGTTGACAATAAAAAGAAAGAAGAGCTTAAACATAATTATTATTAAGAATTCTTGCTGTCTCTCATTACTATGCTGTCACTAATCTTTTAATTAAAGAACATTAACTATTTTGATTTATATCTTGATGACATATATAAAAAGAATGATTTCATTTAGCTAAAAAAGAATGTATATTACTGTAATGTGTATTTCTTTCTGAGTTAAGCAAAGATCATCATCATGATTAAGAGTACACATCTTATTTATATTAATCTTTACATTTATCTTTGTAACTCTGCTTAACAGTAATATATTATTGAACTGTCAGATTTACAACAGAACAGTTTACATAAAGATCTCAGCATCAAAAACTGAGTAGATATCTTAATGACTTAATTTAAGCAGTCAGAACAAGCTGTCTTAAATGTCTTACTTGCTTTATAATTTATTCTTAATGACTTATAAAATGATCACATTAATCTTACAGCTTATGTGCAAGCAATGATCTGAAATGAAAGAAACACTAACTTACTCACATTAAATTAGCTGTCATTAATCTGAAACAAGCTTAATTTTAAACTTCAGTGTGATGTTTTATAGCTCAGATATGACATGATGGTGACTAGCTTTATTGAATAGCTAAAGAAATGCAAAGACATATGAAAATGTTTGTTCAGTTAGTCTTCATTAAAGTGGCTGTCAGGTTTTTTTAAAGCTGGTTTTTTGCTTATTTTGCATGCCTTGTTAGCCATGAGCAACCATAGTGGCAGGAACTTCAAGAATTTGAACAAAACTTCAGTTGTGTGCATTGAGCTTGAAAGCAATCTGTTTTTTGTGATTTTAGGCTCATTTTGTGGAGAATTGTGAGGGCTTTTCAACGATGTAAAAATTACCAAAATTACACAACAAACAATGAAAATTACCTAATATTACAAGTCGGGTCAGGTTTCAAAGTTGAGCCCAGTGGGTCGGGTTGGGTCCTAAAATCTGGGCCTGACCTGACCTGATGGCCACTCTAGTCTTCATACTAATATGAACAGTGAGACTATGAATTGCAACCTTAAAGTTAATCATCATCATATAATTTTGCTGATAATGATCAACAGCCTTGTTGCTTTAACTACTTGTCAAATAATGTCTCTGAAAACACTGCAAATTGAGACTATAAAACAAATAATTAAGGTGATGAAATGAATAATTAAGACTATGAAGTGCAACAATTAAATCACACATTGCTATATGATTTCACTAGTAATGACTGACAGCTTTGTTGCTCTGAGTATTTGAATAATTAATGAAATAAATTACAATTCAAATGTTAAAATAAAGTCTTACTGTCATCTTGCTCTGTCTATTTCATTGAAATGAATAAGTTATACAGAGCATATAAGTTAAATGATGCATTGTCTACTGATAACAATGCTAAAAACAAGTCTTTACATTATATTAATGTCTTTAAATCTTCACATCACACTAATGTCTTCTTCAATGACTCTGTGCAGTCTACTTAATATGATGATTCACTTTATTCATATTGTTTATGTGAAATGCCTTTAGAAACAAGTAAAAACCTTTGAAATCACATTCTTAATTAATATAAAGTTGATACTCATTTCAGTATCACTAAGATGACTACTCAGCAAGTTAATTACATTAAGTATGCTCTTCAGAATGTTGTTGTTATCTTATAATCATCAGTTTATGAATACACTGCTGTCAAAGCAACTCTATTTTGACATAATGCTGAGCAGAAAATGACTATTTGTCTAAATACTGAAAGCATAACTACATTTATTGATTAAAGTCTAGTGAATAAGACTAAAATCAAATGAACACTTCTTATAATGACAGAGAGCTTTTTCAGAAAGCAAGTTCTTAATTAGTTAGTGAAGTTACTCATCATCATAGTCATCTTGTTGTTGTCAATCAGACTAGATATCATAGTCTATTTAGTGAATAATCTTCACATTAAAGTTCTATTAAACACAGATATCTTGACAAAAGAAGAAGCTAATATTAATTTAAAACAAAATAAGCTTACTATAGGCTATTAAGAGACTGATTTAGTCTTTAAAACATCTTAAAATTCTATTGACATGTATATTATCATGCAGTCTACTATGCATGAAATTCTCTGTCAATAAAGACTCAATTATGCTGCTTTTTTAAGTCAATTTCAAGTCAAAACATCATCACAACAAGATAAATTGTCAGCTTTGACAGTCTTAAGTATCTTATTATTCATCTTACTATGTAAAGATACTACATCAAATCATTATACAAACATTATATCACACCTTACTGTCATCAACCTATACAATCATTTTCATCATGACATAAAGACTTTATGAAACTTCATATCTATATAGAAAAAGCTCATCATGTCTTTTTCTTATGACATGAAGTCTTATCTAATAATTCATAACTTACACAAGCATTTCACTCACACTATCATCTCATTGACATCTCATCATTAAATTGATTTCAAGACATCTCACTATTACATCATTATTGAGTCATTTAATCATAACATCTCAATGCTGTCTTATAAGCACATCATTATTGCTGTGTTTTCAAGTCTATAGAGCACAGACTATTCAGATAAAGACATAGTAATGAGAGCATTGCAGTTTCTTTTATTTGTGATACTTGTCAGAATTATTACCTGATCACAGCTTATCTTGTTGCCATTACCTTCACCTATTAGGTGAATAGTCTACTTAGTCATTTAGCCATTAGACTTAGAAGATTGTAACAAAAACTTTATAATTAAAGACTATTAAAACAGTATGTTATCTTCTTAATTAACTCTCAATGTCAGTTCTTAAAAACAACAAGATCTTAATTCAGCTACTGTTTAAATCTTTTAATAAAAATAAATTAACAGATCTCATTGATCTTAAATATCTTCAGTGTTTTAAATGCACAGCATACATACATATTTTAAAGAAGATCTGAACAACAGAAATTAAATTTGAATTCTGAAGCAATAAGAAAATTTTTGTTGAATATAAAGAAAGAAATCAATATAGAGTATAACTTTCTAAAAAGAAAAAGATAGATTAAATAATTAAAGTAAGAAATGTACAGTTTAATGAAGATTCATCAATCTATGATGTCAAAGTTGCAGTTTCAATTTCTAAAGTCATTTAACTTCACATTATTAATGCAGAACAAGAAGATATATAATTATTTTTTTTGTTTTCTTTTTAATTCTCATCATTATCATTATCTTTAAAGTATATATCATCATATCTTCTCATACTGATATTGTCAAATCAGTTAGAAGAAATGAAGAAAGAAAAAAAAGATATTATAAATATTTTTCTCATAATTAATAAATCAATATTAGCTGAGTCTTAATGCTCTAAAAAAGAAAGACAATTCTTTATAAAGTTAAAGCTTAAAGCAATCATGATCTACTTAACTGTGTTTAATGCAATCATTAATGTCATAAAAAAGAAAAAAGACTTTAAGAATGAATCTTAAATGTTTAAATAGATAATTGTAAGTTACAAGTTGAAAGACTGAAAGAAAGCAATGAATAGTGAGTATAACTCATTAATAATTAACTTTACATAAACTTTAAAGATGTTGTCATTTAATTGATGAGTTTTAAGAAGTAAATGAATTTACTATTATAAAAAAGAATCTGACAACTTAATTCTACAGTATAAGACTCAATGAGTAGTCAAAGAATTTGAATAACAATTTAAAATTGACTATAAAGAGATCTTTACAATAGTTGTTAAATCAATGATTTATAAAGTTATCTTTATTATAGCTGTGTTTTATGATTATGAATTAAAACAAATAAACATTAAAATAACTTTCTTACACAATGATTTAAAAGAAGAAGTCTACATGATTTAACTTACTAAATATGAAAAAGAGAGAGACAAGATATATAAATTAAAGAAAGCTTTATATGAATTAAAATAGTTATCTTATCTATAATATAAGATGATACATTGCTTTTTTGTTGATCTCAAATACACACAGATTTACACAGACAATAGTGTGTTTAAAAAGAAAATTTTAATTGTTGCTGTTTATGTTGATAATATTTTTTTATGTGAATTAGATAAGAATGAAATTCTAAATCTTAAGATTAAATTAAGTAATTATTTTAAAATGATTAACTGTGAAATGTATAAGCATTACTTAGAAATGCTAGTTACACAAAATAGAACTCTATAAATGCTTATTTTATCTTAGAAAATCTATTTTATAGAGATACTTAAAGATTTTAATTTACAGAATATCAAGATAGTCACAACTACAATGAAACTTAAAGTTTATCTTATAAAGACTACTGAAACAGCTGAATCAGAGTTAATAACTTAATATTAAAAGATTATAGAATCTTTTATGTATATTATGACATAAACTTAACTCAATATCACATATATAATGTCAATTCTTAGTCAGTTTGCACATAATCTTAACAACATACATTGAAAGACTTTAAAGTAAGTGTTTTAATATGTATAAGAGACTTTAGACATCATTTTTAAGTATAAATTGAGTAATTAACTTAAATTGCTAAAGTATTTAAACTTAAATTGAGAGAAAGATTTTAAATTAAGAAGATTTACATTGAAATATATATTTAAAATAATTAATAAATCAGTATTTTAAAGTTTAAAAAGATAAAGAATAATTATCTTATTCTTTTATAAAGTGAAGTACATGATCTTAATGAAGATTACAAAGAAAGTAATGTAAATGCAGAAATTACTTAAAAAATTAAAGTTAGAGAGATTTAAAACAGTTATAATTTAAATGAATAATCAGAAAACTATAATCTTAATTAAAAACTCTGAATTTTATGTCTGTATAAAGCACATTAATATACATTATTATTTTATAAAAGAAGTCAAATTCTGCAGACTTATTCATTTTAATTACATTTTAATAAACAATATAATTGTTAACAGACTTACAAAGTCACTTTTAATACTAAAATTTACTTATTTTACAAATTTTATGAATCTCATCAGTCAGTGAAAGACCTTATGATCTAATGATATAACACTTAAGTTTAAAACTTAAAAGATACTCATTCAAATTGAATCAGAGATATAGTGTATCTTTTTCAATTTTATGAGTAAAGAAAGTGTGTCTTCATTTTCTATCTCATCATCATCAAAATGAACTGAGAAAGTGTGTCAAACTTTCAGTCTCATTTCATTATTTTAGTGATTTTGAAGCCCTACAGAGGTTTCAGGAACATGTGGAGTTTGCTAAAATAAACAGTTTGCTATGAATAAAAGTTTTTCCTTTTGCTGATAGGAGGCCTTCTTATAGGGCCACATTTCCATAGAGTAGCTAGACACTTATGATTACACGTTCATTCCACTAGCCACTCCTCCTATGTTTGACAAATACCAAAAAACCTAGCGGAGAGATGGTCCGGCAACAACCGTAAAGCTTCCTGCGGCCAGCGACCACCAATTGGAGCCCAATCCTCAGCAGAGGAATGTGAAATGATACCTTTGAGCAGCCATGTCTGAGAAGAAGCGCAAACGGACATCTGAGACCGTCGATCGCCCTGGGAAGAAGGTGGCGGTTGATGCTCCTCCGTCTGTGGTAAAGGTCTCGGTGGTAGCCAATGGTGATGAGTTAGCCCCAGTCATCGGTATGTCTGATGGACCTGCTCAACCGGGCTTTGCTCACCACTGGTTTGCTCACCACCGGGCTTTGAGACCATGTGCAGCTGCAACGCGGGGAACACTGGTGCTGACGTTGTCAAGCATCTACACCAGGCCTCTCCCTCCCGACCAAGACTTCCTTCCAACCATACCGCAAGACCCAGCGTAATGGATCTGTACGACCCGGAAGCAATAGAACCGGAAACACATCTGAACTTCTTCTGCACTCCTCAACCCATTCGAAGATCGACTACACGGGCCGCGAGGAAGCAGAAGGCGGCAGCGACAGCGTACTGAAACACTATGTCGGCGTCTACGACCCCAAGATGGGCGAGTTACAAGTCATGCCCGCACGGAAGTTAGTCGTCCGGGGCAGCGTGCGTCAGGAGGACACCACGGCTGCTGAGGATACAGGCGGTGAAAATGGCACGGATCCCGCACCCAAAGTACGCTTGTTCCTGAAGCTCCCCTCTCACCCCTTCTCATGGCACTAACAACCACCAGCTCTCCTCCCGCGCCGCCCTGGGTCTCTCCTTCGGCACCAAGAAATCCCAAAAAGCAATCCGCGCCCTCACCGAAAACGCCATCTCACCCCGCAAGCCTCGCAACGGCACCACCATCACCGCCTCGCCGTCCACCAGTCAACCCCTCGACCCACTCGCCGCAGCCGTCGTCGACTCCATGGCCAGCGCGACGTCCACCATGGCGACGCGCGAAGAACTCCAATTGGCCGTCGACGACGCCAAACCGCGACCGAAACCAAACCTACAAGCCACAACCCCGTCCGAAGTGTACTCCGTGTCGGATCTGGTCGGTGGGGAGGAGACATTACGGCTCCTCGTGGTCAGAGACTGGCAAGACGCCGTGGCCGTCGACAAACCCGTCCACACGAAATCGCGGTACGTGAGCAAGCGGCTGGCGAATCTGGCGCAGAGCGGAGATGTCAAGCGGTTGAAGACGCTGCGGTATCTACTGATCCTGCTTGAGTTCTACGGGAGTCTGGGGTCCGGGCCGAAGGGTATTAAGAAAGTGCCGCAGAGGGAGCAGCTTCGGAAAGCGCTGGTGAATGCGAATGAAGGCATGACGGAAGGTGTGAGGAGGAGGTTCACTGATAGCAAGTACGTCCTTCCCACGGTTTCCCTCTCCCCACACTCGGTCTATGTGAAGGAAAGGACTAAAATCGTTATCAGCACACTCAACAAATGGCACGCCGACAACCTCCTAACCCACATCACCGCCCTGGCTCTCACAATCGACCATTTCGACCTCGACCTCTTCGACCTGCGCGAGGATCTCAAACTCGACCAGAAAACGTACTGCTCCCCTTCCTCCTTCCTCCTTCAGCAGATTCTTGCTTCTCTCCAACAACTTTCCACACTCCGTGTTCCCCGCTGATGTGGAGCTATACAGTATAACGCAATACGCCCGCGAACTAGGATGTAAGGTATCCGCACTGACGGAATCGGAACGTTCGAAGATGGGTGTGAGTAAAACGGAAGCGGCGGCGCATCGGATGGCGAGGCTGAGGTTGCCTTTGGAGTTTCCGAAGACTAGAGTGCCGAAGGCGGGGAGGCGGTAAGGTGGAGATGAAGAGGGTGATAAAATGGCGGCAGGATGCTGGAACGGATGAGTATCGATAATAGGGCGAGCGTCTGAGGTGGCGGGTGTAGCTATGGTATAGATTGTGTACAATGATACACTGTCATAGCATGTCTGCTCATCGTGGAGATCCGACAACACCAAATGTGCTTCAACGGAGTCCTCGAGCCATACCCTGGGCAGTCTATATCCCAAGATCTACATTTACTGGTCACGACTTCAGGTCTTCAAGCATTGCACGCATCCGAAGGAGAACTTCGATTTTACATAACTGACAAATCCGAGCTGAAGATCGTAAGCGTCAAGCCACCTCAGCAGCCATCAGATCCACCGCTGCAGTACTCAAGAACACCCATAAGCCTTCGACGACAAATTAACCAGCACGCTTCCCCTCCGTCCCTCACACTACATCGCAACCCACCCTACCGACCCCACCTCCTTCCACACCCACCGACCGCGTGACCGTCTTCAACGGAACGTTTCGCGATGAGCGTCATGAGATGAGACTGAATAGTGGGTAGTACTTTTCACCGAATGTGTGCGTGACGAGAGAGGCAGCGAGCCGAAGATCGAGAGGTTTCGAGGTGTTTACTTGCTGCAGACACCAAGACGATCAGCTCCGCACGCGTTCACCAACGCCAGCTTGGTAAAAGAGGGAAATGCCAGCGTCGAAGCTGGAGGGGGGCAGTGAAGAAGTAACGTACCTTCTGGCTCTGGTCTTTCTCCTCTTACGCTTGAGACGTCGGACGCGCTTCTTCCTCCACTTGGCTCTCATCTTCGATAACTAACCAGGTGTGCTGCTCGAAGCGGGGGAAGGGTTAGCCATTGAGGGATCAGGAGTCGGGTTGGAATAGGTCGGAAGTCTCTTGCTCTTGTATGGCAACGTTGAGGGGAGTAGGGAGATGGATGGGATACGTACTCGTTATGTGGGATGAGTGTCGTGTAGGTGGGAGAGCTTGGGAGGAGCTCAGGCGATCGGTTATGTGTGCGAGTCGGTTAAGCGAGATGGCGCTAAGGGCTATGGTGTCTCCCGTCCTCTTGGGTTTGCTTAGTAAGGCGTATCGATTTCGACGAATTCACATAATGTTGAGCTCGTGCGACGTTGTGTGGTCTTTGTATTGGTGATGATGTCTCAGAATGGCCGAGGGGCTCTCAGCGGGGAGGGAGGGTTCAAAAAGAGTAGTTGGATATTTGCGTAGTCACCACGATGGCTTCGACGGCGAATGTAAGTCTCTCTACCAATCTCTTAGAAGAACACTCACTCACAACCAGACAGATGAGGTGCCCATTTACGCGAATGGTGATCTATGGATGGGTAGAGACAAGAAGAAATGGTAATCGGATATGAGCGTTTCCTTATCATACAATCGTTGACTCCTATAGCGACGTCATTCTTGAAGAACTCACTGTATCTAATCAACACTTGCGAATCTACTGTGTTTTGTTCGAGCAGGAAGATGTGTCTGACATCCCGCCACTTGTCTACGCGGAGGACCTTTCAAGCAACGGGACCTACTGGAACGGAAGCCTCATAGGCCGAGGCAACGGAGGTGTGCTGCTTAGCGATGGAGATGTGCTGCGCATCGGCCCATGCCATTCGTTCCGCTACAGTGGAGCGGACCCATTACTACCTGAGCTTCGAGATGAGGTCCAAGAACGAGAGAAGAAGGTAGACTGTCTTGGCCAGGACGACCAACGGGAAGACTGACTCGAGAAGCTGTTCCAGCGTCAGTATGTTATCACCGAACGCATGATCGGTGCTGGGGGCTTTGGGAGTGTTTATGTCGCGTTGGATAGAACCACGGGCAAACAGCTTGCTTGTAAGATTGTGAATCTGAGGAGGCTCCGAGAGAAGCACCTACAAGACTGTCATGTAAGTGCAAGCACTTCGGCAGCTACATACGATGATGGCAGGCTATCGCTCACAGACACGTGTACCAGGTAACGCCACTGCGAAACGTAACTCTAGCTGATCACAGGCTGAAGAAGTATATGCGGGAAGCAGAGATTCTAAGGGATCTTAGCCACGTGAGACCTGCAAGAGATTGGTTGGGAACGAGTTAATGCTTAATTAGACGTAGCCTAACATCATCGCCTTGGAGAAGGTGTTCAAGACCGACAACACGATGTAAGGTCAATCTCGCTGTATATACCTTGGGTTTTGCTAATGTTCTCTAACGGTAGATACATCTTCGAAGATCTCATAACTGCCGGAGACTTGTTCTCGTATATTGGGTACAAGGGAGGGAAGCTCCAAGACGTGGAGGCAGCAGTGATCATCAGGCAGATACTCAAAGCGCTCGAATATTTACATGAGCGCGGCATCGTCCACAGAGACTTGAAGCCCGACAACATTCTCATCACCTCGCTGGCGGAAGGGTCGAGGGTAGTACTGAGCGACTTTGGGGCTGCAACAGTTGTGTGTGATCAAGGGAGTCAACAGCAGAGAATGATGACCCAGATCGGTACATTGGAGTACACGGCTCCGTAAGCAGTGGAGACCCTTTCTTCTTCTAGGCTTGGGCTGATTCCTCTGGTTTCATTAGCGAAGTTTACGGGTCTAACAGGACGCAGGATGGTAAGAACGGATATACAAAGGCTGTGGACATGTGGTCACTCGGTGGTGTCACGGCTACACTTCTGAGCGGAACGTCCCTCTTTGTTGATCCCAAGGACGACAACTTCGAAACGAACCCCGATAAAGCGATCGCTAAGCTCGCGGCGGAATGTAACCTCGCGCCTCTTGATCAGAGTAGCGACTGGGAGCATGTAGGCGAGCGTGCGAAAGACTTTGTCAGAAAGCTTCTGATTGTGGACGAGATGAAGAGATTGACAGTCAAGGAGGCACTGAATCATCCGTGGTTTACAAACGAGTACCACAAGGACGAGTTCGAGGCCGTATATCTAAGGGCGACCAGACACTGGAAGCCTCGGCCAAAGATAGATGATATCATTGAGATCTTGCACGTTGACACAGCAGAGGAAAGTCCATCTGCAAAGCGCCAAAGGATCAACCCTCTTTCACGGCCATCCAGTAGAGGAGCGCCTATGCCAATAGAGCCGCGCTACTCACCATCTGACCGGCATATCAAAACTCTGGCTTCTGCTAGGTGGGAATGTAGATCTTCAACTGCCTGGAGCTATCTTCCTCCAGCGCCCCCGAAGCCTCCTATAGGATGGATCAAGTCACTTCACGAAGCAGCTCTGCTTCATGACAAACCCATAAGGACCGACTTGGCTTCTGTAAGGCTTCGCTGGCCAACAGCGCCGAAATCTGTGACGCTGAAGCGGAAGCTCGGAAGCAGGCTCACCACACCCCAAGCTCTGGACTCGACTACGAGGCTCTTTCCTGGTACGGAGATGAGCAGCGTTGCGTGGAGACCCGCCAGGTTTAATACTGATGAGGAGGACGAGCTGGCGCATGTGGAAGCCCCATCGCGAGAAGCGAAGTCGCCAAACTCCATCTGCACAGTATCGAAATAGCCAGCAACTGAGCTACTTCTCCCACTGGAGACGCTACACCACGTTCGTGCTCAGACATTTTATGATTCTCTCCTGATCACTGATGGGAATGGCGAGGCATATGTCGTCGCCATGGCGGAAGTTGATAGGCATAACCGGGAAGGGCTGGAAGAAACCTTCTTGCTACAGCTTATGAAACGTTGATGAGATGATATCAGTTCCACTGATAGGTGCTTGGTTTGGCTCGATCTAGAGAGATTCAGCTGCTGCTCATGACTTCAAGAAAAGCTTATGTATGACCACAAAGCACCAAGGTATCGTTTGTACGAAGTACTTAGGGTCCTTTGCTTCGGCATCCCATATTCTCACAAATATCACTAGTATCGTTGCTCGTTCGAGTGCTTAATCTACGAGGTGTCAACTAACTCGCCTATTGGGATGCGAAATGCCATCAAGAGTGCATTCGGACAGAGCCTTAGTTCTTCAGGACTGTGGCTGACTGCCTTGGAAAACGCTTGACTAGCTGATGTTGCAGCTTGCAGCTGATGAAAAGGGACTCTCTGCAAATAGAAGCATTTCCAAGACTTGTGCGTACCGTGAGTCCGGCCATGGAAAGAGCAATGACCATGACTGCGGTGGATGAAACTGAGCTGTGTTAAAAGGAGGGTTATGGTAGAGATAGAGCAACACAGAAGGTGTGTGCAAGATATAAAGACGGCTGGTAAAGTCTGAAACAGTCAAGAGGAGAGCATCTTGAAATATTCAAAAAGAAGATACAGTGGAAAGCCGCACATAAATCCAAATTGCCGATGACTCTCGGCCGCTTACCCTCCCTAGGGGAGCAAGGTGGCATCTGTGACACCGACCCCGCCGCATGCTGATGGTGTTCAGCAACACACGAAGGCAGCGGAGTGACACAATAGGAGGTCCATGGAGACAATCAGGTCTGGAAGAGTCTGGCTGTTGCATGTGCATGCAGCGTGCGTTCAGTCTGCCTTGCAGGTTGCAGGTCGCTCTGTCTGCACATGAGACTGGAATTGATAGAGTGCTATACCTTAGGTAGGTTGCTAAGGTATGTGAAAACCCATATTCATGACAGCAGCATACCTTATAATCTTGAAATTTCAAACTCATGAAGAGCTGTGACAACTGTGAATCAGTCCGTAGAAAGTTGTCTCTATTTGTTTACGCTATGTAGAGTATATATAGGAAATGATGACTAAGATGTAAATAGGAGTGCTTAGTAAGAGATGAGTAAGCAATGATATCACATCCTTCCCTACTGCACAGTCACAACAGTTCACTGATATAAGTGCAGAGATTTGCTTGATGTTCTGTAAAATTTCTATCTGTAATTTGCATTCACATTGTGTTATCTTGCTTCACATTGCTATTGTTGTTCAAAAGCAGCTAAAAGTGCAGATTATTGTTGTCATAATGATGAGATAAATTATTCACTGTTCATATTGTCTGTCTATATCATCAGTCACAATTTCTCAAAAGAAATTCTCTTCTTCTTTCTTTAATTTTCAATCACACTTCAACTTTTAATCACTACTTCATCAACTTATCAACTTTTTATTTACTCTATCATCATGTGAGCTTCTGTAATATGTTTATAATGTGTCATTAATGTTTTATAGATCATCTCTTAAGATCTGTGTTTCACATTGTGCTGCTGTCACTTCATTGTTAAATGCAGATGACAACAACTTAAACTAAAAGAAGTTTACTTTTAATTGTGCTCACAAGATTACTGACTATTCTTATCTTGAGAAAAGCTTGCAAAACTTTTCTCTTAATATATTGTTGTCTCAATTTCAGTTTAAAGACTAACAATACATAGAGTTAATTGAGCATTCTATTTTTAATATTGCTTTCTTTTCTCTTTCTGATAAATTAACTAATAATTAGCTCAGCTTCTCATTGCTTAATGTTCTGATCAATCTGCTGTTGAAGAATTGATTCAGAGCTGAGCTTAAGATGTTGTCAATAATTTAACAATTAATTCTGCACATCAATATGAATTCAGATCATTTTTGTGCTCATTAAAACATATTGTGAAGCTGTTGTCACTTATATTTATAAAGAATGTGAGCTAACTGTCTGTAACAACTATGTATATAAAGACAGATCATTTACAGTGTGTATTTAGATTAAATTTAATGACTATTATCTTCTTTGTAATTTGTGTATAAACTGTCATTAAGATGCACAGAGTATTCAGTGCAGCTTTTGTAAGTATAAATTTATATTAATATAATAACTGCTTATTGTTCTAAATTATGTAAAGTTCAAATTCTCTTCATCTGTTAATTCAGCAACTTCTTATTATTGTTGTGTTGCTGCTCTGTTCACTGCTCTCACTGTCATCATTGATGATGTTACACTTCTTATCAGCTACAATTACTTGTTAACAGAGAATGTTTTGAGCATTATGAATAAGTTAAAGATGACTGTTAAGATTCTTTGTTGTTGAGCTGAAAGACTTAACATTAATGTGTTTATTGCTTTACTTGCACTGTCATTTTATCTGTGTCAGTTGTGTTCTCACTCATCATTGTGTCATCACAGTGAACAGTAATTTTGCTTTAGATATGGTCTGTGCTCAGCTTATAGCTTTTTTTTTTTTTTTTTTTTTTTTTTTTTAATAAATAAATAGTTAATGAAATTGCTTTGCTTCTGATACTATTATCTTCTAGTCTACAAGAGCCTTTTTCTTGAGCCTCTTATATAGATTATATAAGTCTGTATTTCTTTCACAGATCATCATTAGATCACTGTTGATTCTTATTGAAGTTAAGACTTTTTGATTTTTCTTTTTAGCTTTATTATTTGTTCACTTTAACTTCAACTTATTGTGTTGTTGTCACAAGTCTTTACTAAGTCATTTTTAATCATTCAGTTTTTTCTCAGTACTGTGTAATGTCAGAACTTTCACTCTTTTTTAGTTACATCTCTCTTCTATTATAAGTGTTGAAGTCAAGTCATCAGTGTCTCTTCAGCTTTCAATAATCTTCTGTGATGCATTCATTACATTACTCACTTCAGTCAAGATCAGTTCAGAAAAAGCAATGCTTCAGTGTGCTTTCAAAATGTTCTGTAATGAGAGTATAAATAAATTTATTCATTCATAATGTTTTTATATCTTACAAATTGTCTTCTAAGAAAGATCTTCTTTCTTCTTTACTAAAAGCTTATATAGCTCTTCTTTTTGTCTGCAATCTCATTCAGCTCAAGATATGATCAAGAGTTCTTTATAAAAAGACAATGATGATTTTTTCTGTTTGAGAATCTCATCAACTTTGAGACTCAATCACTACACAGATAGTTTAGCTCATTTTAGACTGCTTTGTAGCTCTGAATTAACTCAAAATTCATCAGCATCAAAGATATGTGCTTTCACAAGCTGATTATTATAAATTAAATTTTGTAGAACATACTCTGTGAGCATTTTTAATGTATAAGTTTCTAATGAATAAGTTTTCAATATCTTATAAGACTTAAATCATTTAGCTTTAAACTTCTGAGACTCTTCATTTTATATAAACACTCAGTCTTCTTTCTTTGTAGTGCTTAACTGCACTGTTTTATCATGAATTGTTTTCAATTTAATAGTCTTTTATAAAAGAATTTTGTTAACAGTTGCTTGAATCATCTGTACCTGCTCAACTCATTTTAACTGATCTTCAAAGTCAGTTTCTCTCAGCAGTCAAGAATTGTTTGAGTTGTCTGATAGTTGTAAATTTATCTTATACAGTAAATAGAATGAGCTCTGTTTAGTTGTATTATAAGCTTGAATTTAGACTACAAAAAGTGCTTGTAATAAGTATTTGTCTTATAATTGAGTTGATTTACTCATAAGATATTTTGTAAACATGAAGCTCAATGTTTTATTTAGATTTTCTATCTTTTCATTTGTGCAGAGATGATAAGAAGTCATTATTCTATGCTGAGTCTCAAGCTTTTTCAAATAGTAAGTCACAACACAGCTAAGAAAGTTTATACTGTTATTAGATAGTAACTCTCTTGATGAACTATAATTTGTAAAGATTTTGTTATACAGAAAATCTGCAATTGTTGTTTCTATTGCATTCAGAACAGCTTTAGTCACAGATCAGCCTGTAACATAATTAATTGTCATTATAATTCAGCAGTTTTCTTAAAACATTTAAGATAGTATGTTTATTATGTTGATTTCTCATCTTTTAAACAGTAATAAGTTCTTGCAAGTTAAATATGAATGTTCTTCAATCTCTTGATGTTTTCAGAATCATTGAGCAACTTAACAGTTAAGACAACATTTTGCAAACAATTTAATATTCTGTAATAATTTATGTTATTAAGCTCAAAGTCAAATGACTTCTAGCAGTTCTGATGCTTTTAAATGTCTATATTCAGTGTATATATGTTTCAAAAAGTCTGCACAGTACTAAAACTGTAGAAATGATGCTTTGCTGTTGTCTTACTTTTGAATCAAATATGAATTGTTTGATTCTGAATCATAATGTAGTCAAAATTAATTTGTCACATCATTTTCACATACATGCTTGCAAAGCAGTGACTTTTCAGATTCTGTATCATCTTTCAGATACAGTATCATTGCTTTCTTTCATTTCACATTGTCTAATTCTTATAAAGTGTTTAAGAACACTCTATTTGCTGAGTCTTTCTCTATGAAATTAAATTGACAACTAATCAAATCTAATACAACAGCCTGAGCTTCAGGTCAATATTGAATGTTAAGATCATACTGCTAAAATTTGTCAATTCATTAAGTTAGCTGTTTAGATGAGTGTGATGTATTCTTTAAATATTGTAGATCTTCATAATTCATAATGATAGTCATAGTATGATCATTTTCAATATAGTACTGTTAAGTTCAAAGTGCATGCTTAATGATCAATAGCTTCTTTTCATAAACAGAATAATTAAGCTCTGCATCTTGTAACTTTTAATCATCATAAGTAACTGAATGATGTTTCTCATTCATTTCATTCTGCATCAGAGCACAGTCAATTGCCTATTTGAAAGTGTTCATTTTGATAGTAAATGATTCACATATGACTACTTGAATAAATATTGATTCAGATGTAAGTGCATTCTTAAGCTGTTGAAAGACACTGTTACATAATGTGTTTCAGACAATGAGTCAATTCTTCTTCATACATAACTTAATGTCATTCTTCTTAAGCAAATTCAATAGTGATACTGCAATCTGTGCAAATCCTTGTACAAATCATCAGTAATACAAAATCAGTTTAAGAAACTGTTATACATAATGTGCTGTCTTTGAGGCAGATCAATTCTTAATGACTGATATCTTGATAAAGACTGACTGTAGTGTGTCTTGCTTCACAATATGTTTACAAAACTTAAGAGTTTTCATCTCAACAGTGCATTTACTAAGCTTAATATATAGCTTATGTTTCTTTAAGATATCAAGAATGATTCATAAGTGTTTCTGATGATTCAAAATTGAGTTGAAAAAGATCAGTATGTTGTTGAGATATATTAGACAGAATTTGTTGAGTAAGTTTCATAATATAGAGTTCATCATTAACTGAAATGTTGTCAGAACATTACACAGCTTAAAGAGCATAGCTGTAAACTCATATTTGCTGTAATGAGTGTTGAAGACAGTCTTTTTCATATCATTTTCAGTTACACAAACTTGATAATAGTCTGAAGTGAGATTAAGCTTAATTAGATATCAGACTTTGTCAATTCAATCTAGGCATTTCTGAATTCAGAGAAGTGAATATTCATTTTTAACAGTAATGTTATTTAACACTCTGTAATCAATGCACATTCATCATGTACTCTTCTTCTTTTTAACAAACAGAACTGAAAAGCTTTATGAACTTACAGACTCACAAATTAAATCTTTATTCATTAACTCTGTTATCTGTTTAGTTTATTTGTTCAGCTGTAGCTGTGACAGAAAGTAAGCATTTATGTTAACAGACTTGATGTCACTGATGTCAATGCTATGTTTAAACATTCATTTAGATGATAGTTTGTCTGATAAAGTTAACTTAAATATGAATTGAAACTCTTCAATAATAACTCATAATTATTCATTCATAACAGCTAACAATTCAGCTTTTAACTTCTCTGAGTTCTGTTAAATCACTAATAAGTACTTAATAGTTCTGTAATTTCAAAGTGTCTTTATAGCTGTGCATTCTTCAATCACATTTAATGTTGACTCATTTACAGCTCATTGCTGCTTTTTCAAGAATAGATAATGATGTTTTCATTGTCAATTCTGAATTGTCATACAGCTTATAGCTTAATTAATCTGAGAATTAGTGACTTTCAGTTAAGTTAATCTTAAAATAAGATTATGTTCTTAAAGATTTACAATTCATACTTTTAATTGTTGTTGAAAGCTATTTATCTTGAGATGAAAGATCAGCTTTGTAATTGACTGAATGATCTGTCTGTTTAACAAGAATATCTTAAGTGATTTAATTTCATATTAATTATCAATCAACATTTAATTGATAACTGTCAAGAAAACATATATTTAATCTGCATCTAAATCAATTAGTACTTTCATGTTTATCTTGTTCAGTCTGTCTTGAATGTGGTCTGCAAGAATATATGTATTTGAATTGAGAGCATTGATTTGACTAAAGATCATACTTAATAATAAGAATTTCAGGTTATTCAGTGCAGATGCTTCACTCAGATCATTATTGAATTGAATAAAAGCTTCTATTAACTTGTTTATAAACACTTCTATATCTGTGAACAACTTTAGTTTTTCAAATCATTCAAATCAACTTCAACAATCTTCAGCTTCTTCTTGTCTTTATTCTTTCTCTTATTCTTATTTTTATTCTTATCTTTATTCTTATCTTTACTCTTATCAGTGTTCTTGTTGTCTCAGCAGTCTTTAACTATATGCAAGAACTTTTTATAGTGAAAGTATGCTTTATTCTTCTTATATTAGATTTGATAAGCTTTCATATTCAACTTGTTTAATTTAAATGTAATTAATCTTTCATAACTTTGAGACTGATCTTAAGAATTGATCAACAAATTATTATGATTTGAATTTGAGCTGTCAAAGATGTTAAGATAATTCTTATTATGTGTTTCTTAAAGACTTTGTTCAATTCAATTAACTCATTAAATTAGCTCATCAAAAGTAGTCACTTCAGTCTCTAAATACTTTCAGAGTTCAGATCAAATCTTTTATTTTAAATTCTGAGTGAACTGTCATTTCTGTTCATATTTGACTGATATAGACTGAGAAAGTTATACAATCTTTGTAAACTCTACTTTATATTGTTAAATCAATTTTGTTTGTTTCAGTGCCTCATAACAGTGACATCAATGTTTTATTTCATTAACATTTTCAAAGATCAGTAGAAATGCTAGAAAGAAGTTGTTCATATTTTAAGATCTAATGTCTAATGAGTCTTCTCTGACTTAAAGTCATTCTTCTTTTTGAAATCATCATACTTTAACAGTATCTTTCAAATAACTGACTGTAACAGTAATCTTTGCTTTGTTGCTCAGAAGTTAGTTTATCAACATTTTGTAGAATTGAAAGTAAGCTTTTATTTTAAGAACTTATATCTCTACAGTGTCTGCTTTTCAACTATTCTTATAGATAGACAGTGTCTTCATCTTCAGAGAATTCTTAAACACTGCTGCAGAGAGAGACACTATTACATTAAATATTTCTTGAGTTTCTGAAGCTGCACTAAATAGAGATGTAATCTCAGGCATGAAGATCAGTTAATTAGCATAAACATTTCTTAATTAAGTCTGAAGAAATGCAATTTAACTTGTCATTATCTCATAATTGACTCAAGAAGCTGTTTCTGACACTGATGACTGACTAATGATAGTGAGTTTGTTCATTATTATAGAAATAGAGTTGAACTTCATACTGAAAGATTGTAAATGATTAAAGACATTAATTAATGAATCAATTCTGATTCAGTTTAAATTGCTATTGAACATGTCACAATATAAGAAAGATAGAACTTTTCTTCATACAATACAGCATAAGAATTTGTTTCTTTATTCTATAGTCTCAATGCTGAAGTAGTAATGAACATTAAAGAAAAAATGAATATGTAGTCTATGCATTACTGCATTGAAATTTTTATGATTAAAACATGAATTAAATCAGCTCAAATCAAAGCTCAAGTCTCAAAGCTGCTTGAAAGTGTGTTTTAAATCTTTGATGCTATCAGATGTGAATTGATCTGTAGAAAGTTGTCTTTATTTGTTTATGCTATGTAGAGTATATATAGAAAATGATGACTAAGATGTAAATAGGGGCACTTAGTAAGAGATGAGTAAGCAATGATATCACACAATGTCAGTAAGGTCACTGAGTGATATTATTGCTTAGTCACCTCTTACTAATCACTCCTGTTCATGTCTTACCTACCAGTCATTATTTCCTACTCCGTACGAAGTAAGGTATATACCTACAGTACCTTACCTTACCTTATACTCTACGTAGCGTAAACAAATAAAGACAGCTTTCTACGGACCCCATTCACAATCGGACGAGCAAGATGTTGATTTTACGCATAGCCTCAAAGGACAAGGCCGAAGCCGTACAGCAGCAGACTCTAGCCTCGTCCGTCCATTGGCGGTACACTGTGACCTGCCATGCGTGTGGCCTGGGCAAGGCTGGGCTTTGCATCGATACCCTGTATTGCAAGCACTAATCAATAACTAATAGATGTTGCCAGTGACAGTTCATGTAGAGATAGTATTTCTCGTTTCCTTGCTTTCTAGGAGAGAAACCCACGCTGGATTGTATCTTTGGCCCTTGAGCAGTGGTCAGAGATGGATGCTCCCAACTCTCGAGACGTCAACCTGGAGCCCAAAGCTTCTGATTCCACGGAACAGAACGAAGATGCTATTGACCACTCTGCTGAATGCGATGGCTGTGGTCAGGTACGCTTTTTGGACTTCCCACTTCCTGCTTGTGTAACAAATTGATCCAGGCTATCTTCGGGATCCGTCATCGTTGTCCGATCTGCCCTAATTGGGATTATTGCTCAAGATGTGTGAAGGATGCGACTACATTGCATCCGATGCATCCCTTCGATTCTCACAAAAGTCTCCTTCCAGCCCCCTCATGGTCGTCACCAACGCAGGACGAAAGCCAAGACAGGACTATAGTCTTTGATCCCAAAATCGGCATCGATGCAAATTTATTCCGAACTATGGTCAAAGAAGACCTCCGGCATCCAGAGAAAGTCATCTGGCAATCCCCTCCCTTGGATTCTCAATCTAACGACATACGTTTGCTGGCTCTGATGCCTGGAGTGGGTAAGACAACGATTCGTTGCAAGCAAGTCAATGCGTCACTTGACGACGACATATCATATGAGGCGCTCTCTTATGCATGGGGTGACCCAAAATCTAAGGCGTTCATAGAGTTTGAAAGCATGCCCTTTCCCATTACAGCGAATTTATACTCAGCTTTGCAGCAGTTGCGACCTGTTAAAGCCCCCCGATATCTTTGGATTGATGCTCTGTGCATTGACCAAATCAACGATTCAGAAAAAAGTCATCAGGTGCAACTCATGGGAGACATCTACAAACGTGCTGCTAGGGTCCTCGTCTGGCTGGGAGAAGCTTATGAGGACAGTGACCTTGCTTTTCATATTCTCACTGAAACACACCGCCCCGATGGAAATGGGGAAGCAGACTCGCCAGAGTCTACTGAAGTCCGATTAGTGGAACCCAACAGGGATTATGAGAAGGCTGTTGTTCCAAGTCACGAGCCGGCATCTTCGGCTGACGAGTCGGAGAACCTTCTGCTCTCGACCATTGATGCAAATAGCGAGGAGGTTCTTCATGAAAAACTGCAAGTGCCCTGGTGGCTCACTGGAGATTCCGTTCATCGACGAAAGGCACAGCAGATCTTCATCGACCCGGATACTATTCGATTGCCTCCTGGAGGTGGATGTCGCCAGTGTGAACGTAAGAGCACCATCTGTTGGTGGGACGGCCAAGGACAATGTGTTCGTTGTCTCATGAGTGGCGGAAAGACTGCCGGATACTGCTTTTTATTCGAATCGGAGGCTTCAGGTCATGAGACTCCAAAGGGAGAAGAACGAAATGAAGATTTTAGCAAAGTAAGGGGCGATCCTGCGGCCAAGAACGATTACTGGACACGCCGAAAGAAACTCAAAGGAGTAGAGAGTCCTGAACAAATCGAAAGAGGTTGGAATGCTCTTGTCAAGCTGGTCGAACGTCCTTGGTGGCGACGAGTCTGGGTCCTTCAAGAGATTGCTGTCAACAAACTCGAGCCAATTATCATGTGTGGCTGTAAACAAATTACTTGGAGCATGATTGACAGCTTCATTGATCTTGAGGACAATGCGGAAGCTGCTATGTTGGATCCCAGATATGCAATAATTGTTTATTACACAGGGACCTATTGTGGAATGCGCATGAGCATTGAAAAGAGGAGCTCCTTAAGCCTCGAACGTCTGCTACACAGCACTTTTCGCCTTAAATCCAGCGACGCGCGTGACAAGGTGTTCTCTCTTTTAAGTCTTGCTCATCCGATCGACCGACTATACGTGGCGCCAGACTACTCTCTTTCCACTGTGGAAGTATATACACTTACAACTTTGTACCTCATGTTTAGCACTCGACGTCTGGACAACCTCAGCTTTTATGCCCCTTCTGATTCCGATACTTTCCCTTCGTGGGTATCTGATTGGTCGTCGCTTCAGATCTCAAAGATCGCATTTCTTTACGGTGCACGTCTTTACGACGCATCGGCAGGTCGCCAAGCTCGAATTTGCCTCACTGCCCCACAGGTTATTTCCCTTCAAGGGCATTGTGTCTCACGTGTTGTGTACGTCAGTGAACCCATGAAAGGGATCAAACATGGCTTTCTACTTCACCGACAGGTCTCCTAGCGACCCTCAACAGCCTAGAGGCCGTCGTCTTCCGTGCCATCCGTGATCACGTTGAGCGTGATCATACGCCTGAAAGGGACCTTCGGGATCTGAGCCTGTGGTGGCGCTTCCTAGCACTTGATCCCGATCCGCGCAACTCGGACGCTTTCTGGCGGACGCTCGTCTGCGATTTTCTGCGTCTCGCAAAGAAACCTCAATCACCAGCTCCTACAGAGTGGGCCGATATGTTTGAGCTCTTGCGGTACAACTGGCTGACCGACGATGCGGAAGCGGGCTCGCAGCCTCCTCGTCGTCGGCTCAGCCAGATGCTCAAGGGCGTTCAATTTCGAGCTCCGCGCTTGCGTACACTCGCTCAATCCGAAGTTCCGGAAGAGTTCATGCCAACATCACCTAGGGAGTGGCGAATAGCCGAGTACATCAAGCCGCTAGTAGTGCAGATGGCGTATTGCATGTTTGACCGGCAGTTCTTCATCACTGACTCAGGTCACATGGGCCTTACCTCTGGCAAGGTGTGGGAAGGGGACAGGGTTTTTGTTCTCGATGGTGGGGACGTGCCTTATATTATGCGAAACAAGGCAAAAGACCCCGAAAAGGTTGGAAGATTCCAATTTGTCGGAGAATTGTATGCATGGACTTATGCATGGGGAAATTTTCACGGAGTTTGGGGCCGAGGAAACGGAAAGGAAAAGTATGGGTTTCGAAATAGAATAGGGGTGTCAATACTCTAGAGTGAATGACGGACTGAAGAAGTAAAAAGCCTGAGCAGGCGGAAAGGGAAATCTGGGCGCACCGACATTACGTGATGGCTTGGATACATTCAGTACGGCACCTTGTTCTTCCACTTGACTCCATTGCAGTGAACAAGTGCTAAAAGTCAATCAGTCATTTGTCTATCAAACTCTTCTTTTACTCGCTTTAGGACGAACATGCTAGTCCAATGTGTGGTGAACATAGTATCTCACTGTAGGAACTCCATCCGCCTGATGCTCTCCGCCACTGAACTTTGCTAAATGACGACAGTTATGGCGTTATCATTCTACACGTTGAAGCGACTACAACATATTCCAAATGCTCAGAAGATTGGTTTGGCAAGCCTTTTCTCCATAGCCACTTTCGTCATCCTCTTCGACATACTACGATCGAAATATGCTCTTGGCGTAGGGGTCGTCGCCTTGGATAGCATATGGGATATCCTGAAGCCTTCCATCGCTGTGATCATCTCCGCCTTGCCCGTCTACCGCGCCCTCCTTAGTACGTCGAAGAAACAAGAAACTACCGCCTACAGAAACATTGGTCCCACTTCGCGGGACAGGCACTGTCATCAGTCTGACCACGAATTGACTAGCATTGCCGGCCCGAGAAACGGCGCAGACGAGCGATATCACCCCGACACATCTCGTACAACGTACACGCCAATCATAGAGCTGAAATTAATTTTAAGAAGCCCGAGACTCGTCCACCTCCGCATACTGTAATACTTGAGAGCTTAAAATTGACTGAGGCGGGAAACAGGAGTGTTTATTCGAACGAACAGCTGGCTGCAATTCGTGACTGGCATGTACCATTCCAGGGACCGGTGGCATCCTTCACCAGGATGGCCAAGCTTGAAGAAGCGAAAGTCACGCTCCGGCAGCGATGGTTGACTCCTACAGAATAACGGAAGTCAGATTGATAGTCACTTCCATCCCATCCTGCGCGCCGTGGTCACAAAGTCGCTATTCCATGTCTACCTGTCCAATATGTTGCCAATGTACTTACGCTCGCGCATCTGGTACTCATGGCAACGGCAGCATTCACCCACAGGCGTCGTATCGTAATCAAAGAGCGACATGCTCATACGGAGGCAGGGCTTCAGAATGGATCTGTGGGGTAGCCTTAGGCACCGCAATCGCAAGAGAAGAGATACAGCACATTACCGGTGTACTAGGCAGAATGGTTTCACTTCGAGCACAAACTTATCAAAACGTTGCGTCCAGCTCAGACGGTTTGACACAATAACCGTCACCTCAGCCGGCCTGACTAACGTTAACCTCGTTCCGACATCCACCTTCGCCAACCTGCGGCCCACCCACACCGCCGACGTCGGGCATCAACATCCACGGTATCAAGCAACTACTGCCTTCCCCGAACCTCAATAGGTGACACTGCTACTGTGACGGTACACTGCGAAACGCATACCGACTTGTCCAAGCGACTCCCGAATACCGTCTCGACTGACGGCTCGGTCAGGAAGCCCAAAACGCCGGAATCTGGCGGAGCTGTAGTGAAGTAGGGAGACGTGGTGCTGAGCTGAGCTGAGCTGAGCTGAGCTGAGCTGAGCTGGGGTGGGGCACACACTCCGCTACCCCCATGGACAAGCCACCCATGTTCCGGTAGGAGAACCCAAGGCGGCCACCGCGTCTTCGTGGCACTGCAGGAACCCATCCCCAGCCCAGGGACCGCCGGAAGCAATGGAATTGGGAACAACGAAACGTTCGGAATATACGACGCCGGGCGTTCGCGGGTTGTTGCTGAGCCGACTACTGCTCCGCCGGTCTAAGGTTTGTGTATGGCAGAGCGGACGTGATGCCTAGCGATCATTCCTCTGTGGTCGTATGTGAAGAATGGCGTGCTCAAGGTAGACAGTCAGTCAAGGAGGTATATCAATCTCTCGAAGGGCGTGCAGCTCAGGAGCTACGAGACTCGACATTCAATGGACAGTGTTCGATGATAGGTAGAGGTCAAAGTATTCTTAGAGCCTAGCATTTACTTCATGTGGAGTGGGCTACCTGAGATGCGAGTTAGGTTCTCCGTCTCGGTGCAAGGGTATCCTGCGCCGCGAATCAAGGCCAGCCACTCTCCAAATTCATCCAAAAAGCGGGCGTGGTCTCCAGAAGCTCTTGGAGAGAGAACGGACACGATAGTCATTCAAGTCGTAATCCTACATACCTACATTCCCCCTTCGCTTCAGTACTCATTCAAACTTCAACCCC
>JAABUJ010001127.1_pt1 | contig 41700 bp, 21 predicted proteins | sample 5559131 | NCBI WGS metagenome assembly JAABUJ01 (sample SAMN10711875, study PRJNA513366) | rock metagenome | isolation source: Antarctica rocks | place: Antarctica: Victoria Land, Mt New Zealand nord | collected 2016-01-07 | reverse complement strand
TTGCCTGCGGGGCGCCCGCGAGGCAGAACTAAGGTTTTCCATTTTGGTTTTTCCTTTGCAAAGGCGATTCGCCCTCATAGACCTAGATAGGGACTGAATAGGGAGTTAATAGAACAAATAATAATAGATGCAGTCTCATTAAGTGAAAATGTTAAGAAACAATATTTTAGCTACTTTTATGAAGCAAAGTAGAACTAATATTAAAGACTGAGTAAAGATTCTATTTACATTAACTGTAATCAACATTCTTTCTACTTCTTCTGCAACTCTCTCAATCAAGATGTACTCATAGACAACACAGTTTAGAGATTTCACTAAATGACATAGTATAGCATAAGTATTTACTTTCTTTCAATATCTTTTAAATTATCTTATTAAGCTTCTGTTTAATCAATTTTTCACTGTTATATTCATCATGCACATACTTATGCAATTTATTGTTGAACAGAAAGATTTTACAATAGCTATAACAGTCATTTTGTATTTCAATTACATAATTTATGTTCATAACTTCTTTTTCATTCTTTTTATTCTTCAATTTTTGCTTTTAATTTAACTTATAAATCTCTTCTTCATTCTAAATATTGAGTATATCAGCTTTCTAATATATATCATTATAATAAATATTTTTAAATTCTTAATAATTAGTTTAATCATCAGCAGAAGATTCATTCTTAAAAGAATTTACTTTTTAAATAAAATATATTTAATCATTATATTCACTGCAATTATCTTGTCATAAAGACTTATTGTCTCTATTTAAACAGTTAAACAATTTTTTAATTTAATTTTTAAATTTCTAACTTAATATATTTATCTTAAATGACAATCTTTTATTTCTAAAGATAATTTAAAGAGATATCTTAAAGCTCAATTAAATATTTAATAAAGTATCTTGTAAATAGAGTTAAAACTGTTGTAACTGATTATTAAATTGTCATTGTAGTTTGAGTAAATATAAGAAGTTATTATATCTTAATGATGAATATAATGAGTAAGAAAAAGATTAATGATTATAATTATCTTAATTATAGTTATTATAATCATACTGATCTTGCTGATTTCATTAAACAAATTTATCAAATTAAGAATTGTACAAATAGCTATTATATTAATTTATCTGTTTAACTAAAAAAATATTAACAAAATCTTTGACAAATGTTTCATTCTTAAATTCATTAATATCTCATTAAAGAGACATATCAATATGCATTTATATTTAAATTATCAGATCAAATTCTAATTCATTTTAATTATAACTTTTAACAGCAGCTATAAAAGTAATAATGTATTCTGTTAAGCTATAGCAATTTTTAATGTCTTTAATAATGTATTTAATTAAGTTAAACTTATTTTAAGTCTCATTGAGCAATACTTTAAAGTGTTTCTTTAATATCTTACATTATTCTTCAACACTGTTAAAATGAGCTATTAATTTAAGATAAATGATCTTTAATAGCTAACTATTTCATTACAGTTCTGTCTCTCTGCATAAATTAATGTCAAAATTTTAACATATTTGCTTAATATCTTAAGTAATAGCTGTCACTCTAACTTAATTGATGAAGACATAGACATTTTAATAATAATTTTTATTATTCTTATTGATAATATCACTGTCTTCTCACTTCTTAAGCAAGTTTAAGTAGAATAAGTTAATATTAATTAGCTTTTAAGTTAAATTATCTTCACAAAAGTTATCATCATTGTTGACATCATCTTTGTGAAAGTTCAAAGAACTAAATGAACTAAGTGATTTAGATATACTTTACTATAAAATATCTTATTTTTATAATTAAGCAATTAACACAGTGATGATCTACAGAATCTATACTTAAACAGCAGAGTTCATATTAGTTAAGAAAGATATATTATCATTATTGTTTTATAAATTAATATTTTAATTATTGTTTGTTATGCTTTGTAATGAATTTCAGAGAATGTTTTTAATAATATTGAAGTTAAACTCAGATTTAATGACTTAAGATGCTTACAATGTAATAAAATGCTTTAAGATATTTAGATAAATTTTTAATGAGATAATAATAAAACATTGTAGTCTTTATTTAGTCATAAAGAGATTTAACAAATTTAAATTTAACATATTACTGATCTTTGATTGCTGACTAATTATTTTGACTATTCATTAAAGAAAGAATAAATCTATATATAGTATTACTGCATTTTGATTAAAGATTTATAGTGCTGAATAGAATAAAATTCAGTTATTTATTTAAGCAAAAAAGAATATGTCAGAAGATACTAAAAAAGCAGTTTAAGTTTCTTAAATACTTAACTGTTTGTATAGAGTTGTAACTCTGTGAATAAGAATGACAACATTATTAAATATGAATGAAACAAAGTTAAAATTTACTGATTTGTACTTTTTAAGCTGATAAGCTAAAATTACTGTAGAATTAAATAGTTTTAATAAATTAAATAAAGAGAATTTATCAGAGATCTTTGTCAGTTTAATAAGTTGAGAGATGTTTTAACTATAAGATGAAGTTATGAAATGAAAAAACAGTGTGATGTAATAGTAAGATAATGAGATTTCTTAACAGTTTAATTTATTAATCTCATCATTATTTAATGCAGCACAGAAGTTAAGCTGTAGAACTAGTGATTTAGCAAGTTAAAATCTTAATAAATATTAAAAGAAATGAATACTTATGCTATACTATGCTGTCTAGTGAAATCTCTAAACTGTGTTGTCTATGAGCACATCTTAATTGAGAGAGTTACAGAAGAAATAAAAAGAATGTTGACTGCAGTTAATGTAAGCAGAGTCTTTACTTAATTTCTGACATTAATTTTACTTTGCTTCATAAAAGCAATTAAAACATTACTTCTCAACACTTTTACTTAATGAGACTGCATCTATTGACTCTCACTGACAGCAAACATCAAATAACTAAATACATTGTTAAGAGTTCAATAAATCATTTAAGAATTTAACTAATCATTAACAGTAAGTTTTATGAATTTAATGAACTGCTTAAAGATCTATTTAAATAGAGACTTAATAAGCTCATTAATAATCATTTCTTAACTAAATACAAAGTTTATCTAAATCTGATTGCATTTATGCAGATTGTAAATGTTGTAATAAAAGACATTGATGTACTTTAACTGTTTATATATATATACATTCTTAATTAAAATCAAGACAGCTTGATTGTCTTCTTTAAGTTAAATAAGTAAAGATACTTAATGAACTTTGTTCTTTTAAATGCTTATGCAGTATAAGTTAACTTTAAGATATTTATCTATATTTATGTCTTTTAATATCTGTTTAAGTTAGATCTCAGTCTTTATGCACATTGACATAATTATGTATTCAATCTCAGTAGTTAAGATGATGACAAACTTTTATTTTTGACTTATTTATAATATTGATTTATCTTTAAGCATGTAGATGCATCTTAGAATTAACTTTCAATTCTGCTTATTTAAAACATAGTTAAAGTCAGAGTATTTAAGCATTACTTGACTTTCATTAAAGCTGTACATGATGTTAAGATTAATAATTAATTTTATGTACTGCAGTAATTTCTTAAGTATGTATTTATGATGCTTCACAGAATTATTAAGATATTGATTTAATCAATTTAATGTAAAGATGATGTTTAATTAAATATAAATTGCTGTATACATTAAACTTTCAATTATCTGTTAATACTGTCTTTAATTTATTCTTTAATCAGTTAAGTCAGCAGAATGAAAAGCATCATATTTATTAAATGAAATGTTGATGACTCTATGCTTATTAAATTGCATATAAAGATTTTTTAGTATCTTATTTATGTAATGAGTCTAATTTAAATGTAGAGTTCTCATTTTACAATTATATATGACTTAAATGCTAAGAATTTTCTGTATCTTTCTTAAGTTCTTAACTTTAAACACATTCACAAGAGCTTGCTTAAATCAGAGAATGTGTAATAGATTTGCTGAAGTTATAATAATATTATTTACATAAAGAAGCAGCATGATTCTTTTAATGCTGTAAAGAAGAAGATAGAGATCAGTTTTACTTTAATGAAAACTTAACTTAAATAATTTAATGACATATCATTTATGTCAGTTCTGTGCAGCTTGCTTAAGATCATAAAGGCTGTGCAGTATGCATAGAATATAATTAAATATGATATTGATTTTAGAAGAAGATGTTATATAGATTGTTTTTTTTTAGAAAGAATTTTGTGAAAATGTTATTAACATTTACTTGATGACACTCTAAATTCTTAAGTATAACAATAGTCAGAAAGACTTGCAGAGTGTTAAACTTAATAATAAAAGTAAAAATATTCTTATAATTAATACTGTATGTCTATAAAAAGTCTTTTGTCACAAATCTTATCTTAAGCTTATTTAAGAATCTGTTGATGTTCAGCTTAAGTTTAAAGACTTATTTACTGATTATAATGTTGATTTTTCTTAATGATATAGTCTCTTTTCATGTTTCATTTACTGTCAAGACTGTCAGCTCTATATGAATGATGTTCTTTTACATTTCTTCTTAGATTGAGTCTCTCACTGCTTCAGCATAGATAACAGACATTGAAATGTCAGATCTGATTATAGAGTCTTCTTTGTCTGTAAAGAATGCTGTAAGTGTTAGTATAACTCTTAATATTTTAATTAAGAACTCATCTACATCTTAATTATTGTCATCATTGCTTCTCTTTTATTTCAGAATCTCAATGCACAGAAAGGTTTTGACTTCTTTAAGTGTCATTATTTTAATTTAATCAGTGTTGATCTTCTTATTTAATGACTTATCTAGATTAACTGCAGTTAACTTAATCTCATATTGTTTATTTTAAGACTTATTAATCTTAATTATAATTAAGTTAGACTGCATCTTACTGTTCTAAGTTATGAATGTCTAATTTAAAGCTGTAATCTTCACAATAATTAACTTCTTTCATAGATATTTAATAGATCTTCTGTTCAGAAGAACATTTAATATTTATTGTTGCAGTTTAAAATTAACAGTATCTTTCTTCTTACTTTTAGCAAACTTCACAGTGTAACTCTTAATGATATACTTAAGATCTAAAGCTTAAAGCTGATACTGCTTTGTGATTTTCTCAATGTAGTTCATAAAGACTCTTACTTATTTTTAATTTATAAACTTATTGTGTCTATTTTTAAATAATAACTTGAAATCAATGTAGCTGTAGCACTTACATTCTTATATATAAATGTAATTAATGAATGACTTTACATCAATGAAAGCTTTCTTGAAAGTTATTTGCTTGCTGTTAATTAAGAAATTAATTGCTGTCTAATTATGAAGATAAATATCTGTCTGTGCTGTCTGCACTTAGAACTTTATTGACAGTTATATCTCTTTAATCATGATGTACACTGAGTTCTCAGTGATTTAAATGATTCTTTCAGCAACATCATTTTAAATTGACATATAGAGCACTGTATATTGCAATGTAATGTTAAGAGACTTACATCAGTCATTTAAAATGAACTTTAACTTCATTTTATTGTCACTTTATACAGCAAGAATCTTTGCACTAATCTGAAGTTCAATCTTTAATCATCATTTTTACAGTGTCTATAAGATCTTATTATGTTGCTTTAATGATATTGTTCACATCTTTCAGAAATGATTATCTATTATCTTCAGAAAGTACTAATATTTGCTAAATGACAAGAATAATGAGCTATATATATCAATAAAGACAAGAATGAGAATGTTAATCTTTTTTTTGCTTACAGTGTAATTTTACTTATTGATAAACTTAATTAAAGCACAAATCTCACATATGTTCTTGTTATTCTCAATGATGAAAATTGACTTTTCAAGAGTTGTTATCTTATAAAGATCATGCAACTTTATAGAATCAAGATAAATAAATTGTTAATGTTAAAATTTATAAATCTTAATCTTTTCATTCAATGATGCAGTGTCAATGTCTAAGAAGTTAATCATAAGATCATGCTTATAAGTCTAAATATATGAGCTTGTATCTGAAGCAGTAACAGAGAAGATGATCTTTAAATGTAATGTATACATTATAGATATTAAAGCAAATTCATTAAGACTCTTTGCAATATACTTAATTATATAAACTTTATCTTGCTCTAATACTTCTATTATAGTCTTGCTGTGCTTATTACACATTTAAAGACAGTGTTAATTAAAGCTTTTATACAGTTTTATTTTGCATATTTACTTTCTCAACAGAAGATTAATCTTAAGTTTAGATATCTAAAGTGTTAAACTCAGTCTTATAGAATTTTCTGACTTAACTTGTATAATGATTACTTCATAATAATAAGAGTATAAATGTTCTTTTTTTATTTTAATTTACTGTCATCTCATTCATATAAGAAAGTCACTAAAGAGTTAAAGTTAATCAATTATGTATAAGAAGAATTTAAAGTCTATAATTCATTTAAATTTAAACATTTTACTAACAGTCTTCTTAAACAAAGCAGTGATTTCATTGTTAACTTTTTCTTTCTTTTTAAATTTAAAGAAAAAGTCATCATTATCACTGTTACTGACTTCTGCATCAAAGACTTTATGTTTTTTTTCTTTTTCTTTATAAACTGACTTCTAATACAACTTAACTGCAGTCAATCTGTACAGCTTGACTGCAGTTAATTTGCTTGTCTTTTTTTAAGTATTTTACTTAATGTTAAAAAGAAATTTGCAATCTTTAATGAAGTGAAAGCTGTTGCAAAGAAAGCACTTAATAAAGCAATAAGAAGAATAATTACTGTCTGAGCTGAATGATTTGTAATAATGTTGCTTAATATTAATTATGTAATGATTTAATGAACTGCAGTTCTGATTCATTAAATGTTGATCTTCTTTTTATTTATTTATCTACAAAATAATAATAATCTTGTCAGTCTTAAGCTATATCTCTTTCTTTTAAAGCTTTTATAAATCTCTCTTAATGTTTAAATTGTTCTGAGCATTAATGACATTGTAAATCATAATGTATTTAATTAATAATGCTTAAAGTAATGTTTAAAATTATCATTCTAATTTAAACAATCTGATCATATCAGACTGAGTTGCAGCAATCTTTTTGCTGAAATTACTTAAATAAATTTATACTTTTTTAATAAATACATTCTCTGACATTCTATACTTAACAAACTTCATTAAATATTGTTTCTCAGTCATCTGCAGCTTCTTTTTATACTTAAACTTTAATACATTTTAAACATTCTTTGTGCTGATTTTATTTATTAAATATTCTTAATTATCTACATTTATGTAAATAATAAGTCAATATAAAATCTTTACATCAATTTTCTGATTTCTAAAGCTGAGACTGCTGAGAAAAAATGAATCTGAGAATCTGCTGATTAATATATTAATTGTTAAGACTTTAACAATATTTTATAGATCTTCTTTTATCAATTATCTTTTCATAAGAATGAATCATTGATTGTAGTTTTTGTAAATAAGAATTGAGATAAATCATTGCTTTATAAAGAAGTTGTTGAAGTTCATGATGATAATAGTTGACATGTAGTATAAGAAGTGAATAAAGTAAAATAATAATGTATATATTAAAGATAATATAAGTAAAACAAATAGAAAGCTTTTGTATCTTTTGTTTTGTGAAATAATAGTGCTTATTTATCTCAATAATTTATATTAAGCTGCTGAAGAACAGTGCTTTCTGAGTAATTATAAATGTTAATTTTTGCTGAGATCAATTCTCTATAAATCTTTCAAGTCAAACATACTTAACTACTGCAGAACAATGTTTTCTGAGTAACTATAAGTGCTGATTTTTGCTGAAACTAATTTTCTGTAAATCTTCTAAGTTAAATGTACTTAACTGCTGCAGAATGCTGATTCTGCTAAAATCAGATTTATTATGAATCTTAATAGTTAATGTATACAGCTGTCATCAGTATGCTGATTCTGTTAAAGTCAGATTTATTATGAACCTCAATAATTAGTGATACTGCTAAAGCTAAATTAATTATGAATCTCAAAAGCTGATATACTTAACTATCATTACACTAGAAGTATACACTTTCTCTGAGAAGCTTTTTGCTAATTTAAGCTTATAATTTATTAAAAGAAATGAATATTTATGCTATATTATGCTGTTTAGTGAAATCTTTAAATTATGTTGTCTATGAGTATATCTTGATTAAGAGAGTTACAGAAGAAGTAAAAAGAACATTGACTGTAGTTAATGTAAATAAACTCTTCACTTAGTCTCTGATATTAGTTCTATTTTGCTTCATAGAAGCAGCTAGAACACTGCTTCTTAACAATAAATAATTGATAATTATTTTAATGAAACACTATTAATACTATTAAATTGTTACTGTCAGATAAAATTAAAAGATAAAATGCTGTCTTATTAAAAGAATGAAAAGTCTTAACTATATAGTTATTTAACTATTACATCATAAGAGTAGACAGACAGAAGCAATTTTTTATAATGATGAATAAAGTAAGAATAAATATTTAAATGAAAAGAAATAATAAAAGGTCATTACAGCAAGAAAAGATTATAATGATGAATTAATATAATAAGAAAAAGAAAGATATCAGTGTTATAACAGTTACTACTAATTACTGTTTAAATATGTTGAGCTTACAATGATAAACTATTTAATAAATTAATATTTGTTCATTCATTCTGTCTATAAATTCTCTGTTAACAAAAACATTTTATTGTCATAAACTTAATACACAACACAAATCAGATAACATAATTATTGTATAATTTTATGATTTGAAACAAACAAGAAGACTAAGTATTTAAAGTATATATCTTAACTGCTTAAAAGAATAACAATATTGTTGCTGCAGAACTGTATTAAATAAATAATTTTCTTTATTATTATTATTATTAATTATTTTACTATTTTACTTTTAAATCAAAGCATAATGTCAGAATTGCTGATATCTTCATTATATACTTATTAACAACTTTATCAATAAATAATGTACTGTTCAGAAGACATTTTCTGATTTTAAGACTGATAAATAAAAAATTAATTATTTTCTTTATAAAGTTTACTTTTTTTACATCATTCAGAAAGTTTTCATCAATGAGATTTATTCAAAAGTATATAAGCATCTTTTTGCTGCATTATATCATTGAAAGATTAAGACTGAATATAAAAATTTAATAAATGTAGTTATTAATGTTGCTTTAAAATAATAATAAATGTTAAAAGTGAGCATCACACTAATAGCACAGCTATTATAAGTTATATATTTAACACTCTCTTTAACTCACAATTGACTCATGATTGATTCACAGATATAAAGAGTGTACATAGACAGTAATTTAAATTTGCAACCTTTGAGCTTACTTTCTTATCATGAACTTAAATCACTGATAAGATAATCTAGACACATATCTCTCTGAGATTTTAGATAAGTTGTAATCACTGCATTAATCTGAGCTCATAATCTGTTAAAAGTGAGCATTACACTAATAGTACAGCTATTGTGAGTTATATATCTAACAATAAACTTATATTATAAAGAAATAATGAAACACTTAAAGAAACTAAGCAAACTATATATATTGTTACAGCAGTTTTCTTCTTTAAATTTTATTTATAAATGCAGTGAAGAACTGACATACTTTTTTGAAATATAAAGTTAAAGTAAATATAATTAAGTAATTATTTTATGATATTATTCAGCATTTCATTAACATTGCAGTGATATAAAATAGAAAAGTGAACAAGAAAAAAGTTAAATTTTATATAAAATACTTTGTTGACACTATCTTTTAATCAGAAATAAAGAAGCTTTTTTATTTTATATAATTTTTTATTTTTTATAAAAAAGTAATAAAACAATAACTGTTAAATAATAAGATGAATCTTTAATCTTTAAAGAATAATTTTAACTATAATTTTTTTTTAATAATATAATTTTTCTTGTCAGCATATTCAACAGCAGAAGAAGCTTTTAAAATTTTTTTTAATAAAGAATGTTTAAAATCATTATATTTTTATGTTCAAAGACTATAACTTTAAAATCTACAAAGAAATGATTATTTTCTATTTAAATAAGAAAATCTACAAGAAAATTAATGTCTTAAGTAAACAATAATTAAAGATGAATCTTTTTTTTAATGTAAATAACATATTAATTTTTCTTTTAAATATAAGAAATTCTTAACAATCTTCTTATACAGTATTATAGACTTAAAGAATTTGTTTAAAGTTTTTTTAAAGATATAAAAGTCATTTTATTTAAGAGATAAATAGAAATGCTAAAAACTATAATGAGATTTATATAAAAATAAAAAGTGAAAAAGCTGTTAAGAATTACTCTAAAACTTTTATAATTATAAATAGAAAAAACACTTACAATTGAGAATTTAAGAGACTATAAAATGAATGATTAAGAAATAAAGAGTTGATGTTAAGATAGAGATAAAATGAAGAAATTTACAAATAAATATTAATAATTTTGAAGAGTTAGAGAGATAGAGAGATGATGAACAACATTGTAAAGAATGAGAAAGAGAATAGTAAGATGTAAAGAATGATGATGAGAACAGTAAAGATGCAGAGAATAAAAAAAAGATAGTAAATTTATAGCTGCATAGTAATTTTATATTATTTACATTATTAAGCACTTGATTTGTGATGACAGTGAGATTTTCTTTTACATGAACAAATTACTATGATTATTAAATCTAATTAAAACATACATTAATCTAAGACTACTGTAAATTGTATAGAGTAAAATACTAGTTGGGGGCAGAATAGAAACACCCTACTACAGCGCGTCACTAGCGTCAGGGACCATTAGTACTAGTACCAACGCGCAGGATGGGCCTCGTTAAAGTACCGTATGTCAATACTTGAGGGGACAGTGAACATGGACTCGGTGGGAGAGACCGGAGATCCATTCGCCATTCCAGACCTGTGGAGGAAGTCGACCCTTCCCGGAAGTGGTTTCGAGGATCCGGAACATGTCTCTATTGCGCTTGACGACATTGGTAGGCGTTTCTGCACGTTTTGGCGTGAGGCAGGATTGATCAACATGGCCAGGCTCTCTCGAAAGTGTTCCTACGCGCTTCCCACCTCTCAAAGATTGTCAACTCGAGTATACAGATCCTTTTCGTCTCGGTCCTCCTAAAACCAATGACATTCTTGCCGAGTCGGTGGAGTCGTCGGATACAGAACATGACGAACCCCAGATAGATCAAGAAGAAGACATATGGGGCTTTGGAGACTCTATAGAGCCTCAGGGGAAAGAGATCATCCATAGGAGCTGGGACACCTTCGGAGACAATGCTGGTGGGGAGCCTTGCTCTGCCTACATCTCCGAGGGGCGCCCGGAAGTGTTCGATGCGGCACTACGGTTGCAGAGCAGGAACACCTCGGGCAAGGACACACCTTCCAGCGTCGTTCAGTACAGGCTTCTCATCAATGTATGCTATCAATTGGCCAACTAATATGGAAGTATCGACTGAGTGGTCCTCAAGTGCCTGTTTAGCCTAGCGCTGGGCAATAGCTCTGTACTCTTCCGCTACCAGGATGTGAATGAAGGCTTCCAGCCGGCCGTTCCAAACTTCAAAGTATCTGGATATTCTTTGCAGACCATGAAGAGGTATATGTTCCTGCGCACACGAGACATCTGATACTATTTGCTAACGGACACAGCCTTACTGCCCGATTCATCGAATACGGCAATGTTACGAGAAACCTGAAGTGTTTTGTGAACAGAGTATATACATCAAAGTATCAAGCCTATTTCAATTTTCTATTGTCAGATACTAGGGACAGGCTCACAGAATCTTGCAGGTCTTCACAGTCTGTCCTTGTTTCCTTGGCAGATACTGTCTCCACTACCTTATCCGCGTTACAAGGCAGGCTCAGTAACTCTCCAGCCTCATTTCAAAGTCTTCTTCAACTGCAATCGCTGTGCAATGATCACGGCCTCATTCTCAAATGTATCGATGAGATTGTCTCGATTGTGGTTAAAACCAAAAGTGACGATGACCTATTGTCAACATTATTCGAGTTCGTACAGCAGCGCGAGTACACAAGTCCTTGGCTTCGGCAGATACTTCTGGAGATATTCGCACGTGTCTCACAGCCGTTGCTTGAATTTTTCACGGAATGGATTGGACTACGCAGAGAACTTCAATCTTGTTCTCTGCTGAAGGGGAAGACAAGGAGCTTTGTAACTATTGACATCAAGCCCTGGGTCGATGAAGCCGGTTTGAAGACGAGTAGGCCGGACTACGTCTTTGATTGCTCCAAAGTCCCGCGCTTTATCTTGAATGAAGATGCGCATATGATTTTCGAAACCGGCAAGAGCTTGCGGCTCTTACAGTCACACGATCCAGACCACCCGCTATCGAGACTGGAAACTTCTCCGGATTCTGGAACTCCACAACTTGAGTGGAAATTTTCTTGGACCGACATAGAGAGGACCATCGGTCGAGCCAAAAGATACGAGCGTAGCATAGCGGCAGCGATCAACAGGTATTCCATCCATGGGCACAGACCCGAGGAGATTTCGGTCAATGACAATGCGCTGAGTGTCCAGACTTTTGACGTGTTTGGGAAGAGTGAGGAGGATCTTGAGAGATACATTGCGGCTTCTAGTGCAACCTTGGAAGAGGAGATCCCCGCCATCCCAGATCTGACTAATAGTCGTGATCTTCATAGCCTGATATTGCGAACAGCGGCTAGTACTGCTGTGCAGGGTCTTGACGGTGCCTCAACATTCGCTCCACCACTCTCATTAGTGTCACAACTATCGTTCGGTCCTATCCTCTCCGCACAAGCACGTCTTGTCAACTCGGCATGTGTAAGGCTTCTTTTCAAGGGACATCATCTCAGGTCACATTTATCTTTACAACGACGTTTTCATTTGATCACCGATGGAGTTTTTGCTTCTCGGATCTCTCATGCCCTTTTTGACCCGGACATGAGAACGACCGAGCGCAGCCAGACGCTGGTACGTACTGGTGCAGGATTGGGTCTTAGGCTTGGTAGTCGCGAAAACTGGCCGCCAGCGAGCTCCGAGCTCCGGCTCGCTCTCATGGGCATCCTCACAGAATGCTACCATTCCTCACCCGGAAAAGAAGACACAGGCGGCACTTTGCGTCACAAAGAAGAGCTCCCTGGAGGCCTTAGTTTTGCGGTACGCAATATCTCTGAGGAAGAGCTGGAAAAGTGTATGGATCCCCATAGTCTCGAGGCGCTAGACTTTCTGCGACTTCAGTATAAGCCACCACCGCCACTTGAAGTCATCATTACGCCCCCTTGCCTGTTCAAATATGATCGACTGTTCAAGCATCTTTTACGTGTCATGCGGATGAGTTATGTAGTCACTCAGCTTTTCAAGGACGCCGCAGATCGTACGTCGCGTTGGCAGGGCGTTGATGCTGTGGCTGAGAAGTTTCGAATCGAAGCCCACCATTTTGTCCTCAGTGTGAGTGGGTACTTCTTCGAGATAGGTGTCGGCGTTGCGTGGCAGAAGTTTGAGGACAAGCTTGACGAAATTGAGAGCTGTATCGACAGCGAGGACGCAGAAGGATCGTTAGGTGATACGGAAGGGCTGCATAAGCTGCAAGAATATCATGAGCGTGTACTGGACCGGATATTGTTCGCAACCCTTCTTCGCAATCGGCAAGAACAAGTCTTAAAACTCCTGGAAGACATCTTTACTCTCATATTGACGTTTGCGCGGTACTACAGAGCCCGAGCTTCTTTGAAAAGGAAAGAACCCGAAGACGAGGAAATCAAGCAGATCTACACTAAGTTTCGAAAAAAGATCGGCGTGTTCATCAGTGTTTGTAGGGGCTTGACCGAGAAGAAGGGTTATGGAGCTAAAGCGACAGTTGTACTGGAGGGTGAGCATGGGCTCTTTGGAAGCGAAGAGCTGAATGAGGATGGCGAGAACAGTATCGGACAACTCCTGTTGAGATTGGAGATGACGGATTACTATTCGCGGGACCTCTAGCAAGAGGTATAACAATCACGTAAGAGTCTATCCTACATTAGATTGATTGGAGGACCAATTGTCGAGATGCACGTATGGCTGTCGCGTTGGTGAGAGTGAATACCTACCTACCTTACCGACTGGAGATTGCCCTAAATATGATGTAAGCTCGCATAAGAAAGGTACAAATATCTCGGGAACATACACCCGGTTCCCGCCTGCACCAAACACAAGCCATGGCTTCAAGACGAGCCCTCCTAAGAATCTCAACCAGGGCATTACTATCACCTCGCCCATTCCTACGGCGATATGACCTGACACGAAGCATCTCGACATGTAACCAGCCAACAACACCGAAGCACAATCCCTCAAGCCAGATTCGATGGCATTCCAAACCGGCACTGCAGTCTAAACCCTACAGCTTCGACGAAGTCTGTCTCTCTTACAGTTCTATCTCTTACCTGAAGAAACAGCTAACCTTTCTTCGCAAAAGATCAAAGCACTAGTCGAGCACGCATCCGAAGACCGCATCCTCATCGGTACTTCCTCTCTCTCCCTCCAACTCGTCCCCCACTCTCCAAACTAAACTAAATACCACCAGACGTCCGCGAACCCGAGGAACTAGCCTCCACCGGCTGGATCCCGACCGCCATTAACATCCCGATCGCCTCGTGCCCGGATGCACTCTACTTCCCTCCGGACGAGTTCGAAGAGCAACTCGGGTTCGCGAAACCGGACGAGGACAAGGAAGTCGTCTTTTACTGCAAGGCGGGCGTCCGGAGCAGCGCGGCGGCGGGTATGGCGCTGCAGTACGGGTATCAGCGGGTCGGGGAGTATCGGGGCAGTTGGCTTGATTGGGTGGGGAAGGGTGGAGAGGTGCAGAGGGAGGAGTAGGTGTGTGTTTGTGCGTGTCGGCGGTGGGAAAGAGATGGGGAGTAGGTGAGGCGGGGGGGTGCTGTAGTTGGGGATACTGTGTCTTGATCCAGGGAGCCCGTGTCGGTTTGCATTGGCGGTGAGGCTCAGTAGACGGAAGTGATCATGTCCCCTCTACCATTTCGAGTCCAGTCTCTTTCCGTCTAAATACAAGACCGAGGAGCGGTGGAGGTCGTCGAATTTGAGGACTAGTTGACGCAAAGCTTCAAGGGCTTGTCCTGCAACGACAGTGAGAGGACGGGGTCAATAGTCCTAAGCTGCGTCACATGAAGAACGGGTGCGAACAGCGTCATCACGTCCCAGAAAATATCCTTGTAGATGTAGATATCCGTTGAGTAAGTACGCGGTTCAGCTTTTGCCATTGGGTTGCGTTGATTATAATTACGGTCTATTATTACTGCGCCACCCAGTATCTGGGGCCAGACAGCTATGCCCATAACGCCGACCAATTCCCACAACCCCAACAACAATGGCGGTCAGGATGAGCTGCTGCTCCGACAAAAAGGGGCGTTCTAAGAAGAAATGTCTAGGTAGGGGGAAGCTAAGTACAAGTGTAGGGTCCTTCATCGTCAGAATCGAATTGCCTTGATGGCAGATTTCCAGGCTAGTCTCGGCGAGAAAACACCAAAGGACAGTCATCCTAGTCAATAGTCAGCATGCTGGAAGCCCATCAAGTCTAAAATGAACAGTGTACCGACCTGAGGGAAGATGGTTGCAAAGACTTTGATGTCTTCAGAAAGGGGCGTGATATGATGCTCCCAATTCAAGTGTAAGCTGGCTTTCCCGATCATGGCCATCAAGTTCAGCTGCGCGTACGTCTGACCGAGGCAGTAATGCGGTCCGGTACCGAACACCAACCAATTCTTCGCTGCCTTTTCGGCGTGACCGGTGATCCATCGATCGGGGTCGAACGTCTCCGGCTCAGGGTACGCCTCTGGGTCGTGGAGTGCCGGGTACACTGTCGGAACGACCATCGATCCTTTTGGGACCGTGTAACTGTCCGTGATCGGAAAACTCTTCTTCACCATGTACGGTATCATGAGGACTGGTGGTCGGTATCGCAATGTCTCCTTGACGACCGCTCGGGTGTACGTCATCTTCTCCAAAATGTCCATACTGAATTCCTGCTCGCGATCGCCGTTCCTCACAGCCAGGTTCTCTTCTCGCACTTTGGCCAGGATATCGGGGAGATCCGCCATGAGTTGGAACAACCACGTACACGCACTACTGGTAGCGTCTTGGGAGGCGAACAAGAAGGTAAAAATCGTTTGCGAGATCTCGAAGTCTGAAAAATCGCGCAGCAGAGTTGCCGGTTTCTCGGAATCATCAACCTTCACCCCGTCGGCGACCTTACGGCGATATCGCTCCGAGTCTTGCATTGACTTGATCCATCCGTCCATGATGCAGGTGACACTCCCTCCTGCAGCCATGCGGACCTTGCTCTTGGCCGCGCAGTTGGCGAACTCATCCAATACCATATCAGCCGCCTTTTTGCCGTACCAGGTCTTCGTGAAGGGGATGATAATGGGAAAGTTGACCAATTCGAGTGCAGCCGTGATGTTGTAATAGTCGTTGGCGACCTTCTTGACCGCCTTGTCCGACATATAATGACCCACGAAAGTGCGGCACGAAACGGCGCACATGAGCTCGCGGAAGTGGGGCATGAAAGGAACCGGCTTCCCATGATGTTCCTCCTGCGAAATCTCCACGAACCGGTCGAAGTATTTGCGGTAGACCTCTTCTTGCCCGGCCAGGTAGAGCTCGAGCGCTTGACGGGTGAAGAGACCATTCAGACCTTTCCGGTACTCGACATGCGCCTTGCCGTCCAAAAACACCCAATTGGTCGGCCGAAGTAACTTCTGTGCCACGTCCACGACACAGGGTTTGACGTACGCGGGGGAGTTCAGGACCTTCCGCGCCATGTCACGTGAGGCCGCAATGACGACGAACCTAAGCCAACAGCCCGTCAATAACCGGATTGCCCAATGCGGAAGCCGAACCGCTTGACGTACTTGTGAAAGACCGACACACAGCTCAAATCGCCACTCGCCCACTTCGACTTGTACTCGTCCATCTTCGGGTTCACGGACTGGAGGAAAGGCCCCATGAAGGGTATCTTCCAGGACGGACCCGCGATCGAGCCCTTATTCCAGACATAATTGACTAGGTCCAATCAGCTACCGCCTTCGTGGAGCCGCAGGCCGTGGGAACGGTCGGAGTCACTGACACTGATCGTACGCCACCAGGAGCACCAATAGTGTGATGGTGGCGGTCCAACCATTCAGACGACCGTACAGCTCATTCAAGAGACTTCCGGCGTTATGTTCGTGGGTGGCGATATAGAGAGCGTCGGCGACAGGTGAGGCGAAAGTGCCATTGGCCATGTTCGCCGCCAATGAATGCGGCTTTTCTCTGAGGAAAAAATATCAACTGGAAGCGAGCGTGTGTGGGTAACTTGGTGGCCAAATCCCCCCCTTGTGGGTAGCGAGCGTGTGGTGTTGTTGCTGGTTGAGGTGAATTGACGGTGTCTCACGATCAATAATATCCACGTCAAAGATAGTCGGAGCAACTGAAAAGTCCGAAGGGGAGGTTCTATCTAACAGGAACACCTAAGGTTAGCACCTCGTCATGTCCTGAATGGACTTGAATTGAAATTGAACTGAGGACAAATCAAATCCAATTGGTGAAGATAAAATAATGAGAAAATAACATTTATTACCCTTACTGCTCATTCCTGACAAGGTACAGGTACTTACTGCTTGGTAAGGTAAGGTACATACTGAAGGTACCTCTCATACCTGAACAGGACACAGGTCAGATGATCTCACTAAAACCTCAGATGATCTTACACTAATTCTTTAAAATAGAGTTTTTCAAGAAGCTAACAAGCAAGATACTGAACTTAAGATTGTGTAATTCATTAATAATTCATTACAAATCTATTAAGAATCTATTTGTAACTAATTAGTAATGTTATAACCATTGTTCTGATAGACTCATTGAATATATAGGTTCAGTGAACTACATCTTAAGAGTATACAACTTAGTATAAGCTCACAATGCTCATGAGTAAGCTGAGCAAGCTGACTCACAATGCTCACAAATAAGCAGAGTGAGCAGTCTAATATATATACAGATTATCTTTCTTAAGAAGATAAATGTATTTAATGCAATCATTACTTAACATATTATTAATTATTAATTAATTCAATGTGTCTAAAACTCTCTTATATCACAAGCTTTAACCTCTAGTCTCTATATCAGAGAAATCTTCAGTCAGAATGTAACATATTAAACATTTTTACAATATAAATATGATTTTCAGCACACAGAAAGCAGTCTTTATCAGTATAATCAATTTTCAGAGTCTTGAAGATCTATAAAAGATAAACAATATACTGAAAATATTGACATCAAATGTGTTCAGCAATGAATATAGAAAGCTACAAAGCTTCTTAACAAAGCTTAATTTATATATAGATTTCAATCAGAAGAAGTTCAACTCTGAAATAAATAAAGATCTATACACAGTAATCTATCTTAAAAATGCAGTGTTCAACTGAGTTAATCTTAAACTGCATGAGTTTCTAGATAAGTCATCAAAGAAATGAGATACTGACAAAGAGTTGATCTTTAGTGACTTTAAGAAGTTTAAAAAAGAACTTTGAAAGACTTTTAAAGTAATTAATGAGAAAAGAGTGACAAAACAATGACTTTACACACTGAAGATAAATAAGTCAGCAGTTAAGTACTTAGTGAAGTTTCAGTGCATTGTGATCTTAACTGACTGAGATGATGACATCTTAATATTGCAATATTATTGAGAATTAATTGAAGATATTAAAGACAAGATAGTCTGAAGAGACTGTCTCAAAGAACTTTAAGAGATGATAGATATCTTTATTAACATTAACAGTTAACAGTAAGAATAATGAATAAAGAAGATGAAATCTTATACAGCTTTAAGAATGTAAGAATGACAATTCATTATTAGAATGCAAGAAGACTTAATGAATCTCAACAATATTAAGAAGCATAATTAGAAGTTATAAGCTAGATTAATGAAGCATAAGTACTACAATAAATGACTTATTAAGTTTTACATTCAATGAGCAGAGACTTGTGAATGTTATAATTGTAATAAATTTAGACATCTTGTCAGAGATTGTAAGAAATCTTAATGACAGAGAAAAGAAGTTACAATGATGAATTCAGTGATAATGCATGATTAACTGAGCTGAACAGCCTGCTACAACAATAACTGCTTTGTGTATATAAGCAGTAAAGACAGAGTCAGATGATGATTACAGAAGCTTAAAAAGAGGCACAGTATCAATTATATTATAAGAAGTAAATTAAAAGAATTAACTATTTTAGAGAAAGTTGTCAGAGACAATTTAAATAAGATTGAAGAGACTGATACTTACAGAATTCAGAAGATAGATATTGCAGAAGCTTAAGAATAAAAAGATCTTATCTGAATGTATCTGAATTCAGATGCAGACTCAGAGAATGTTGATAATTAAGAAGTTGACATGAAATTTAAGCAGAACTATGAGCATCTTAAGAATTAACATTTAGAATGATGCAAAAGTCTGTTAGAAGAACAGCAGCAGACACTTTAAGAAGAAGTTATTATTAGCAAATGACATAAAGTGAAAATGACAGCTATACAGCTAGAAGAGCTGATGACAATGATATGATTTGCAATATAAAATTAAGAAATGTCAGAGTGATTAAGAAAAGATTATGAAATTAAGATATGTCTATTTACAGACTATGTGATGCTCACAGAAGAACATTGAATGCATATAGAAGAGTATATGTTATCTGAGTTTCTCAACAAAGTAAAAGCACTAAAGAATCTCATTCAATGTGAATATAATCAGTATGAGGTGTACTGACATTCAGAACAGATCATCAGAAAAGAAACTGATAATTATATAAAACTGATCACAATCAGCAAAGAACTGATATGATTTAAAGAACTATGAAGAAAGTTTACTGAATCATGAAATAAATTTTGAAGCATGAGCAGAACTTAAGAAACTTTGATAAAAGTAAAAAGCTTAAAGAAGTCAAAAAATCTTAAGCTTTCTCAGTAAGATTAAAGATAAAGAAGCTTTTAATGTCTTAATGAACTGACAATGATTAGAAGATATGAGTTGATGTTGAGATATTGTTAAAGAGATGACTTTGAGCAATGATAGATTCAGAAATAATTAATAACTTTATCTTATAAAAAGTGATTAAATAACTAGAACTAACATTATGATGAGTGTTTAAGTTTACACAAGTGTATATGATCAACAGAGAATATGAATGAATTTATAAAGAAGTTTATATTGAAGTCATAATAAGAAATGATTCATAGAAGTTAAAATTAAATGTTCTTAAGTTAGTCAAGTATGACACTATACTAGAAATGTTCTGATTACACAAAAAGAATTTACAGATTAACTAAATCAACAAAGAACTCTATGCAATAAAGAATGCATATGATGTCTCTAAACAATCAGAAAAGAGCTTATCAGAGTATAAGTCTTGAGATCATGAGATATTACTCATTGACAATAGATAGCTGAAGTGAATGTCACTTTATCTTATAAGTAAAGATTAGTTAAAGAAAGTTTAAGACTATCTTGCTGAGAATTTAAAGAGAGAATTCATCAGATCATTGAAGTCACTGACAGAATATTTAATTCTGTTTATATTAAAGAAAGATGACATCAAGTGACTTTGTGTCAACTATAAACAACTTAATGAGATAACTTACTGAGACAGTTATTCTCTATTGCTGATAGAAGAGTTGCAAGACAGACTAGAAAAAGTTAAGTAATTTATAAGTCTAGATCTGAAGAAAGTGTACTACTGTGTATGCATAAAGAAGAACAAAGAATGAAAAACAGCATTCTGAATAAGATATGAACACTATGAGTACATTGTTATGTCATTTAAGCTTAAAAATGTCTTAGTCATCTTTCAGAGACTTATTAATGACATGTTGAAAGAATATCTTAATGATTTTGTAATTATATATCTTGACAACATTCTAATCTATTTAGATAACCTTGAAACACACTGCAAACATGTACATAAGGTTCTAGCAAAGCTCAATGAACAAGCTATGTATGTAAAAAAGTTAAAAAGCAGATTTAAAATCAAGAAGATACAGTTTCTAAAATACATTATTTGATCTAAATAAATTAAGAAGAATCTTAAGAAGACAGAGACAGTCAGAAACTGACTGACATTAAAGAAAGTTAAGAAAGTACAAGTCTTTCTAGAGTTGATGAACTACTATTGAAAGTTCATACTGAATTATACAAGAATTGCAAAATCTCTTATGTGTTTGACATGCAAGAACAAGAGATGACATTGAGATAAAAAACAGAAGAATGTATTTTATACATTAAAGAGAAGTCTTAGTGAAACTGCACATCTGTAAATACTTAATTAAGTATGTAAAAAGATACTGAAAATCAATGCATTGAATTTTGCAGTTAGAGTATGTCTATATTAAATTAAAGACAGGCAGAAAAAGTCTATTGTGTATTGATCTAGAAAGTTATCAGAATCTGAGAAAAGATATAAGATTTATAATAAAGAACTTCTTGCAATAATGAAAGCACTGCAAGATTGAAGATCTTATTTTGTAAGTATAAGTAAGTCTATTCAGATCTTTATGAATCATAAGAATCTGAGAAACTTTGTGACAATTAAGCAACTAAATTGACAACAGATTTACTGAATGAAACAGTTAGCAGACTTTGAATTTCAGATTCATTACAAGAAGAATAATAAGAATGATGATGCAGACACTTTAAGTAGATGATCTGATCACAAAGAAGTGAAAACAATTCATGCTGAAATTTTATGTAAAGATAAGAAAAAAACATTCATGAAAGACTTAGCAGCAACATATAAGATGAAGAATATTTTCTTAACAGACAATAAACTCATTAAAGTATGTCATAACAGCAGAGCTGATGAGCATCTAGAAGTTAAATGTACAGAAGATCTTGTATAAAGAAGATGCAACATAGATGATCTTTACAATTAAATTACAGAATACATTGTCAAATGCAATTCATACTGACACAATAAGATTCAGAGAGATAAGCATTATGATAAAATAATATAACTAAATACATTAGATGCATTCTGAGAGTCTGTTATCATGAACTTTATCATTAAGTTATTAAAGTTTAAGAACTCAGCATGAGAAGTTCAATTTGACAGCATATTGATTATAGTGAATAGATTAACAAAGTACATGATGTTCATTTCATTCAGAGAAACTGCAACAGCATCAGTATTGATATACATCATACTGCAAGAATTGATTAGCAATCATAAGCTATTAAAGAAATTTATTACTAACAGAAACAAACTGTTTACAAGCAAGTTCTGAGAAACACTTACAGCAGAACTCAGAATAAAATATAAGATGTTGATGATATATTATTTATAGACAGATAAATAGAGTGAATGAATGAATTAAATAGTTAAGATGTACTTGCAGCATTATGTCAATGTAAAACAGAACAATTGAGTACAACTGCTGCTGATGATACAGTTTATGTACAATAATGTATAAAACAAAATTACAGAAAAGACATTATTTAAAGCAAACTATAGATATTATTTAGAGGTTTGAAGAGACTCATAAATACATGAATCTCAGAGTCAGAAAGTAATGTTGAACATTGTGAAGCTTAAGAAACTGTATACTGATCTTACAAAGAGAATTGAAGAACAGAAGAGATGAACAATAGAGATAAAATCATTTAAGATTGATGAGAAGATATATTTATGAATAAACAACATATGAATGAAGAAAAAGAGCAAGAAACTTATAAATAAGAACATTGAGTCATTCATGATTAAGAAAAACATTAAGAAGCTAAGCTATAAGCTAGACTTACTTTAAGAAATGTAAATACACTTAGTATTTTATGCATCAATGCTTCAGCAATGCAATCAGTTCATATTACTTCAGATTAAATCAACATTTGTTGAATCTGAAACTGAATATGAAGTTAAGAACATTTTAGAAAAGAGAATGATTAATAAGAAAGCTTATTATCTCATTAAATGAAAAGAATATGATGCTTTAAAAAGCATATAAAAACTTAAGAATAACTTACTTAACTGTGCAAGAATGCTTCAGCAGTTTGAGAAGAAAAGACTGCAGAGATAAGATTATCTTAGAAATTTGAAAATAAGAGATTTAAAGAATTAAAATCATTCTTATTTCTGAAAATACTGTTATTATCATTGACAAGTTTGCAAGCAAAATAGAGTGTCTTCTCAGCAACTTTATCTTTTATATATTTTAATGTCTTACAAAAATGAACAACTCTAGCAAGAGTCTGTGTCAGTTCTTTCTCAGTAACAGATAGATTAAACTTAAGTTTATTGTGTATATAATTAAGAGATTTTCACAACACATCAATACATAAACAATTACAGTGAATACACTCAGCACACTTAGAATGATTCTTCATCTTTATGCAGAGAATTGAGAGACTGAAACAGTAAAGATAGATAGTTAATACTGAGTCATTGTCTTTATTAATGAGTTAATAAAGATGAAGATAATTATATGTTTTGAATGACTTCATTATGAAAAGCTTACAGATTATAAAGATAGAAACTTTCATTTAAATAAGCTTTAGAGAACTAGCACCTGAAAAGAGAGAATGATATTATGATTATTGTTTTGATAAATTCATTAAATGTATAGATTCAGTGAATTACATCTTAAAAGTATACAACTTAGTATAAGCTCATGATGCTCACAAGTAAGCTGAGTAAGTTGACTTATAATGCTTATGAATAAGCAGAGTGAGCAGTTTAATATATATATAGATTATTTTTCTTAAGAAGATAAATATGTTCAATGTAATCATTACTTAACATACTACTAGCTATTGATTAACTCAACATGTCTGAAACTTTCTTATATTACAAGCTTTAATCTTTAGTCTCTATATCAGAGAAATCTTCAGTCAGAATGTAACAAGTAACTAGAGATTAATGTTTAGAGATTAGATGATTAGAATTAAGAAGTTTGAGTTAGCAATATAAAATACATTATGTATGCATTTTAAATATATTAAAGTTAGAATTAATTAATTCAGAATAGATTAATAATATATTTAAAGAATTTAAATCTCAGTTAATCTTAAGATGTTTTAAAAGATCAGATGATCTTCTGATAATTTCTGTTAAGATCATTTAAGATTTTAGTAAGATCATCTAACATGTGTAATTGTACCTGAAGAAACCTGAGAGAACTATTTGTGACTTGATAACAATGTTTAAAAATAAAAATATTTTCATTTAAGGGCAAATACTATTTTACTTCATATGCTTTAATAATATGATACCTAGTTGTCATTCTTCTAGACATTATTAATTCAACAAGAAGAGTCTTTCAGAGATTAAAGCTTTTCTTGATCTTTATCTTTTCTTTTCTGTGAAAGTTGTCAAACCTGTCTTGGCAAATTGACCTTGAGTGACCTGTAATACCTTAAACAAGTACTGTATGAAGTAACCTTTACGAGTTAAAGTAAGGTACCTTACTGTACCTTACCTTACCCCTCAGATCTGAGCATGCCTTACCTAGGTACCTAAGATAACTTACCTTACCTTACCTTACCTTACCTTACCTTACCTTACCTTACCTTTGTTATACCTTACCCACACCTTACACTTACACAGGGCATACACATACACGGCAACATACCTTATCACCCGTAGATATCTATTCAGCTAGCAGTAGAACTAGCCTGAAGCCCCAAAGACCTTCCTCTTCCGTCCCTTGCGTCCGACCGGAGTGCTGCATGTCAGAGAGATCCAAGCCGTGACGGCCTCGATGCTGACATTCATGAACGCCCGAAGCCGAACCATCCTCTCTTCGCTTCTTTCTTTTCCTCGACCTGGCCCGTATCCCCATCCATCACCGTTGTCGCCTTCTCCCCATGCCGAGGTGCTTGCGCCGCACGTCCGGGGTACTGGATGTAGTTCCATGCGATATCCAGGAATAGGGGCTTGACCGGTATGGCTTCCAGTCTCGGTGGGTAGGTCACCAGTCGAGTCAGATCGACACCCGTCGCCGGATATTCGTCTAGCCTCTCGATCAGCGGCGCCTGGCCGGACCCGGTAGCAGACGCAGACGCAGACGCAGACGCAGCGGAATTGCCCTCCTCGAGTTCGACCAGGGCACGATGCTGCGACACGAGACCGTCCAGTAACTGTTGCAACCATCGGGCTTGCTCACGCGAGACTTCTAAGCGCGGCGGCTCATTCGTCTCGGAAGAAGATGCCAGGCATCTGGCCGAGTTACATTGGACAGCGATGTCCAGAGCACGAGCGAGGAGAGCAAGGGCCGCCTTGTTGTTGGAGTGCAGAGAATGTGCGCGAGCGACCGACAGACACCTGTTTGATCATGCTGGGTGAGTACAGATCCCTCAAGCGTGGCGGAGTGTCCTACTTCAAAGCCTGAAAATAAGCGCGCTTCGCTTTGAGCTCTGCCATGAATGCCTCATCGGCGGCCACACCCGGTAATGCTGTGACGGAATCTAGACTTTGGAGCGTAGAATCGTAGAGCGCAACATTCTCCGTTAATCCGGCCAACTTTCTTCCTCTCCTTTCCTGCCTTGGAGTCCACTCGGTTCCACTTTTCCTCGATGTCCTTGGCTTTGGTACCGTCCCAGCTTCGAGCAGAGCACCGTCCTGTTTTCCGCACAAGACCCGATTCCGGCCAATCCTCCACTCAATCAAAGCGTAGTTGACGGCTGTTCTGGTGACGTGCAACGCTTGCATCCGATTATCACCAGGTCCAAACCCTTCACCAGCTAGCTGATCGATTGCCGACTTAGTCGCATCGACTGCGTCTTGACTGGAGATAAGAACGTCATCGTACAATGCAGCTCTTTCTTTCGCCGACAGATGCCTCTTTGAAGGCTCCGATAAGAACCTTGACAAATGGTGTTGTGCGGCGCCGACCGAAGAGAGGGCTTGAGAGATAGACGGATCCTCTATATTTACCGTCCTCGATCTCCAGGTGACTGTCTTCGGTACGTTATCGTCCTCCTTCCCGGCGACTTTAGTGGCCTCTGAGGTCTGTTCACTCAACAGGCCCGGATCCAGCCTCTCAACCTCATTCACCATCTTTTCATCTCCGCGAGGGAAATGTCGTCTTGCCAAGGTGAGCACCCCAAGCGTTCTCGGAAGGCGCAACTGATAAGCAGCATACTGAATACTCGGCACTATGGTATCATTCAAAAGCTCTTTGAACACATCTTTCTTGGTTGACGTTGAAAGCGCAGTGTACAGGATATAAGCCTCAGCGTAACGTGTGAGAGATTGTTCCCAATATCGCTTCTCAAACTCCACGGACCCAGCAATGGCTACGAAATAGGCTCTAGCCTCAAGCACTTGTTGTGGACTGGCCGTTATGTTGGACTCATTCTGGAGAAGCTGAACAAGCTCGTTGGCAGAGTTTGATGCTTTCTTGAAGCGGGAGATGGTGTGGCGCCTTGCTGGGCCGCTGATAGCCTTTCCGGGGGTGTTTGCGGAGTGTGTCGCCCTCAGATGCATGCCCTGCGCCCATGCTCGTTCGGCGGTCAGTAACAGTAATTGAACGAACCTAGAAAAGTAAGCAGGTCTGAGAGTCAGATTTATTCTCGCTGGACCATACTCCTGATTGCTTGCAACATCTTTCGCTGTCACAGGCGCTTTGGAAGTGTACTTCCGCCCCTTCGGAGATGTACGCCCAAGCTTCCTCCTAACCGTGAGAATACGCCGGGAGAGCTGCGCTCGATACATACCGTAATCCCCCAGAAGGAGAGCGCCGTTCCTACACGAAACAATGAAGTCGGTGACGTCCATTTCGGAGAGTGAAAGCTCAATTAGGTGGGAGAAGTGGCATGTAAATAATGTTCCAACTACAAGTGCTACTTGGAGGATAACTACCTACCTACAGTAACTGCAAAGCTGAAGCTTACCTCTTAGGGTTAGTCATGGCTAAGAGCCGCCTCAATCAATGATTACATAACCTGCTATTGACTTACCAACTTAGAGGCACGAAAGTCCTCCGAGAGTTCCGCCACTGCTCTGGTACAGCGAGGTTTGTCAATTCCAACAAGAGTGCCCAACGCTGTCCTAGTCGCTGCTTCGTACACGCAGTGAGCATTGTACACTTGACAAGCGCGTGTGACCGGCTATTTGGGAGTCATTACAGACAGCCAAGCAAAATTTGATGAGGTACTCGGTTTTATAGCACTGTGAGAGCGTGGTTGGGCAGCACATGCTAGAGAGGGCGGTAGGATGTCTCGAGACCGGAGGAAGACGTTTGATGCGCGCACCGAGGACGTCGGCGCGAACTCGACGACTGCTTCATTCATCCTTCTGGTGTCACGGAGCCGGTGACATAGATCTGCCTTCATGGTGGACGTCTCTGCTACAACTGCCACCACCTGTGAATGGTACGCATCCGCGCGGCATGGCCAGCCGTGAGGCTCCCGGTAACGAAGGGGAGGGTCCTTTATTCGAGTTTCTATACCCCGCGCAAACTTTGGCTCTCATTCGCCGACTTTCTTCTTACAACTTTCAAGGGAGGCGGCGTACGCAACGGTATAAGAACGGCACCCGGTCATACACGTCTCGCGCTACAGAGACTGAGAATAATTCGGAACAGAAAAACGATCTATTCGGTGATTCGTTCTCCGCAGGGCTTGTAGGCGTTGATGAAGGGACGCAGGGAGGCGTCCCTGAGGAGGCAAACACTCGACGCTTAGATGACATCTTACGATCAAGTAAGAAGAAAGAGTATGAAGCTGCATGGCGAAGCTTTTGGATGCTAGCAGACACAGAAGAGGAGGAATCCGTGATGTACCAGGTCGAGGCACTGCTTGATTATTTGTCGACTTCCGAACGACCAGTCGATTCTGAGCGAACGATAGAACTTCTGAGTCGGTTCTACACCCAAAATTGGAATTTGCCTCAGTACCGCATCGCAATCCATGCTTGGCTTAGATTATCTAACCTCGGCAAAGCTGTTGAGACACACCGAGAAGCGTTATCGAAGGTGGCAGGAGATGTGGGAACCGGTACACTACTTGCAAGTGCTCTTACCCTGAAAGAGTGGGACCTTGCCTCTCGCGCGTGGCTTGATTATCGGCAACGTTCGTTCCAGTCTGCCAGACAAGAAGGGATATGGAAACAAGTTGACACCTTACCTGACTTGATAGAACTAGCATTATCACTGGCAGATTTCGCCCAGGGAGAGGTGGAAATGGATCGAGTTGCACAATCTGCGAATGATCTTGACTTATTCCAACAATTCGTCAACACCGTTATGTTCCGAGCATTCGAGTTCAAGAGTGCACTTATCACCATGAAACCGGTTCACCGGCTGTTTGATAGATTGGAAGAGTTTGGGCTCCTGGGGAAATACAATTACGAGAATGCAATACATAGGCTTCTTGACCTGGGTAAAGGAGGCACCGCCGCTATGGTATATCGGGATTATCATCAGCGGGAAGGTTATATGACAAGCCAGAAGCTGCTTTACAGACTTCTGTCCGTCTTCTGCAAGTTTGCCCGACTCCACGATATACGCTTGGTAGTTGACGATGCATTCGCTGCCCATGGGGGCCTCAATCGTCGTGCCTACCAAGCTGCATTAGGTAAATTGGCAAGCATGGGCGATGCCGACTCTGTGCATAAACTCTTCGATGGATTCATTTCGCAGCATGGGGCTCCGGAGGACGTTACACTCTTGAGACCTCTACTGCTCGTTCATGCAAGGCGTGCGGAAGTCGACGAAACCGTTCGGCAATTCAAGAGAATTTCTGAGCAGTTTGGGATCACCCCTGATCTACAATGTTGGAATATCCTGATCAGCGTTTATGCCAGAGTCAACGATATTGATGGTGCTTTCCGATGCTTCAACGATCTGCTGAGTACTCATCTCGAACCCGACGAATATACAAACAGCATACTATTCAATATTTGTGCTAGGATGGGAGACGCCACCGTCTTGCGTCAACTTCTCCAAACAACAACATCTGGTGGCGTTAAGAGGTCTTTGGCTGCAATTGACAGTCTCGTTCTTGCGTGCATCAATAACGATGAATTAGATGAAGCTGAGCGTATCGTCGAAGCAGCTTTATCCATGGAGCTCAATGGTCCTCGAACAAGAATGTGGAACTACCTGTTGAACGCCCATTCTCTAAGACGAAATATTGATGCCGTAACGCGCATACACCAGCGTATGCAAGATACCGGTGTTCCTCTGGATGGCATGACTTATGCCGCACTAATGCAGAGCTTAGCTGTCCTTCGAGAGACAGATGTAGCGTATAAGATATTAAGAGTGGTAATGCCGCGTGATGGGATCAAAGCGACGGCTTTCCACTACGCTATTGTCATGGGTGGTTTTGTCAGGACCGAAGAGACTTTGAAAGTTTTCCAGGCTTATAACCGCATGATCAAGCGAGGTATCCGACCTACACTAAGCACCCAAATCCCGCTTCTCAAAGCAAGCGTAATTGCTGAGGGCACTGATATCAGGGAGGCCGGTGTGACAGAGGCCATTCGAGAGCTCACGCAAACGGAGGACCTTTTGGAAGAAACGTTAGCCAGCCTTGACCCCATGGACCTTGCCTCAAGAAAGCCCGTGCGAGGGATCAACAAAGAACCATTGGACGACGCGTATCTGGCAGCACCCTTCGAGTACCTGATTTTCATCTACGGACAACAAGGGCTTTTCGAGAAAGTCCAGCAATTATACGAGAGGTATCTAGAAACGGCCGATGAGCGTAAGCTCAAGGCGAAAGTCACGCCCACGCTTAAGTTGTTGAGCGCTCTCATGGTCTCACACTTTCGTCAACAACAGTACAGCGATGTGCACAAATGCTGGGATCTAGCAAGGTCATCCATTGAAAGACTATCAAAGCGCTTGGACACTACGGATCTGTTGAAGCCAGGTTGGGTTCTACCTTCGCAACGCTTTCGTCTTGCCACGCCCCTCATATACCTCATGAAGGCTTTGGGCGCGCAGCGTGACCTTGAGAGCATCGCGCAGATCATAGCTGAGCTTCAATCAGATGGCTACGATCTGAATTCCACGAACTGGAATCTGTACGTGCACCTACTCGTTCAGAATGGCCGGGTTTTGGAGGCGTTTCAATGCTGTGAGGAAAAGCTCATGGACGGATGGAGAGGCTGGCCGTCCCAACGGCAACGACAAGGCCTGAGCAAGGCTATCACGAAAACCACGCTCGCCCACAGGATTCAGCCGTGGCTCCTCGCTCCAGCGTACCGGACCCTCGTTGACCTTGCGGCCGCGATATTAGACATACAGGCCGCCGAATCTGGCAACTTATTGTCTCTCGACAAGGCTTCAGAGTCGGAGAAGATTATCAAGATCGCCCCAAGGACCATGGAGGCCGTCCGTAACCTGCCTAGAGTCGACGATGCTCTACAGAGACGTTTGCTCCGTCGATGGGGGTGATAGGGTTCAACCCTGAGACGGACGACAGACTTATTCGGCGCAGCTCCTTGGCGCCTCTGAGTCAGAAGGCCTGCATGTTTTATAGAGATTTCTTCACAACGGATTGTATATGGCGAAGGTCGACATAGGATTTATACAATGGGTCAAGCTTTTCGCTTCCAGACTTATGTGCAATGGCGAGACGGCCTGATCATGGTCCCCTGGCTACCATAGCCCTACGCCCTCTATGGCGTGTCCCGCCTTAGGTAGCATAACCAAGTCAGAGTCGGGGCCACCATCACCGTACAGTGCTATGTCTCCATTGGTGTCGCCCAAAAGGCATGTCTGGATGCATTGAAGGCAAGCATGCACCTCAAAGACACCCAGTTCAACCGAGCGTGTCCTGCAAACGTGACTTTCAACAGCACTGCTAGAGCAGGAGAACGGAACTCTCATACCTAGATAACAAAGGGTTGTAACTTAGGACGCCCATGTCAAACTCATACAGCCGTCACAGCAGACGCTGCACTTCGTCCAAATCAACTGTATTCCGAATATGGCTATAGTACGAAGACTCGGCGACTTGACTGAGCCTGTTTGTTATTGAATTCAGTCCCCTCTCCCACAATAGCTAGTCCCTATAAAGACTTATCTCACCGGCAGCCAGTTGACCCTTCGTACGACACATCATGAGAGCCTAGGTTTCAATCCTAACAAGGCCTCCTAGGGTCTTGCCTTTCGAACTTCTACATGGCTTTGGGTAGATTAGTGTAAGACTCATGATAATAACAATGCCCTCTCCCTATCACATCTTTATCTTATGTCCAGCAGCACAGGGGGGTCGGCACCGCTTTCAAGACTGGCCCTTTTTCGTGCTCCATCGGTAGAAAATTCGGGTTTCACATAGTACACACGTCTGTCTGCCTTATAGCTCGGAGGAGACGCCCCAATGCCGTCGTCCAAGGTGAGCGTGACGAGTCTGCTCACTCCCGAAACGCCACGGCAAGCCTCTCTCACGGGCCTCAACGCAGATAGTATAATCTCTATCATAGTAGTGTACTTCGAGATCTATCAACAAGACGGGAATCCGCCAGAAGGAAAATGCGCCGAGATCAGGTTTTTTGATAGATGATATGCCATTCCACAGATAGTTCGCTGTATTACAGGGCTCCAGCACCGAAAGCCTCGTTAAGCAAGAAGTCCCGGCCCATAAAGTCATCTAATACAATGAATAATAGAGAAATACCCGGTATCCAGCGAGGATGAAACCTCTCAAAGCAAGCCGTAAAAGTTGCACAGCGTCCGGAACGGAGACAAGAAGCTTTATCTTACATATCTTCCTCACCATTTCTGCTCGGATTCCAAGCCGTACTGGTGTGCCTAACGTGGCTGCATCACACAACGAATAGCCTAGTCTCGAGCAATCAGGGGACATCGAACAAGCTCTTTAGCTTCTTGATCAAAAGCCACTCGTCGTTGCTCACTTCGCTACGGTAGTACTCCTTCAGAGTATCGATGGATTGCCGCGATATAAGCGAGTACAGAACGTCCTTTTCCTCGAGCTGGCGACCGTAGAGTGGTTGATTAGGGCCTTCAATTTTGACAGCAACCGAAGGTTGACCTTTCTTACAGATTGGGATCTGCTTATGATCCCGTTCGATGGATTGCCTGTCACATCGTTAGCAAGGGACGGGGCGCTGAAGATGAGGTGTTAACATACACCCTACCCAAGGCAATGACCTCTTTGACGCCCGTGACTGGATTTGTCTTCACAGCGGCAATGGGAGTAAGTAAACGAAGGCTGCCTTCCGTGACGTCTATACCAACAACAATGGGATCTTTCTTGTTGAAGACCGCCACCGGGTTGAGGACGCAAGGGAACACAGCAAGCAATTTGCTTTCCTCCTTCTTTTGCTCCACAAGCTGCGCCATGTGTTTGGTGAAATCGTCAAACAGATGGTAGATGATATCAGCAGTGAAGATTTTGACACCGACGTCGTCAGCATAAGCTTGAGCTTCCTTGTCAACCTTGACATCAAAGCACAGCATAACAGCGTATTCCTTGGCTTTCTCAAGCATGATACCAGCCGACATTACATCTCGCTTGTACACTGGCCCGATGGAGATGTTGGCCACAGGGATCTTTGAGACTTTCAAAAATTCGAGAAGTGCTTCGAGGGAGCCGAGTGTGGATGCCTGAACACTGACGCCACGGCCGGTCTTGGAGACCTTTCCAAGGAGATTCTCGATATCGGACATGACCTCGTCTTCCAGATCTTCCTCGTCATCACCAGGGCCTACCACCAACAATCGTGATCCAGCAATGGCATGTTCAAGATCGTTCGCGGCAATCTTCACACCCAGAGATGCTTTGACCTCTTGATTATGAACATACTGCGACTTGAGGCGCAACTCCTTGAGCGGCGCCGGCGTCAGCAATGCTCGAATGTTCGTAGCTATGGCTCCTTGAACACCGCAGAGCACTATCCGATCACCTTCCCGTAGGATACCATTTGAGAGTACAACATCTATCGTAGTCCCCAGACCTTCGATGACCTTGACTTCGAGTACAGTGCATTCGACTTCCGAAAGGTACATGAGCTTATTGGTCATGCGCTCCTGAGTGAGCGAGACCAATAGCTTGAGCATGTCCGGAATGCCCTCTCCCGTATGAGCTGAGGTGGGCACCATTGATACATTCCGACGCATGTCTTCGTTGTCGTAATAAAGCTCCGAGTTAAACCCCTGCTCGGCAAATGCGAGCTTCGTCTTCTCCAGTCGATCCTTGAACTCACCTTGCACTGCCTTACTCTGCATTGCTAAACTATCTTGAAAGCCGTTATTGTCTATCTTCTTCCAGTTATAAAGGCGGTCGATTTTGTTCAGAGCCACAATGAACGGTGTCTTGCGGTCCCTCAGGAGTTTCATCGACTCTAATGTCTGGGGTTCGAGGCCATGCATGATGTCAACGACCAAGATGGCAATATTACAGAGGGATGAACCCCGTGAGCGGAGATTGCTAAACGATTCGTGACCGGGTGTATCGATGACAAGTAGACCGGGCACTTTGAAGTCAAAGGCTCCATCTTTATTAACAACCTGGGTCTTCGTCCGTAATGCTTCGAGGGGGAAGTATGTAGCACCGATCTGCTGCGTGATACCACCTGCTTCACCTTCTTGCACGTTTGTCTGTCGGATCCTATCCAACAGTTTGGTCTTTCCAGTGTCAACGTGACCCAAGATACAGCAGATGGGTGATCGGAGATTATCCTTTGACCTAGCAGCCAGTGCCTCCTCGTGTTGTTGCTTTCTTCGCGCTGCAGCCTCGGCTTTCTTCTGCGCTGCAGCTCGTTGAGTTGCAGTTGTGGCTTCGTCCTCTGAAAACTCATCCGATCCCGAATCCGATTCCTGATCACCATCCTTGTTCTGACGCGCTCTAGATCGGGCAGCGGCCGCCTTCTGATGGCTCGGTCTAGACTTCACTCCATTTGTTCCTATACTAAGATCTGCCTCCGACCTACCGTTCGTCGCTTTAGCTACGGATTTCTGATTCTCTTCGTCCGAAGGCGCATCCCAACTATCCTTGACGTTATCCTGAGCGTCGGCCTCAGCTTCCCAGTCATCTACCCCATCACTTTTGTCATTCGCAATGTCATCTTCGCCCTGTGTCGCTGCCTCCGTCGTGTCATCCGCCTGAACGCTAGAAACCTCAACATCTGCGACCGACACCTGGGGTTCCTCTTCTGTTGGCCCTTCCTCGTCTTCCTTCCTCGTCGCTTCGCTGGGTTTTTTGATGCCCTTCTTCTTCCTGTTGTCATAAACAGGTCTTTTCTTCTCACCAGTCCCATCTAGGCCAGCGACTTTCCCTCCAGCCGCAAGCATCTGCTTCATACGTAGTTCGTTTCTCTCTTTAGCTTCCTTCTGCGTTTTTGTCAGGAGCTTGCCCTCCTTCTTTAACTGCTCCCTCTTCTCCTTCTCCTTTTCTCTCCTTCGCGCCCTCGCTTCTGCCTGCCTGTTTTCTTCTTCCGCGGCCAGTCGCTCTTCCTCTTCGATCCGTGCCCTCTGCTCGGCTTCTAGTTTGTCCTGCTCTTCCTGTTGCCTTCGTAGAGCCTCCTGCTGCTTCCGGAGTGCTGCAAGTGCCGGGGGTAGCTTCTTGGCCCCCTTGCTTTGATCCGAAGTTGCTGCTGGCTCGGCGAATTTCGTCTCTTGAATCGGTACAGGAGCTTCCGATTTTGCAGCTCCTCCGAGCCCGGGGCCCTTTCTCTTCGCAGCCTGCGGAACGTTGCACACGAGTCAGCATCTCTTGCATGAATTTAAAGCAAACCAATTAACTCGATATACCTGTTCCTTCTTCCGCTGCTTCTCCCTCTCCTTCTTCTCCTTTTCTTTCTCTTTCTTGGTTTTCATCTTATTACCGTCCTCGTCGTCGTTTGCCTCATCCCCGATCTTATCTTCCTCTTTTCCCATTCCCTGCTTGCCACCCTTACTGCCTTTCCCTTTCGCAGGGCCCGTGGCAAAGAGATCGTCGGTCGAAGCTTCCTCCGGAGCTTTGGTAGCCAGATCTATCTGACCGTTCGTACCAGCATCGTTACTTCCCTCAAGCTCTGCGCCAGACCCACCGTCTACAGGATCTTCTAATACCAGACCCTTCTTTTGCTTTTTGCTTCTGTTCTTCTGGATTGCAGCTAAGAGACCACCACCTCTAGCAGGCTCATCGTCCGGGGCACCATTCGACGCCTTCGCCTCCGCCTCTGCCTCTTTGGCTTCCTGAGTCGCAGCTGCTATTGGATCGACCGACTCGCCCAGTTCGTCTTCCCAGTCATCGTTCCCTTTCTTGTTCCCGTTCTTCTTAGGGGCCATTCTCACACTCCCTCACTCTGGTCGACAAATCGTGACAGGCGCTAATTGTAAGCTCAAGAGGTGGCAGCCCCGCGGCACGCCGTCTGGTCAGGACTTCTCGTCAGGATTGCAGAACAGACCACCCTCGTGATGTGACCGGTACTGTTATGAGACAGTGAAGCGTGGGATATATGTCGAAGCGGTGTGTTGTGAGTTACTTGTACTTGGATGTATCCTTGGACCTATTGTCATCGGAAGTGCTGCTTTGTGGGGTCTTGTTCGGGCCGTTAGTTCTTCCGGGCACATGGTCCCAATGAGGTATAGATGTCAGATAACGCCTACCTAAGGTAAATCAAAAACACATACCTTACTCCGTATGTACAGTAGTACTTCGTACCATCCGTTACTCACCTTCAACGGTCAAGTCTAGGCGCAGTCGTAAGTCTCGGTCATGACATAGTGACAACACTGAACCTATTTACTTATGTACTTGAGTGTGATCGAGGCATGAAATTTGTACGAGTTACAAATAAGTGGCAGGCCTCCGAACCGACCATGGCCGATGGGCAATGACTCCACCAAGCAAGCTGTTCAAACCAGTCAAGATGTACCACACTTTCTATAACCTTCTGGCCGCCTTTAGAAAACTTGTATCACATGGATCTTTAGATCCGGAGGAGCCACAATAATGGACCAGGTCTGTGTTATTGTCCCAGCGGTGCCCAAGCAGTCAGAAGCAGTCAGAACGAACGCTCGGACAGAAAGGCATACTTTCTGGGAAATGTTCAGAGAGCTGACCTAAACATGCAAGTTAACGTTATAGATCAGGTACAAGATGGCTCCTGATAGTGTCAATGGCGGCTTGCACGGGATTTTCAGGCCCATCCCCGCCCGCCACGTCGCGGACAAGCTCACAGAATCTTCCATATCTCGCGACGGCAGTCTCGTAGTCGTGAAAACGATTATCCGGATGAGGTTCCTGCTCCAGCATGGCCTGTAGTAAAGAAGCTCCCCCAAGATTCACCAAACGGATGAGGACATCTCCATCTACGTGCATGTAACGATTTTTCTTCGTAGAAGGCTCAATGTGCTTGTGAGGCGGGTTGGAGAATTGAAAGGGACAAATCAACCGATTCCTGAGAGCCAAATTCTGTATAAACCGAAGGAGCCTCCAGGTAGTCTCGGACAGGATGAGAAGTTGATAAAAGGTGCCGTCGGCGCTGCTGCCAAGGACGGTCTCACGCTGCGTCGTCAGTGAAGAGCACCATGCACTCGACAATGCGCCGCTTCTCAGACGAGTGATCGATTTCGGCAATATCGCTTCGAATAAAGTAATTGCCGAACTCTCAGTCCGGCGCTCTGCACGGCGTTCAGCAAGGCCAATGATTTGTACTGATGACTCACGTGGAGGCTGCCATAAGCCAGTCACGGAACATGCTTTGTCAGACACCAAGGTGACACTGGGATCTCGAGTATGGAAATGGTGCAACCCGTCGCGGGCAACGCGGTCGCTAAATTGAGGGCGGAGCTCATCGTTCTCGACTTTTAGTATCGTCAAGGAATGGCGTGCGGTAGTGACGTAGACGAACAAGCCAGCAACGGAGATGTGAATGCTGGGAGATCCAAGTGTATGCTTGAAAGGGGGCAGCCACTTCTTGTCCGGGAGCCTCAAGGTCTGAAATACCAGTTCATTGCCGCAGCAATATAGCAATGAACTACCGCATGTTAGTGGCACTTGAAGGATTCAGATGCGCAACGAACTGGCGGACACACCTCGGTCCAAAAGCAGCTACAGAATAGACGGGTTTTTCATGTTTAACCTGACGCTTCAACTTGACGTCGACTGTTCCCTCATCGGAGGTCTTAAGGTTGAAGAAAAGGACTCTGCCAGCTGCCTGGTGCGGTGTTGAGCGATTTACAATCGTAGTCAGCACGAGCATGTGATACACTTTGTTGCCCTCGGTAGGGTTCCATTCTATCAGGAGTTAGCTTTCATGCTCGTGTCCATTCGAATAAGGTGAATGGAAACCTGAGTACCTAACATGCCCAGAATCCTTTCCCCCGGTTTACCGATTGGATACAAGGTTTTCGCACGCCCCGGTGAGGGTTTCCCATGATCAACGGCGTCCATGAGATCATCAGCCTTGATTGAATCACTGTCAGGATCGATGACCTGAACAGTCGGCCGAAGGAAACGCTTCCCAGACGAACGACTATGACCATTAACTGGTCGCGCTGGCCTCATTTCTAAAGTCATATAGCCCACTATGAGTTTGTTCAGCTTTCTGGAGAAGATCATTCGAGTTGGCGTGCCTCCGATTGCGATGCGTCGAGGCACAATCCTAGGACCGCCTGAATCGTCGAGAGCACTCATGACCAACTCGTTCCCTAATACACAAACAAGTGAACCCACAATTTCCGAATTCTCGAGATGGCGCTGTGGTCCGACCTGCGTCACCGCTTTCATTGAGGTCTGCTGATAAGCTGGTCTGTTTCTATCTGTAAGCCAGATCCTGTGTACAGCTGGACTGATGGAGTTCTGCGAGGAAAATTCCAAGCGACAAAAATCGGTCCCACAGAGTGCGAAAATAGCCTGGGACTGCAGGATGTCGCCTTTGACTGTGACGGAAGTTGTGCCCATTGTAATATCATCCCTGAGGGATAAGGAGATCTCGATCGCTATGAAGCGTAAGCATAGTGTATCTTGCACGTCGACTATCACTAACCTACCCGAGTCTCGATTGAGCGCTATATGAAAGACTTTTAAGCTGCCATTCCGAAGCCCGCAAACCAACATGGTCCCTCCCTCGCCGGTTGCGGTAGCAAAACTCTCACATACTGCGAACGTGCCACGGTCCGATTCTTGTGCAAGAGGCTGGTCAAGCAATGGGATTAAACCTGAAGCCAGACTCATACGGAAGATTTGCAGCGTGCCGGCTGCTGTCCCTACGAAAAGAAACGATGTTCTGTCGATTTTCTCGACCGAGAGGCAAGTCGGCTCTGATGAAAGAGCGAACGGCGGACCAACTCTTGAGAGCATCGGGCCACCCATGTCATTAACGACCACTCGTGCTAAGTGTAATTTAATCTTATCCCCAGCACGGACAGCTGTGATGATCGAGGAAGTCTCACCCTCTATGGCTGCTGCAACTATCTTGTCATTCGAATACCAGACGGGCCGAGGTTCCACTGGTACGATGCTGGTGGCTCGGATTGAGCGCTCGGTCACTTGAAGGACCAAATCGTTGGGTGTAGCTCCTGCAGCCAAGGTACTAGAACCTAAATCGAGACCTGTCGAATCATCGTGTACGAAAGCGCTGGATGAATCGTCCACGGAGCAGTGCAGCAAAGAGCTATGTAAAGAATACGCGAGAAGGAAGTATAAACCCGAGCCAGTGACATCTGGCAGGTTCCATAGCCGGAGTATACCGCTATCGTCAAGTCCAAGGGTTGCTCCCATTCTTGCTTGTAATCCGAACCGCAACTCGGCAACGGCTGCGTGTGGACAGCCTCGGCCGGCGCCAGTGAATAAGCGATCGCGACGAGGACACAGATCGGCATCGGGAGAGCTGCAGTTTAAAGCAAGAGTCTCAGACGGTTTCACCGCCGCTGTGATGAATTCTATGGACGGCGCCCAGTTGGGTATGCACTGAATATATTCCGGCGACTGTCGCGCCTGAAATGAGTAGAGACCCCCGTTGCTCATATCCCCACCAGCGAATAGCAGATCATCACGATCGAGTCCAAGGTCCAGGCTCGCGAAAGCAGTGTCGATGTTGCAACTCAAGATGCCTGCCTTCATGGAGGCGTCGACCATGATCTCACTGTCTTCGCTGATCTCGAGAAACCGAACCACACCATCTTCTCTGCAGATATAGAGATCATCATGCTTCGATGTATGAGCTTCCCTCCGTACTGGCCGAGCCCAATAAGTCCACAAAGGTGCTCTGCGTGAGCTGCCTGGTCGGATGGGAGCATCTTTAGAGTGAAAGGAGATGGATTTGCGCGTAGCGTTTCCTGTGAGTACATCGCGGTAGACAGAGATGGTTTTCTCGCAAATAAGCATAAAGGCTGACGATATTGTAAGTGGAATCAGCAACAATGGCAGTTGCTCCACTAGCATTATTTTCAGCCACAGCGTCGTTAATTCCCTCAGGTAACAGGAGTCACACTTACATTTCATGACTAGTTGACCCAAGGGACCCAATAAACCTACGGTACGTAAACTAGTGGAGCAGTCCCAGTCATACCATAACAGCCGGGTCTGGTTGTCCTGAGAAACTATCAACATCAATATAACGTGATCGTCATCTCCTGTTGGCGGGTACAGAAACTCCATCTTGAGTATAACGCCGTCTATGGAGAAGTGCCGCTCCTACATCAATAATCAGGATCCATGACCAGTCTTACGATGCTGAAGAGCTGAGACAGTGCATAGAGCTACGGAATATATGCTATACACACCTGCCTGATAGGATCGAAGCCACTTTCATCCAGGGAGCCCTGACGCTCCATACTGGACCGCAGCTGGTCCATTGACCTTAACGCGTAGAAGGAAAATGAGCCTTCGCACGCCGCGACGGCCAAAGCTCGAGATCTGTATGATCACATCAGCGAAGCGCTTGCCACGAAGCAGAGATTCTCACGTACTTGGGATCCACGGCGACATGTTTACCGTGTTGCTCTAGATAAGATCTCTGTTCCGGAAGAGGCCTGCGACTCGTAAGGAAATCCACATGATGATCATTGTCAACGGCGAAAAGAAAGACCAGTTCCTTCGACTCGAGAGCGACAACCAGTATCTGGGGAGGAATCTTCTGTCCGCTCGGTAGGTCCAGATCCATCTCTTCTGATTCGGCCTTGATAATTACATCTAGCCCTGGAACTGCAGATTTCCTCGCAGTGCCAAAGACCCTCGCCGCGCGTATCGTGGAGCCAAAGTCTGACTTGGTGACGACGTCTCGAAGATGATTACCCTCGCTCATGAGCTCCTTGATCTCCACGAAGTTATCCCCGATGCAGACTACATCATTCTTGTCTTTATGACGTATTCGAGCTGGTATGATCCAATTGTAGACAGGGCTTCTGGTTATCGTACTCGTGAGGATGCCCATGACTGGGGGAATGTTGATTTCCGGTGATGATTTCGTCGACGGTGCAGCCGGCTCCTCCTCTCGGTTCTGAGCGAGAATGTGATGGATATCCATGGTACGGGTTGTCCACTGCCCATTGACCCGAACTCTCGTTTCGAGTGACATGAAGCGCTAAGATGCCCTAAAGATGCACGACCGTTTGGCGGCGACGTACCGTGACACCTGGAAAGGAATTCACGGTAGAGGCGAAGAGGAAGCATGAGGAAACATTGTAGTATGTTGAATGACGGGGTACTGAGGTATTGCTCCCTTCGCCGCAACTCTATCGAGGCACGGTGAATAGTCAGCGGGCGTAGATCGCAACGGAGATCACCAACATTCGTGTTATTGGTGTAGTAAAACTAGGACCCACCGAACCTAGCACACTCCGGCTTCTTCAAGGTAACCATCGGAGAGCAAGGTGTGTGTTGATTGGGGTCCCTCAATAAGATCTCTATGAAGGAAATAAGTACGTTGGTATCATCAAGGATGACAAGGCTACAAGGAGGTGGGCAACGCAACGCCGCGCAAGCCCGGGGAATGAGGTAATGTCTGTCAACGCACTTTATCTAAGGGTGGGTAGCAGGTGGCGGGTGCAAAGGCAGGTAAGGTAAGGTAGATGTTCCAAGATGGTGCGGTGGGATCAAGGTAACGTTACTGGTATCGGTGTGGAGTGAAGCTTGATTACCAACGCTGCTGCACGAACTTTATTTCTTCAACGTCGACCAGCCAGGATGTCCACTCATTCACGACATTTCAGCCCGCTCGTCCCGTCGGGTTCTGCTCGCTTGGTGAGATGTGACCTACAGTAGACCCTGTCGTAAGGCGTGCTTACCTTCAGTATGTACCTAGTTCAAACCACCGGCCAGGCGGGAATGTGCTGTGAGATCGAATCGGATTTTTGTACAGTCTATATAGGGCCGCTGTGGGTCGAGCCCGATGCTGCACATGTCGAATTTCGTCAGATGTGATGAATCATGAAGATACCTGGGTAGGTAGGCACCTCATGGATGACAGCGGCAGCGAGAGCAAGACTGGGATAAGAGCACCACTGATTTTCTGTACATCTCCCAAACCTCATGTAACAGGCGATCCGTGCGAACACGTATTCGCGCACGCTATTTCGGAGGTAGGACAGGATATTTGGATGTCTTGGCTACCTGGTACCTTTACCTACAGTGCCGGTGGTAATTCTGGGCCACGCAGAACGCTCACAAAAAAAGAAAAAGACCACTTTTTTTTGAAAGCTCAAAATCCTTAAAACACATAAATACTGTAATTACTTCACAACCACAGTGTATACAGACATTCTGAGTATGCAGAATGATGAATTATATATAAAT
>JAABUJ010001122.1_pt1 | contig 41774 bp, 42 predicted proteins | sample 5559131 | NCBI WGS metagenome assembly JAABUJ01 (sample SAMN10711875, study PRJNA513366) | rock metagenome | isolation source: Antarctica rocks | place: Antarctica: Victoria Land, Mt New Zealand nord | collected 2016-01-07 | reverse complement strand
GTACGACATTTCCCGCCATGCACCGGCAGATCCTCACCTGGTTGTTTCAGGATCTGGTCCTTTGGCTGATCGAGACCGATCAGGTCACCGCCTTCCGGCCACGACGGAACTAACAAAGTAGTACTAGAAGACGTGGCTCTTTACGCGGGCCAGTCAGTCGGCCTGGTCCACAAAATAAGCCCGGCGGCGAAGATCGTGGAAACGATTGCCTCACAGGCCTCCTCCATCCTTGCGCACCCAACCATTGCCCCTCCCGCTGGCCCAGGTCCCCGCTCGCAGGCCGACTAGCCCCGGAGCAAGAATGACCTGCTATGTCGACTGTCCGCTGTGCCTGACTTGAGTCGAGGCCGTAAAGGCCGATAGATGAAGATGTCTGGGACGGTTACGCAACGCGCTGATCAGGCGGGAGCCGAGGGGAGCAGTGCCCGTGAACCGCGGTGACGCTGACGACGCTCCAGCAGTGCTACTCTTTCTGGCGTTCGGGTGGGAATGACCGATATCGGGATATTTTGCTCCACCTGTAATTCGATGAGGCGGTCGATGATCAGGTCCATTACCTCATCGGGATCGTCGAGGTCGACCACAACGGTAAGATAGGTACTCCCAGGCTCATCGGTCCCTGAGCCGATCTGAAAGGCGGCATCGGGGTACTGGCTTCGGATCAGGTCGGTGAGTTCGGTGACCGCGTGCAGGCGACGTGGGTCCAGGGTGCGCAGATACTCACTGTTCATGAAGGGCTCATCTCTCGCTGGTGAACCGCGGACAGCAAGGCGCGGGTACGACGCAGCGCCCGGCTCGCTTGCACCGCACTCACACGGTCAGCGCTGTAATCGGCCACGTGGCGAAGGGCCAGGGCGCGTGTTAGAACGTCTCGCAACTCAGGCGAATAGAATTTGCGCCGGTTGATGAGCTGACCAACAAAGGTTGCCTGCAACTGCTCGTGTCCCCAGGTGGCTCGCGGACCGGAGAAGGTCACATCTTCACGTTGCAGTGCGTGAACGCAGGCCTGAAAACACGCATAGTAACAGCGATTCGCACAGTTATCATACCGGCCATTGGCGTACTCACTCTCGGCGCCTAAAAGGCTCTCCTCAGCCTTGGTGAGATAGATCGCAGGTCGCTCAATCATGAGGCTATTATATTGTCAAAAAGGATATCGTCAATATGCAGGCACGGCTGGTGATCAAGAGAGATAGGGCTAGACAGCCAGGTACTCAGCGGTACTGGTGGGTGGTGGAATCGGCAGTCCATCCTCCTGCAATCCCTCCAGATGAAAGGCGACGGCTTCGCGCATGTTTGTCAGCGTTTCCTCTTTGGTCGTTCCCGTTGCGACACATCCGGGTAGATCGGGAAAGTAGGCGGCAAAATTGTGAGGGGCACGTTCGACGATGACGAGGTACTTCTGGTTCATGATTGCCCCTTCAAGCCAGCTTGTTTCAAGCTCATATCCGGTCATCGAATCGCCGAGCTACACTCCCACTGGATCAAACGCCCGCAGCTCTCGATACAGGGTGCTCCGCTGCACCGGGGTGCGGCCAATGGAGTGGATTAGGTCGATCATCTCCGCCATTCCCAGTTCCTGGCCGTGGCTGGCGCCGGCGGCGCGGGAGATGCTCTCGTTCATTAGCGTGCCGCCGAAGTCGTTACAGCCGGCCTGCAGAGCGACCAGACAGCCGTCGCGGCCCAGCTTTACCCAGGAGCACTGGATGTTGTCGATCCAGCCACGCAGGGCGAGACGGGCCACGGCGTGAACTTTGATGGTCTCCTCGAAGGTCGGCCCCTGCCGCGAGCGGCCCTTCCTATACAGTGGAGCTTCCATGTGGACGAAGGGTAGCGGAACGAATTCGGTGATCCCGCCGGTGCGCTGCTGCAGGCCGCGCAGCACGCTGAGGTGGCGCGCCCAATGCTCTGGACCGTCCACGTGGCCGAACATGAGGGTGGAGGTGGTGGGCAGGCCCGCCTGGTGCGCCGTTTCGACCACCTCGACCCATTGAGCAGTATTGAGCTTGTCGGGGCAGATATGCTTGCGGATACGGTCGTCCAGCACTTCCGCCGCGGTGCCGGGTAGGCTACCCAGGCCGGCCGCTTTGAGCGCCACCAGCATCTGCTCGATGCTCCGGCCGCTGGTCTGCGCCCCCTGGAACACCTCGAGCGGTGAAAAAGCGTGGACATGCATCTCCGGCACGCGATCCTTGACCGCCGTCAGCAGCTCCAGATAGAAATCGCCGGTGTACTCGGGGTGAATGCCGCCCTGCATACACACCTCGGTGGCGCCACGCGCCCGCGCCTCCACCACCAGCTCAACCACTTCGTCGATGCCCAGCTTGTAGGGCTTGCCACGCAGATTCTCGGCCATCTTCCCCTTGGAAAAGGCGCAGAACTGGCAGCGAAAGTAGCAGATGTTGGTGTAGTTGATGTTGCGATTGATGGCGAAGGTGATGCGATCGCCGTTGTGCCGCTGCCGTTCATCGTCGGCCAGCTGGCAGAGCCAGTCGAACTCGGCGCCGCGAGCAGAGAAGAGCATTTTCATCTCGCGCTCCTCCAACTCCTGCCCCTGCTCGACTCGCGAGAGAATATGTTCGACTTCCGGTCGAACCAGGCGAGGCAGCCGAGCGAGCGTGGGAGGCGGCATCTCGCTCCCCGCGTACCAGCGGTCCTGGCGCGCCAGTCCCTCGGCATCGGCCACTCGGAGGGTCGCCCGGAGCAGGGCAGGATCGAGCCATTGGGATGCGGTGTCCAGATCGGCCAGGTACTCCGGATACACCGCCAACCGCTCGCAGAGCTGAAACCCTTCCTGGGCACAGATCTCCACCATCTGCTGTAGGTGTGGCCAGGGCGCCTCCGGGTTGACGAAGTCGATGGTCAGCGGTGAGACGCCGCCAAAGTCGTTGATGCCGGCGGCCAGCAAATGCCGATAGTCGTCTGTTAGGTTGGGCGGCGCCTGAAGATTGGGCTCGGCGCCAAGACAGAGCCGGGTCACCGCCACGGCGCGCAGGAACTCTGCGCACGACGGCTCCGGGCTGCCGGCCATCAGCGTGTCGTCCTTGGCCCGGAAATTCTGGATGATGATCTCCTGTACCTGCGGCCGGCGGCCCAGCTCTCCCATCGCCAGGACGGTCTGGGCACGCTCCGCCAGAGTCTCGCCGATGCCGATCAGCGCGCCACTGGTAAACGGCACGCACAGGGCGCCGGCCAGATCCACCACCTGGAAGCGCCTGGCGGGAACTTTATCCGGGGCTGCATAGTGGGCCTCACCCTTCTGCAGCAGGCGCTCGCTGGTCTGCTCGATCATCAGCCCCTGACTGGCTGAGACGGTGCGGAGCAAGGCCATCTCAGCATCGCTCAGCAGGCCGCAGTTGGTGTGCGGCAGGAGGCCCGTCTCCGCCAGCACCAGCCCCGCCATATGGGCCAGATAGGCCACAGTGCTCTCGAAACCCAGGGCGGCCAGCTCCTCACGCGCGGCGGACCAGCGCTTTTCCGGCCGGTCTCCTAGCGTGAAGAGCGCTTCGTGGCAGCCCAGCTGAGCGCCCTGGCGCGCCACCGTCAGTACCTCGTCCTCGCTCATATAGGCGCGCTTGCCCGGCGCCGGCGCCTGGGCAAAGGTGCAGTAGCCGCAGCGGTCGCGGCACAGTTGGGTTAGAGGGATGAAGACCTTGCGGGAATACGTCACGCGCTTGCCATGGCCCCGATCGCGTAATTGTCCCGCTGCCTCCAGCAGCACAGTCAGCTCGACGCCGCCGCCCAGCAGACGTTCGATCAGAGGAAGATCGGTCAGTGGCGCCAGGGCCACCAGATCAGCAGCGCGCATGGGTGTCTCCGGCTCAGAGGTAAGCGTTGCCGCGGCTCATCAGCGCGAGCAACAGTCGACGTATCACGGTCTTTCATGATACGGCGTCGGAGCTAGTTCTAGTCCTTAAGCAGCTGGTGCCTCGGATCAAACCAGACCAGATAGAAGACACCGTTGTCATCCCGGTGACCAAATACTCGTGCTCCATGAGTCACGCGCACCTCGCAGATCGTGGCATCTTCGGGTACGGATTCCGGTAGCGCGGGAAGCGCCTTGCGATCAATAGGGTTATAGCCGAGCCCGCCTGACTCTCTGCCATGTCCTCCCGACTGTTGAATCTGCAGCCAGGTACGATCCTCCATCTTGCTGAAAAACTGATTCAACTGCCTGAGCTGTTCCCCAGCCACGGTCTGCAACCCATATTTAGCGGGATCGACGTGAGAAAATCGAAACGATGGCTTGCGGCGCAGTGTGGATCTCGGCTTCTTGACCTCCAACGCACCGGGCGGGATCCCCTTTGTACCCTGCTTCTTGGAGGGGGGCGGGACATGGTGGCGTTTCTTCGCCACAGGCTACGCGGCGCCTGCAAGCCCTGCGTAGTAGTCGCGCATACTTTCCTTCGAGATGACGGCTGAGCATCGATCCCCAGGCTCCCTGTCTCCCCGGGCATCAATCCACGGAGCCTCTTGATGCGTCAAATCCTCCAGGTATGAAGCAGAGAACTGTCCATACTGCTCCCAAACCTCATCCAGAATCTGACGCGACTCCGCCGCAATATCAGGCATTTGATCCGTTGGAACCGGCAACGAACGCCAGTCACATTCCTTGAACTTGTCATACAAAGAGCGAACAACGGGTCCGTGCGTCCAGGCCTCGAAATTTTCCTCAAACAGCGGGTGAGCAGTAAAGGCGAGATGCCACGCTTGCGCGTAGTACAGCAGCTTCTGTAAACGCAAATTCGTCATCACGTCGCCCGAGTCTACGTCCACCATAGACAGCAGGTAATCAGCAGCTTGCTCGGCGGTAAGCATCGCGCTCCTCCCAGTATCTGACCTGTCTCAATTGTATTCCAGAACAGATATTCAAGCTCATCACTTTTGGCGCAGCTTTCCGTCTTTATGGGCAGATCGTCTTTCTTACATAGCTCGCGGGCAAAGCCGGCTCAGTTCCATCGATCACCACCTGCCGCCTAACAGTCTGAAACTGCGGCGGCAGGCGTCTTCAGGCTACCCCCGCGCTACGGTTGCCGGCCGGTTATCCCCAGGAGTTTGGCCTGGAGAGGAGCATCCTCGGGGACCTCGACCGCGGGAGGGAACACGCCTATACTTCGCCACTCTTCGGCATGCGGGCTTATCTCGTCCCACAGGCCCTGCACCAACTCGACGGGAAGATCGCTGTCGACACCGATCACGCACGCGATATCGTGCGCGCGCAGGCCGCGGAAGCCGTTGATTTGCCAGAAGTACTCGCGGGCCGGATAATCGCCAAAGGAACAGTGGACCGTGCGTCCCAGATCGTCCAACTCGCTCGCCGCGGCGCAGGCGGCCTCAACGATCTTGGCGAAGTTTGCTTTGGGATCGTCGCCCAAGAGATCGCCGTCGAACTTGGTTTTCCCCGCCTCATCCATGGTCTTGCCGGCCAGCATGTCCGGTACCCAGGCGTCGTCGTAGGCGTGGTACGACACGATCTCACGCAGGGTCACCGTACTCTGATTGCGCCGTGCAAAGCTCGGCGGCATCTCCATCGCCCACTGGTCGTCCCGAATCTGGTCGATCACGTTCTGTAGGGCGCGCTCGGCGAGAAGAAAGACCTCTGGTTCGTTCATCGCATGCTCCTTGCTACCGTCGTCTCATAGGCGCTTGCACGACAGTGGGTCGTGCAAGACACTGGTATGTTGCCCATAGTAATAGAACGTCTGACCTAGCGTCAATTCTGCTTTTGCAGCGACCGCTTGGGCCTTTCGGCCAAACATGCGAGTATCACATAGAGTCCTTTCGGCATCACCGGCTTCCGGTCGGGAGCGTGTCCCGGCGGAGCCCTTCCACGGTGCAGCAACGCTCCAAGAGCAGGAGGAGAGGGAATGGCAAGGGAAGTACGAACGGTCGACGACACTCCAGTGGTCACTGGACCAGCGGCCGCTGATCCGGCGCCGCTGGGACTGGCCGGGTTTGCGCTCACCACGGTGCTGTTGAGTGCCGGCAATGCAAACCTGATCCATACCGGGGGATTGGTCTTCGTCGGTATGGCGTTGTTCTATGGCGGTCTGGCCCAGTTCATGGCCGGAATGTGGGAGTTCAAGAACCGCAATACCTTTGGCGCCACGGCATTCTCATCGTTCGGCGCGTTCTGGATGGGCCTGGCCATCCTGATTATCTTCGACGTGCTGGGCGGTCACCCCCAGACGCCGTTCTTCAGCGGCGATGGCGCCGTTTGGTTCCTCTTCCTGTGGGCCGTCTTCACCACGTACATGTTCGTCGCCTCGCTGCGTGTCAGCGGCGCGGTAGCAGTGGTCTTCATTCTTCTGGCACTCACCTTCTGGGCGCTCTGGTTGGGAGCCATGCACGGGGACGCGCACGGTCACGGGATGACCGGCATCGGTGGCATGCTTGGCATCCTGACCGCCATAGCAGCGTTTTACACCTCGTTCGCCGGGGTTACCAACAGCACCTTTGGCCGAGAGGTGCTGCCGGTCTTCCCCTTGAACCGGCCACTACTCAAGAATCCATAGTCGGGACGTGAACACGCGGCGCATACACCCTGGCGTGTATGCGCCGCTTTTTTATGTGATGGCAGACAGCGTGCGCGCGATATATCTCATGTATCGCAGATCGTGCAGCGCGCTATTCTGGGGGTACATAGTAAGGAGGCGGTGATGGCGACCGAAACCAATCTGTCCTTTGATGTCCTGCTCACCGAAGAGCGGCAGCACCCGCCGGCGGAAGCGTTCGCCCGGCAGGCCAACGTCAACGATCCCAAGATCTATGCAGAGGCCGACGCCGATTACGAGGCGTTCTGGGCCAAGCACGCGGAGGATCTGCACTGGTTCAAGAAATGGGACACGGTGCTGGAGTGGGATCTGCCGTGGGCCAAGTGGTTCTCGGGCGGCACGATCAACGCCTCATACAACTGTCTCGACCGGCATCTGGAGTCGCGCGGTCAGAAGGCCGCGATTGTGTGGGAGGGTGAGTACGGGGAAGAGGCGTCCTACACCTATGAGGAACTGCATCGCGAGGTCTGTAAGTTTGCCAATGTGCTGAAGGGCATGGGCCTGCAGACCGGTGATCGAGTCGCCATCTACATGGGGATGGTGCCGGAACTTCCCATCGCCATGCTGGCCTGCGCCCGCATCGGCTGTCCGCACAGCGTGGTGTTCGGCGGCTTCTCGCCCGACTCGCTGGCCGACCGCATCAACGATGCGGAATGCAAAGCGCTGATCACCCAGGACGGCAGCTTTCGGCGTGGGTCTGTGGTGCAGCTCAAAGCGAACTGCGACGCCGCGCTCGAGAACACCTCGACCGTCGAGAATGTCGTGGTCCTCAAGCGCGTGGGCGACAAGGCAGAGATTACCATGCAGGAGGGGCGCGACCATTGGTGGCACGATCTGATGGCCGATGCCTCGCCCGACTGCGACGCGGAGCCGCTCGACGCCGAGCACATGCTCTATATCCTGTATACCTCGGGCACCACCGGCAAGCCCAAGGGCATCGTTCACACCACGGCCGGCTACCTGCTGCAAACCTATCTCACCACCAAGTGGGTCTTCGATCTGAAAGAGGACGATCTCTACTGGTGCACGGCCGATATCGGCTGGGTCACGGGCCACAGCTACATCGTCTACGGTCCACTCGCCAACGGCGCTACCTGCTTGATGTACGAGGGCGCGCCGGACTTCCCGGACAAGGATCGCTTCTGGGCGCTTATCGAGAAATATCGGGTGAGTATTCTGTACACTGCCCCCACCTCGATTCGCATGTTCATGAAATGGGGTACAGAGTACCCCGCAAAGCACGACCTTTCGTCGCTCCGCCTGCTGGGGACGGTGGGCGAGCCGATCAACCCCGAGGCCTGGATCTGGTACAACGAGAACATCGGCCACGGCAATTCGCCCATCGTCGATACCTGGTGGCAGACCGAAACCGGCGGCGTTTTGATCACCCCGCTGCCCGGGATCACCACCACCGTGCCGGGCTCCGCCACGGTCCCCTTCCCCGGTATCTCGGCATCGATTGTCGACGATCAGGGCAACGACATCGAGCCGGGCAAGACCGCCGGCTACCTCTGCTTGAACCGCCCCTGGCCCGGCATGTTCCGCACCATCTTCCGCGACCCCGAGCGCTTCATCCAGAACTACTGGGCCAAGTTTCCTGGGCGCTACTTCACCGGTGACGGCGCCAAGCAGCTCGACAACGGGTATTTCGTGATCATCGGCCGCGTCGACGACGTGCTCAACGTGGCTGGACATCGCATCGGCACCTGGGAAGTCGAGAGCGCCCTGATCGACTCCGGCGATGTGGCCGAAGCAGCCGTGGTGGGTACCAACGACCCCATCAAGGGACAGGCCATCGCCGCCTTTGTCACGCTCAAGGGTACGGTCGAGGGCAGCGAGGAAGAGCGGCAGAAGCTCCGCGAACACGTGTCCCGCAAGATTGGGGCAATTGCCCGTCCCAGCCAGATCATCTTCACCGCCGATCTTCCCAAAACCCGTAGCGCCAAGATCATGCGCCGCCTGCTGCGCGACATCGCAGCCGGCAATGTCCTGGGCGACACCACCACCCTGGCCGATCCAGCAGTGGTGCAACAGCTCAAAGATCAGTACGAAGCGATGGGTGTCAGCGACTGAGACCGCCAGGCTACCGCGAATACAGGGCTGCAGCTGTCCGGCTGCAGCCCCGACGGAAACGGCGGGTACTATCTGCTGAACTGGCTGATGGGTACTACGCGCCAAAACCCAGTACAGTAGGACCGTGTTCACGTCATTGCCGACCGATCCAGCGGAGTTCGGCCGCTGGAGCTGGCCCGACTATCGATCGCTGTACGCACAACTCGAGGCGCTGGAACTAACGCCCAGCGTGGCCGGCGACTTTCTAGCTGGGTGGACCGCCCTGGCCGACCGCATCGACGAGGCCCATCAGCGCCTTCGGGTCGCGGCCGATTGCCACCCGTCTGATACGGCCGCAACCGCGCGACACAGAGCGTTCTCGCAGGAGATCGTAATGCCGGCCCACGCCGTGGACCGACGCCTGGATGCCAAGCTCCTGGCCAGTGAGATAGAGCCGCTTGACTTTGCCGTACCCTTGCGCGCCATTCGGACACGAGCGGAGACCTGGCGCCCGGCGAATGGGCCGCTGCAGGAGCGGGAGCACCAAATTCAACGGACCTACTCGCGCTTGATCGCCGCCCAAACCGTCAGCTGGAAAGGTCGGGAGACTCCGCTGCCTCAGCTAGCAGCGGTCTACGAACAGAAGGACCGCAAGGGGCGCGAGCGAGCGTGGCGACTGGAGGCGGCACGGAAATTGGTCGATCGGTCGCGCGTCGACGAACTGTGGCAGCAGCTACTACTGCTCCGCCGGGAATTGGCGTCGAATGCCGGCTTCCGCGACTACCGCGAATATCGCTGGCGACAGCTCGGACGCCTGGGCTACACGCCCGAGGACTGCCTTCGCTTCCATGCCGCAATCGAGGAGTTCGTGCAGCCGGTGATTACCCGCCTGTACGAGCGACGACGGCGCCGCCTGGGAACCAGGACGGTGCGTCCCTGGGATGTGAGGGTCGATCCACTGGGCCGCCCCCCATTACGTCAAGGGACTGATGGCAGCGAGCTGGTAGCGTGCACGGCCGGCATCTTCCAGCGGCTGGACCCCCATCTGGGCAGCTACTTCGAGACGATGCGGGCCGAGGGGCTGCTGCGCGTGCAGCACCAGCCGGGTGAGGAACCCGGTGGGTATTGTGCGCGCTTCGCCGTGTCTCGCCGGCCGTATGTGCTGATGAACGCAAGCGGCAGCCAGCGTGACGTGTGGAACCTCTTCCATCAGGCCGGCCATGCCTTCCAGGTATTCGAAACCGGCGGCCTGCCATACCGGCAGCAGCGATATCCCGGACCGGAGTTCACCGGGGTGGCGGCGATGGCCATCGAGTTTCTTGGCGCACAGTTCCTTTCTGAGGAGGCAGGCGGCTTCTATTCCACGGCGGACGCGGCACGGGCGCGCATTGAGCATCTTGAACACTGTCTGCTGCGCTGGTCCATGATCGCGATCTCCGACGCTTTTGAGCACTGGGCCTACGAGAACAGCGACGCCGCCCTCGATCCAGCGGCGTGCGCTACCCAGTGGGCCAGCCTGTGGCTGCGCTATCTTCCGGCGGTCGATTGGAACGGATTAGAGGACGAACTGCACGCGGAGTGGCAGCGCCGCAGCCCTCTTTTCCTCCACCCCTTCTCGTCGATCGGAGACGGCGTGGCCCAGCTGGGCGCGGTGCAGATCTGGGCCAATGCTCTCCATGATCCGGTTCAGGCGGCTGCCGGCTACCGCCAGGCGCTCTCGCTAGGCGAGACCCGCACCCTATCCGAATTGTTCGCCGCCTCTGGCGCCGAGCTGGCCTTCGATGATCACACCCTCCGCCAGGCGGCAAATCTGATGGAGGACACGATCGACGAATTGGAACGAGGTTAGCTCCGCACCTGCCTGTCCACCTTCTGGATATCGTTCGCGTGGTGCTGCAACTCGTGCGGCATATCCTGAGCAATCTCCGCCAGTCGCACCGCGCCGGCGCGGCTATGCACGCCACTGCGCTTCCAGGCCTCCAGGGGTAGATCGGTCAGGTAGCTGAGAAAGCGCGCAACTGTATGCTCTAGCCGGGACAGCGATGCATCCGCGGGCTGTGCGTCCTGCCGGCCACGCTCCACTGCCTCATCCTGGTCGTGCCAGGCTAGCTCCGGCTGTTCCTGTTCCGCGATCTGATGGACGCGCCCATCGACTAGCTCAGCAGCATCGGCCAGGTGGGCTACGTAGGCGTTGACCGACCACACCAACGGGTCTGGCCGCAGATGGCGGCAGGTCGAGTCGGCGCCGGCCAGAGCATTGCGCACTGCCTCAAGTCCCTGCCCTGTCAGTTTCACGACCTCCTCCCGCGAACGCCCGTAGGTGAAGCCGCACTCGCGGCAGCGCATCATTCCGTTCTCGTCCCGTACGACCTGTGCAGGATCCATCGTGTCACCTCCAGGCACATAATGAACCGCCCCTTGGGGTTGATGCCAGTGTGAACGAGGTCCGCGCCCTATGCCGCCGAAACTCACCAGAATCTTTTCCGAGAATAACGACTTCCAACACATCGATGCACTCCGCCGAGGACGCGCCGCGCGGCACAAGTACGGCGAATTCTTTCTAGAGGGCGTGCGAGGGATCAATGGCGCGCTGCAGCACCGCTGGCGCCTCAAGTCCCTGGTGTACGCGCGCGACCAACCGCTCTCCGATTGGGCACAGGGTATTCTGGCCGACTCACCGGCCGACCTGCATCTCGAACTGCCGCTGCCGCTGCTGGCCAGGCTGAGTAACAAAACGGAGCCGTCCGAGTTGCTGGCGGTGGCAGCCATACCGGAAGACCGGCTCTCACGCATACCGGTGCAACGCAACCTCTGTGTGGTAGTGTTCGATCGGCCGGTAAGCCCCGGCAATCTGGGGTCCATCATCCGGTCGTGCGACGCACTGCGAGCCGGCGGCCTGATCCTCACCGGGCACGGCGCCGACCTGTACGATCCGGAGACGATCAGCGCCAGTACCGGATCGTTGTTCGCGGTTCCGGTGGTGCGGCAGCCCGGTCCGGCGGAGTTGCTGCCCTGGTTCGAGCGCGTCCGCCGTACGATCGGGCCAATCCAAATTATTGGCACCAGTGCCCATGGGATCTCTCCGCTCGATGCACATGACTTCACCAAGCCCACCGTCCTGGTGATCGGGAACGAAACCTGGGGGATGAGCGCCGCCTATCGCGAGCTTTGCGACGTTATCCTTCGTATCCCGATCGATGGCTCGGCCACCTCTCTCAACGTCACCTCGGCCGCCTCGATCATGCTCTACGAGATCGACTGCCAGCGCCGAGCGGTGGGCGAGGCGCTGTCGGCAGAAGTGCGTTCCCCGCTGTCACCGGTCCCATAACTACCATTCTGGTAGCCTGATTCATGACGGGCATACGTGCGGCCATTTTTGACGTGGATGGTTTGTTGATCGATACCGAGCCCGTTTGGCGTCGAACGGAGATCGAGATTTTCGGTCGTTTGGGTCTGCACCTCACCGAGGAGCAGTGCCTCCAGACCATGGGAGTGCGTGTCGCCCAGGTGGTCGAGCTGTGGTACGGCCGGCATCCCTGGACCGGGCCGTCCTGCACTGAGGTAACGCAAGAGATCATCGACAGCGTTATCTCACAGGTGCGGAACGAAGGGCAGGCCAAGGTGGGCGTGTACGACGCGCTGGACACCGTGCGTCGTGCCGGTCTGCCTATCGGCATCGCGTCGTCCTCCAGCGAAGCGCTGATTCACGCGGTGATCGAGCGGTTGGGGATCGGCCGGTACGTCGAAGTCATCTGCTCGGGCGATGCGGAGATGGAGGGTAAGCCGCATCCGGCGGTGTACCTGACGGCGGCCCGCTGCTTGGGCGTTGCGGGCCAGGATTGCCTGGCGTTTGAAGACTCACCAAATGGCATACGCTCCGCCAAAGCCGCCGGCATGTACTGTATCGCGGTGCCCGACCCCTATCTGGCCGATGACCCAGGCATGAAGGCCGCCGACCTTACCCTGGGCTCGCTGGCCGACTTCACCCCGGCCCTGCTAGACAGACTCTGGAGCAGGAGCGCGGTCGGATAATTCAGACGCCGCCGCGTTTGCCCTGCTCACGAACCTACACATCATGGATGAGGAGAAAGACCGTGGATCCACGAACGCAACGCATGGCCGAAGTGCTGGTCAACTACTCGGTGAGTATTCAGCCGGGCGACTGGGTGGTGATCCAGTCGCCGATTCTGGGAGAACCGCTGGCCCAGGCCTGCGTCGAGGCCGTGCTCAAGGCGGGCGGCAAGCCGACCGTCCTGTTCTCTTCCGACGATATCCAGGAGACCATGGTGCGTCATGGCAGCGAAGAGCAGCTGGCCTTTGTGTCACCGCTCAGCACGCTCATGGTCGAGCAGGCGGACGCGCGAATTAGCCTGCTGGCGCCGCGCAACACCAAGACGATGACGGGCGTCGACCCGGCCAAGATGGCGATCATCAGCAGAGCCAATGAGCCCATCATGGAAACCTTCATGCGTCGCTCCGCCAGCGACGAACTGCGCTGGACCATCGCCGCCTATCCAACCTACGCGGCTGCTCAGGATGCCAACATGTCGCTGAGCACCTACCAGGACTTTGTGTACGGCGCGGGCTTGCTGAACGAGGATGATCCAGTGGCGGCCTGGAAACGGATGGGCGAGCGGCAGCAAAAGCTGATCGACTGGATCTCGGACAAGAAGACTGTCCATATCAGTGGTCCGGGTACCGATCTCACCGTCTCCGTCGAAGGGCGCACCTGGTTGAACGATGAGGGCACCAAGAATTTCCCGGGCGGCGAAATCTTCACCGGACCGATCGAGGACTCCGCCGAAGGAGAAATCCAATTCAGCTTTCCCGCATTTTACGGCGGGCGCGAGGTGCAGGGTGTCCGGCTGCGTTTCCAGGCTGGCAAAGTGGTCGATGCCTCGGCGGCCAGCGATCAGGCATACCTCCTTGAAATGTTGGATCTGGACGACGGCGCCCGCCGCCTCGGCGAGTTCGCCTTCGGCACCAACGCGGGCATCCAGCAGTTCACCAAGAATGTGCTGTTCGACGAGAAGATGGACGGCACGCTGCACATGGCGCTTGGCCGGTCCTACCCAGAAACCGGCGCTACCAACCTCTCGGCCCTCCACTGGGACATGGTCTACAACCTTCGTCAGGGCAGCGAGGTCACGGTGGATGGACAGCCCTTTAGCCAAAACGGAGAGTTCTGCGTGTAGCATCGCGCGTCCACTCCGCCTATGACAAGACGCTTAACCTTTGCTCGCCCATCCACCAGCGATCCGTTTCGCCTCCGACTGCCGTGGTAGGCTGGAAGGTAATCCCAGGCGCCCTGGCACACTTTTGCGTCTTGCACGCTGCAAGACTTCCATAGGTGCCGCGGGCAGGACAAGGTTTTCATGGCCCACGACACATCCCGCCGTGGTTCGTCTTCGTGGCGCGCCACGCTCATCGCGGTCTGCATCGCGCAGGCTACCGCCATCATCGGCTTCGACTTCACCCTTCCCTTTATACCGCTCTACCTTCAGCACAACCTCGGCGTCCAGGGATTGGGCCAGACGGCCCTGTGGGCCGGTCTGATCGGTTTTGGACCGGCGATTCCAGCCACGATCTGCGGGCCATTGTGGGGGCGGTTAGCGGATCGAATCGGCTACCGCTTGATGTTAATTCGGGCCATGATTTGCGCCGGGGTTCTGTTGGCGCTAATGGGTCTCGCGCCCAACCCAGGCATTTTGCTGGTGCTCCGCATGGCGCAGGGCGCCTTGAGCGGCACAGTGTTCTCCTCGCAAGCGCTGGTAGCGGCGTCGGCGCCGGAGAAAGAGACGGGACGAGCCATGGGCCTGCTCCAGATGAGCGTGTACTTCGGCGCTACCATTGGTCCGGTCGGCGGTGGCTTGGTCGCCCAGCTGGCCGGCTACCGCGCCGCTTTCGTGGCGGCAGGTCTGCTGATCGCCGCGGCCACCGTGGTGGTCTTCCTGTTTGTCCATGAACCCGCCCACCGACCGGCCCAGGTGGCTCGCGCCGAGGGACGCCAGCCCTCCATCATGTCGGTCCTAGCGATTCCCGCCTTTGCCGCCGCGCTGGGCCTCACGCTCATCGTTCAGCTAGCCAGCACCGCCCTCTTCCCCATCATTCCGCTCTTCGTCCAGGAGCTGCTGCGCAGTACCCATAACGTGGCTACCGCGACCGGCTGGGTGATGGCCTCCTCCGGCGTCGCTGCCGCCCTCGGCTCCTATCTGGCGGGCCGGCTGCAACGACGGCTGGGGCTCAAGCCACTGCTGCTGGGGTGTGTCATCCTATCCGCGGCGCTCGTCGTACCACAGGCGTTTTCTCACAACTATGTGACCTTTTTGCTGCTCCGTTCGGCCGGCTCTTTCGCCTTTGGCGCACTCTTTGGACTGGTCGGCATCTGGGCCGCGCTGTCGAGTCCGCGGGAGGCGAAGGGGACCGCTTTTGGGCTGATGGGAGCGGCCTCCTCCATGGGCTTCGGGGCAGGACCACTGATCGGCGGCATGGTCACCGCGGCAGCCGGCATCCGTCCCGTATTTTTCCTGTCCGCGGGACTGATCGCGCTGGTCCCGCTCGGGTTGCTACTGAGCAGCGTGGTGCTGCCCGCCCTGTCGACATCGGGAAAACGGTTGCATCCAGCGACGGAGCGCAAGCAGTAGGATAAGGCCGCGTTGGTCGTAAGCTGAAGAGCATGATCGAGCCAACCCCGCCCCCTCTACCAACCCGGTCGTATCCTCACCGCGTGGTCAATCGCCGGCTTTGGACGCCGGCAGCGCTCGCCGTGCTGCTGACCCTGCTGGTGGCAATTGCCTGGTGGCGACAGCGCTGCGAGTGGGTCACCGCGGTACCGACTGCCGTGGTACTGGCAACGCTCCTGCTCTCCAGCGGGTGGTGGACGCGGCATCGGTCGCTCGCTCTCACGCTGGCAACGGATATCATCCTGATCTTCGTCTATCTCTGGTCGCTGGACGATAGCGTCCATATTGTGATCCGGGGCAGCGGCTCGACCTACCTCGCTCAGATTGGCGCCAACACGGCGCTGCTCCAGCGTCCAGTGCGCGGAGGGCGGGTGGGCCTGTATGCGGGCGGACTCGACAGCTATCGGGTGCAGCCCACCGGCGAGGCAATTATGCCAGCAGCCACGACCCCGCTCGCACGATTTGGTGATTTTGTGCGGCTGGCGGAACCAAAGCCGGCCTGGACCAACCTCCAGGTGCGGGTAACCGGCTCGAACCACACGACATCCCTGCTGGGCGCAAACCAGGTACAGACCATGACGGGCGCCTGGTCGATGCACCGTCGAGGCGAGCTGGAAGGCGACCCCGGCTCGAACGCCTTCGTCGGCACTCTGCCGAACGGCGCCTTTACTCTCTCCGCGGACCTGATGCGCGGAGACGGGACGCAAGCTATCGTGGTCGGGGTCAATGCGCAGAACCAGGGGTATGCATTCGCCGCGCGTCTCGATCAACCGGATGCGCTCTGGTTCAACTGGTCGAACGGCGTGCTGGGTGCCCCAGTTGGCGGCGTCGTGGTACACGAATCGCTGCTGCCAATGATCCAGCGTACGGTGCGCCTGTTTTTGGGCAACGTGATGGCAGCACTGCTGGTCATCGTACTCGCTCCGGTGCTGTATCTACTCTTCTCCGCATTTCTCAGGCTGGTAGGCGGTACGGATCAAGACGATCGGACCGCGCTGGCCGTTCTGTCGCGGCGGGAACGGCTGCCGGACCTGCTCGCTCTGCTGGCGGCCCTGGCCGCGGTGGTGGCGACGGCGTTAATCGCGACCCAGCTACTGGAATCGATTCCGCACGTGCAGGATAGTGTCGCCTACCTCTTTCAGGCAAAGTCGCTGGCGCTGGGTCATCTCTGGGTACCCACCCCAAAGCTCCCGACCTTCTTCACTGAAGAGTTTATCCCGATGTACCAGGGCCGCTGGTTCAGCAAGTATCCACCAGGCTGGCCACTGTTGCTGACCGTGGGCGTGCTCACCCACCTCCCCTGGCTGGTCAATCCGGTGCTGTGTGGCGCCGATCTGCTCCTGCTCTATGTCATCGGTCGAGAAGTCTACGGGCGGGGCGTCGCGCTGATCGCGACGCTGCTGGCGCTCAGCTCACCGTTTCTGCTCTTCCTGGGCGGTTCGTATATGTCGCATACCAGCACGCTTTTCTATCTGAGCAGTTTCGCCTACCTGCTGATTCGGTGGGTCCGCCGCACGGACGGACAGTCATACTCCGCACGGGACGCCTGGCGCCTGCTGCTGCCGGCGGGCTTCCTGCTCGGCATGGCCGGAATCACGCGCGGACTCGATGCCCTGGCGTTTGCGCTGCCCTTCGGGCTGCTGCTGCTGCCCCGCCTCTCGATCCGGCTGCTCCGTGCCGGCGGCTGGCTGGTCGTGGGGGCTGGGGCGCCGGTCGTCGCCCTGCTCCTGTACAACTGGGATCTTACCGGCAGTCCGCTGACCAGTCCGTACAGCCTCTGGTGGCCCTTTGATCACTTGGGCTTTGGTCCAGGAGTCGGCTACGGCCATACGCCGGCCAATGGCTTCTGGAATCTGAGCTACAACCTTGAGATGCTGCTGGCCCATCTCTTCGGCTGGCCATTTTTCTTCACCCTGGCGTTGGCCTTGCTTCCCTTTTTGCTGGGACGTGCCAACCGCTGGGATCTCCTGTTCGGCGGCTCAGCCCTCTGTGCGATGGGCGCCTACGTGTTCTATTGGCACCCCGGCGTGATGTACGGCCCGCGCTACTACTACGTGGCCATTCCCTGGTTTGCCCTGCTCACGGCGCGCGGCCTGGAAGAGCTGTACCGCCTACCGCTGCGGCTGCTGGGACGCTGGACGCGCGATCGTCTCGCGGCTGCAATGGCCCCGCTGGTATTGGCCGCCCTACTGCTGGCGTATAACGTGAGCGTCTACCTCCCGACTCAGATCCCGATATACCGGGGCTACAACTTCACCAGCGCGGCCAAGATCGACGCTGTGCAGCGGGCGGGCCTGCACCATGCGTTGGTCTTTGTCTCCTCGGGACAACCGGGGGAATGGTGGTCGTATGGCGACGTGTTTTCCAGCAACTCGCCGTTGCTCAATGGCAATGTGGTCTACGCCCGTGACGAGGGCCGACAAGATCAGGCGTTGATGAAGCTGTACCCTGGGTGGCAGTACTACCGCTTATATGAGTCCACTCTGACCAGACTGACGGGATGAGGGTCGCGGCAGGCTGGAACACAACTTGCAATACACTGAGAGTAGTAGTAACGCAGCACATCGAAGGAGGGCTCTCGTGTTTCAGATACTGTGGATCGTCGCAGTCATTCTCGTCGTTTTCTGGATCCTGGGATTACTGTTCCACATCCTTGGGGCAGCGATTCATATACTGCTGGTGATTGCGATTATCGTCTTCATCGTCGGATTCCTGACTCGTAACCGGTAAGCGCGTTCGGTAACAGCCACCTGGGCTGCTCGAAGACTACCAGGTCCCAGTCTGGCCGCGTTCACGGTGTTCGACTGCGTTGGTCAGAGCACGGCGGGAATCTGGGGCCTGGTCGGGTGTATCAGGTAGCAGTTCGACGTAGACACAGCGCACGGATAGCTGGAGGTAGGGCATGTTATTGACGCCAGGCAAGATACGGGGCCTCGGGGCGGTGGCGGATGACCGCGGTGTGATCGCGGCCGCGGCTATGGATCAGCGGGGTTCGCTAAAAAAAGCCCTGGCAGCCGCTAGCGGCAAAGATGTGACGTCGCAGCAGATGGAAGAGTTCAAGACGCTGGTCAGTGAGGTGCTGACGCAGTACGCCAGCGCCATTCTCCTCGACCCTGAGTACGGGCTGCCGGCTGCGGCGACGCGCCGTCCAGGTAGTGGGCTGCTCCTGGCCTATGAGGAGTCAGGGTATGACAATGCGCGGCCCGGTCGCCTTCCCGATTTGCTGCCTCTTGAGTCCGTACGCCGGCTCAAGGAGCAGGGCGCCGATGCCATCAAGGTGTTGCTCTATTACACCCCCTTTGACGACGAGCAGGTGAACGAGGAAAAGTATGCATTCACCGAGCGCATCGGCGACGAATGCCTTGCCAACGATATTCCCTTCTTTCTCGAGTTCGTCGGGTACGACCCCGCGGGCGGTGATGAGAAGGGCCTGGAGTATGCCAAAAAGAAACCAGAGATTGTGCTGCGCACGATGGAAGAGTTCTCCAATGCACGCTACGCGGTGGATGTCCTCAAGGTCGAGGTGCCGGTAAATATAAAGTTTGTTGAGGGCACGGAAGCCTTCACCGGCACGACTGCATATAGCAAGGACGAGGCAGTGAGTCACTTCCGGCAGGCATCCGAGGCAGCCACTAAACCATTCATTTACCTCAGTGCGGGCGTAAGCAACGCCGAGTTCACGGAGACGCTACGCCTGGCGGGAGACAATGGCATCCGCTTCGCCGGCGTACTGTGCGGCCGCGCCACCTGGGCCAATGGCATCAAGGTGTATGCCACCAGCGGCGCCGACGCCTTTCATGCCTGGCTGGACGACGAGGGCGTCAAGAACATCGAAGCGGTCAACGAATGCCTGAAAGCCGCGCAGCCGTGGTACAGCTTCTATGGCGCGGAATCGCCCGCTGCCTTAAGCACACAAGCTACGGCACAGGTGTAGGATGTCGCTCCCGGATGGTCTCGGAGCATGAGCGACGCGCGAATCATCCAGAACCTGGAGACCGTCTGGAGCACCATCGATCACTTGTGTACGCCGCTCTTAGCAGAGCACATGAATCGTGCGTTCAGCACATCATATCAGGGATGAGGTCAGAATGTTGCTGCGGGTTCTCAAGGGAGTAGCGCTGCTGGGCGCAGTGGCGGCGGTCGCCATCGTGGTGAGTGCCATCGTAGCGATCGCTCGTCCGGCCAACAACCATCAAGCTGCGCCCAAACCAACGCCCACTGGAACGCCGACGCCCGCCGTTCCCACCAGCACGTCCATTCCGGCCATACGGTCCCCAACCACGATCAGTGCTCCGATCCCCCCGGCGCCGCCGGTTGTGGTTGATCCTGTCACCAGTGCCTGCTCTCACACCGGCTCCGATTGCCAGACAGCACTGCTCATGCTGATCAATGGGGACCGGCACGCCCACCACCGCGCGCCTCTGTTACTGGACATGACACAGACGCTGGGAAGCGCCGGCACACCTGGCCACCGCCGCTGTGTCGGTACTCGGGGCCATACCCGCGCCATGGCAAAGTCAGGTCGCATCTGGCACAAGGATAAACACCATCCACACGCGAGCTACCCGCACGACATTTGCCGGCGTGGGAGGCACATGGCGGAAAATGTCGACGCTGCCAGTGGAAACGAGTGGGCCGCGGTCCAGACCATTGAGCAACATTCGATGCAGGCCAGGAAACAGCGCGACCGGCTGCTCTCACGTCATTTCACGCACATTGGGCTCGACCTTGAACGACGCGGCTTACGCGTCTTCGTCACGGAAGACTTTCTCGGCCCCTAGTTTTCCGCCAGTCCTCGGCCAGCACCGCGTAGATGACGTGATCCACAAAGCGGTCGTTCAGCCACTCGGCCTGGTGTAGCACGCCTTCCTCCACACCTCCCAATCGCTCAGGAAGAGAGCGGCTTCGTGCATTGGAGATGGCGCAGTGGATCTCCACCCGGTTCAAGTGAAGTTCGTCGAACGCGTAGTCGATCATGTGCCGGACGGCGCGGGTCATGATCCCACGACCTTGATGGTCGGCATCGAGCCAGTAACCGACCGCAGTGGTGCGATCCGCCCAATCAATGCGATGGTAGCTGACCACACCCACCAATACATCGTTCAACCATATGCCGGCATTGAAGGCGCCGTTATCCGCCAACCGTTGGAGACCGTCCTTGATATAGGTTTCGATATTCTGCGACGAACGGGTTGAATCGACCCACGGCAGCCACTCACGGAGATACGCACGGTTCCCGTCCACCAGCGCATAGACGGTCTCTGTGTGCCGCTCCTCCAGCAGCCGCAGTTCTATCCCGCCGTCAGGCCGTGTAACGAACATACCGCGTGCTCATGATGCGAACGCATGGCTACTCACATCGACTCCTGCTATAACGGTGACACTTATGGTAGCAAACTCCAGGCAGAACATGAATCACGCTCGATTGGGAAGGACACTCCATGGCGCATCGACGGATCCGTCTCGGCATCATCGGCACCGGCATCGCGGCCCGCGATCTGCACTGGCCGCCCCTGCACCGTCAGCGCGATCACTTTGAGATCGTCGCCGTCTGCAATCATACGCGTCCCAAGGCAGAGGCCTTCGCGCAACTCACCGGACAGAACCCGCGCATCACCGGCGACTACCATGACCTGCTCGCTGCACCGGACATCGAGGCCGTGGATATCGTGCTACCGATCGCGCTGAACGGGTCGGTAGCGATCGATGCCCTGCGTGCGGGCAAGCACGTCATGGTGGAGAAACCGATCGCCGGCGACGTCGCCTCCGGGGAAGCAGTGGTGGCTGAAGCACACCGCCGGCCCGAGCAAGTGCTGCTGGTCGCCGAGAACATGCGCTACGAGCCTCGCATCCGCCGAGCACGTGAATTGCTCGATGCGGGGCGTATCGGCCGGATCGTTATGCTCCACGCCGACGTGCTGTCACCGCTCGATCTCGAGAACCCGTACACCCAGACCGCCTGGCGGCAGCGACCGGAACACCTGGGTGGGTACCTGAGCGACGGCGGTGTCCACCAGGTCGCCGTGCTGCAGATGCTGGCCGGGCCGGTCACCGCGGTGCAAGGGCTGGTGACCGCCTTCAACTCCGGGGATGAGGGGCCGGACACCATGCTGGCCAACCTGCGTTTCGCGACCGGCGCGGTGGGGCACCTTACCTATGCGACAGGTGTGCACCGGCGGGAACCATCGCCGGTGCGTGTGTACGGCACGGAGGGCACGCTGGAGATTCATGAAGACCGAATCGTGCTGTGCGCCCGAGACGGCGAGCAGGAGATTCCGAGCGCTGGCGAACCCACCGGGCTCAATCAGGAGTTTGCGGACTTCTATACGTGTATGGCGACCGGGAAACGGCCGGATGTCTCACCTGAGGACGCACTTCGTGACCTGCAAGTGATCGACGCGGCGATCCGGTCTTCGCACTATGGGGAAGTCGTGGAGCTGTAGAAGCTGTAGAGGACCGGCTCGAGGGTCTTCTGCAGCCAGGCATGGTCCAGTTCCCCCAGCCGATAGCCCCGCACCCGGCCCGAGCGGTCGATCACAAACGAGGCTGGCATGCCGGGTAGGGCATAGTCGCTCACCGCGGCGCCGTTCTCGTCGATGGCAAGCGGGTAGCGAAGACCCTTGGCGCGGACGAAGGTCCGCACCTCCGAGACCGTTTCCTGCTTGTCCACCCCCAGCACGACCAGCTTTCTGGCGGCGTTGGCGGCGTACCATTCGTTGAGCAGCGGCATCTCGCGCTGACAGGCGGGGCACCAGGTGGCCCAGAAGTTGAGCAGGACCACGGAACCACGGTACTGGCTCAAGCGGACGGTCTTGCCCTGTAGATCACGGGCGGTAAAATCCGGGGCTACCTGCCCTGGACGTGGCACGCCCGACACCTGGCTGGCGTTCGAGGGCGGTAGGCCCGCCAGCAAGCGCAGATCGCGCGTCAGATCCGCTGCGCTCGGATTGCCCGCCATCAGCACTCGCTCGCGCCCCCGGCTATCGATCAGGAACACGGCACTGGTGTGGTTGTCTCGCAGGATCGCCGGCGCATGGCGCGGCGCTACATAAACCGCGTAGGAATGCCAGACCGGGGCGAGTCGTGCCCGGGAGCCGCTGAGATAGTGCCAGCGGCCCAGCAAGCCATGCTCCCGCGAGAACTGTCGAACCAATGCCGGAGTATCGTCCTCCGGTGCCGCGGTGATGGCCAGCACGGCGGTATGTCCCCCGGCGCGATCGACATTCGCCACGGCACGATGAATATTCTCCGCCACCAGCGGACAGGTTTGGGTGCAACTGGCCTCGATGAAGGTCAGGAGCACCGGTTCGCCCCGGAACTGCGAGAGCGAGATGGTGCGGCCGGACTGGTCGATCAGCGTGAAATTGGGAGCGAGACGGCGATGCAGATTGGCGCCAACCAAGGTAGCCCCCGCCGGCGTTGGACCCGGCACCATCAGGACGATCAGTCCGGCGAGGCCGATCACCAGAATCAGGAGGAACGAGGCGCGCGTGCGGTTCATGCTTCAGTGTACGAAGCTTGACCCTTGTTTCTTGTGTGACTCACCTGAGAAAACCTATCATCTAAATATATTCAGACGTCTTAAGGTTATCAGATGATTTCAGGCCAGGGCGATCTAACTCCGCTGCCGGAGATGGTTATCAGCGATCTCGAGACCCTCAAAGTGATCTCCGATGACCTGCGTCTTCGTTTGATTCGGGCCTTGCGGGGTGCTCCACGCACCGTCAAAGAGCTCGCCAGCGAGATGGGGGTTCCCCAAAAGAGCCTGTACTACCACGTCGGCTTGCTCGAGAACCACGGGCTCATCCGCCCGGTGCGGACTCGTGCGATTCGAGGCATCACGGAGAAGTGGTATCAGGCGACGGCATACCTTATTCGCCTGGACGGGGCAGTACTGTCGGAGACCTCTCCGGTGCGAGACGAAGGGCTGGCGGCGCTCATCACCACGGCATTGAATCAGACGCGGGACGATATTGTCGCCCGGACCCAGGCAGGCTTGCTGGATCCGGCATTCGACGCCCCTCGGGAGCGTCGACTCAGCAGCACCTGGGTTCTCGGTCAGCTCTCCGATGAGCGGGCAGACGAATTTTACTCCCGTCTCGATGCCCTTTTGCGCGACTTCCCGGTACTCCCCCCGCAGGGAATCCCGGGCCGACGGGACGCACGTATCGCCTTCTCATGGCCTTCTATCCAGTGGACGAGGCAGATGCAGTCAGCGACCAGCAGATGGGCGATTCGAGCGGATTCATCACGCCCGATCTGGAGGGAGAGACGTGACACAAGAGCAGAAACCGAAAGCGCGGGTTCCATGGCTCGTCTCATTGCGGTTACTTACCCGAACTCTCGAACGTCGAGTTCGGCCAGGAACGGTCCGCGTTTCGGTTCCGTCACTCCGTCCTGGCCAGGATGTACCGGACGCCCTCGATCCGTCCGATCCGCATCTGGTCTCCACGCTTAATCAAATCACTGAGCGTCTAGAGGAGCAGCGCCGCGCGCTCGGCATCCCTGGCTTGTCAGCCGCCATCGTTTACAACCAGGACGTGATTTGGGCGCATGGATTCGGCGTCGCTCGATGCGACAGCCGGACCCCCGCCGATGAGCACACCATCTATCACCAGCAATCCATTGGCAAGCTCTTCACCACGACGATGATGATGCAGTTGAGGGATCGTGGGGCCATCTGCCTGGATGATCCGGTTGAACAGTACCTGCCCCAGTTCGGCATTCGATGGCGATTTGGCGATCGGTCGCGGATCACCTTCCGGCATCTCGCCTCACATACCTCTGGCCTTCCGATGGAAGCTCCTCTGGAGTACGTCACAAGCACTCAGTTTCCCTCGATTGAGGCGGTACTTCAAAGCCTTGAGGATAATCACCTGCTGGCCCCGCCGATGAAGACGTTCAAGTACTCAAATCTTGGTTTTGCAATTCTGGGCCATGCCCTGGAAACGGTAGCCGGTCAGTCCTACAAAGAGTACATCCTGACTCATATACTTCAGCCCCTGGGCATGACCAGTAGCGGGTTCGACATGCGCGCCGAGACCAGCCAGCAGGTGTCGGTAGGATATGTACCGGGTCCCGGTGAAGAGGCGCCTGAGGTAGGGCGCGTAGTCGATGCTGGGGCCTTTGTCCCGGCGGGCGGATTGTGGGCATCAGTCATGGATATGGCGAAGTTTATCTCGCTGCAGTTCCGAGACGGGCCGACAGAGGGTGACCAGATACTCCGCGGCACAACCCTGCGCGAAATGCATGCGCCGCTCATGTTCATCGACGCGGATTGGCGCGAGGCAATCGCGATTGGAGGCGTGCTGGGCCGTGTGGCGGGATGGGGCGGATTGATGGCAGCCGGCGGAGGAGATGGCTTCACCAGCATGGTTGCCTACCTCCCAGAGCTCAAGCTCGGCATGGCGCTCTCAATGAACATAGGGGTAAACCCTGCGCCCCTCGTGGTAGGAGCGCTTGAGAAGCTGCTCCCTGTGGTCACCCAGATTCAAGCCCGGGTCCAGTTAGCTCGGAACCCCATGGGCGCTGAGGCGCTTCAAAAGTATGCGGGACATTATAGCTGGCCCGGTGTATCCGAACTCGATGTAAGGATCTCGAACGAGGGGTTGGTGATGGAAACACAGCTCTCCGGCGGCGAGTTCCCGGTCACGCACGTCGGAGAACACGCCTTTCTGATGGAAGGAGGCCGGCTGGCGGGGGAGCTGGCCGTCTTTGACGTGGATGATGCGGGCCAGGTTATACGACTATGGATCGGCAATTATCCAATGGACCGGCGGACGCCAAAGCAGCGCAGTTAGCCTCTTCAACACGCCCTAATAACGGGTGGTGATGCGGTCCGCGCGACCAGTGATCACGTCTCGGATCTCCTGGGCTATCCCGAGAGCTTCGATTTTGTCGTGCACCCAGACACCGTCAATCACCGTGCCGCCACCCATACCGCCCGGCACCTGCGAGCCGACCGGCAGCCGTTCGTAGTAGACACCCGCGCCCTCGGGCTGGCCAGGCCAGATAACAGCGTCGAGGTCGCGCAGCAATTGGCCAAGCGTCCCCTCGTCACAGCGGATCAGACGAGCCGGGCAGGTCGCGTAGATCGTGCCGCCCCAGTCACCTTCCAGCACGACTGCACTGTCAGCAGTCCGCTGCGCTTCGCTGAGGGAAGGAAACGCTTGGTACGGCATCCCGTGCCCATCGGCGACCATCCGGCGCAGCGCGCTTTCGTGATCTGGAATGACCTGGTCCGGAGGAGGTTGGTCCATGGACTCATCTTGGCAGGATTGCAGTGGGCAACGCAGCTACGTCGGAGCACACCTTGCTCCCTGCCGAATATTCTCCCATCAAAACCCTTGCGCTTCCAGTACTGTGCCAGCTTTGTCATCGATATAGATGACGAACGTACGGATGGGTGGTGGCCCCGGTGCGCCCAACGTGAGATCGGGCGCGAGGGAACATGGTCCAGCCTGCGAATCTGCCGATGACCGTGACACCTTGAAGGCTACGGCACAACTCGCAACACAGCCTGCAACGGCTACTACCGCTCTCAGTAGCCACTTCCGGTGTTTCATTCCACCTTCCTTGCTTCTCACGAGCATCGATTGTGCCGGATGTGAACATTAGCACTATCCCTCAACTTTAGCCATTTAAGGGGGCAGGGATGAAGCTGGACGGTTAGCGGGGGGATGGGTCATCAACTCATTCAACTGGAACTCGGTTGGTCAAGACAGCTTGGTCTATGAATTCTCGATGCCTGCCATCCGTTCTTCACGCACTGCCATTGGCGGAGGAATGTGCCGATGACGGAAGGATCCGAAGAGAGGCAGCCCCACTCGCCACGAAGATGAGGCCGCCGAGAGCAAAGACGAGGCGGATTCCAGCACGATCAGTCGCCAGGGTTGCAAAGGTCGAGCCGAGAAGGGACACGAATGCGATGGTCGTGGTGTAGGCGCCAGAGACGCGACCACGGTATGCATCCTCCGTCCCGGTCTGGAGGATCGTCGTCAGGTTGGACGCCGCAAAGAGAATCGGGATGCCAAGAACTGCCGAAACACAAAGTGTAACAAGCTGGGATGCCGCGACAACTTCGATGATATCGAGGAATCCGACCACCATCAGACTCACGGCCAGGAGACGCGCACGACCGGCATATTGATTTGCTCTGCCGATCAGGAAACCGGCAGCGATGCCGCTTACTGCCTGCAAGGTTAGCGTCCAGGAATAGAACTCGGCCGAGCCGCCAAGGACATGTCGGACGAATGGCACTATCACGATGCCGACCAGAGCGCTCCCGAAAAAGACTGGCATGGCAACGGTGAATAGGCGGAAGAGGAGCGGGGTGCGGTAGGCATATTTCCAGCCGAGTATCCACGCTCGAAACACATGCAGACGCTTTGCCTCTGCGCCCTCGCATGTCGCCATCCGTTCCTCAAGCGGGACACTGATGAGGCTGATGGCCAGTGTTGGAATGATGAAACTGACGGCGTCGATAAGGACGACAGCGGGGAGACCGAAGCGCTGGAGCAAGAAGCCGCCGATGGGAGAGCCGACCAACACGGCGGCGTACGTGGCAGAGGCGAAGGCGGCGTTAGCGCTTGGAAGGTCAGCGACTCGCACGATATGCGGAAGAGCAGCGGTGCCAAATGGGCCGGCGAATGCAGCAATGGCCGCGCTTACGAAGCCGGTCATGTAGACAATCCACAGCGTCGAGGAGCCATGGACTGCTAGCAGCGGGAGCAGAACCAGGCCGCGGATTCCGTTCCCAGCAGCCATCACTACCTTGCGCGGCAGGCGGTCGGCATACGCGCCGCCAATGGTGTTAAAGAGCATTGCAGGAACCGTTTCGCTGATGATCGTCGCGCCAACTGCCCTCACCGAGTGCGAGGTCGAGTAGACGAAGTACGGGAGCGCAGCCAGCAAGATGTAGGTGCCGATCTGGGAGACGAGGCCGCCAGACCACAGGAGCGCGTAGTTCCGTTGACGAAGAAGTGCGATCACAGTTCGATGTTTCCATATGAAGTAATGTATTACCTAGGTAATACATTACTTCGCAACCGGATCGCAAGTCGCCTTCCGTACCTGATCTAGCTCCGCCGGCTCTTCCGCCCAGGCCGGCGGCGAGGACTTGGATCGCGGGCGGCCGCTGCCTCGCGCTTAATTAGTACCTCGACAGCTTCGGGCGGAAGAAGCACACGATCCCCGATAACCATAGCCGCTAACGCGCCGACGGACCGGGACAGACGGCTAATGTTCTGACGAGTGTAGTGGGTGATCCCCTGACGAAACAGATCTTGCTGAGTGACATACGGTCTTCCGGGATACACGGTGCTCGGCATCTCGTGGAATGTGATCCCTCGCTCCGCGCAGAGTTGCTCGGCCAGAGCGGTCTCCTGTGTTTGCTGCTCCGGCGAGGGGTAATTATCATAGCGCCCGAGCGTTTCCCGCAGGGAAGTGTTCTCAGCCTCCAGCTCACGGAGCGTTTCTAGCAGCTTCTCTCGCACCCGCGCGAGGCCGTCTCGCTGCTCCTGCAGCAAACTGGCAGACTCGCTTACCTGGCGAGCCATCGGCGACGACCAGCCGGACTGAAGAGCAATCTGCACGTTGCCGTCGAAAGCCAACGGCACCAATTCAGCTCGTGGCGCAGTATCATCGCCATGAGGCGTGGGCGCCGGAAGGAGCAATCGGTGGGACATACCGCTCAACGACTGTCTGCTGTAGACCATAGGATATCCTCTCATGGATGCCGATTCGCTGCTGGAGGCGTTGCTAACATTTATGCATAGAAATACCTACGAGCCGACTTCAAAGTACCTGGTTGGTCGTCGTCGTCGCCGCGCTGTCCCTGATAGGCCTGACAGTGCGCTCCAACAGTGCACCAAACGCTGATCCCGGTAGTGCGGGCACGGCTCTGGCGGCGATATCCCGCGCTCCTGACCCGGCCAACCGGCAGCTAGACTGCCTGCGGATCCTCGTCTCCACTACCATCCTCTGATTCTGCACCGTGATCGGCGTTCCTCTGCCGCCTCCCTCCCCCGCTTTCCGAGACAGACTCAGGAGCCACGTGCCCCACGATAGAGGTGACTAGCACAGGGGACATGGTCGTCCTCCGTCCTGGGCCATGCCGGGTTAAGGGTGCGGACGACTTCCTGTTACCCTAAAACTTCAATTATGTCAACCTGTTCGGCTCGCAACGGGGTGGGGGTGAGGAGACCAGCCGCATGACCAGCCGTATAATGAACGGCTGATTCAACCGGGTAGAGAGGGCAGAACCGTGTCGCGGCTGTTGTGCGTGGGGGTGGGCCATGTGGGCCTGCCGTTGTCGCTGAAGTTATGGAAAGCGGGGCACCATGTCTCGCTGGTCGACGTGGATGAGGCGAAGATCGAGTCGTTGCGGGCCGGCGCCATGCCATTCCTGGAAGAGGGCTGCGACGAGCTGCTGGCCGAGGCTCATACTCACGAACGATTCCAGGCAGTGGGCTATCAGGATGAGCAGTTCGCCCAGACCGTCGAGGCCGCCGAGTACATCGTGATGACCCTCGGTACGCCGCTGGGCACGGATTACACCTTCCGCTTCGACCAATACTTCGATGTGCTGGTCAAGGTCATGCCGCATCTGCGCCACGGCGTGACGCTGATCGTGCGCAGCACCGTAGCCCCGCACTTCACCCGGAACGTGGTCTCCACCCGTATCGCCGGGGAGCGACGCTGGACCCCCGGCATCGACTTTTTCCCGTCGTTCTGCCCGGAGCGGCTGGCCCAGGGACAGGCCCTGCGCGATATCGACCATCTACCCGAGATCATCGGGGCGGACGACCCCGGCACGGCGGAGCGCGCAACCGCTCTCTTTCTGACCCTGCACCCAGACAAGCAGTGCATCCATGTCTCCACGGTCGAGGCCGAGCTGGCCAAGCTCTGCCTGAACGCCTTTCGCTACACTATGTTTGGCCTGGCTAACGAGTTTGCCCTCATCGCAGAGCAGTACGGCGCCGACATGTTCAAGATCCTGGAAGCGGCCAACACCGCCTATCCACGGGGCGGTATTCCGCGCCCAGGACCCAGTCGCGGCCCCTGTCTGGGCAAAGACACGGCCACACTCGCCTTCAGCACCACTGCCGGGCTGATTACCCACGCGGCCATCAAGACCAATGAGAACCTCGTGCTGCACGTGGCCCAGGAGTTGCGCGCCGCACTGGGCTCGCTGGCCGGCCGGCGAATCACCATTCTGGGCTATGCCTTCAAGGCGGACAGCGATGATGTCCGCGACAATTTAACCGCCCCGCTGGTCAACCTGCTGGACCGCGAGGGAGCGCTGACCAGCATCTACGATCCACTGGTGGCCCGGTACAACCACCGCACCTCCCTCCTCGGCAGTGACGCGGTGGTGCTGATGACGGCGCACCGTCAACTGGTGGCCCTGGACGAGAGTAGCGTGGTAGCGCTCTGTGGCCGGCCCCGGCGTGAGGTCTTCGTCTTCGACCTGTGGAACGTATGGCCCTGGGCCAACCGGATATTCGGCAAAGGATCGGATGAACTCGATGAGAATCCTCGTTACCGGGGCATGTGGCTCGCTTATGCGGGAGGTCGTGCCGCGCCTGATTGACCAGGGACACGCCGTGCGCGGAGTCGACAACTTCGCCCGCTACGGTCGCGAAGCCCCGCCGGCCGGCATGGAGTTCCTGGAGGGCGACCTGACCGACCTGGCCACGGTGCGAGCGGCGCTGGACGGCGTCGACGGCGTGATCCAGGCGGCGGCGCAGATTTACGGGGTAGCCGGTTTCCACCGTGTGCCGGCCGATATCCTGCAGCGCGATACCCTGCTCCATGGCCTGGTGCTGCGCGAATCGTTGGATCGCGGCATCAAACGTCTGGTGTATATCTCCTCCTCGATGGTGTACGAACGCCAGCCTGACATCGCTCGCGAGGATCAGGTGGCGGACATGCTGGCGCCGCTGACCGACTACGGACTATCCAAGCTGACGGGCGAGCGCCTCTCGCAAGCCTTTGCCGCCCAGTATGGGCTGCCCTATACCATCTGGCGGCCGTTCAATATCATCGGCCTGCACGAATCGGCAGCGGGCTACGACGCCGGTGTGTGTCATGTCTTCGCCGACTTTATCCAGCGGATCGTCCACGAGAAACAGAACCCCATGCTGATGCTGGGAACCGGCGAGCAGGTGCGATGCTTCACCTGGATCGGCGACGTGGCGGATGCCATTGCCCGGTACTCGTTCGACCCACGCACCGAGAACGCCGACTTCAACCTCGGCAACCCCGAGCCAGTCACCATGGCCGAGCTGGCCCACCGCATCTATCACCTCTATCACGACTTGACCGGCCAGCCGGTGACCGAACCTCTTCGCTTCACCCATATGCCTACCTACAAGGATGACGTGCAGCGACGAGTGCCGGCGATCGACAAGGTACGGCAGGTGCTGGGCTGGGAGCCAAGCGTGAAGCTCGATGAGATGCTGCGTCGGTGTCTGATCCATGAGCTTGAGGCGCTGGGGGTCGGGGAAGAGAGTGCATTCGAGGTCCAGGCGTGAATCCTCTCCTCGCTCCGCTCTCCTGCTCGGTCATTGTCCCCTGCCGAAACGAGGTGGGGAATGTCGAATCGCTGGTGCAACGCCTACCGTCTATAGGCACGCATACCGAGCTGATCTTTGTGGATGGCTCGTCGGAGGATGGCACGCCGGAGAAGATTCAGCAGATCATGGCGACCCATCCCGAACTCGACATCAAGCTGCTGCATCAGGCGGCGCACAATGGCAAGGCGGGGGCCGTATTCCAGGGCTTCGACGGGGCGCATGGCGATGTGTTACTGATCCTGGATGCGGACATGACGGTGGCGCCGGAGGATCTGCCAAAGTTTTATCTGGTCCTGGCTGAGGGCGTCGCCGACTTTGCCAATGGGACGCGCTTTGCCCTGCCCATGGAGCGAGGCGCCATGCCGGCCGCGAACCACTGGGGCAACCGCGCCTTTGGGGCCTTTCTCTCCTGGCTGCTGGGCACGCCCATCACCGATAGTCTGTGTGGCACCAAGGCGCTCTTCCGGCAAGACTGGGCGCGGATTCGCCAGGCCAGGCCCATGTTCGGCGGGCATGATCCCTGGGGCGATTTTGATCTACTGCTGGGCGCGGCCTATGCCGGCCTGCGCATCGTGGATGTTCCCGTCGCCTACGCCGCCCGCACCTCGGGCGAGAGCAAGATGCGCCCCCTGACCAGCGGCCTTGCCCTGGCGAGAACCTGTTTGGCGGGCGTCCGGGTGTTGAAGATCCCACGGGCACGGTGCCCCCCCTCCCCCTAACCCCCTCCCCCTCACGAGGGGGAGGGGGAACACCTTTTAATCCGTCGGGGCGCGTTAGCGCGAGTGGTAACGGAGCTGCCGGACCTGTAGGTGTTCGCACTGCAGGCAAGGTATCGCCCCTCCCCCCCGGAGGGAGAGGGGGAGCCCCGTGCTGAGCAAGGACCAACCCCGCGTTGGCGCTGTGCCGGCGTGGTCGCCGCATGCTGAACGGGGCGACACACCGTTCACCTATCTGCTGCTGGCCGGCATCCTGCTGCTGGCGGGCGTGTTGCGCTTCTGCAGCCTGACCGCACGGGGGTTCATTTACTGGGACGAGGGGAAGTTTGCCCTGGAGGGGATGCGGCTGCAATGGGCGATTGGCCATCTACTGGGGAGCCAGGCGACGCTCACCGGTAAGCCGGTGGGCACGGCCAAGCCGACCCATGCGCTGCTGATGGCGCTGGGCTATGCGGTGCTGGGCGTCCACGACTACGCGCCGCTGGCGATCGACGCTGCTGCCAGTCTGCTGTCGGTTGCCCTGCTCTTCTTCGTAGCCCGGCGCCTGTTCGATCCGACGGTGGGGCTGCTGGCGGCGCTCTTTCTGGCCGTCTCGGAGTATGATGTGATCTACGCCCGCTCGGCTCTCTCGGAGAGCGACGCGAACCTCTTCCTGCTGGCCGGAGTGCTCTGCTGGGTCTACAGCTATGGGGACCAGAATCGTGCGCTGCGCCGGCCGGCCTGGCTCTGGCCGCTGCTGGCGGGGCTGTTGATGGGGGTGGGATTTACCGCTAACTACCGGCTGCTGGTGTATATAGCGGCGATCGTGGCCTTCGATCTCTGGTGGTGTGCGTGGCATTCGGGCTGGCGGCGGAGCGTGCTGCGAGCCCTGCTCTGGGCAGCCGGCCTGTGCGTGGCCCCATTGCTCTGGCAGCTTGCCGGGCTACTGGCGGATGCGAGCGGAGTGGTGCTGTTCCAGGCGGATGTGGCCGAAACCACCACTACCTACCTGCGTGAGGCCATCTACCAACTGCACCAGGGGAAGCAGTCTGTCTTGCGTTTTCAGCCGCTGCCCTATTTGCAATGGTACGTCGTGCGGGAGAGCTGGCCACTCTTCTTGCTGACCCTGTTGGGCATGGCCATCTCGCTGCGGCAGCGCCGCTTCGTCTGGCTGGCCATGACCGTGCCGGTGCTCCTGCCCTACCTGGTCTATGTGTTTGCGCCGTTCGTGGTGCCGCGCAATCTCACCTCCCTGCTGCCCTTTGCCTCGGTGCTGGCCGCCGCCGCTGTGGTGGAACCGGCTCGCCGCCTGAGACGCAGGAACGCCAGGCTGGCCGTGCCGCTGCTGGCCGCGCTGCTCTTTGGCGGCTATGAGGGCCTCGCGTCCTGGCGGCTGAGCGGCGTTGGCTCGGGCTTCGCTCAAGCGGCCCAGTACGTCGATCGGCACGGCGGCGGCGCGTTGACCTCCAACGAGATTATGGTGTTTTACCTGCGCGGACACGGCATGCTCTGCTCTGCCCCGGCCTTTCCCCAGCACGTCACGTTTCTGCCACAGTACAGTGGCTGGGGCTATGCGTACATCGTGCTCGATAATCACCACACCTCACGGGGCACGCTCTACGTCCGCGCCCATCTGCCACGGGTGGCGCGCTACCCTGCCGCGGGCGCCGTCGCGCTGGGCGAAAGCTTGATCAGCTCCGAGAACGGCAGCCCCCCCGATCCCCACGCCCAGCCGGAATACGTGGACGTGTATCGTTTTGGCCCATCGCGGCGCCTGGCGAGGAAAAATCAAGCGGATATCTGCAGCGTGGACGAGGTGACCTGAACTCCCATCCGGCAATGCTCCGTCACGCTCGCTCGATAGAGCGAGTACCGCCTTCGCGCTCGTAACGACGAAGCCACTCCTCGGTCACGTCATCGGCCTGCCGGCGATGTTGGGTCTGCGACAGGGCGATCTCCAGAGGTTCATCATGGCCGAGATAGGAGAGGAGAGCGGCGACGGTGCGCGGCGGAAGGCCCGTGAACTCTTCATAGGTCAGGCGGTAGGGTGTCACCCTGTTGCGGTCGAAGAACTCTTCCCACCTGTCTTCGTCCTGTGCGAGAGACTGCACTTCGCGAGCGATGGCATGGGCGTCATACTGCGGGGCGCAGGAAGCTGCGTCCATGCTGCGCCACTGACTGGTCTGGACGGCGCGGACCAGGGAGATAGCTTGTCGGAGGCGGTCTTGACGGGTGAGATACACGTATTTCGGATCGGCGAGGGTGGCGGCGAGCACAAGACCCAGAGACGTATCCGGCATACCGAGCACCGCCGGAAGCTCACGCTCCAGGCGGTCTGCCTGATATCCCATCAGCTTGAGACCGAACACCCCGTTGGCGCCAGCGCCGGCCTGGAGAACACGAGGCCAACGAACGGCAAGCGGCTCCGGTTCGGCGTGCGGCGGGTTCCACAGGTGCTCCTCCGGCGTGCCGGCGAATCCCAGCGAGGAGAGAACCTCGCACAGGAGGTTGCTGCCACTACGGGGCATGGCACAGATGAGGTAGTTGCCGATCACGAGCCATCATGCGCTATCGCGGGTGGTTCGCCACAACAGGCTGAGTGCACAGACATCGCATGCCGACCAAGGCGGAACATGAAGGTGGCGCCGGCTTCCACCTCCAGGACCGAACTGCCAAAGCCCTCCCCTACTTTATAGAGGGATTCGATGGGAGGCAGGTCGTGAAAAGCGCGCTGCAACGCGTCAGCCAGTGTTACGTCACGACGATGCGTCATTGATGCACGTCTACTGTCGCCCCTCATGAGCATGGCCTATCTCGGCGCCGGATCGACTCCCTCCCAATCGAGCACCAAGTGCGTCCCCGGTTTGTGGATGATCAGGGTAGACGGCGCGATGGTCGGCCGAAAGTCTTTCGCATAGGCCCTAATTCGGAGACCTCTGGTGGATGGTCGGCCTGCCTTGTCCCAGTCATGGAGGAGATCGACCAAACGGAGGGCTAATTGGTGACCGGCGCCGAAGTTGCGGATGGCCAGAGCGAACGGCGCCTCAGCGGAGAGCGGCCCGTCGCCCGGTACGCGAGCTAACAGACAGAGGCTAGTCTCCTCCAGTAGACCGACGCTTGCTCGGTATCCTGGTGAGGTAGAGAGAGGGGAGGGAAGGGCGGCACGCCCCGCCGCGTCACCTGTCGCCACCAGGCTGCACATGGTGGGGGCATGCCACGCGAACCAGAGACTCACCCCTCCCCATAGCTCGCCGGCAGTTGCGCGCAGCTGCGTGGGCAGGTCCTCAAACGGACCGGTCAAGAGGCTGTACACCGCGTCGGCGTCGACCGGGCGAGGCGTTCCAACGCCCAGGAGCAGGTCCCGTCCGCCTCCCAGGGAAAGGTGAAGCTGCGGAACGGCGCCGATCCCGCGCAACGGCATAAAGACTCCATCCTGCACGGACACGCTCACCAGGTGATCATCCCGTCGTTCAAAGGCCACCAGCTTCTGCACGATCCCGTTGAGCGCCAAAGGAAGCACCAGGCGTCCGCCCGGCTGCAATTGCTCGCCCCAGGCCGCGGCGATATCCCAGGCGCTAACCGTCAAGATGATCCGATCGTAAGGCGCCGCCTCTGGGTAGCCCAACGCGCCATCTCCACAGACCACCTTCACGTCCGTGAAGCCGGCGACCGTCAGGTGGGCACGCCCCTTCTCCACGATGTCCTGGTCAAGGTCCACGGCAACCACACTGCCGGTCGGCCCGACGAGGTGGGCCATGAGCGCGGCGTTGTACCCCGTTCCCGCCCCGATCTCCAGGACGTGATCGCCCGGCCGCAGGCCCAACTGCTCGAGCATGATCGCCATCACCGCTGGCTGGGACGACGAACTGATGGCAAGACCGTCCAGCCTCTTGGTCGCAATGGCTTCGTCCGCGTACACGGTCTCCAGTGGGACGCCAGGGAGAAACAGATGGCGCGGCACGGCCCGGAAGGCTGCTTCCACCCGAGGGTCAGAAAGGAGCGCGCGGTCCTTGAGTTGCTGAACCAGAGCGTGATGGAGCGCACGGGCGTCGTCGCTATCCCCTGCCTGCACCCTCTCGTCTCTCTTCTCACCCATGGCCGTCTCCTCGTTCCATACTCTCATGAGCGTGAGGAAAGGTTGCCTCCTGGCCGGTTGGAGCGTGCCTTCGTGGGCGGACAGCTTGCCAGACCTGACGTATTCAGTATCCGCAAGAGTTGTCCTCGCCTGCGAACCGGCATGGTGTAAAGGACGGAGAGCGACCATGAGCTAAGCTTCGGCATGGAATGGTCCCGCGACTTTACCGCCCTGGTGCTCCATTTCGCGCTTCATGTATCCAGAGTCGACGCCGTTTCCCTCGATCAGGCGCTGCTGAGGGGGACGCCGCTCTATCCAAACTTCAAGCTGGGGACCGGATTCGACCCCACAGAGCCGGTGTGGCAGGAGTTTCTCGCCGGATACCACGCAGCGAGCGATCAGCTGGAATGGACGCACGCGTTCTATCTCGCTCATGCCCGACACTACCAGCCGCCGCACCCCTATGGCTGCTTCTGGTACCACTACAACCCGGAAACGCGCACCGCCGGCCTCCACTTCGGCAACCTGGATACCTCTGGATTGGGCGCATTGAGCCGGGAACGGCGCCCCGAGCGACTGTATGAGCTGAGAGCGATGTTCGCGGATCTGCGGCGGTCGCACCCGGAGGCAGAGATGTTCGCGGGCGGATCGTGGCTGTACAATTTACCCGCCTATCGGGCACTCTTCCCGCCAGAGTACATCGCTACCGCGACCCCAACCACGCCCGGCTTCACCTTTTTCGACGTATGGGGACAGTTTTTGGACGGTACATGGCGGCTTCGACCCGCGCCGAGCCGAGAATTCATGGCACGGATGGAGCGCGCAACCTACCATGACGACCTGGCGGCTAGCTTCCCCTTGCTGCCACTGCTGGTGCGCGCGCCGATTCGATACTTCTACGCGTTCCACGGCGTGCCTTCCGTTCCAGGGTGACACGCCGTGCTCAATCGCGCCGCCCGAAGCTCCGAGGAACGGTCTGAAGACCGTCGCAGTGGGACAAAAAAACACCGTTGCCAGTCCGGCACACCGCTCTATGGGAGGGTAAGCGCGGCTGCACCACCGTGACGGCGTGAACGCCGTTCCTACGGAATGCGGGTGGGACGTGGGAACGGCGGCGCAATGGAAGCGGTGTATCTCAGCCGGCACAGTTCTCTCGCCAGAGACTATACTCGGTCAATGCAAGTCCGCACGTAGGCCAACTCAGAACTCTCCCACCCAGCCTGTCATAGAGCGCCATGCGCCGCTCTACGTCTCGGTGCCGGCCCCCCCATTGGGACCGTTCCATAACGACAACTCTGAGTGTTCTTGGCCTGGTCTGCTGGCGCGTACAACGTCGACCTTGACCTGCGGCTGCTGCGTGTCTGCCGGTTCCGACTGAGAATGCTTGCTCAGATAAAGGATCAATCATGTTCGAGCACGTCCCGGACCGGCCTACTACACCTTCCGCGCTCACCATCCGGCCTTACCGAGCATCGGACGAACGAGGGTGGCTCCGCTGCAGCGTCCTCTCGTTTTTAGAGACCGCCTACTTCGACTCGGTGTTCCGCCACAAGCCTCACTATGACCACCCCACCATCGAGCTCGTGGCGGAACGCAGCGGCACGATCGTGGGGGTGATCGACGTCGAGTGCGAGGAGACACCGGGCACGGTCTGCACCGTGTGCGGTACGGACGACTCAGCCGTGCTGGGTGGAATGATCTGGCATCTAGCGGTGCATCCCGACCTGCAGCGTCGTGGAATTGGGGGGCAACTGCTCCGAGAGGCGCAACGACGAGCCGTGGAGCGCGGCATTGGCTGCTTTGAAGCATGGACCCGCGATGATGCCGGCACGCTGCGCTGGTACGAGTCACACGGCTTCGAGTGGGTGAAATCCTACCTCCACGTGTACCTGCAGGGGAAGGATGAGGTGCAGCAGGCGATCCAGAGGTCCATGCCCCAGCTGACCCCGGTACAGGTCTTCGCTCATTATGTCGGCGCCGATCGCGAGGCCGTGCGTGCCCGGTTCGAGCGTGTCCACGACTGTACCTGCTTTCGTCTCTATTTCTCTGGTGACCGGGCGACCGATCAGACCAGTTAAAGCACTACGGGCAACTCCCCCTGTGACATCGCCCTTCTCACCGCGTTATACCAGTGAGGCACGACGGAGAGGATATGCGATTGACGCACGCGGAGTGGGGGGAACTCGACCTGATAGACGAGATGGAGGCCAGCCGGCGTGACTCGCTCGCCGCCCTGATGCGCGAACACGAAGCTCCCCTCTATCGCTTGCTGGTCGTGCTCACCGGTGATCGTGACGTCGCCCTCGACTGCGTGCAAGATACCTTCACGCGAGCATACGAGCATATGCGGAAAGGCCGGACCGTCACCACGCCGTGGCTGTATAAGGTAGCGCGGAATCGGGCCATCGATGAGTCCCGGCGACGCCAACGGGAACAGGTGGAGCGAGAAGCACTCTACGACATCGGCATCGAGAGCACCGCCGAGGACATGGTGAGCCTGCGACAGGCCTTTGCCGCGCTTTCACCCGACGACCGCGCCATCCTGTCTCTGGCAGGGATCGAGGGTCTGAGTGGGGAGGAGATTGCCGCCCGGCTCGGTATTCGACACCGATGTATCACAATCTCTGCCCTTTGTCCGCCCCAAGTCGGGTCCAGTGCAGGTTATCTCCTGGGTAGTCGATCACTACGTGGTGTCAATTTTCAGCGACCTACCGCCGGCACGGTTGAAACTGCTGGCAGCAGACGTGCAGGTGGTTGCGCCAAAGTCCGATCCACAGCAGCGACACATCCCCGCGACCTGGCCCGCCCCGCTGCCACTCGAACGCCTGCCGGCCAGGTTGCAAGTGGTGTTGGGCGGCACGGCGACCTACCAGCGGCAGGGCGCCACACTGACCATCAGGTATTTCATCGACCCGGGGAGCTACAGCCATGGAGCGCTTTATGGCCTCGACAAGTGGAAGGACATGTCCATTGATGTCGTCTTTCCTCACGACCTGCAGCGCCGCTCCCGGGTACCGGCGCCACACCAGCAGTTTCCTGGCGGTTCGGGTGGCTTCGGGGGCGATTTCAGTGTCCCGATCGCGGGTCTGAGGGCCGATGCGGTCGCTCGGCTGGTGCGACCGGGCATCGTCGTTCGACTCGCCTGGACCGAGCGGGGAGCGCGGAGGCGGCAGGTGTTCCACGTCCCGATCCTTCCCGCCATGCCGTACACCTCCCAGCAGCCCACCTGTGTGCCAACCGAGCGGGGGCGTTGACTCAGAGACGGCGTGCTTCGGCGCGTGAAGGGCCGTTCATCCCGGCATCCCGCCCATTTGCACGCCGATGTATACAGTTGCTACGTGCAGTGGCTCCGCCTGGGCGGCTGTGATCGCATCGTGCTCGCGGTCGCGGACGAGAGTGAGCCCGCTGGAGCGGGCAGGTTCTATCGCCGGTTCGGCTGGGACGTACTCGTGAGGGAGACACACGGCTGGAGGATGGCACAGGAGTAGCACCGGCGTCTCACCCTCACAGGCGCCAGGGGTCGGGATCATGGGCGGACGGTTCTGAGGCTTCGTGTTCACCTGCTATGTCAAGCGACCGGGTTGCAGCGTTCGCACTGTCCCGGCCATAGGCACAATGCTCCTGTAGGGGGCGTGGCCTGTCCCCAGCGCCGTTGGACTGGACAGGCAGCCCTGCGGCGCTGAACTCCTGCCCGGCCAGTCCAACGGTGTTTCCGGTAAGTAGGGCATCTCCGTGGCCAACCAAGGCGAGCCGGTCTATCCCCAGCGCCGTCGAGCTGCCTGTTCTGTCCAATGGCGCCAGGGGAGAGGGGGCAGCACCGCTAAAACCGCCCGCCCGGTTCGTTCTATAGATAGCTCACCGAGCGAACTCGCCGATCCAGTAGGTTTCCTCGGCCTGGCACACGAAGCCCACCTTTTCAGCCACTCGCACCGAGGCGTGATTGGCCAGAGCGCACTCCCAGCAGGGCGTGACACCGCGCTCCCGAGCCTGCTGGAGGAAGTGTGCCGCCGTGGCTGTTGCCACGCCGCGCCCCTCATAGCGCGGCGAGGTCGCGATGCCAATGCCGCAGTACGTGGAACTCACGTACTCGGCTGTGCACCAGCAGATGATCTCGCCGTCCAGGATGGCCAGCGTGCCGAAGCCGTACTGATAAAAGCGATCCTCGGAGGGCCACATGCCACCGATCTCGTCGCGGACCTGGTCAATGTAGGCGTAGCTGTCGCGACGGAGGATGTCGGACGTGATCGGAACCAGGACCACGCCGGGCACAGCCGGCGGCGCGATTGGCAGGCGTGAGCCACCATTATGCACCGAGAAGAGCGCCTGCGAGGCGTGCAGCGGGATGCCGGGAAAGATGTCGGGCAGCGCCTGCTCTAACCTGGGCGTCAGCGCGCGCACCTTGAAGCGCGACGCTCCCGCGGCGAGAGCCTGGGGGCGGAGCCGTTGGTCCACGAGGCTGGTGAGGGCTGAGAGCGCGGACTGAGCATGGGCGTCACCGGCTAGATAGAAGACATTGTTGCCCCGGTCCCACAGCAGCAGTAGCGGCGACGCGTCCTGCTCTGGGATCTCCCACAGGTGTCCCGCCGTGTTGCCCGCGATCATCGAGGCCAGCACCAGGCCCAGATGCGGCCCCACAAAGTGGCTGCAATAGCGGTCGAGCTGCTGGGCGAGGGGCGGATGCTCCATTCGTATAGTCCCTTGGTATAGCAGCAATAATGGTATAGCAGCAATAATCGCTCGAATAGTCTACCACCGGGCGGACCAGATTCGGCGGGGCAGCGATCCGCGAACGATCTCGGTCGCCGGTCCTCGCCTGACACGAGCACGGCAACCCGGAGACGCAGCATGACGACACGTTCCCAGAGCACGCCCACGACCTCGATCCATCCCGACACGACGATGGGCCTCCTGTCCCTCACCGCCAGCGCCCTCACGCGCTCCCTCACCTTCTATACCGAGGCGCTGGGCTTCGAGCTCCTGGAGCAGAAGGGAACGGAAGCAACCCTGGGAGCGGCGGGGACCCCGCTCCTCCTGTTGAGCGAACAGGCAGGCGCCACCCCATGGCCGCGAGACCGGCAGAGCTATACGGGGCTCTACCACTTCGCCATTCTGATGCCGACCCGGGCAGACCTCGGCCGCTGGCTGGGACACTGGCTTGAGCTGCGTTTCCCTTTGCCCGGTCAGGGGGATCACCTGGTCAGCGAGGCCCTGTATCTGGAAGATCCGGATGGACACGGCATCGAGATCTACCGGGACCGGCCGCGCGACCAGTGGCAGTGGACCGATGGACAGGTGCGGATGGCGGCGAACCCGGTCGACCTCCAGGGCCTGCTGACGGATGCTGCAGAGGCGGGTGAGCCCTGGGCCGGTCTGCCGGCGGGGACCAGACTGGGACATATCCATCTCCAGGTGGGAGACATCGCTCAGGCAGAGTCGTTTTACCACGACCTGCTCGGCTTCGATATCGTGGCCCGGATGCCGACCGCGCTGTTCATCTCGGCTGGGGGTTACCATCATCACCTGGGAATGAACACCTGGCACAGCAGGGGCGCCGGAGCGGCTCCCGAGGGCACGGCGGGGCTGCGTTTCTTCACGATCGACCTGCCCAGCGAGGACGCCCGGCGGGAGGTCGTGGCCCGGATTGAAGCGGCCGGGTTCCGCACCGTGCAGACCGGTGACCTGGTCGTCTTCCAGGATCCGTGGCACAACACGATCCTGCTGCAGGTCGGTGCGGCAGCTGATGCGCCGGCAGCAACGGTGCTCGCCACCGCTGCGGAGGCGGTCCGCTCGTCCGCCGCTCAGACTCGTCCATGACCATTGGCACGGCTTGATCGTCGTGTCATACTGCTTTGCCCGTGATCATCTCCCCGCGTCCTGTTGATGGGCAGACAGCGCTGAGGCATCGTGTTCACCTGATAGGTCAATCGACTGCAGTACCACGACACCGTCTCATTATTCATATAAGGGACGTAGCGAATATTCTTCTTCATCATTTCAAGAGCATGATCCCTGTCTAGAAACTGTCTGAAAAGGGGGTGACGAGGTGAGACACTGGAAGTACCACACTCCAGGAGTCTCATATGACCTCGCCTCCCCGTCTCTATCCTACCGACCTCACCGATGCCGAGTGGCAGATT
>JAABUJ010001118.1_pt1 | contig 41875 bp, 34 predicted proteins | sample 5559131 | NCBI WGS metagenome assembly JAABUJ01 (sample SAMN10711875, study PRJNA513366) | rock metagenome | isolation source: Antarctica rocks | place: Antarctica: Victoria Land, Mt New Zealand nord | collected 2016-01-07 | reverse complement strand
TACCTTCACCTCAAAGAGACGGAGTTCCGCTTCAACCACAGAAACAAAGACCTCAATCAAGTCTTGTTACAATTTCTCAGAAAGGACCCACTCTGAGCCCTTTGCTTCCTAAGCCCCTCTGCGTTTCCTCCACTGCGCTGCGGAATGACAGCAGTTGACGTGTGGACCCGAACGCCAGACGCAGATTCCCTTCGGGAATGACAACTAAGAAACAGAGGCGAATGCTAAGGCAGATTCCCTTCGGGAATGACAACTAAGAAGCAGAGGCGAATGCTAACGCAGATGCCCTTCGGAACGGGGCGGAATCCGGTCACATGGGCGGTGGATGATGCGGGTCAACGGAAGTGATGGAACCTGATTGCCTGCTGTTGGGGTTGACCAGGTCGCGCAGTTCTTTCGACGGCTTGAAGAAGGGAACTCGCTTGGCCGGAACATCGACGCGATCCCCCGTTTTAGGGTTGCGCCCTATGCGGGCGTTGCGCTGGCGCGTACGAAAGCTGCCGAAGCCGCGAATTTCGACTTTGTCATTGGCTTTGAGAGCGCCGATGACCGAGTCGAAGAGGAGGTCAACGATGATCTCGCCGTCGCGGCGGGTAAGATCGCCCAGGGCTGTCACCCTATCGACCAGGTCTGCTTTCGTCATCGCGTCTCCTTGTTTTGCCGCGGCCAGGTCAGCAACAACATTCTACGAACAGGCTAACTGAAGTACGGACACTGTGTTGGACGGGAATAAAGCTTCCTTAGTCGCTTCTACTTCCACAGGAAATAAAAACCGGGAGAGCGGTCGAGCAGACGGGTGGGGTTTGGCAGCAGGGTGTCCGCGCTGCCGCTGAGCAGGGCGGCCAGACCTTTCTTCTCGGATGCGGGCCGAACGGTGGCTGGTTCGCCGGGAATTCCGACTGAGCGGGCAGTGTCGATCAGCGCGTCCCGGTAGCCGCCGATCTTGTCGATCAAGCCAAGCGGAAGCGCTTGTTGTCCGGTCCAGACCTGACCGGTGGCGAGAGTGTGGATGCGGTCGTCGGTGGTGTGGCGGCCGGAGGCGACGTCGTGGATGAACTGCCCGTACATATTGTCGACGAGCGACTGGAAGTAGGCAGCCTCCTGGGGTGTCATGTCATGGGTGGGATCGCCCGCGTCTTTGAGTGCGCCGGCGTGGATGACGACAGGTTTCAGGCGTGCCCACTTCATCAGGTCGCCGTAGTTGGTCCACTCCATGATGACCCCGACGGAGCCGACGACGGAGGCGTCGTTGGCGTAGATGGAGTCGCAGGCGCTGGCGATGTAGTACGCCCCGGAGGCACCGACTGACTGGATGGAGGCGACTACCTTCTTGTGCTTTTCGTGGCGGATGCGCAGGACTTCGTGGAAGATCTCCTGCGAGGCTGCGGCACCGCCGCCCGGGGAATCGATGTGGAGCAGGATGGCTTTGACGGAGGAATCGTCGCCAAATTTTTCGAGCTGTTTGTCGAGCTTGTCGGCGTCGACGATGACTCCGCTGACGTCAATGACTGCGATCCGGCTGGAGGCGAACGCTGAGGTGCCGTCGTCTCCGGCAGAATGCAGCGCAGAGAAGACGGTGGCCCACAGGGCGAAACCCAGGATAGCGAGCGAGCCCAGGATGATCAACGGCCAGAACCATGCCGGACGCGGTGTGCGTGGGGCGTAAACGGGTGCGGCATAGTTCGCGCCAGCGGCCTGGGCGTACGGCATCTGCGCGTAGCCGGAACGCGGTGGGGCTGAGCTTGCGGAGAGCGGTGGAGGTGGCTGGTTTGGGTCGTCCGGCATGGGTGGAGTGTAGCAGGGCTTGCGGGGTTGGCTGGTGCTTGTTGACGGGATGAGGCGATTGCGGGTTCAGGGTGAAGGCAAACGGAGATTCCCTTCGGAAATGACAACCAGTACGGCAAACCGAAGCCGAGACGTTTTCAGAAGGTCTCGGACTTCAGCGTGGTTGCGGGTTTCCGTTTGGCAAGAGGTTTAGTGGCGGGCGGTGTGGGTGCGGAGGACAGGGCTACGGCGGCGGCTTCGTGCAGTGCTATGTCGGCGTGCGTGGTGCTGAGCTTGACATTTGCGCCGCCGTTGCCGTGCTTGGCTGAGAGGGATTGGCTCTCGCCTGACGTTTGCGCTTCGAGGCCCAGGTCGTTGGTGATGGAGCCTTCGTTGGCGTGGGCGTCGAGCGAAAAATTGGATTTTTCAGGCACGGTGAAAGCGACCTCGCCGTTGTGGTTTTCGACGCTGACATTGCCGAGAGGAACGGCGCTGGAGAGGTCAACGCGACCGTTGCTGTTGACGACGGAGACGTCGCCGGCGAGGCGTTCCAGCGAGATGTTGCGGTTGCGGGCATGCAGCTGGATGGGGCCGGCGATGTCGTTGCCGGTAAGCTCGGAGCTTGGGCTGATATCGACCTCGCCGTCGAGGCGGGCGAGCGAGAACTGGGTGCGGTCGGTCCTGAAGTTCAGGCCACCGTGCAGGTGCTCCAGATGAGTGTCGCCATAGAACTCACCGTCGAGGCCTACGGGGCCGCTCACGTCCGCGAGGGTGACGTCCTGGGCGCGGCCTTTCAGTTGGACTTGGCCCTGAATCTGATTGGCGTGGAAGGAGGCCGAGGTGCTGTTGAGGTGGGCGACGACGGCGCCCGCGATGGACTCCAGGTCGATATCGCCGTGATCGGAGCTTACGTTGACGGCGGCTTTTATTGCGGAGATGTTGACGGCTCCACGGCCTGCGTTGACGATTACGGGGCTGGTGTCGGGCAGGGTAATGGTCAGGTCACTGGACGAGCCGGAGAGCGATGGGAGTGTGACTTTGAGAGTCTCCCCGGTGAGGTTCATGCGAGCGGTCAGGTCGCGATCCTTGCGGTCGGCGTCCGAGTCGGAGCTGCTGTAGATGGCCTTGTTGACGGTGACGTGAATCTGGCCGTCGGGACTGCCGCCGGTCAAGGTGACGTCGCCTCGTGGGTCGTCGATTTCTACAGTTGTGCCGGTGGGGACGGTGCCGTCGAGTTGCTGCTGGCGGTCGTGGCGTTCGCCGAAGAACTGGCCAATGTTGTCGGGGTTGATTGAGTAGCCGTCGAATCCCCTTGTGATGTGAAACGCACCAATGGAGGCTCCGGTGAGTGCGATGAGGATCAAGAGGAAGACCGTTCCCGCGCCGATTCCGCGCCGGACGGGGATGCCGCGGCTGGTGGACAGGTGCTGGTCGATGGCCCACTCGATTACGAGTAGGACACCCGCGACGATGAGGACCACGGGCCACCAGTGCGCAAACCAGATGGCAAAGCTGCTGAACGGAATGCTGCGCAGACGCGCCACGAAGAAGGTGACGCCGATAGCAATGACGACCAGCGGGCCCAGGATGGAACTGCGCTTGTTGGCGCGCATTTGCTGGCGGTACAGATCGCGTTGAGCGCGGTTGGACGCTTGGAAGGCACGCAAATGGGCGCGGGTCTGTTCGCGGAGAATGCGGCGCTGCTGGCGCGCATCGAAGCCGAATGGAGTGCCGGGGGGCGGGTAGGGTGGAGGATAGCCGGCCATCATCTGCCGCCTTTCTGGACATCGTGACCGTCTGGGTCAGGGGCGGGAACTACGGACATCGAGGAAGAGGCTGGAGGGGCTGGAGAGGGGCTGGGTGCGTTGTATGGGCTGTTGAAGTTTCCAGGCATGGTACCTATCGGAGCGCTGGTCCAGGCGGCACGTTCCAGCAAAGCCATCACCCCGGCGGCGATGATGATCAAGGGCCAACTGCGGTGCAAGCTCAGAAGATGGACCTCGCTGAGGAGGAAGAGTACGCCGAACAGTACCAGCCAGACCGCACCCCGCGCGGCGCGGATTAGGCGCAGCGAGTAGCCCGGAGACCCCGCGTCGACCATTCCGCCGGACTCCACCATGCGGCGGAGGAAGATCCACACGCCGAGACCGATCAGCAGGAGACCCACCAGCACACCACCCCGTATTCCGCTGAAGACGCCGGTGGTGCTGAGCAGAAAGAGCGTACCGAGACCGATGAGCCAGACGGCTCCGGCAGGGAAGCGGCTGGGCGGAGCGATGTAATCCGGCCCGATGTAGTCCGGTGCGCCAGGAATAGGCGGCACATAGGTGGCGTTGTAGGCGCGCGCAGTGTACGGTCCGTAGCCGTAGGGTGGCATCTGAGCTCCCGGGGGCGGAACCTGATTCGGGTCAGAGGTGCCGTAGCTCCCAGGCTGGCCGGGACGCGACTGGCCGTATATGTCTACGGGAGCGCCCCATCCCGGGACTTCGGTGGTGTTGGAGGTGAAGCCTGCGGGGTCGACCCAGCCAGGAGATCCGGGACCAGAGTACGGTGGAGGTGTGGAAGCGCCGGGTGCGGCCGCCGCCGCCGGGGCAGAGTGCGGCTGCGCGGGCCAGGCGCGGCCAAAGCCGAATCGTTCGCCGATGTCGTTCAGACCGAAAGGATTGGGCAGCGGTGTGCCGTCTCGGCGCGCAATCGCGGTGTGATGGGCTTCGAACGCCATATAGAAGACCCAGCCGAAGACGAACAGAAGAAAGATGCTGTTGGCATCGACCAGCGACACAAGCACGGCGAAGACGATCAGGTGGACAATGCCCTTGGCATACTGCTCGTTGTACATGGCACCGACGCCGGGGATGAAGCCGAGCAGCGTGGCCAGGCCGGGGTTGGGCGTTGTGGGCCCGACGCCGCTGGATGGCCAGGCGGGGTTCGACCATGCCGCATGGGACCAGGGCGTATTGGCCTGGGCTCCCGGAGGAACCGGGCCTGGTTCGCCGTGCACGCGCGCCGCAAGGCAGGGCTCGCAGAACACGGATGAGCCGACGACGCGGGCTGATTCCTTATCGAGCGGTTTGCCGCAATTCTGGCAGAACGCGACGGGCGGGGTGGAGTCAGTGGATCCGCCCTGGGACGGATTGCCGGATGGATTCTGGTCTGTCATGCGCGACCCCATTTCTGTTGCGTAACGTGTACCGGCTGGAGCCGGTCTGCGGCTGGCAGGATGTCTGCATCGCCCGCAGGTGCGGCAAAGTGGCTGACGCCGGGTTGCGTGGGAGCCTGCGGCTGTTCGCGCTGCGGTTGCTGCGGGCTTCCATCCTGCGGGGCAGGTGCCGTTCGCGGTTGAGGTTGACCCCTGCGGTCTGGCTCGTCCGCTCCTCCGGTGAGGTTGATGCCGACCCCGGCGGCCTTCAGGTCGTCGACGCGGGATTCGAGCACGTGGACCACGCGCAGGCTGTCATAGCGTCGCGCCGCATCGCCCTTGGCCTCGTAAAAGCTGCGCTTCAGCGTGGAAGAATTGAGTTCGGCCACGTGGATCTCATCGAGACGAACGCCCGTGAGGTTGAGTGTGAGCGCGATCGAGAAGAATGCCATGGCCGCAGTCATCGCGAGGCGCGGCTGAAAGGCTGGATTGTGGAAAGACGGGAGCCACCGTGGTGCGGTAGAAGTGCGCGGGCGGAACGGAACGACGGGCGCGCGCCACGGCTGGTTTGGCAACTCCGACGGTGCGGAGGTGGAGACGAACGCTCCGGCGGAGACGAAAGCATTTGCCGGCTGGTCCTGCGAGAGTACAGCTTCGCTCGTCTGCGCGAAGATTCTTTCTAGCAAGTAGGCCGAGGGTTCAGGGCGGGGAGACTTGAGCATCTGCAGCCAGGCTGCGCCGCGCTGAGCGTCAGCCAGCAATTGGCTGCAGTGCTGGCAGTTGCCGATATGTCCGTCGAACCAAGCCTGGTCGGCGGGTCCGAGAAGGCCGTCGAGCGCGTCCGTCAGCAGCGCCCCGCAGGCTTCGCACGCGGGGTGATTGCTGGATTCGAATTGGTCGTTCTGGAGTATGTTGGCCACTTACATCACCTGTCCTTCTCTACGTTGCAACAGCCTTGCCAGTTCCCCTCGGCCGCGGCTGATGCGGCTCTTCACCGTGCCTTCGGGAATGTTCATGACGGCTGCAATTTCTTTGTAGTCCATGTCTTCTAGGTCGCGTAGAATGACCGCTTCGCGCAGTTCGGGGGAGAGTTTAGCGAGCGCAGCCTGGATGGTGGCGCGCAATTCGAGGCCGGAGTAATGCTGCTCCTGCGTAAGTGCTGTGTCGGCCAGACGGTCGGCGCGGCTCAGATTGTCTTCTTTCGCACATAAGGGTGCATCCAGCGACTCGGTCACGCGCTCCATGCGGGTGCGGCGGTAATTGTCCACGAGCAGGTTGCGGGTGAGGGTCGTCATCCAGGTCTGGAAGTTGCCCTTGGTTGCGTCGAAGCTGGAGAGATTGCGGTAGACCTTGAGGAAGACTTCCTGGGTAATGTCTTCGGCTTCAGAGGCGTCGCTGGTGAAACGAAAGCAGATGGCGTAAACGCGGCGATGCTGGCCTGTGACAAGTTGATGCCAGGCGCGCTGCTCGCCTGCGAGACAAAGGACTACGAGCTGGGCAAGGGCGTCCTGCTCGGCCTGTTGTTCGGGCGTCCTGTGCACACATGCCTCGGGCGTTCGGGGTGACGTCGCCAGTGTAACCGGGAGGGAAAGAGAGGTGCTTCGAGGCGCAGGGTGATCCGCGCGGCCGGGCGCTCTGCCCAGCGGTGTGCTGGAGGCCGGGAAGGGAATCGCCATGTGGAGAACACCCATGATTGGCTGTACGCAGTCTGGGTGGCGGCGGTTCCGTGGCAGACGTGAAACGCAGATTTCCTTCGGAATAGCACGCGAGCCGCAAAGGCACCAGGGGTCGATGTATCCTTTTGTTCATGCAAAAACTGCGCTTTGTGTTTGCCCTGGGCCTTGCCGGCCTGCTTGCCCCCGCTCTGCCTGCACAGAACCACCATGATGCCGCTAAGGCGGACGCGCACAAGGATGCGAAGCCGGACTCTGCCGCGCCGGAGATGAAGAATCCGCTGCCGCCCGACGCTAGTGTGCCGCAGATCATCGAGGTGGACGGCAAGGCATTAAAGTACACAGCCACCGTCGGAACGCTGCCGGTGAAGGACGAAGAGGGCAAGCCCACGGCCGAGGTGGTGGTGACCTCGTATGTGGTCGATGGCCCAAATCTTCCGGTGACGTTTGCGTTCAACGGTGGACCGGGCGCGTCTTCGGTCTTCTTGAATCTAGGGGCCATTGGCCCCAAGCGCGTGGAATTCGGGGCGGAAGGGCAGAGCCCGTCAGACCCGGCGACCCTACACGACAACCCGAACACCTGGTTAAGCTTTACCGACCTGGTGTTTATCGATCCGGTGGGGACGGGGTTCTCGCGGAGCCTGGTTAAGACTGACGAAGCGAAAAAGTTGTTCTACGGGCCTGACCAGGACATCGCCTACCTCTCGAAGATTGTGTACGACTGGTTGGTGAAGAATGGCCGGTTGCAGTCGCGCAAGTACATCGTGGGCGAGAGCTACGGCGGATATCGCGGACCGCGTCTGACCGCCTACCTGCAGTCGAAGATCGGTGTGGGGATCAACGGTGTGGTGCTGATCTCGCCGGCGCTGGCGCCTTCCTCGGGTTCGGATCAAATTTCGCCAATCGACTGGATGATTACGCTTCCTTCCATCGTCGCGGCAAACTACGAGCGTAAGGGAACTTTGTCCGCTGAGACGATGCAGCCCGTGATCGATTACGACCGTGGCCAGTATGCGGAAGATCTCTTAAAGGGAAACTCCGACCCGGAGGCGACGCCGCGCATTGTGAAGAAGGTGACGGAGCTGACCGGACTGGACCCGACGTTCGTCAAGCAGTCGGGCGGCAGGCTCGAAACGCAGGCGTTCCTGCGCGAGGAGTTCCGTGAGACCGGCAAGCTGGGCAGCCGGTATGACCCGAATGTGACGGCCTACGACCCGTTTCCGTATGCGCCGACGCAGGAGACGAACGATCCCATTCTGCTGTCGATCATCGCGCCGACGACCACCGCGATGGTGGACTGGGTAACCCGCACGGTGGGCTGGAAGACGGATGCGCGCTACGAGGCGCTGTCCGAGCAGGTGAACCGGAACTGGGACCGGAGTAGCGGACGTGGCGCGTTCCGTGGTTCGGCCTCGGCGACCGATCTGCGTGTGGCGGTGACCACTGACCCGAAGCTGCGCGTGCTCATCGCACATGGCTGGGCGGACCTGTCGTGCCCGTTCATGGGCTCGGTGCTGACCGTCAGCCAGATTCCGACCATGGGCGACCCGACGCGGGTGCAGGTGCACGAGTATCCGGGTGGCCACATGTACTATGCGCGTCCGGCGAGCTCGCATGCGTTGCGCGAGGATGTGATCGCGATGTACGCGAAACACTGACGGCAGGCCGGTATAGAGATAGTGCACGCAGAAAAGCCGCAGCCCAAGGCCGCGGCTTTTCTGATTGCGGAAAGCTACTTGGCGACCTTGCGATCGACTTCGCGCAGACGGGCTGCCTTGCCGCGAAGATCGCGGAGGTAGAAGAGCTTGGAGCGGCGGACCTGGTAGGAGCGGATCTTCTCAACCTTGTCCACGACGCGGGAGTTGAAGGGGAAGATGCGCTCGACACCCTGGCCGAAGCTCATCTTGCGCACGGTAAAGGTTCCCTGCGGTCCTTTGCGGCAGGCAATGACCATGCCCTCGAAAGCCTGAAGGCGCTCTTTGTCGCCTTCCTTGATTTTGACCTGAACGCGGACGGTGTCGCCGGGAGCGAAGGCGGGGAGATCGGTCCGCTCGAACTTGGCGGCCAGCTTCTGCATGATGGGATGAATAGACATGACTACTTTCCTGTTCTGAACTCGAGTCTTCAGTGTATACGACTTCGTATGGTTGGTGGCAGTTTGGGGCAAACGTCTGGGCTGGTTTCAATTTCATTGCTCCGGATCCGTTAGCGTTAGCGAAGCGATAAACGCGCGGTCCTGGGGTATGAGATCGGCGCTGCGGAGCAGGTCGGGACGATTGCGAAACGTTTTTTCGAGCGAACGCTCGCGGCGCCAGCGGCGGACCTCGGCATGATCGCCGCATGCGAGGACTTCCGGAATCTTCGCGCCTTGAAAGTCGGCCGGACGGGTGTACTGTGGGTAGTCGAGCAGGCCGCCCGATCCATGGGTGGAGGGAGGAACTGCACCAGGAAGGTGCTGTGCGCCTGGGTCAGCGGCGCCGAAACTTTCGAACCGGGCGGAGTCCGGGTTGCCGAGAACACCTGGCAGCAGGCGAACGACGGTGTCCACGATGACCGCGGCAGCGAGCTCACCGCCTGAGAGCACGTAGTCGCCGATCGACAGTTCACGATCGCAGAAGAGTTCGTTCACGCGTTCGTCGACACCCTCATAGCGTCCGCAGATGAAAACCAGGCGCTTGAGCGAGGCCAGTTCGTGGGCGATGGACTGCGTGAAGGGCTTACCCTGTGCGGAGAGGAGAATGACGGACTCGCGCGCGGCAGGGCGTTCGGCTTGGGGTGCGAGTGCGAGCGATTCGAGGCACTCGAAGATGGGCTGCGGCTTGAGCACCATGCCCTCACCGCCACCAAATGGACGGTCATCAACCGTGCGGTGACGATCGTGCGTAAATGAGCGCAGATCATGCGTCCGGGTGGTGACTTTGCGGCTGGCGATGGCGCGCGAGAGAACCCCGTGAGTAAATGGTCCGGAGAAGAAATCGGGAAAAATTGTCACGATATCAATCTGAATTGGTGTCTGCTCACTCATCGGAATCGCTCCGCGTGGTGTCTGTCGGACGTCGATTCAGATCAACCAAACCTTCAGGAAGCTGCATGTCGATGCGCTGCTGCTCGACGGATAGGCTGACGATGAACTGCTGCACATAGGGAATCAGGATCTCTTCGCCCTGTTCGTCGGCAAGCGTCAGCAGAGGTGCAGCTTCGGCCAAACGGCGTGCACCGTCAGGTGACGTGGCGAACTCGACGCCAGTGACGCGGCCGATCAGCGTGCCGCCATCGAAGACTGCGCAGCCGACCAGGTCCGAGATGTACTCTTCGTCCTCTGCGAGTTCTACGCGAGCTTCAGGAGCGACGATGATGTCGAGACCGGCGACAAGTTCGGCAGCTTCAATCGTGTCAACTCCCACGAAGGCAAGGACGACGCGTCCATGGTTGCGTCCGACCGGCATCCAGTGCTGCTTAATGGTCGCGGTTTGCAGCAGCCGGTGCGTTTCGTCCACTCCTGCGCGGCCCAGGTGGACTGTGGGTTGCGTGTCAAAGCGATCGGGGAAATCGGTCAGCAGCTCGGCTAGAACTTCGCCTTTCCTGCCCTGTGGGCGCAGAATATGCGCCAGAACGGTCCAGCCTTCGACGATTTCAGCGCTGCTCATGCGATGGGCTGCTCCTTAAAGAAGCATACGCATTGTCAAAGAAGCATACGCATTGTCGAACGCTTTCCGCAGCTCTCGAGGATGGTTCTGCTGTTGGATGCAGTCTAGGAATTCGTATCCTGCTGTGGTGCGGAAGGCGGTGCTTGTTGAATATCGAGGCCGAACCGGTGTTGCGCCTTCATGCTGGCGGCCCCGAGAATGGTCCGGATGGAGCGCGCAGTGCGTCCCTGTTTGCCAATGACTTTGCCCAGGTCTGCGGGTGCCACGCGCAGCATCAGCAGCGTGCCATCGCGTTCTGGCGCGGCCTGAACGCGTACCTCGTCGGGCTGGTCGACCAGCCCACGCGCCATACTGAGGACGAGGTCTACCATCGACTGAGTCAGAGCTTCGTGCGACGAAACTTCGTTCATTCCTGGCCTCTCAAGAGTTCCGTTTCCGTGCCTTGACCTGCCTCTCCCTGGTATCAGGAGGGAAGCGGGAAAGAGCTACGCAGAGATCCGGTAAAGATAATCCTCCGGGCACTCCCGTGCTTTGAGTCAACGGTGAGGCAAGGTGCGGGGGCTCTGCGGTTCAGCGATGAGTCTACTTCGATCTACGCTCGTAACTCGCGGCCAAACAGTTCGCACGACCCGATCTTTAGGCACATGATGCTGCCTTGTTCGTACCAAGCAAATCGCATCAAAGGTAACCATCTTCAGTGGGTCCGCTTAGCTCAGTGACTCGCCCTGCCGTGCCCCTGCTACCACCAGGGGTTCGTCCGATTAGGGTCAGCAGACGGACGGCCACCATGGCTTCACGGGAGGCCTCATGCGCCAAAATGCTGCGGTTACATTGCAGAAGACCAGAAAAAGTCCATCGCAGCAGGAAAATCCTTCAAAAGCTGGCTACAGGAACAGCAAAGGCGCAAACTGAACGGTTTGCGCCTTTGTGAGCCCGTGCAGCGGGCGGCTATCTCTTCGGCGTACTTTGAGAGGTCTTCGTCCCTGCCAGAACCGAGCGATCCGGGCCGCCGCTGCGGGAAAGCACAATCGTCAGTCCAAGCGATGTGAACATAAACAGCACGGCAGCCCAGGCTGTCATGCGGGTCAGCAGATTGGTCGCGCCGCGGGGTCCGAACGCAGTCTGCGATCCCTGTCCGCCAAAGGCTCCGGCCAGATCGGCGGACTGTCCCGTCTGCAACAGAACGACGCCTACCAGGAAGAGACTCAGGATGACGTGAATGACGATGAGCAGGTAAAACAGAGCGTTCATGATGAGTTTTGAACTACCTTCTTTGCCGCCGAAATAGGAAAGCTTCGTGCGCAATCCACCTAAACCTCAGGTTCGATAGCGGCAGCGAAATCCGGCCTTCAGTGTAACATTGCGCGGCCATTTGTCTGCGCAGCGCCGGTTTCGCGTTGGCTGACCTGGCCTGATCACCTTGTTCCTTGTGAACTATCCGAGGGCTTCTTTTGCTGTGGCGTGGTGCGGGTGTGCGGTGTCGCGGCTGAGCCAGCCGTCGGAGAGTTCAAGTATGCGGGTGCCGTAGGCGGCGTTGGCTTCGGAGTGCGTAACCTGGATCAGGGTCGTGCCTTCGTCGTTGAGTTGGCGAAAGATCTGCATGATTTCGGCGGCTTGCGCGGTGTGGAGATTGCCAGTCGGTTCGTCGGCGAGCAGCAGCGAAGGCTTGTGGATGACGGCACGGGCGATACCTACCAGTTGCTGCTGGCCGCCTGAGAGCTGCGACGGAAAGAGGTCTTTCTTGCCGACGATCTGGAAGCGGTCGAGCGTGTCGGCTACCAGCGCCTGACGCTCGGCGCGGGGGATGTCCTTGTAGGAGAGGGGCAGGTCGATGTTTTCGGCGACGGTCAGGTCGTCGAGGAGATGATAGCTCTGGAAGACCATGCCGATGCGCTTGCGGGCGAGATCGGCGCGTTGCTTGCGGTTCAGCGTGTGGACGGGTGTGTCCTCGAAGAGGAACTCGCCGCGCCAGCCGTCGTCGAGCATGGCCAGCACATTGAGCAGCGTCGACTTGCCTGCGCCGGAGGGGCCCATGATGGTGACGAATTCGCCGGCACGTATGGTGAGATCGATGCGGCGCAGGACAAACGTCTGGGTGGGGCCGGTCTGGTAGCTGCGTTCAAGGTTTGCGAGTTGAATCATGGAAAGAAGTTACTCCGTTCTGAGAGCTTGCATGGGATCGATATTGACAGCGCGGCGAGCCGGGATGAGGGCAGCGAGAAGCGCGGTAACGGCGATGATGACGATCGCTGCGGCGAGGGCGAACGGGTCAGCGGGCGACACGCCGAAGAGTTCGGAACGGAGCAGGCGAGCGAGCGCGAAAGCGACAGGAAGAGCAACGGCAATGCCCAGGGCAGTGAGCCGGAGGACATCCGTGAGGACAAGGCGTGCGACGGCAACGCGCGGAGAGCCGAGCGCGATGCGGATGCCTATCTCGCGAGTGCGTTGGGCAGTGGTGAAGGCGAGAACGCCATAGAGGCCCACACCGGCGAGCAGGGTCGCGAGCACACCGAAGCAGACAGCCAGTATGGAGATCAGACGCTCGTTCGAGAGGCTATCCTCAATCTGCGCGTCCATGGTGCGCAGGGATAAAAGCGGCAGTGAGGGTTCAAGCTGCTGCATGGTGCGCCGGACAGTCAAGACAAGTTGGTCGGGTGGGCCAACGCTGCGCAGATAGAGGAACAGTTGGGCGGGTCTGTCAACCTGATCAAGCGGCTGGAACTCGGTTGGGTTTGGGTTGTCGCGCACGCCGGTGTGTTTCGCGTCCCGCACAATGCCGACGATCTCCGTGTCGAGCTTGATATGGTTACCGGCACCGCCAGACATTTGGCGACCCAGGCAGGATGGCATGTTGCCTCCGCAGAAGTGTTTGACGAACGTCTGGTTGACAATCGCGACTTTCTGGCCGGTGGCGTTGTCAGCATCTGTGAAGGCGCGGCCACTGAGAAGGGGCATCCGAAGGGTGCGGAAATACGCCGAGTTGACCGCCTCCTTTTCCACACTAAAATCATCGTCCGGGGGCGGGGTGTAGCCGGAAACTGTGACGTTCCCGCCTTGACCATTCCCGGCGAGCTGCGCCGCGCTGTTGGCCCCGACAGCTTCAACGCCGGGAAGGGCTGAGAGCCTCTCGATGATGCGCTGTTCCAAAGCGGGGATGGCGGCGGGCGCGTATCCGGACAGTCGGGGGTCGATGCCGAAGGTGACGAGGTGCGTGGTGTTGAATCCCACGTCCACGGCGCGGAGCTTCTGCATGGTGCGCACGAACAGGCCGGCACCGACGAGCAGGAGGACGGACAAGCCGATCTGCAGCGAGACCACTACGCGGCGAAGGCTGAAGGTGCCACCCGTTGGGGTGCCGGTGGACTCGCGCAGGGCCCGGGTGAGGTCCGGGCGACGCAGCTCAATTGCGGGGGCGAGCGAGAAGAAGACACTCACCAGGAGCGCGACAACGAAGGTGAAGGTGAGCAGCCGGAAGTCGAGCGCGGAAGAGAACGCCGCCTCCGTTTGATCGCCATTGAGCTGCTTGAGCAGCAACCGGATGGCGAGCGGTGCGAGGGCAGTTCCGGCCAGTCCGCCGACCGCACCGATCAGAATACCTTCGACCAGCAGTTGCCGAACGAGGCGTGGTACCGCGGCACCTAATGCGAAGCGCAGAGAGAACTCGCGCACCCGGCCGGCGGAACGGACGAGCAGAAGGCTGGCCACGTTGACCGACGCGATCACCAGGACAAGAATACCCATCGCCATGATGGCAAGCAGAGGCGTTTCGAAGCTGCCGCGTTGGTAGGAGAAGCCGCGGGCTCCGGGCTTGACCAGCAGGCGAGAGTTGGTGAGGAACTCGTCCGTAAAGTGCTGTGTGGGGTGACCGAGGGCCTTGAGTTCTTCCGCTCGCAGCGCGTGCCAGAGCGGTTGGGTGGCAGCCTGGGCCTGGGCGCGGGAGACGCCCGGTTTGAGGCGGCCGAGGATATTGATCCAGCGATCCGTGTGGTCCTTGAGGCGCTTGCCCGCGCCGGGGACGATTTCACCAGACATGGACATGGGAACGAACAGGCTGGGTGATTCGCCCCAGATGGCGGATCGGAATTGTGACGCGGCAACGCCGACGATCTGGAACGGCTGGCCGTTGACGGAGAGGGTAGAGCCTATTAGAGTCGGGTCCGCGCCGAGGTGGTCGCGCCAGAAGTCGAACGAGAGTACGGCAACGGAATTCGCGCCGGGAGCGGTATCGTCAGCCTCTGTGAAGACGCGTCCCAGGGCGGGCTGAACGCCGAGCACGCTGAAGTAGTTGCCGCTGACGAGCTCAGCCCGCGCGGCTTCCGAGTGGCCGGCGTGCGCTACCCCAATGTCCGCCGGAGTGGACGCGATCAAGCCCGAAAAGGCGCGGTTCTGGTCGCGAAGGTTGCGGTACATGGGAACAGAGAAATAGGCTTCGTGGTCGCCGCCATGGCTGCTGAAGTGGCCTTCCCAGGCTTTGCCCGTACCCTCCAGAATTACGAGTGACGCGGGGTCACGGACGGGGAGCGAGCGCAGAAGTGCCTGATCGAGCAACGAGAAGACGGCCGTATTGGCACCGATCCCGAGAGCGAGTGTAAGGACGGCGGCTGCCGCGAACCCGGGAGAACGGCGAAGCTGCCGGATGGCGTAACGCAGGTCAGAGAAGGCGGAGGATGCGAGGAACATGGTGTGTACTCCTTATTCGCTGCGGAGAGCTTGCATGGGATCGACCTGGGCCGCGCGGCGTGCGGGTAAAAATGTGGCCACAAGGACCGCCGCGGCAAGCAAAGTTGAGGCGAGCAGCAGAAGCAACGCCGGTGTGTGTATGGCCAGAGTGGAAGTGGCGGCGGATAGGGCTCGCGTACTGGCCACACTCGCCCCAACCCCCAGCGTCAAACCAATGGCGAGCATCCCCGTCGACTCCGCAAGCAGGAGACGCAGGATTCCGCCGCGCGTGGCACCGAGGGCGAGGCGGAGTGCAAGCTCACGGGTGCGTTGCGCGGCCTCGAACGCGACCAGACCGTAGACGCCAATGACGACAAGCAGGAGCGCCAGGCCGCCAAAGGCGCTGAGGAGGGCGGCGTTCAGACGCGGCTGACTGAGCGAGCTGTCCAGCTTGTTGCTGAGTGTGGTGAAGTGTCCCGGAGAGGCAGACGAATCGAGCCCGGTGATGATGGAGCGGATGCGGGCCTGGAACGAGCTGCCGGGCCGGGTGTCTGCGAGTGTAGCGTCGGCTGCGGCGTTCGCGGCGAAGCGGAGGGCGAACTGCATGTGTGGCCAGCCGCCGTCAGCCGGCGAATAGACCTCAGGCTGTACGGCTCGATCGATGGGGCCTCCCGTTCCACGAATGTCGCCGGTGATGCCAACAATTTCGCCCGCATCGACAAGGTCCTTGTCCGAGCCCGGTGCGATGTGCAAGTCCGTTGAGGTGGTTTCGAGGTGCTTGCCGATCGCATCGACGCCATGGAAGTAGCGTTCAGCTAAGGTGTGATTGATCACCAGAACACGCGGAGCCTTGGGTGCAAAGTCGCTCGCTTCGAATGTTCTTCCCGCCAGCAGAGGGATGCGCAAGGTTTGAAGATAACCGGGGCTGAAGGCGTTGGCTTCGGCAACGATCGCATCGTGATTCGGTGTGGGAGCCTGCCCGGCAACGTCGAAGTGCCTGCGCAGGCTGAAATCGGAGAGTGGAAGGGCAGTCACCGAACCGGCACTCTCTACCCCAGGAATTTCAGTGAATCTTCGTTCCAACTCCGTATACAGGCGCTGCGAGTTCGCTGGGTTGGCGTCCCACGGCAGGTCGACCGAGAAGGTCTGGACCCGATTGATGTTGAAGTCAAGGGGCGTGGTGAACAAACGGAACAGATTCAGCAGCACAGCCGAGGACAGAGTCAGCAGAACCAGCGCAAGCGCAATCTGCAGAGCAGAGAAGCCGCGCCCGAGAATGCGGTCGCGACCTCCGATGGTGCGGCCTTGGGCAATCGGCCCGGTGGCCCTGGAACGTGTGCTTCGAACAATCGGCGCGGCAGCGGTAAGTAATCCGATGGCAACGGCAACACCGAGGCCAAGACCAAGCACCGGAAGATCGATCCGAGGTCGATCCACAAGAAAGAGAGCCGCCGGCAACCGCGAAATAAGGATGCGCAGGAGCGCAGCCCCCAGGGTCAGACCCGCGATTCCTCCTGCGAGCACAGGCGTAAGGGCCTCAACAGCAAGCAAGCTTGCGAGGCGCCCGCGAGAGATGCCAAGCGCGGCGCGGATGGCAAACTCACCCTGGCGCGCGGCGTTGCGCGAGAGCTGCAGGCCTGCAATATTGACGGCAGCAGCAAGCAGGACCAGTGCGATGGCGGCACTCAACAGCAGCAGCGCCTGCCGATAGTTGCCGAAGAGAGCCGTGCGCAGGTCGGTCAGGGTGAAGCCCCAGGCGGAATCCGTTTCCGGATAGGTTTTGCCCAGCCGGACTGCGAGCAGCGTGGTGGCGACACGTGCGGAAGCGAGAGAAATCGACGGGTCGAGGCGGCCGATGACCTGGAGGAAGCGGCTGCCGTCCCCGCGGTAGCCGCGAAAGGACTTCGGAAAGATATGCCCGGGGTGCCAGAGGTCGGCTGATGCGGGAAGAGCGAAGGACGGGGGCATGACGCCGACAATTGTGGCCTGATCCGCGCCCAGCCGGACGGTGCGTCCGAGGACGGCTGGATCGGCAGCAAAGGTGTTCTCCCATAGCCGATAGCTAAGGACCACCAGCTGCGGGCCCTTGGGAACATCATCTGCCGGTACAAGCGTCCGTCCGAGGAGTGCGGGTGTAGCGATGGTCTGAAAGAAGGTTCCTGAAACGGCAGCAGCAGGAACCCTTAGCGGGGGCTGGCCGGCGAGCGTGAGGGTAGAGTCGTCCGAGTAGAAGAAGCCGAGGCTGGAGAAAATGGGCCGACCGTTTGCGGTAAGTTGGGCAAGGTCGTCGGTGCGCAACAGCGCCATCAGCCCATTTGTCTTGAACCCGCGAAGATTCTGGTCGTCGGCCTGGACCAACTGCTCGGGATGCGGGTAGGGCAACGGATGCAGCAGGGTGGCTCGAAGAATGCCTGACATTGCGGCGGCGGCGCCGACTGCAAGTGCGATCGTGCCCATGATAACCAGTGAAAAGACGGGCGAGCGGCGGAGTTGGCGAAGGGCAAAGCGGATGTCCTGGGTGATCGCTGGCATGGCGGTACTCCTTATTCGCTGCGGAGGGCAAGGGCGGGCTCGACGGAAGCGGCCCGGCGTGCGGGAAGGAAGCTGGAGGCGAGCGCTGCGAGGAGCATGACTCCGGACGCAACGGCGATGGAGGCAGTTTGACCCGCAAGGATCGGGCCGACCGATCGCGGGTCGATGCGTGTGGTTCCGACAAGAAAAGAGGCGAGCAGGCTGCGGAGTGCAAAACTGCCAGCGATACCGAAACAGAGCCCGACGGCGGTGAGGACGAGGCCCTCGCGAAGCACCAGCGCAAGAACCTGCGAACGTTGTGCCCCGAGCGCCATGCGCACACCTATCTCTCGTGTGCGGGAGGCTACCTGATAGGAGAGCAGGCCGAAGAGGCCGATGACGGTGAGGAGCAACGCGAAAAGGGCAAACGCACTGACAAGCCCGGAAAAGAAGCGTGGCGCGGCTAGCGTGTGATCGATAAAGCTTTGCATCGGGGCGAATTTGCTGGCGGGCACTTCGGGGTCGACGCCGGAGACGGCTGCGGCAGCAGCGCGGGAGAGATCCGGTTCGGGTGCGTTGCCGGTCGCCGATGTACGCAGGACAAATGTGGTGGCGAACCAGCCGTTGATGGCCTTTACAGTTTTGTCGGAGATCTGGGTGTAGGGCACGTAGACGGTGGGTCCGGACGGCTCTGCCAATGAGCTGTCATGAACGTCGGCAATAAGGCCGATGACGCGCATCTTCTCTCCGCCATCCACGATCGTCTCGCCGATCGCCGATATGCCGGGGAACCACTGGCTGGCAGCACGCTGATTAATCAGGGCGACATGCTGGGTGTTGGCTGTGTCAGCGTCAGAGATATCGGTACCGGCAAGCAGGGTGTTCCCAACGGTATGGAAGTATCCGGGCGTTATGAAGCGAGTTTCGGCATAGCGGACCTGATCGGAATGACCAGCGGGACCGGCCGAGTTGTTGAGGCCGCGATCCAATGGAAGCCCATTGACAGTCGCAACCGAGCTGACGCCCGGAATGGTGCGCAGGCGCCCTTCCACAGCAGCGACGAACTGTTGCGTATGAATGCTGGAGTCATAAGCCGTGCCCTTCAGGTTTACCTGGAGCGCAAACAGGTGTTGTGGGCGGACTCCGGAGGGAATCGCGCGCAGGTTCAGGAATGTGCCGAGCAGCACCGCTCCGACGGAAAGCAGGGTGGATGCCAGGGCTACCTGCGCAACCAGAAGCGTTCGTCCGACCCGCTGCTGTGGGACGGTTGAGCCGGCGCCGCGGCTGCCCGAGACGACAGAGCTGAGGCGCTGCCGAAAGCCACTCAGCGCGGGAAGCAGGCCGAAGATCAACGTCGTAGCGCACCCAGAGGCAATAGCGAAAATAGCGGCTGTCCCGTCGATGGATGGGGCGTGCAACAGCGGCAAGTCGAGTGGCGATTCGGCGAGCAGCAAAGGCAGGAGCGCGTGTGCGACGAGCAGACCGAGAAGCGAACCGGCCAGCGCAAGCACAAGGCTTTCCGTCAGCAGCAGGCGCAGCGTGGACGCACGGCTCGCCCCCAGCGCGGAGCGGAGGGCAAGCTCCGGGCGGCGAACGGATGACCGTGCGGTGATGAGCCCGGCGAGGTTGAGGCAGGCCATCAGGAGCACTGCGAGGACAGCAAGAGAAAGGGCGAGCAGGCTCGGACGTGCCTGGCTGACAACAATCTGCTGGAGCGGCCAGAGGCGCTCCGCCTTTCGCGGACCTCCGGGTCGACCCCAACTCAGGAATTTGGGAAACTGGTGGTAAATTGCCGGAGTCAGCGAGTTGAGTTCCGCCGCCGCCTGCGCGAGAGAGACGCCCGGCTTCAGGCGGCCGATTAGCTGGTAGTTATCGCCAAAGTATCCAGGATCCTTTGCGGAGAGGTGCAGCGGCTGCCACAGGTCGGGGGTGTCCGCCGTAGCCACGTCCGAGTGCAGGACGCCGACGACGGTGTAGGGATCGCCATTGAGGTGGATCACGCGGCCCAGCACCTGTGGGTCGGCGTTGAAGGCGCGCCGCCAGAGATTCTCCGAGAGCACGGCCGTAGCAGCTGCGCCGGGGACATCTTCGGATGCGGTAAATGTGCGGCCAAGTAGCGGGCGGACTCCGAGTGTCGGAAGATAGCCTGAAGAAACGCGCAGCGAGCGAACCGTCTGGCTGCCGATCAGGGCTCCCGTGGCGGAGGGGATGGCAAGGTTCTGCCCATAAAAGCTGTCGTCGGAAACCCCCATCGCGGAAAAGCTGGTCGCTTCGCGCAGCAGCAGATCCGCCGTTCCGCCCGTCTGTTCGGCTTCGGGCGGTTCGCCCGGAAAGACGAAGCCGATGCCGACCAATTCAGAAGGATGCGGGTAGGGAAGTGCGGCGAGCAAGGTCGAGCGCACGATCGAGTACATGGCTGTAGACGCGCCTATACCGAGCGCGAGCGTAAGGATTGCAGTCGCGGTAAAACCAGGCGCGCGGCGCAGTTGCCGCAACGTGTAGCGAAGATCGAGCGTGACGGTTGAAGCGAGCGACATGGCTGGGCTCCTGATCCTGCTGAATCATGCTTGGCCTTGGCAAGGTCATGAAGTTTCTTGAGCACGGAATGTTGCAATTGAAAACCCAAACCAGAACTGGCTTGCTGGCTGATTTTGCCGGGATTGCAACGGGGTGCGCGTACTCGAGTGTTCAGTCCTGCAAATGGCTGTCCAGTTCCGGACAGCGGCGATTCCGGATGAGGACTCCGCACCCGTGCTTCGAGCTTCCGGATTCCAATGCATGGGTTGACATCCGACAGGAGCAGTGCCATAGTTGCTGTCGGATGCCTACCCAACCAACGGACGACCGCATTGCGCTCTTACAGGGAACGCTTGACCTGCTCATTCTCAAAACGCTGATTCTGGGCCGCTGTCATGGCCAGGGGATCGCGCGTTCGATACAACGCCGGTCTGAAGAGGTCTTCTTTGTGGATCACGGTTCGTTGTATCTGGCGCTTCAGCGCCTCGAAGACAGGAGGTGGATTGCCGCCGAATGGGGCGTGAGTGAGAACAATCGCAAAGCGCGGTTTTACACCTTGACGCCGAAGGGTCGCAAGCAACTGCTGGACAAAACAAGTGAGTGGCAGAGGTTGGCGAGGGCGATGGGATTAGTTCTCGCAGACCCGGAACCTGGCAGCTGAGGATGCAGAGACATGTTCAATCGCGGGCGCAACAAACATGATTTTTCCGAAGAGATCCAAGCCCACTTGGAACTGGAAGCAGACCAGCTCAGGAGCGAAGGTCTGAGCCAGAAAGAAGCTCACCGCAAGGCCAGAGTGGCGTTCGGCAGTGCAACGGTGGCTGAGGAGCGCTTCCATTTGAGGCACCGGGTTATCTGGCTCGACAATCTGCTGCGCGACGTGCGGTTTGCGGTTCGGCAGCTGGGCAGGAACCCTGGTTTTACCGCCGTGGTCCTCTTTACACTCTCGCTGGGCATCGGCGCGTCTACCTCAATTTTCTCTGTGGCTGACGCTGTTCTGCTGCGCCCGCTCCCCTATCCGCATCCGCAGCAGATCGTACGCGTCTGGGAACAGAAGCCCAACGGACACCGGATCAACTTCGCCGAATCCAACTTCGACGACTTCGCCGCCCAAAATCGCTCTTTCGTGAACATGGCGGCATATGAGTACGGTCTGGCGTCTGTTTCCGGCGGCAGCGAGCCGGCGCGGGTGAACGTTGCGTCAGTCTCGAGGGGGTTCTTTGCCACCCTTGGCACAAGCCCCTTGCGCGGCCGTCTCTTTGCGCCGGAAGAGCAAAGCCCTCACGGGGCACCGGCTATCGTCGTCAGCTATGGCTTCTGGCAGCGTTATCTCGGAAGCACAGCCGATCTCTCCAAGCTTCAACTTGACCTCGTTGGAGGCGTTTTTTCGGTGGGCGTTTATCCGGTGGTAGGGGTGATGCCGCCCGAATTCAACTATCCGGCAGGCACAGCGGCATGGATTCCGCGTGAACTGGACCCGCCATCTCCCAGCCGATCGGCCCATAACTGGCGAGTGATCGGCCGTGTTCGCGACGACTTTACGCTTGCCCAGGCGCGCGAAAATCTAAATGCAATCGCTCAGCGCATTAGAAGCCAGTACGGCACGAAGGTAGACCTCAACAGCGCCGCCCTCGTAACTCTTTCCGACTCCATCGTCGGCGATGTCCGGTCTGCTCTGCTTACGCTTTTGGGCGCGGTTGGGTTGCTCCTGCTCGTCGCCTGCGCCAACGTGGGGGGCCTTCTGGTTGCCCGCACGTCTGCACGCAGCAAGGAGCTGGCAATCCGCGCCATCCTCGGCGCCGGGCGGGGACGCCTCATCCAGCAGCTTCTCGCCGAGTCGCTTGTCTTGTCGCTCCTGGCCGGGGTCGCCGGCATCCTGATGGCCGCTGCATTGAGTCGTATCCTTCCCGCTATTCTGCCCGCGAACCTGCCCCGCAAGGAAGCAATCGCTCTCAACCCGCAAGTCCTCGTCTTTGCAATAATCATGACGTTGTTCGTGGGCGGTGCACTCGGGGTTCTCGCTGCCTGGCGTGCCGGCGGGGGCGGATTGCACGATGCTCTTGGTTCCGGCATCAGGGTTCAAACGGGTTCGACAGCCAGTCAGCGGCTCCGCAGAATTCTGGTCATCGGCGAGATAGCAGCGACCCTGGTCATGTTGACTGGCGCAGGTCTGCTGGGCCGAAGCTTCCTGCGGCTTATCAGCACCAGCCCGGGGTTCCGACCGGAAAATCTGATTACGATGGAATACTCGTCTCCCGTGCCACCCGGAGGAATGGACGACGCAGCAACCGTTCGGCAGATCCATCTCCTCCATGACATTACGTTACGTTTGCGCGCGATTCCCGGTGTCGTCAGCGTAGGTACGGCGGGAGCAATACCGGTAGCCGCCGGTGACAATCTCCCTGACGGCGATTTCCTCGTCCTCGATGGCCGCAAACCACCGGCCACGTTTAACGAATTCGACGAGATTGCTCAGAATCGAGCGCAAACCGGACATGCCTTGTACGCTGTCGCAAGCCAGGGATACTTCCACACTCTGGGGATTCCGCTACTTCGCGGCAGAGTCTTCGGCGACCAGGACAGCCTTGACTCGCCCCACGTTGCGCTGATCAGCGAAACGCTCGCCCGCCTTCGCTGGCCGGGCCAGAACCCTGTAGGCCAGATCATCGAATTCGGCAATATGGACGGGAATCTGAAGCCGCTCACGATCGTGGGCGTCGTGGGGGATACCCGCGCGCGAGGTTTGGATGCTCCGCCTGATTCAGTGATCTACGTCGACTATCGCCAGCGAGGGATCGCTCAAAATTCCACGCCCACAATCCTCATGAGGATCGGGCTACCCAAGCAGGAAATCATCCCTGAGGCACGTGCCGTCTTCCATGATCTCGCTCCGACCATTCCCGTTAGGTTCTCAACATTTTCAGCTGCGATGGGCGGCTGGTTGGCCGAACGGCGGTTCCTGCTTCTTCTGGTTGGGCTGTTTGCGGCTGCGGCTCTTCTGCTTGCGGCGGTTGGCCTTTATGGCGTGGTGAGTTTCTTTGTAACCCAACGCACTCAGGAGATTGGCGTTCGCATGGCCATGGGTGCGCAGAGAATTGATGTCCTTTATCTCGTCCTGAGTGAAGCAGCGCAGATGACCGGCCTGGGACTTCTCGTTGGCATCGTTGCATCCCTGGCACTCACTCGCCTGGTCTCTAACCTTGTCTTCGGCATCACCACGTCTGATCCGGTCACCTTTGCCTTAGTGGCTGTGCTGATGTCCCTGGTTGCACTCCTCGCATCCTGCGTCCCGGTATGGCATGCAACGCGTATCAACCCAATGACCGCGTTGCGGCACGAGTGAGTATCTACTCATATGTAGCATTGAGCTGTCGTTCTGGCGACCCGAGCAGCAATCCATGCTTGAGGTGCCCGCTGTCCGGAATTGGACGCGAATTATCGCTACCGGACACTCGGTCTGAAACGCATGCGCGAAGGTGCTCAAAATTGCAGGGGTTTGTGGCAGTTTAGTTGGCGTGCAACTTGCTTTCATCTGGGCAGAGTCTCTGGAGAACACTGCAAATGCATCAGATCCTCGCCGCCTTCCGCCAGTTTCGCAAGTCCGCCGCCCTTTCCCTCACCGTCGTCCTCACGATCGCGCTCGGGATTGGCGCGAACACGGCAATCTTTACGCTGGTGCATGCAGTGCTGCTGCGCTCGCTTCCGGTCAACGACCCCGGAATGCTGTACATGGTTGGAAGCGACCAGAGTCAGGGCGGCGTGCAGGGAGGTTTGACCCCGGATGGGAGGATGTCGCTGTTCTCCTACGACCTGTACAAGGAGATCGAACAGGCGACACCGCAATTTTCGCAGTTGGCGGCAGTGGAGTCGGGCGGACCGCAGACCAGCGTGCGCGAGGGCGGGGGACTGGGCAAGGAACTGTCGACCGAATTTGTTTCGGGCAATTACTTTGAGACGCTGGGGATTGGAGCGTTCGCGGGTCGTGTCTTCAGCGCGCGGGACGATGCGGCGGCGGCCGCTCCTGCGGCGGTGATCAGTTATACGTCGTGGCAGGGAAACTTTGGCAGTGACCCGAAGATTGTGGGCAGGACACTCAGCTTTCAGGGCCACCCCGTAACGGTGGTGGGGATCGCGCCGCCGGGGTTTTATGGCGACCGCCTGACCACCTCTCCATCTGCGTTCTGGCTGCCGCTGTCGCTTGAGCCGACGATCCAGGGAGCATTTTCGATTCTGCGCAGCCCAACGATCAACTGGCTTTACCTGATTGGGCGGGTGAAGCCCGGCACCAGCCTTGCCGCGCTGGCACCGCAGATGACGGCCAACGTGAGGGCCTGGCTGGCGACGCAGCCGCGTTACGTGAAGAACGGCGGCGTGGCTGTCATCGCGAAGCAGCGGATTGAGCTTGTGCCGGGAGGTGGCGGTATTCAGCAGATGCAGCAGCAGCAGAAGAGTGGCCTGTACCTGCTGATGGCCATCTCGGCGCTGGTGCTGCTGGTGGCATGCGCGAACGTCGCGAACCTGCTGCTGGCGCGGGGCACGGCACAGCGTGCGAGTACATCGTTGAGGATGGCGCTGGGTGCGTCGCGTGCGGTGTTGATCCGCCAGATGCTGCTGGAAAGCGTAGTGCTGGCGTGTGTAGGCGGAGTTGCGGGGCTGGCGGTTGCGTATGGCGGGACCAGAACGATCCTGAATCTTGCGTTCCCGGATTCGCCGCAGCTGCCCATCCATGCCACGCCTTCGCTGCCTGTGCTGGGCTTTGCGTTTCTGCTGTCGCTGGCGACTGGGGTGATCTTTGGTGTTGTGCCGGCGTGGATTACATCCCATGCCGATCCGGCGGAGGCGCTGCGCGGCGCGAACCGTTCGACGCGCGACAAGGCTTCGCTGCCGCAGCGTTCGCTGATCGTGTTTCAGGCGGCGCTGTCGTTGATTCTGCTGGTGGGTGCGGGGCTTTTGACGCAGCCTGGTGCATCTACAGGAGCAGGACTTTGGCTTCAAAACGAATAACCGCTACGTGGTGCAGTTCGATCCGGCAGGTGCCGGATATAAGGTCGGCGCGCTGCCCGCGCTCTATCAGCAAATTGAGGAGCGCTTCGGGACGACTCCGGGCGTAGCCCATGCGGGGCTCGCGCTCTACAGTCCGATGTCCGGGACGCGGTGGGCTTCCGGCATTGCAATCCCCGGCAAGCCGCTGCCTGAAACGAGTGATGACGGCGCGGATTATGACCGTGTGACTCCACAATTTCTTACTGCGGCGGGAGAACCCGTCTTGCGCGGGCGCGCCTTCAATGATGAAGATACGGCGACTTCACAAAATGTTGCCGTCGTGAATGAGAGCTTTGCCAAGCGGTTCTTTCCGGGGCAGGACCCGATCGGCAGGACCTTCGGAGCGGAGGGCAACGGGTCGGCTAACCATACGATTGTGGGGGTGGTGCGGGATGCAAAGTACGGCGATGCAACGGCACCCGCCAGCAAGATGTTTTTCCTTCCGTTGGTGCAGCGGGTTCCGGGTCTGAGCCCGTCGATGCAGGCGAACGAAGAACGGTCGATGTATGCGACGGCGATTCTGCTGGACTTCAAGAGTCGGCCCGGCAATGTGGACCAGATGGCGCGGCAGACGCTGGCGGAGATCAATCCGAATCTGACGGTGGGCAGTGTGCAGTCGCTGAGTTATCAGGTGAACGGAAGCTTTACGGAGAACAAGCTGATCTCTCGGCTCGCGACGCTGTTCGGTCTGCTCGCGCTCGTGCTGGCGGGGGTTGGGCTTTATGGGATCACGTCGTACCAGGTGACACGGCGCACGAGCGAGATTGGCCTGCGCATGGCGCTGGGTGCGACGCGGGGCGATGTGCTGCTGATGGTACTGCGCAGCGCGTTCACGCAGGTTGGGCTTGGTCTGGCGATTGGGATTCCAGCGGCGATTCTTCTGGCGCATCTGATCGCGAGCCAACTGTATGGGCTGCGGATCTACGATCCGGTGAGCTTTGTGCTGGCAATCGCCGCTCTTGCTGCCGCAGCCGCGCTCGCAGGCCTGATCCCCGCGCGTCGCGCCGCGAGCATCGAGCCGGTCACGGCGCTGCGGCTCGAGTGAAGCGCGTGTGTCCGCGAATGAACACGCTTGTTCGCGCTCGGACAGCACGTTCAGCACCGCTGCCTGTAGATTGACGAAATCCGCGCAATCTATGCCAAGACGTTTGGTCTTCAAAGTGCAATTAGGAAGATAGATGGACATCTCACGCCCCGACCTGAAACGCCAGAAGCGCCGCCGCGCAACCCTCCTTGCCGCTGCCGCCGTTGCCGTACTCGCGATCCTTACCTTCTTTATCGCGCGTTTGAAGCCGGCAATGCCCTCGGTTGATGGCCCGGTTTGGACCGGTGTCGTGAAACGCGGGACGCTGCTGCGCCAGGTGCGCGGGCCGGGCACGCTCGTCCCCCGCGAAGATCGCATACGGCTGATTCCGGCCCAGACCGATGCCACGGTGCTGCGTATTCGCGTTCTGCCCGGAGCGCAGGTGCAGCCAGATACGATTCTGATGGATCTGGTGAATCCGACGGTGGAGCAAGAATTGCTCAATGCGCAGTTACAGCTTAAAGCCGCGCAGGCCGACCTGCTCAACACCCGTGCAAGTCTTGAAAGCAGCCTGATGACGCAGCGCGCCGGAGCTGCTACGGTCTCTGCCGATCAGAAACAGGCCGCGCTGCAATCCGAGACCGATAAAAGCCTCTACGATCTCGGTGTGATCTCTGGGCTGTCGTATTCAGCCTCGAAAGGCAAAGCCGACGAACTTGGTCAGCGCAATCAGATTGAGCAGCAACGCTATGACCTAAACCAGAAGGCCATCAGCACCCAAATGGCGGTGCAGCAGACGAAAGTGCAGCAAGCGCAGGCGGTGCTTTCCCTACGGGAGAAAGACGCGGCGGCACTGAGTGTGCGTGCGGGGATTGCGGGTGTGCTGGTCAACCTTCCCCATCAAGTGGGTGAGCACGTGAATGTCGGCGCAACGCTTGCCGAAGTGATTCAACCCGACGAGTTGAAGGCTTCGCTTAAAATTCCCGAAACGCAGGCGCGGGACATCCAGATCGGCCAGCCCGCCGAGGTCGATACCCACAACGGCGTGATCCCCAGCAAGGTCAGCCGCATTGATCCTTCGGTGCAGAACGGCACCGTTACGGTCGATGTTCAATTGGCCGGCGCACTCCCGCAGGGTGCGCGCCCCGACCTGTCCGTCGATGGGACCATCGATCTGGACCGCCTCCAGAATGTTCTCTACATGGACCGACCCGCCGTTGGGAATGAGAATTCCACCCTGTCGCTGTTCAAGGTTGCACCGGATGGGAAGTCGGCCACGCGGACAGCGGTCCGGGTGGGTCCAGCGTCGGTCAACAGCATGGAGGTGCTGAGCGGACTCAACGTGGGCGACACCATTATTCTCTCCGATATGTCGCGCTGGGACTCGAGCAACAGCGTTCGCCTTCCGCACTGAAACCTACACATACCAACAGAGGAGCCAACCCGCATGAACACGGAAAGCCTCATCCAGATTGAAGGCCTCACGAAAGTTTTCTATACCGACGAGATCGAAACTCATGCACTTTCTGGCGTGTATCTTTCGATTGCGCGCGGCGAGTATGTCGCTATGTCGGGCCCCTCGGGCTGCGGTAAATCGACGCTGCTCTCGATCCTCGGTCTGCTCGATACACCCACCTCCGGGGAATACACACTCAACGGGAAAGCGGTCGCGAACCTCAACTTCGCGGAACGCAGCCGCATTCGGAATCAGGAGATCGGCTTCATCTTTCAGAGCTTCAACTTGATCGGCGATCTCACGGTTTTTGAAAACGTTGAGCTGCCGCTGACCTATCGCTCGGGCATGGCTGCTTCAGAGCGCCGCGACCGTGTGACGCAGGCGCTCGAACGCGTAGGTATGGCGCATCGTGTGCGCCATTTCCCCGCGCAGCTTTCGGGCGGTCAACAGCAGCGCGTCGCTGTCGCCCGCGCGCTCGCCGGCACACCTTCCATCCTCTTGGCCGATGAACCGACAGGCAACCTCGATTCGCGCAACGGCGAGGCCGTGATGAAGTTGCTGGCTGAGTTGCACGCCGAAGGCGCGACGATTTGTATGGTGACGCACGATAACCGCTTCGCAGCCCATGCCCAACGCCAGGTACATCTCTTCGACGGCAAGGTGGTTGCCGAAGGGGAACTCCAGCATCTTCTCGCTGACCCGGGGCACAACGCGTCGACGGTCAGCACTGCCAAAGCATAGCGCTCGGCTGGTCGCTCGAATAGCGCTGTCAACGACAGCCACAGAAAGAAAGTCGCGCCTCATGATGAACCCTCGCATTTCTATCGCCGTCGCACTCTGCACCCTGCTCGCTGCTCCCCTGCCGGTCTATTCCCAACCTGCGGCCCAGAACGCGGCCCAGAGCACGTCTATGACTGCGCTTCCTGCCAGCCCCGCCGTGCAGATCAGCGCGCCTTCGTTGCAGCCTTCGTTGCGCGCAGATGCTGCGGCAACCGTGCCGCTCGATCTGCCCCACTCCAGCAATCCGCTCGACGCTTACCGTCCAGCCCACGTGCCGGCGCCCAACCTCGCCAACTCGCCGCTGATCGACACTCTCGTGCACAACGGCATCCTCGAACTCTCGCTCAAGGACGCGATCGCCCTCGCTCTCAAAGACAATCTCGATCTTGCGATCGCTCGCTACAACATCCCTATTGCCAAGGCCGATGTGCTGCGCACGCAAGCGGGCGGAACCTTTCTCGGCGTCAACACAGGCGTGGTGCAAAACACACCCGGCGGCGGGATCGGCGGCTTCGGCACGGGTGCCACAGGAGCGGGTGCGGGTGGAACCTCAGGCGGCGCAGGCGGTGCCGGGGCGGGGGCGTCTGGTCTGGTGCAATCGACCCTCGGCACTGGTTCTTTCGTGTCCTCCTACGACCCAAATATCCAAGGAACCATCGGGTATCAGAACAGCACCTTTCCGCTTTCGAGTGAAGTGATCTACGGCGTTCCGACCCTGCACACCGGAAACTTTGCCGGCAACCTCGCCTACACCCAGGCATTTTCGACTGGAACCAGCATTGACGTCGGATTTAACTCGGATCGCGTTACTTCCAACAGTCCGTTCAGCTTTCTCACGCCGGAGCTCGATAGCTCCTTCCGCGCCCTTGTGCGACAGCATCTGCTTTCCGGCTTTGGCTTCGGTCCCAACTTGCGCTACCTCCACATCGCACGTAACAACCAGAAGATCTCTGACGACGCGTTCAAGCTCCAGGTCATCACCACCGTTGCGCAGATCGCCAATATTTACTGGGATCTTGTAGCGGCGTATGAAGACCAGCAGGTCAAAACGCGTTCGCTCGACTTTGCCCAGCAGACGCTCGACTCCGCCCGCAAGCAGCTGAAGTTACAGGCGATTCCCGCGCTCGATGTGCTGAAAGATCAGGCCGAGTTGGATAACCGCAAGCAGGATTTGACGATCGCGAGTACGCAGCTTGAATTTCAGGCGCTGCTGATCAAGAACGCGCTGACGAAGAACCTCGACGACCCTATCCTTGAAGCCATGCCGGTGCGTCCAACCGATCTTTCTGCCCTGAACCTCAACGTTACCGCAGCCGCGACCAGTACCGCAGCCATGGACGATCTGGTGAACCAGGCGTTGGCAAACCGGCTCGAGATTGCGGAATCCGACATCGATCTCCAGAACCGCAGCATCAGCCGCAAGGCGGCGAACAACGCACTTCTTCCGCAGGTTGATCTAATCGGCTATTATGGCGGCACGGGGCTTGCCGGAGTGAACAATCCTCTGTCGAATACACCGTCAACAGCTCCCGCGAGCTATGGCGGCGCGTTCACCAACACCTTCAATAACTCCGCCCCAAACTATTACGTTGGCGTGAACGTGAACATTCCCATTCGCAACCGCGTAGCCAAATCAGACCAGATCCGCTCTGAGCTCGAATCCCGTCAGGCCCAGCTTCACCTGCAGCAATTGCGCAAGCAGATCCGCATCGAAGTGCGCAGCGCGCAATATGCGCTGGAACAAAGCCAGGCGCGCGTAACCGATGCAATCGAAGCGCGAGATCTGCAACAGCGCACCTTCACCGTTACGCAAAAAGAGCAGACGCTGGGGGCCGGATCAGCCGTGCAAACGCTGGCTGCGCGACGCGATCTTGCAGCGTCCGAATCCACTCTCGTGGCCGCGCGCACCGCCTATCAGAAAGCCAAAGTAGAGCTCGACTTTGCCACCGGACGCACGCTCGATGAGAACGCCATCTCGATCGACGCGGCCCGCAGCGGCCAGCCATGATGCATTCCTTCAGGCACAATCAATTCAGTTGATCTCTCCTGCTTCCAACTCGCGCAACGCATGCCGCCTGCTGATTGCGGACGATCAGCCGCACATTCTTGAAGCTCTCGACCTTCTGCTAAGGCCTGAGGGCTACGGTCTCGACACCGCCCGCACGCCCGCGCAGGCTCTTGAGCTGCTCCAGGCGCATGAGTACGATGGCCTGCTGATCGATCTCAACTACACGCGGGATACCACCTCCGGGCGCGAGGGCCTGGACCTGCTCTCGTCGATTCGGCAGCGCGAAGCTCACCTCCCGGTGATCGTTATGACCGCCTGGGCCAATGTCGATCTCGCTGTCGAAGCGATGCGCCGAGGGGCCAGCGACTTCATCCAGAAGCCCTGGGACAACACGCGTCTGCTCACTATTCTGCGCACACAGCTTGAACTGTTTTCGCTCCAGCGTAAGGCCCAGCGGCTGGAGGCAGAAAATCGCATGCTGCGGGCCGACGGTGCGCCCGACTTCATCGCTGAAGCACCTGCGATGCGTCCCGTCGTCGAGCTCATGGCCCGCGTCGGACCCTCTGACGCAAACATCCTCATCACAGGTGAGCACGGGACTGGCAAAGAGGTCGTGGCGCAGACTTTGCATCGCCTTTCGCAGCGGGCACATCGCACGCTCGTTGCGGTCAACACGGGCGCACTGCCTGAAGGCACCTTTGAATCCGAACTCTTCGGACACGTCAAAGGTGCCTTCACGGACGCTCGCGCGGACCGTATTGGCCGGTTTGAACTCGCATCAGGCGGTACGCTCTTTCTGGATGAAATCGCCAACATTCCTCTGCGCCAGCAGGCCAAGCTTCTGCGTGTGCTCGAAAGCGGAGAGTTGGAGCGGGTTGGTTCTTCAACCACGCGCAGGGTCGATGTGCGCATGCTCTCCGCAACCAATGCCGACCTTCGCATTGAGGCAGCGGAAGGGCGCTTCCGCGAAGATCTCTTCTTCCGTCTCAACACGGTGGAGATCCACATTCCCGCATTGCGCGAACGGCGCGAAGACCTGCCCATCCTCGCGGCTTATTTTCTTGCGAAATACGCCGACCGCTATCGTCGCCAGCTCTCGGGATTCGAGCCCTCGGCGTTGCAGTTGCTGCTGTCCTATTCCTGGCCCGGTAACGTCCGCGAACTTGACCACACGGTCGAGCGCTCGGTCCTGATGGCACGGGGAGCAAGGGTAGAGGTCGCCGACCTGGGCCTCAGCACCCACCGAAGCGTGCAGCAGAGCCTGGACGATCTATCGATCGAAGCCGTTGAAGCGATCCTGGTGCGCAAAGCTCTCGCACGCGCCAGTGGCAACGTGAGCCAGGCTGCCGAAGCTCTGGGCCTCAGCCGCGGCGCACTCTATCGGCGCATGGAAAAGTACGGTCTGTGAGCCCTGCTCCGCAGCTCTTGTCGAATACGAGCAGGTAGACTCGCGTTGGATCAGATGCCGAAGCAAAAGCCAACCCGCCTGCCGCTCGGACGCAGCAATCGCCGCCTGCCTTTCGAGCGGCGCACGTTTCTATGGTTCGCCTGTCTCTCGCTGCCCGCAATTATTCTCGCTGGCGCTGCTACGTGGCTCAGCACGAACTCCGCGGATCTCGCGGCTCTTGCCGCAGCGCTTTCGGCGATCTTCTATGCGGTTGCAAGCGCACTCTTCTTCGAGCAGTTGGTGCGCCCGCTGCAAACTCTTGCCAACGTAGTCGGCGCACTGCGTGAGGACGACTTCTCGTTTCGCGCCCGCGGTGCACGGCGCGGCGACGCACTGGGCGATCTCGCGCTCGAAATCAATGCCCTCGCGGGAACGCTGCAACAGCAACGCACATCTGCCCTGGATGCCCTTACCCTTGTCGAGCAGGTGTTGAGTTCAATGCAGTCTCCAGTGATCGCTTTCGATTCATCGGGCAGGCTGCGCCTTCTGAATGAGGCCGCCGCGAAATTGTTTGAAATTGGCCAAAATGCGAAAGGCGAGGATGCTGCCCATCTTGGTCTGCAAAGACTCCTTGAGGTGGCAGACGAGGATGTCTACTCCGCAGGGGGAGCAAACTCCGTCACAATGCGTTGGTCCGTGCGCCGCACAACCTTCCGTCTCCACGGTGTTCCCCATACGCTTCTTTTGCTTACGGATGTATCGGCTGCTCTGCGCGAGGAAGAACGCCTAGCCTGGCAGCGTCTCATTCGCGTGCTCAGTCATGAAATCAACAACTCGCTCACCCCGATTCACTCCATCGCGGCGACCTTACGTGGGCGGTTAGACCGCGACATCGAAATACTGTCGCCCGCAGATTTCCGCCGTGGACTGGCTGTCATTCAAGATCGCTCTGAGTCTTTGAATCGCTTCTTGCAGGCCTACCAGCGCCTCGCAAAACTGCCGCCCCCAGACCTGCGCCAGACGGAGGTCGCCGCTCTCATCACACAGGTTGCGCAGCTTGAAATTCGTCTGACGCCCGGGATAATACCTGGTCCCGCGGTCACCGTCCTCTGCGATCCCGACCAGATCCAGCAAGCGCTGATCAATCTGGTACAGAACGGGGCTGACTCCGCGTTGAACACTGAAGGTTTGGTATTGAGACACATTCCTTCGGTCGTACTCTCATGGGCCGTGGATGCCGGTAAGCTGATCCTCTCGGTCGAGGACAATGGGCTCGGCGTCAGCAACGCCGCCAATCTGTTCGTTCCGTTCTACACCACGAAGCCGAATGGCTCAGGGATTGGCCTCGTCCTGGCGCAGCAGATTGCCACCGCGCACCACGGCTCAGTCTCAGTCACGCAGAATGAGAATGGCGCTGGATGTCGGGCGCAACTGATTCTGCCGATCTGAGTGGCATGTAATGGTCAGTCTGAACATTAGAGAATGGTGGAGGCGGCGGGAGTCGAACCCGCGTCCGAAACTACCGACAACAGAGAGCATTCATGCTTTTCCACGTTCATCTTTGTCTCGTCAGCAACGCTAGGAACGGGCGAAGAAACGTTGACGACCAGTCTGATCGATCTCATCCCTTCCGCTCAGACGGAGCAGTCGGGACCAGCCTACTGTGCGACGATCGGTACAGGCCCGTAGGCGAAGCTTGAGCGATCGGCTACTTATTATTAAGCAGCAAGAGCGAACTGAGGTTCGGCACTTATGATTTTGTGAGCGATTACGGGTGTCCACACCCCGGCATGCCTCTCTGCCACAAGCAATCCCGTCGAAGCCGTGACGCCCCCATAGGGGAACTGGCACCAACATTGCGTTGGGCACTCAAAGAACTATATTGATTATAGCGGATGCTGGAAATACGCGTTCACGCGAAAGCAAGCACGATCGCACCGGCGGTGATCAGAACGCCTCCAACGATCTTCACGGTAGAGAGCGATTCACCGAGGAAGAGCCACGCGAAGATAATCACCAGGACGACACTGAGCTTATCGACTGGAGCCACGCGCGAGGCCGGACCCATCTGCAATGCTCTGAAGTAGCAGAGCCATGAGAGCCCGGTTGCGATTCCGCTGAGAACGAGAAAGAGCCAGCTGCGGCGGGTGATAGCGCCGAGTCCATGGTGCTGTTGCAGGCCGATGGCCAGTGCCCAGGTGAAGACGAGAATGACCGTGGTGCGGATAGCGGTCGCCAGGTTCGAATCAATCCCCGTGACCCCGACCTTGGCGAGGAGCGCCGTAGCTGCCGCAAAGACGGCCGATCCCAGAGCCCAGATCTGCCAGCCAAAGCGCGCGGTGATCCCGGTGCGTTGAACATCCATCTAGAGTGCAGCCTTTTCGAGTTCTACCTTGGTCCACTCGTTGTGCTCGATTCCGGTGCGAATTTGCGCCGGGGTGCGTCCGAGCTTTGTCTGCTGATAGCTGTAGACGGCTTCCTTCATACAGGTCGCGCAGGCTGCGCCGTGCAGACCCTCAAAGCAGGAGTGCAGACTGTTGTGTCCCATCTCGCGGTCGCAACGGCAATAGCAGGGCTCCTGGTGCAGAACCTGCGGGATCTTCGCCGCCATTTTGTACGCGATCACCTGATACGAATTCGTAAAGTTGGGTCCGGTGAGTTGCCGGCCGTGCAGGATGGGCGGCAGTGGACGCGACGGCGGAGCGGCGTTGTAGGCCGGGATATCGTCAGGCAGCATGGACCATTGCGCCGAGGCAGCGAGGGTGAGGATGGCGACAGCAAACAGACCGGCGAGACGCTTCATACTCCAATGCTACGGCGCAGCAGAGGCAAAGTAAATACGGGCGAGCCTCAGCGTTTGGTTGGTGGAGTCCAGCGCCGGCCATGGCCCAATTGAAGCTCCGAATAACGACCGGAGCGCGTGATACGCTGTGCGGGTGACAACCTACCTGGATGAAGCGCTGACCAAGCTTGAGCAGTTTGAAGGCTCCGTTGCGTGGATGTACCGGGACACAGTGGGCAAGGTAACCGTCGGAGTCGGGATGCTGTTGCCGGACGCGGAGGCTGCCTGCCGTCTGCCGTTTCGCCTGGGCGAGGAGCCCGCAAGCGAGGCAGAGATTTGCGCCGAGTTCGCCCGGGTGGATAGCCTGCCCTTTGGCCGGCCCTCGCTGTTTTATCGGCCCACCCATGGCCCGGAGCTCCAGAAGACCGAGATCGATTCCATGCTGCGGCAGGTGGTCGAAGGCTTCGAATCGGAACTGCACGCCAGTCTGCGTAATTGGGATACTTTGCCGGATGGCGTAAAGCTGGCGCTGCTGGACATGGCTTATAACCTTGGACCTGCGGGCCTGCTCCACGGCTATCCGAGGCTGATGGGTGCGGTACGGTCGGGCGACTGGGTGCGAGCTGCGGCTGCATGCTATCGCAAAGGTCCCGGAGCCGCGCGCAATGACTGGACGCGGCAGATGTTTCTCGCGAGCGTAGTGGGAACCGTCAAAGCCGAAGCGGAGAGTGGGCTGGCTCGGCTTGGCTTCGGGCTGGTTGGAGCGGGCGCGAGTGCGGCTACGTGGCTCGCTCGACGTGCTGGTCGACGGCGGTAGTCGCGCCCTGTTCGCTGTTGCGGTTCGTAAGAAGCCGCAAGGGATCAGAATCAGGGCGGGTATGATGTTCGGAAGATGTGCGGGAGGCTGTGGCTTGCGGAAACAGTGGCTTGGATTGGTGGCGGGATGCTCGCTGGCGGCGGTGCTGTCGGTTTCTGCCAGTGCGCAGGATATGGCGAGCTTTGAGAAACGCACGACGGTTAAGAAGCTGGCCAACGGTCTGACGCTGATCGTCTGCGAGCGGCCGGAAGCGCCGGTGTTCAGCTACTGGACCCTAGTGGATGCGGGTTCAGCCGACGATCCGCAGGGTGAAAGCGGCCTGGCGCACATGTTCGAGCACATGGCGTTCAAAGGTACGAAGGAAATTGGGACGACGAACTATCCCGCTGAAAAAGTGGCGCTGGCGAAGGTGGAGATTGCCTATCAGGATTACGACGCCGAGCTGCGCAAGCGGGTCGGTCAGGACCCCGCTCGGCTGGCGGAGTTGAAAAAGGTATTTGACGCGGCGCAGGCTGCGGCGCACCAGTATGTTGTGCCCAATGCGTTTGCGCAACTGGCGGATATCAATGGAGCTGAAGGTCTGAACGCATCCACCAGCGAAGACGATACCCAGTATTTCTGGAGCATGCCATCGAACCGGCTAGAGCTGTGGGCCTATATGGAGAGCACGCGCATCGGTGAGCCCGTGCTGCGCGAGTTCTACAAGGAGCGCGACGTGGTGCAGGAAGAACGGCGCATGCGCATCGACTCCAGCCCCACGGGCCGCCTGGTGGAGCAGTTGCTCGCGACGGCTTACGTAGCACATCCGTACGGCCGCAGCGGCGTGGGTTGGGAAAGCGAAATCTCGCAGGTTTCTGCCACCGAGGCCAAAGCCTTCCACAAGAAGTATTACGTACCTGGCAACATCGTCATTGCAGTCGTGGGCGATCTGAAAGCATCGACGGCGATGCCCATGCTCGAGAAATATTTCAGCAAGATTCCGGCAGGTCCGAAGCCGGAGGCGATGACGACGGTCGAGCCGAAGCAGTTTGCCCAAAAGGTGGTCACGATCAAGGAGGCGACACAGCCTTTTTATCTTGAGGGCTATCACCGGCCTGATTACCGCAGCAAGGACGACGCTGTTTACGATGCGATCACGGATATTTTCTCGAACGGACGTACGGCAAGGCTGTACCGCAGCCTGGTGCGCGACCAGCATATTGCGGCTGCTGCAGCCGGTTTCAGCGGATTTCCCGGACAGAAATATCCCAGCCTGTTTGCGGTGTACGCGGTGCCGTTGCCCGGGCATACGACAGACGAGATGGGTGCTGCGATTCACAAGGAGCTGACGCTGCTGAAGACGCAGGATGTCTCCGCCGCCGAACTGGAGCGTTTCAAGGCGAGGGCCAAGGCCAGTAAGCTACGGGGCCTCGCAAACAATGAGGGTTTGGCCGAGCAGCTTGCTGACTATCAGACCCGTTATGGCGACTGGCGCGAGATGTTCCGGGAGCTTGCCCGCATCGATGCGGTCACGAAGGCAGACGTTCGTCGTGTTGCTAATGAAACGTTTGTGCAAAGCAATCGCACGGTAGCGCAGATCGAATTTGTGCCGCCTACCGCGCCCGGAGCAGTTCCTGTTCCCGCCGCCACTGCAGGCAAAAAGAACGGTGGCAAGTCTGGCGGTGCGCGTTGAACGGTCTGGAACAGGGAAGCACGATGAGGAGTCAAGCTGTGGGTTCGTTCAAGCTGGGTCAACGCTTCATCTTGGCGGGTGTGTTGTTACCTGCTCTTGTGATTACAGCCGCAGCCGCATTCGGGCAGACCACGCCTGCGAGCGGAACGTCCGCGTCGAAGGCCGACAATGTTGCTTCGGAGCCATGGAAGAAGATACCAATTCCGCCGCTGCACGACTTCAAGCCTGAGCAGCCGAAGAAGATCGTGCTCGACAACGGCATGCAGATTTTTCTGCAGCCCGACCATGAGCTGCCGTTCATCAACGGCAGCTTCATCGTGCGTGGCGGCGAGCGCGATGAACCGGCCGACAAGGTCGGCCTGGTCGATCTCTATGGCGAGGTTTGGCGTACCAGCGGCACGGCCAAACAAAACGGCGACGTGCTTGACGATCTACTCGCCGCCAAGGCTGCTTCGGTAGAGACGAACGGTAATGAGGCGACTACGTCGCTGCGCTGGTCCAGCTTCAAGCAGGACTTCGATCAGGTGTTCGGGATTGCGGACGACCTGCTGCTGCATCCCGACTTCAACGCCACCAAGCTGGAGCTGGCCCAGCGTGGAGATTACGCCTCGATCGCGCGACGCAATGACAATGCCAGCTCTATTGCGCTGCGTGAGGCAATCAAGGTGGCGTACGGAAAAGACAGTCCCTATGCGCGGCAGGAGGAGTACGCCACCATTGCTACGGTGAAGCTGAGTGATCTGCAGGCCTGGCACGACCGAACCGTGGTGCCCAATAACATCATTCTTGCAGTGTCGGGTGATTTCGATCCTGCGGTGATGGAAGCGAAGCTGCGCAAAGCCTTCGCCGATCTGCCAAAGGGCACAGCCATGCCTTTGCTGAAGACAAAGTTTGTCGATCCTAAGCCCGGCGTCTTCTACATCAACAAGCCCGACGTGAACCAGTCGAACGTGTTCATCGTTGGACTGGGCACGGAGCGCAACAATCCGGATTACTACGCGTTGAGCGTGATGAACCAGATCTTCTCCGGTGGCTTTGGTTCGCGAGTCTTCCAAAGTGTGCGCACGCGGCTCGGCCTGGCGTATAGCGTCAGCGGTGCGTACGGTGCTGCCTATGATCATCCGGGCGTCTTCTACACGACCGCCTCCACCAAGAGCGTGAGCACGGTGGCAGCGACGCAGGCCATGCTTGACGAGATCAAGCGGCTCAAGTCTGACCCGCCGACCCCAGCGGAGATGCGGAACGCGCAAGATCAGGTGCTGAACTCGTTCATCTTCAACTACGACTCACCCGAAAAGACGCTGTCGGAACAGGTGACCTTGGCGCTTTACGGCTATCCTTCGGACTACCTACAAAAGTACAAAGAAGGCATTGAAAAAGTTTCAGCTGCTGACGTAACGCGGGTTGCCAACAAGTACATCGATCCTGCGAAGCTGGCGATCGTTGTCGTGGGTAATGGAAGTGCATTCGGTACACCGCTGTCCACCCTGGGAACAGTGTCCGATGTTGATATTGCCATTCCGCCGCCGCCGGGGGCTGCGGCTCCAGCGGTGCAGTAAGCCTGCGCCTCAGTCTTCGTCGAGCGCGCTGAAAACTTCGGCGATGTCGAGGACGATGGGCGTTCCTGCAAGTTCCAGCAATCCAAAAGCGCGTTCGGTGGTGGACCCGCCGGGCGCACACACCGTTACGAGGCGCTGCTGTGGATCGAAGATCCAGACCTCCGGAACGCCCATGATGAAGTAGTCCTGGATGCGGTCCAGCATACGTTGCAGCGTGTCCTCGGGGGAGAGCACTTCGAGACACAGCAGGGGTGGGCGGCGAACGATCTGTTCCTTCGGTCCATCGGCGCTCAGGACGGCAACGTCGGGTACGCGAAAGCGGTGGGGCGAGGTCTGCACCCGCAACTCGACCGCAACCCGAATGTGCCAGGCGTGGCGGTTTGTGTGGAGGAGCGCAAAAAGCGTGCCTTGCAAGGTGGAGTGATCGTATTCGCCCAGGTTGCGCGCCTCAAGATGGCCGTCGACGTAGTCCACGTCCGGCCGGTAGGTGTGGGCGAGGTAATCCTCGACCGAAAGGTAAGGGGTGTGCGCGGCGCTGGCCATGCTGGATTCCCTCCTGATGAGTATGCATCTCGGATGGTAGCCTAGAGCCATGAAATTCGGTGTTCTCGTCTTCCCCGGCTCCAACTGCGATCACGACACCTATAACGTGCTGGCTGAGGTGCTGGGTGCAAAGGCTACGTTGCTTTGGCATGCGTCTGCCGACCTTGAAGGTTGCGACGCCATCGTGGTTCCGGGTGGATTCGCTTATGGCGATTATCTTCGCACCGGCGCGATTGCGAAGTTCGCGCCCATCATGCAGCCGGTCAAGCGTTTCGCCGACCAAGGCGGTCTGGTCCTGGGAATCTGCAACGGATTTCAGATTCTCGCCGAAGCGGGGCTGCTGCCAGGTGCGCTGATGCGCAACGCCGGGCAGCGTTATATCTGCAAGCAGGTTCATCTGCGCGCCGAGACGGTCAACTCACCGTTTACCCACGGGCTTACCCGCGGCGAGGTGCTGCGCATGCCCGTGGGCCACATGGAAGGCAATTACTTTTGCGATGCGGATACACTCGCGACGCTGAAGCGCGAGGACCGGATCGCTTTCCGGTATGCGGGTGAGGATGGATCAACCGACGATCAGCATAACCTGAACGGATCGCTTGAAAATATTGCGGGCGTACTGAACGAAGGACGCAACGTGCTGGGGATGATGCCGCATCCGGATCGATCGAGCGAGGCGTTGCTGGGGTCTGCCGACGGCCTGAAGTTGTTTCGTGCCATGGCAGAGACGCTGACGGCGCGGCGGTGTAGCTCCGGACCGCTTTTGCCGCGTTTCACCAGAGACGCACAGCCTCGCCACCACTGGGCGAGAGAGCGGCAGTTACCGCTTCGTTTGTACCAGCGATACTCCTGCGCGGTGATAGCCTGAATTGGTTATGGTTGATCTGCATCATCATCTCCTGTGGGGGCTGGACGACGGAGCCAAAGACCTGGAGACTTCAATCGCCATGGCACGAGTATCTGCCAACGATGGAGTTACACGCATCGTGTGTACGCCTCACGCAAACGGGCGCTTTCGCTTCAACCCGGCTGTCAACCGCGCGAAAGTGGAAGAGCTGCAGCAGCGATTGAAAGACGAGCAGATCGCGGTTGAGATTGGACTGGGCTGTGACTTCCATCTTTCGTACGACAACATCGTTGCGGCGAAGGCAGATCCCGCACGCTTCAGCGTGAACGGGCTTGGTTACCTAATGGTTGAGCTTCCGGACCACGGCATTCCGCCGCAACTGACAGAAACATTTTACGAATTGCAACTCGCCGGCCTGACCCCGATTCTTACCCACCCGGAACGGAACCCGACGCTGCAGAACGACGCCCACAGACTCATTGAGTGGATGAAAGCGGGCGTGCTGTTGCAGGTCACTGGTGACAGCGTGACTGGCCGCATGGGCAAATCGGCGCAAAAAATGGCTCACGATCTCCTGGCCAAACGCTGGGTGCATTTTCTTGCAACCGACGCCCATGACGTGAAGATGCGGCCCCCACGGCTGAGCGAAGCACGCGATCTAGTGGCCAAAAAGTACGGCCCCGCCTACGCAGAAAGTTTGGTAGAACACAATCCAGCCGCGGTCTTTGAGGGCAAGCCGTTTGAGCCCGTCGACCAGCCTGCCGATCTGTACGACGAGGTAAAAGAAGAGAGCTGGTGGCAGCGGTTTCTCTCGCGGTAGAGCTATAGCCCGAGGCCGCCGTCCACGGCGAGCAACTGCCCCGTGATGAAATGTGGAGCTGTGGCGAAAAATAGAGCCGCGGCCGCGACATCAGCCGAGGTGCCATTGCGTTGCATCGGAGTACGTGCGGCGAAGTGCTGATACGCCTCGCCAACCTCGCCTTGAACGATCATTCCGGGCGCAATGCAGTTGACGCTGATCTCGGGCGCCCAGGCCTTCGCCATGGTCTTCGACAGCATATGCAGCGCGGCCTTCGATGTGCAGTAGTGTGCGTGCGTCGCCCACGGCTCGATTCCGCCGAGCGAACCGATATTCAGGATTCGGCCATGAGCTTTGCGCAGATGAGGCAAACAGGCTTGCGCCATAAGGAACGGCGCGCGCGTGTTGGCCGCAAACATGGCATCCCACTGCGCGAGTGAAATTTCTTCCAATTTGGCGGAGGCAAACTGACCGGCATTGTTGACCAGCAGATTGAGGCGTCCATGCCGTGCAATCACGTCGGAGACGGCGGCTATGATTTCGGTCTGCTCATTAAGGTTGCAGCGATGGGCTGAGGCGCGGATTCCGTGTGCTTCAAGGTCGCTCACCGTCTCCGCTGCTTCCTGTGAGGAGTCGCGAAAGGTAATCGCCACGTCGGCTCCGGAAGAAGCAAGTTCAAGTGCCAGCGCACGCCCGATGCGCTTGGCACCGCCTGTGATTAGCGCGCTTTGTCCCTTGAGCGGCTTGGGGCCAGCTTCACTCACCCCGCCGCCTACTTCGGAGTGGCCGGCTGGGGCGCCGGGGCAGGGGTGGCTGCTGGGGCGGCCTGCTGCTTGATCAGGTAAGCAGGCTCCTGCACGCCGGGCTGGCGCTGCGATGCCTTGCCATCGTTGTCCTCGTAAGCCGAAACCTGCGCGCGTGGAGGCAGCATCTTGACGTGAATCTCTCGATCACTCTCCGGGACAAAATACTCCTGGGCGAACGTTGCAAATCCATCGGCAATGATCTGCACCTGGACCCTGGATCCGGTCGGGATGACGTCGATCGAAGCGACGCCGTCCTCGTTTGTCTTCACTTCCAGGTTGCCCTCGTCGTGTCCGTCCTTGGTGGAGCGGAAGACAACGGCAGCGTTCGGGATGGGTTTACCGTTGTTCTCTCGCAGCACCTCCACCTGGATTCGCGACGTGGGCGGCGGCGCCTTGTACTTGCGGCCGCGGCGTTGGGCGTGGAGAGCCGGGGAAAAGAAAA
>JAABUJ010001117.1_pt1 | contig 41916 bp, 42 predicted proteins | sample 5559131 | NCBI WGS metagenome assembly JAABUJ01 (sample SAMN10711875, study PRJNA513366) | rock metagenome | isolation source: Antarctica rocks | place: Antarctica: Victoria Land, Mt New Zealand nord | collected 2016-01-07 | reverse complement strand
TCACCGCCGCGGCCTTCTCTTCACCCGAATAGCGCCTGCTCATCGACCTTCCAGCTCCATGATCCGTTGGCATAACTTCCTCCTTATTTCCAAGGCCAGAAGTCTCCAACAACCCCAGGACGGTTCAGATGCGCGGAGCGCAAGCCTCGCGCCCATCGCGGGATCCTGCTCGGCCACGCTCGCGGCGTGCAGGGCGGCGCCGTCGCGCCCGGGCAGGCCGAGCCCGGCGGCGGTCGCTTTGGCCGCGCTTGCCCAGCTGGTGGCCTGATCGCGTCGCCCGAGCGTCGCCTCCGCGCCCGCAAGCCAGCCGCCGTTCACCGCGGAGAACGGGTTGGCTTCGATCCCCTCGCTGAGCAGCTGTGCCCGCTCGCCGTGATCGAGGGCGCGGGCTAGGGCACCGGCGCGCAGGTCGACGAGGGTTCGCAGGCCGTGCGCCCAGGAGAGCACCTGGTGTGAGCCCGACAGCTGTCCGAGCGCGAGCGTGACGTCAGACTGCTCGATCGCCTCGGCGAGCCGCCCTCTCCAGGTGCACGCGAGCAGCAGCCCGAAGCTCATCGTCGTCAGCAGGTGTCCTTCGGGATCGGGTTGGACCCGACGCGCATCCTGGCCAACGCCAAGATCACCGCCGAAGGGGTGCTGGAGATCGACGGGCATCTGGTGCTGGCCTTCCCCAGCGACGCGACGCCGTTCATCCTGGACCGCGCCGAGGTGGGCGACGCCTTCCCCGGCGACTACTACAACCGCCGCTATACCAATACGGTCTTCGCCATCGGCGCCGATGCATACTTTGCGCTGCCGCTCGCGGGCCGGACGAAGCTGGGCGGTGCCTACCTGCTCTACCAGGCGCCGGGCTACGTTGGCTTCGGTGGCGGCTCGGCGCAAACTGCGCGTGAATCGTCAGCCTGACTGGTCTCGTCGACGGCGAGTTCAACTTCGCCAACGGACGCTTCAGCATCAAGGGGGTCATCAACGCCTGTCTGGCGGACATCATCTGCGCCGGCGCGATCGGGGCGATCTCCGACCACGGCGCCGGCGGATGCGTCCACATCGGTAGGTTCTTGGGCGACATCAACATCGGCGGGGGCGTCGCCTTTTCGCCGCTCCACATCTACCTGTGGCCGTTCGACGGCTGCCGGTGGTCGCCGTTCGTGGATACCGGTGTGTTCCCGGCCCGTGACGCCCACACCGCTGCAGTGGGCGCACCCATCAGCTTGAGAATCAGACGAGGGAACGCCAGCCGCGCCATCCGTCTCGACGGCGTCGGCGGCGCGCCGGAGGTGCGCGTGCAGACGCCCGGAGGCCAGGTCCTGACCAGCTCCGCCGCATCTGGCCTCGCCCTCAGCGCCGCGGTGCGGATCGTCCGCTCGCAGAAGCTCAGGGCGACCGTCATCGGCCTCGTGCACCCCGCGGCGGGGACCTACACCATCACGGTCCTCCCAGGCTCGCCCGCGATCAAGATGATGAGTGAAGCCACCGACCAGCCCGCGGCCCGCGTCAGCGCCTCGGTGCGGGGCAGCGCGGGGCGCGACGGACGCTCCTCTACAACATCACCCGCCGCCGCGATCAGCGCGTGACGTACGTCGAGCAGAAGCGCGGCGGGAGCCGCATCATCGGCACAATCAACGGCGGTGGACGCGGCCGGCTGAACTTCACCCCGCTGCCTGGCCACGACCGTCGCACCGTGATCGCCCAGTTCGAGTTGGCGGGACTGCCGGCGGAGACCGTCAAGGTCGCGTCGTTCTCCCCGCCCTCGCCCCGGCTCCACCAGGTCAGCGGCCTGAAGAGCGCCAGGCATGGCCTGACGCTGGCGGTCACCTGGCGAGCGGTCCCGGGAGCCACGCGCTACGACGTCGTCGGCCGCCTGGCCTCCGGATCAGAGCGCATCGTACGGACACGTCGCCTGTCGGTTTCGCTGAGGCGGATCGCCCGCTTCGACCACGGCCGGATCTCGGTGCGCGCCGAGGCCCCCATGCGCCAGGGCAAGCCGGCGATCCGGAGCTTCTCCGCGGCCGGGCGCGCGGCAACCCGCCTGCGACGCCTGCCGCGGCCCCCGCGGCGGATATGAGCATCGCTCACCTTGCCGGGGTCGTCCCGCTGCCCATCGCTGATCTCGGCGGTGCGCTCACGAGTGGCCCGGACGGCAACATGTGGGTCGCCAGGACACGCACATCGACAAGGTGCCCGTCGGAGTCACGGCCACGAGCCAGATCACGTCCTACGCCCTGGGCAGCGGGACGGGGGGCTACAACTCGATCGTGACCGGCCCGGATGGCAAGGCTCTGGTTCGGCTGGGGCACCAGCGTTGGAGCGATCACCACTGGCGGCACGATCACCCGCTACACCACCAGTGCGGCGGTCGCCATATCGGGCGTGATCGTCGGGCCCGAGAAGCTGTGGTTCGGTGAGGGCGACAAGATCGCGCGCATGGACACCAGCGGCCACATCGGTGCGGGCGACGAGTTCACACTCCAGCGGGCGAGAGCATCATAGAGGCGCTCGTCCTTGCTCCAGACGGCAACGTGTGGTTCACGGTGGGTCGGCCCCGCCGCGATCGGTCGAATCACGCCGACGGGGACGATCACGGCCTTCCCCACCCCGACCTTGAACAGCCTGCCCTTTGGCCTCGCCGTCGGGCCGGACCACGGGCTCTGGTTTCCCGAGCGCAACGGCGACAAGATCGGTTTGATCCCCACCACGGCGAGCTCGCCGCCGTCCGCGAGCAGCTGGAGGGCCAGCAGGGCGAGGTGGACGAGGCGGAGTCGCTGCTGGCCGAAGCTCGGTCGCCGACCGCGATGCTGCGCGATCGCTGACAGACCCGTCCGTCCGCGAGCGGCCCTACCTTCGCGGATCGTGGCCGCTTCGCTTCCCGCACCGTCCGCCTTTGGGATCGAGGCTGTGGAGTGGGACCCTCGGGGCGAGGTGACCCTGACGGTCAGGGTCACCGGCCGTTGGCGGCGGCGGCGGCGGCCGCTGAGCAGCGGCCAGCCGCTGCTGGTGCTGGAGCGCGCCGGCCGCCGGCACCGGTTCCCCGCTTCGCCGGAGCCCCCCAGCCTCACCGGAGCGGCGCCGGGTACGTGGCAGATGAGCTTCTCCGTCCCGCTCTCGCTGGCGCCGCGGGGGGAGGACCGCGTCTGGCTTCAGATCGGGGCGGTCGTAGTGCCGTTGCCGATCATCGGGGAGGACGCGCGGCCCGAGCGAGCTGAGCCTGAGGCGTCGGTGCCGGTGGCGCCGACCGCCGAGCCCCAGCTGCTGACCGAGCGCAGGTTGCGGAGCGCCGAGCTGGCGCTTCAAGGTGCCCGGGAGCGGGCTGCGCAGGCCGAGCGGGAGGCGGCCGCCGCCGCGACCCGGCTGCACGGGCTGACCCACGAGCTGGAGCTGGCTCGCACCGCGCTGGCTCAACGCGACGCAGCGCGGCGGGCCGCCGAGCAGCGTGCCTTTGCCGAGGGCGCGGAGCGCCTGGAGGCGCAGGAGGAGCTGGCCCAGCTTCGGCACGAGCATCGTGACGCCCAGGCGCTCGGGGATCGGCTGGCCCACCGCCGCGAGCGCGTGTACGAGCTGGAGGAGGAGATCGAGCGGTGGCAGCGCCGCCTGGACGAAGCCGAGCAGCTCGCCGCCGCCGCCGCGGCCGGCCGCCGGCGAGCTCAGCAGGCGCAGAGGGAGGCCGGTGGCCCGGCCCACCCTGGCCGGCTGGCGCTGGAGCGGGAGCTCGCGAGCCGCTCCTGGACACCTCCTCCCGCGCCGCCTGCGGCGCCTCCGTCCTCAAGCTCGGCGCTGAGCCTGGAGCGGCGCATGCGCTCGGTTCGGGCCGGCCTGGAGGTGTCCGCCCCGCTGGGGGGAGTCGATGCTCCCATCGGCCGGCGACGGGGGCCAGCCGAAGCGCCGCTCGAGCCCGCGCCGCCCAATGGGCTCGCCTCGCCGCTACCCATCGAGCCGTCCGCTGCCCCGCTTGATCCCGTGCGCCTGGACGCCGCCCTCTCGCGGCTGCGGGAGGCCGAGGCTGCGTCCGTCCAGCCCCGCGCGGACCCGCCGAGCGCTGCGGCCCAGTCCGCGCGGGGTGGACCGACCCGCGGCTGGCTGGAGCCCGCGTTCCGCTCGCTCACCGCCGCCGACCCAGCCACGGCCGGCCGCCTGGTCCTGGCCCTGCTGCCGGTCCAGCGGCTGGTGCACCCCGGTCCGCTGCGCTACGACCTCGTCCTGGCCGGCACGGGCTGTGTCCAGGTCACCATCCCCGAGGGAGGACACACGGTGCAAGCCGAGCTGCGTGGCCGGCTCCGCCCGCCGGAGGAGGTGCATTTCTCAGTCCACGGGGATCTCGCCGCGCTCGCGCGCCTGCTGGCCGGGGGCACCACGCGCCGGCGCCTGGGACGCGCTCACGCCAGGATCCGCGGCGATCGCCGCGTCGCGGAGGCCCTGTTGGCGCTGATCCGGGCCCCGCTGCGACTGGAGGAGCTGCTGGAAGCGGTCCCCGCGGCGGCGGTGGCGGAGGTGCTCGCCGGCCTCTCGGGGCCCCGGGCGGGGGTGCGCGGCGAGGGTCGGCCCGTGGCGCTCGTGCAGCGCTGGATAGAGCGCGCACAGAGCGGCTGAAACCGCCCGGGTGGGCCCCGTGGGACGCTGGAGCGTCCGCCCCGGCGCCTATGCTCGGAAACCGTTCGATGAGCTCTGCCTGCGCCCATCTCCACGTCCATTCCGAGTACTCGCTGCTCGATGGCGCCTGCAAGATCGACAAGCTCGCGGCTCGCGCTGCCTCGTTCGGCCAGCCGGCCCTGGCGCTCACCGACCATGGGGTGATGAACGGCGCCGTCGAGCTCTTCACTGCCTCTCGCAAGCACGGGATCAAGCCGATCCTGGGCTGCGAGGCCTACGTCGTCGAGGATCACGCTCGCCGGGGGCCGGGCCGGCTGGAGCGCTTTCACCTGACGCTGATCGCGGCCACGCCGACCGGGTATCGCAATCTCGTCAAGCTGTCCTCGGCCGGGTTCCTGGATGGCTTTCAGCGGGGCAAGCCGTCGGTCGACCTGGCGCAGATGGCTGCCCATGCCGAGGGCGTGATCGCGCTCACGGGTTGTCTGCAATCGCGCTTCTGTCAGCACCTGCTGGCCGATGATCCGGCCCGCGCGCGGGCCCACGCGCGGGAGCTGATCAACGTTTTCGGCGACGAGAACGTGTACTTCGAGGTTCAGAAGAATGGGCTGGCTGCCCAGGACAAGGTCAACGAGGGCGTGGTCAGGATCGCTCGGGAGCTCGGCCGACCCCTGGTCGGCACCGGCGACGTGCACTACCTGCGGCGTGAGGATTACCACCACCACGCCGCGCTGCTGTGTGTACAGACGAAGTCGACGCTCAGCCAGCCGAAGATCAGCTTTGACACCAACGAGTTCTACCTGCGCTCCAGCGAGGAGATGGCGCAGGCCTTCACCGAGTGGCCGGAGGCGTTGGCTTCGACGGTGGAGATCGCCGAGCGCTGCGACGTCGAGCTGGAGCTGGGACGGCAGCTGATCCCGCGCTACCCGACTCTCGGCGGGGAGACCGAGGGCGATTACCTGCGCTCGCTGGTGCTGGCAGGGCTGCGCCACCGCTACGGGGATCCTCCGCCCGCAGAGGCCGTGGAGCGCGCCGACTATGAGCTCGGCGTGATCGAGCGGATGGGCTTCAGCGGCTATTTCCTGATCGTCTGGGACTTCGTCAAGCATGCCAAGGACGCGGGCATCGCCGTGGGTCCGGGTCGCGGCTCGGCGGCCGGATCGATCGTCGCCTACTGCCTGCAGATCACCGATGTCGACCCGCTGCGCTACGACCTGCTGTTCGAGCGCTTCCTCAACCCCGAGCGGGTGTCGATGCCGGACATCGACATCGACTTCTCCGTGCGCGGCCGCGATCGCGTCTACCGCTACGTGACCGAGAAGTACGGCAAGGAGTCGGTGGCGCAGATCGTCACCTTCGGCAAGATGTTCCCCCGTGCCGCCACCCGCGACGCCGCTCGCGTGCTCGGTCACGACTACGGCGCCGGCGACCGGCTGGCGAAGCTGATCCCGGACCCGATCATGGGCCGGCCGCCCAGCTTCGAGGATTGCCTCAAGGCAGGCGAGCCGCTGCGAGCGGAGGTCGACCGCGACCCCACGGCCAGGCAGATCGTGGAGGTCGCCCAGGGCCTGGAGGGAATCGTGCGCAACTCCTCAATCCACGCCGCCGCGGTGGTCATTGCCGACCGCCCGCTGACCGACATCGTGCCGCTGCAGATCGCCGAGGCCGGGACCGACGAGAACGGCGAGCGGGTGTACCGCACCGTGACTCAGTTCTCGATGAAGCCGGTCGAGGAGCTCGGCCTGCTGAAGATGGACTTCCTGGGGCTGCGCAACCTCGACGTGATCGAGGATGCGCTGGACATCGTCGCGCGCTCCACCGGCGATCGCCCGGAGATGGCGACGCTCCCCCTGGATGACGCCAAGACCTACGAGATGCTCGCCCGCGGAGACTCGATCGGGGTGTTCCAGTTCGAGTCTGAGGGCATGCGTGAGGCGCTCAAGAAGGTGCGCCCCACCGAATTCGACGACCTGGTGGCGCTGGGAGCCCTCTACCGGCCTGGAGCCATGGACCAGATCCCCACCTACGCCCGCGGCAAGCGGGACCCGGGGTCGATCTCCTACCCCGACGACCGCCTGCGTTCGATCCTGCAGCCGACCAAGGGCGTAATCCTCTATCAGGAGCAGGCGATGTTGATCTCCAAGGAGCTGGCCGGCTTCAGCGGAGCGCGGGCGGACGACCTGCGCAAGGCGATCGGCAAGAAGAACCGTCAGAAGATGGCCGAGCTGAAGCCGGAGTTCGTTGCCGGGTGTCGCGGGTCAAGTACCAGCGAGGCGGTCATCGAGCTGTTGTGGGCCACCAACGAGAAGTCGGCCGACTACAGCTTCAACAAGTCCCACGCCGCCTGCTACGCCCTGATCTCATACCGCACCGCCTGGCTGAAGGCCAACTACCCCGCCGAGTACATGGCGGCGCTCATCTCCTCGGTGATGGACACCAAGGACAAGGTGCCGTTCTTCGTCGCCCAGGCCGAGCAGATGCGGATCGCGATCCTGCCTCCCGACGTCAACCTCTCAGACCACGAGTTCGTGGTCGTCGAGGGCAACATCCGCTTCGGCCTGGACGCGGTCAAGGGCGTCGGCTACCAGGCGGTGGAGGCGATCAAGCAGGCGCGGGGGGATTACGACCCGCCCACCCGTCCCTTCACCAGCCTCTATGACTTCTGTGCCCGCGTGGACGGACGCTGCGTCAACAAGAAGGCGATCGAGGCCCTGATCAAGTGCGGGGCGTTCGGCTCCACCGGCGCCTCGCGCAAGGGGATGCTGACAGTGCTGGAGCAGGCGCAGGGCGCCGGTCAGAAGGCCCAGCAGGATGCGCTCATCGGCCAGAGCTCGATCTTCGACCTGGGGCCGGCGACGGATGGCGCCGGCTCTGCTGCCACCGCGTTCGCCACCCCCAGCCACGCTGCCATCCCCGCCGAGGAGTTCGAGCGCGGCGAGCTGCTGGCAGCCGAGAAGGAGGCCATCGGCCTGTTCATCTCCGCGCACCCGCTCAAGGACGTGGGAGCGGCGCTGCGGGCCAAGGTCGACTGCCGGCTGGGCGAGGTCGGCGCGCGGCGTGACGGCGACTGGGTGACGGTGGGGGGGATGATCGCCCAGCCCAGGCGGATCCGGACCAAGAAGGGCGACCCGATGATGTTCGCCACCCTCGACGACCTCGGGGCCGCGGTGGAGATCGTCGTCTTCGGCAAGGCGATGGCAGCTAACGAGGAGGCTCTCCAGACGGACTCGATCGTGCTCGTGCGCGGGCGCGTGGACCACAAGGACCGCGACAAGACCTGCATCATCGCCCAGCAGGTGGAGCGCTTCGACCCTACGCCCGACGAGGTGCAGCGGGCCGAGCTCCAGGCGGCCAAGGCCTCACTGGCTCCCAGCGCGCTGCGCCTGTGCCTGGATCCGAGCGGGCTGCCGGCCTCGATCCTCGCCGACCTCAAGGAGCTGCTGGGCAGCTTTCCGGGGGAGTGCGACGTCGTCATCGAGCTGCGGACCTCCACCGGCCCCCGGCGGCTGCGGCTCGGATCCGGCTTCCGGGTCACCCGCAGCGCCAGCCTTCATGCCGAGCTCAATTCGCTGCTCGGGCAGGCATTCCTGGGCAGCGCCGCGCCGGTGCCCGCTGCTCCCCGTGAGCCGGCCCCACCGGCCGCGGTCGGCGCGGCGCTGTAGCACTCACAGCGCGGGTCAGCCTGCGCTCAAGCGCCGGCGCGCCGTCATTCCCTGCTCGCGAAGCCTCAACGCCAGCGCCACATCCTCAGCCCCGGCACCGCCCTTTTCGCGCCCGGTCTCCAGCACGCACGGCAGCCCCTCGAACCTGGGCTCGGAGAGGAAGATCGCGCAGCTCGCCTCTCCGAGCTCGCCCTCGCCGAGGACCGCGTGGCGATCACGGTTGGATCCGAGCGGGGTCACGGAATCGTTGACGTGCAGGCTACGCAGCCGCTCTGGCCCGAGGATCCGGTCGCACGTCGCCAGCGTGCTGCTCAGCCCTTCGGTGGTGCGGATGTCGTAGCCCGAGGCCAGGAGATGGCAGGAGTCCAGGCACAGGCCGAGCCGCGCCTGGCCGCCGGCGGCCTCCACCAGCGTCGCCAGCTCCTCAAAGGAGCGCCCCAGCGTGCCGCCGGCACCGGCGGTGTCCTCCAGATGGAGCTCGCAATGCTCCGATTCCGCCAGCGCCTCGCTGATCACCCCGCCGGCGCGGGCGATCGCCTGGTCCACGTCACCGCCCTTGGCCGATCCGGGGTGCAGTACCACGCCGGCGGCGCCGATCCCGTCGCCGACTCGCAGCGAGTGGATCAGGCAAGACAGCGACTTGCGGCGGATCTCCTCGTCCCACGAGGCGCAGTTGAGCAGGTAGACGGCGTGGATCAGTACCGCCTGCACCTCGGTCTCGACCAGCGCGTGGCGAAAGGCGGCAAAGTCCTCCTGGCTGTAGGCGGTGGGGCGCCACATCCGCGGCGACTGGTTGAAGATCTGGATCGCGGCGCAGCCACGCTCCACGCCGCGGGCCACCGCCCGGGCCAGGCCGCCCGCCGGCGAGACGTGAGCGCCGATTAGCATGAGGATCGATCTGCCATGCGCGTTCGCTTCGCTCCTTCGCCGACCGGCGCCCTCCACATCGGGGGAGCCCGGACCGCCCTCTACAACTGGCTGCTCGCCCACCACCAGGGGGAGGACGGCAGCGGACGCCAGGGGGAGCTCGTGCTGCGAATCGAAGATACCGACAGGGAGCGCTCCACCCCGGAGAACGTGGAGCAGATCCTCGATGCGCTGCGGTGGCTGGGCCTCGACTGGGACGAGGGTCCGATCTTCCAGAGCGAACGGGCCACCCACCATGAGACGGTTCTCCAGGAGCTGCTGGAGCGTGGACACGCCTACCACAGCACCGCCACCGCGCAGGACGTGCGCGCCCAGAAGGAGCGACTGGGGTCCGGCCGCGGTTTCCGCGGGGAGACCGAGGCCGCAGGGGCGGTGCGCCTGCGGGTGCCCGACGACGGCGAGACGATCGTCACGGACGTGATCCGCGGCGAGACCCGCTTTCCCAATCCAAGCATGGACGACCCGGTGATCGCCCGTGCCGACGGATCGGTGCTCTACAACTTCGCCGTCGCTGTCGATGACCTCGACGCCGGCATCACGCACGTGGTCCGGGGCGAGGACCATCTCTCCAACACCCCCAAGCAGCTGCTGGTGCTGAAGGCCCTCGGCGCTCGGGCGCCGCAGTACGCGCACCTGCCGCTGCTCCTCGGACCCGATGGCCGCAAGCTGTCAAAGCGCCACGGCGCCGCCTCGGTGCAGGAGCTCCGTCAGGCCGGCTACCTGCCCGAGGCGGTGATCAACTACATCGCGCTGCTCGGGGCCGGCTTCGCCGCCGACGAGGAGCACTTCACCGTGGCTGAGCTGTCTGCGCGCTTCCGCCTGGAGCGGGTGTCCAAGAACCCGGCGGTGTTCGACGAGCGCAAGCTACGCCACATCAACGGCCGCTGGCTGCGGGAGCTGAGCCTAGACGAGCTCACCGCCCGCCTGGAGGGGTACACGGGGCGGCGGGGCCTCCGCGGCGCGGTGGAGATCGCCGCCGAGAAGATCCAGACGCTGGCGGAGTTCTGGCCGCTGGTCTCGTTCCTGTTCGACGGTCCGGTCGATGATCCGGCCGCCCGGGCCAAGGTGATTGGGCGCGAGGAAGCCGCCGAGGTCCTGCGGGAGGCGCGCGAGGCGCTGGCCCGTGCGGATCCCTTCCAGGTCCCGGAGATAGAGCTGGCGCTGCGCCAGGTGGTGGAGCGCCGCGGAGTGAAGCCGGGCCAGGTGTTCCAACCGGTGCGCGTTGCGATCGCCGGGAGCACCGTGTCACCGGGGATCTTCGGGAGCCTCGCGCTGCTGGGACGTGACGAGTCGCTGGCGCGCATAAAGAGCGCGCTGGACCAGCGCCCATCGGCGGAGTGATGGATTGCGGCGCCGGTCCTCAATGCGCGCCGAAGATCTGCCGATAAACGCACCAAGCCGGGCATGGACTCCCGGAAAAACTTTGGGCGCCCGGCCCGCTGGACTGGCGCCAGACAAGGATGAGCGAATATCGTGGCCGCAGTGGCTGCTGTGAGCACCGCGTCGACAGATCCACACGCTTCTCGTGATCGTCGGCTCAATGAGGGTCACGGACGGCGGCTTACGGCCGCCTTCGACGCCCTGGAGGCATTCCCGGTGCTCGTCGAGTCCCGCAACCGGGTCCTGCGCCTGTTCGAGGCCGGCGACCCGGCCACCGCCGACGTGGTCGCCGCGGTGGAGTCCGACGTCGCGCTGGCGGTCACGGTGCTGCGCCTGGCCAACCAGGTCGATGGCCGCCGTCATGGCCTGGTCGACAGCGCCGTCCAGGGCGTCGTGGTGCTCTCGCCCCGCACCGTCCACGCGATCGCTAGCCGGGCGCGGACATTCGACTTCTTCGACCGCACCACCATCTGGCAGGGGATCCCGGAGCGTTTTCGGCTGCACGCCGTGGCCACCCAGCGCGCCGCGGACCGGATCGCGCGGGAGATCGGCTACGGCCAGCGGGACCGCCTGATGGTCGCCTCGCTGCTGCACGACATCGGCAAGCTGGTGCTCGTCCACGCCTATCCGGGATACCCCCGCCGGATCCACGGCGACGCCCGCACCCCGGAGGAGCGGCTGCAGCGCGAGCGGCGGGAGCTCGGTGTCGACCACGCGCTCGTCGGCGGCGTCCTCGCGCGGCGATGGGGACTGCCCTCCTCGCTGGCCAGCGTGATCGAGCGCCACCACGCCGATGACGGCGAGGGCGAGATGGCGATCGTGCGGGTCGCCGACATGCTCGCCCACTACGTGTTCGGCTCCTCGATCTCCTCGGCCGACTTGTTGAGCATGGGCCGGGTCATCGGCCTCGGTCCCCCTGAGCTGCGTACCGTGCTCTACGACCTGCCGCTGCCCACCGTCGGGGACCGTCCCCGCCAAGTCGATCCGTGCCCCATGTCCGGCCGCGAGGTCGAGGTGCTCCGCCGGCTCGCCCGGGGCATGGTCTACAAGCAGATCGCCACCGAGCTGGGCCTCTCCACCAGCACCGTGCGCACGCACCTGCACAACGTCTACGGGAAGCTCGGCGCGATGGATCGAGCTCAGGCGGTGCTGATCGCCACCGAGCGCGGCTGGATCTAGCCGGTCACCGGTGCGATCCGGTTACGATCGGGCGCGGCGATGATCTCCATCACCACCAAATCCCCCTACGCGCTGCGTGCTCTGGTGGAGCTCCACCGCCGGGGCGGCAACGGGCCGGTGCCGATCGCTGAGCTGGCGCGCCGCGGGGAGATCCCCGTGCAGTTCCTGGAGCAGCTGTTCGCCACGCTGCGCCGGGCGGGCGTGCTGCGCTCCCAGCGCGGGGTCAAGGGCGGCTACGGCTTCGAGCGCCCGGCTGAGGAGATCACCGTGCTGGAGGTCGTGGAGCTACTCGACGGCCCGCTCGGTCACGGGGCCACCGGCATCTTCTCAGAGGCTGCGCAGGCCGCTCGCCGGGTGCTGGCGCAGTCCACCGTGGTCGATGTCTCCGAAGCGCAGGCGCGCGCGGCGAGCGCGCCGATGTACCACATCTAGAAGAGCGTGGCCGGGGTTCCGACCAACATCGCCGCCCACGTCGGCCGCACGCCGATGATCCAGCTGACGCGGATCGTCGATGAGCTCGACGTACAGCTGTTCGCCAAGCTGGAGTCGCTGAACCCGGGTGGCAGTGTCAAGGACCGGATCGGGGTGGCGATGATCCAGGAGGCGGAGCGGTCGGGGCGGATAGAGCCCGGCCGCACCACGATCGTGGAGGCCACCAGCGGCAACACCGGCATTGCGCTGGCCTTTGTCTGCGCCGCCAGGGGCTACCGGCTGGTCCTGACGATGCCCCAAGGAATGAGCCGGGAGCGGGAGGGACTGCTGCGCCTCTACGGGGCCCAGGTGGAGGTGACCGAGTCGCTGGGGGGGATGCACGAGGCGGTGGCTGCGGCGCAGGCGCTGGCCGGCGAGGAGGACGTGTTCCTGCCTGACCAGTTCTCCAACCCCGCCAACCCTCAAGTCCACCGCCTCACGACCGGGCCGGAGATCCTGGAGGCCCTGGAGGGTCGGATCGACGTGTTCGTTGCCGGCGTCGGCACCGGGGGCACCATCACCGGCGCCGGCGAGGCGATCAAGGCACGTTGCCCGGACTGCCGCCTGGTGGCGGTGGAGCCGCGCTCCTCGGCCGTGCTCTCGGGGGGCCAGCCGGGACCGCACCGCATCCAGGGGATCGGGGCCGGGTTCGTGCCGGCGGTGCTGCGGCGCGAGCTGCTCGACGAGATCATCACGATCGAGGACGAAGATGCGATCGAGACCGCCCGGGCGCTGGCCCGCCGCGAGGGGGTGCTGGGCGGGATCTCCTGCGGGGCCGCGGTGGCGGCGGCGCTGGCGCTGGCGCGTCGACCCGAGTATCGCGGCGCGCGCATCGCCACCGTCCTGCCCGACAGCGGCGAGCGGTACGTCTCAACGCCGTTCTTCGCCGCGTAGAAGCCGCCTCCCGGCGACAGCTACGCTTTGTCGATGTTCGGCTTGGGCCTGATCGGCCGCACGCTGGCCGAGATCCGGCATGACGTCGCGGCAGCTCAAAGTCGTGATCCCGCCGCGCGCGGGGTGGGGACCGCCGAGATCCTGCTGAGCTGGCCGGGGGTGCACGCGCTGCTCTCCCATCGAGTCGCCCACGCGCTCCACGCGGCCGGCGTGCCGATGCTGCCGAGAGCCATCGCGGCGGCCTCCCGATCGCTGACCGGCGTCGAGATCCATCCCGCAGCGCGGATCGGCGACGGCTTCTTCGTCGACCACGGGATGGGCGTGGTGGTCGGCGAGACGGCCGAGATCGGGGCCAACGTGACCCTCTACCAGGGTGTCACGCTGGGTGGCACCGGCTTCGCCCGCGGCAAGCGCCACCCGACCGTGCAGGACAACGTCACGATCGGCGCCGGTGCCGCCCTGCTGGGGCCGATCACCGTCGGTCACGGCGCCAAGATCGGCGCCGGCAGCGTCGTCATCCACGACGTGCCCCCGAACACGACGGTCGTCGGCAACCCTGGTCACCCGGTCCGGGTGGAGGGCCGCCGCCCCGAGGGTCCCGATGCCGACTGGGTGCACCTGCCCGATCCGATCGCCGATGCGATCAAGGGGCTGGCCAGCCGGATCTCCGAGCTGGAGCGCGCGCTGGAGCAGGCGCGTGAGGACGGCGGGGGGGCTCAGGTGAGGCCGCTGCGGCCCGCGGGGGAGCAGCGGGGTGCCTCCTACGCGCCCAACCGTGCGGTGGGGCCGAACCCGGCAGGGGGGTGAGGCGGCTCCTCAGCCCGCGTGCGGGCTCTGCTCGGAGGCCACCGGCAGCGGTGGTGGCATCTCGTCGGGCGCCGCCATGTTGCGCCGGCCCTTGACCAGGTACAGCGGCCGCCCCTTGACCTCGTCGTAGATCCGGCCCACGTACTCCCCGATGATCCCGATGGCGATCAGCTGGATTCCCCCCAGCAGCAGCACCGCGATCGTCAGCGCGCCGAAGCCCGGCAGGTAGGAGCCGAGCACCCGCAGGATCACCACCACCGGGATGGCCACGAACGCCAGGGTCGAGATCAGGAAGCCGAGCAGCGTGGCGAGCTGCAACGGGCGGTGCGAGAACGAGGAGATCGCGTCCAGCGAGAAGCGGAGCATCTTGCCCAGCGTGTACTTCGTCTCGCCGGCGTAGCGCGGGTCACGGCTGTAGGGCACGGCGGCCTGCCGGTAGCCGACCCACACCGTCATGCCGCGCAGGAACCGGTTGCGCTCGCGCATCGCCAGCAACGCGTCGAGCGCGCGGCGGTCGAGGAGGCGGAAGTCCCCCGAGTTGTGGTGGAGTTCGACCTGAGCGAGCTTGTCGAAGAGGCTGTAGAACCACCGCGCCGTGGCTAGCTTGAAGACTGACTCGCCCTCGCGCTGCTCGCGCACCGCATAGACCACGTCGCAACCGGTCTGCCAGTGGTCGAGCATCTTCGGGATCAGCTCCGGTGGGTCCTGGAGGTCGGCATCCAGCATCACCACCGCCTCTCCGACGGCGTGGTCCAAGCCGGCCGTGAGCGCGGTCTGGTGGCCGAAGTTCCGGGAGAGGTAGACGATGCGCACGCGTGGGTCGGCAGCGGCGAGCCGGTCCAGCGCCACGGCGGTGCCGTCACCGGAGCCGTCATCGACGAGCACGAGCTCGAAGTCCAACCCCTCCAGGGCGTTGCACACCCGCGCGTAGAACTCGTCGATCAGCAGCTCTTCGTTGTAGATCGGCGCGACGACGCTCAGCAGCCGGAGCTCCCGAGGGCCGCTGTCCAGGAGGTCTGTCGACGCTGCCATATGCGCAATCGTAGAACGGTAGCTAAAGCCACAGCAACGGGTTGGTATGAGGAACGTAGCTGACGAGCTGGATCGCGCCCACGACGCCGCTGACGACCAGCGAGGCGCGCCACAACCGCCGGTCGGTGCCCAGCGCGGCGAACGGCATCAGCCACGCCACGTACCACGGCAGCATCGAGCCAGCGGTGATCAGCAGTGCCACCGCCGTCCAGCCGGCACCGTCGATCCAGTCCATCTCGCCGCGCCCCACCTTGCGCACGAGCCAGAAGAAGACGCAGATGAACACCACCGCCAGGCAGACCCCCGCGATGTGCCCCACCGTGCCCAGTCCGAGGCTCGTGGAGATGAACCCCGGGATGCTGTGCCAGTCACCCTCGCCTTGGGTCTTCTGCAGCGTCGCGAGCAGGTTCAGCTGTCCCGTGCCGAAAGCGGCGAAGCCGAGCACGGCCATCGGGACGACCGCGGCGCTGGCGCCGATCAGGATGCTGCGCCGCCGGCTGCGAGCGCCAAGGCCTGGGGCGGCGGCCACGATGAAGGGCAGGAACACCCCGGCGGTCAACTTCACCGCTGCGGCGAGAACCGGGAACGCCCCAGCGGCTCGGTGACGGTGTCCCAGCAACGCGTAGACCCCCGCCATCAGCAGCGCCAGCATGAGCAGGTCGTTGTGTCCGCCGCCGACGCCGTAGACGACCACCAGCGGGTTGAGCGCCACCAGCGCAGCCGCCCGGGCGGGGTTCAAGCCGCGCAGCCGCGCGCTGTTCCACACCAGGGCCACCGTGACGAGACTGGCCAGCGCTGCGATCGTTTTGTAGGCCAGCGCGCTCGCGGCGATCGAGAGATGGGCGAAGGGATAGCTGAGGGCGGTGAAGGCCGGCCCGTAGGCGCTCGGCGTGCTCACCCACTTGGCCCCGATGAAGGGGTACAGGGGGTCGAGCGCAATCGCGTGGGGACCCTGGAGGTAGGGGTTGGCCCCATAAAGGGCCCAGATCTTGGCGTAGGCCTGGTAGCTGAAGACATCGGTGGAGAGCATCGGCGGCGCCAGCAGCACCACCGCGTGCAGCGCCGCGATCGTCATCAGCACCAGCCGCGGTGACAGCCGGTCGGCCCCGCGCACCGCCAGCACGTAGCAGACGAACATGAGCGTGAAGATCGTGATCAGCGGCAGGACCCCCAGGCTCAGGCCCGTGCTGCCGAGCGGGCCTGCGAGCCAGTTCGGCACCGGCCTCACCGACTCCGGCAGCAGCAGATCGGTGTTGGCCGCCCCGACCGAGATCAGCAGCGCGCACAGCAGCACGCCGCCCAGCGCGAGGGCGGCGGGGTTGATGCGGGACCTGGCATCGGCGGGGCGCAGCCGGGGCGCGCGCAACCTCGGCGCTCGGGTATCCAGCGCGCGGGCGGTGAGCTCCATGCTGGCGGGCTGCGAGGTCCCCCCGAGCGGGCCGGGGGCACTCATGAGGACGAGGATGCCGCGCAGGCGGTCGGTTGCGGTTGGGTCGACATTTGCATCTGGTTAACTGGTGGCGGGGCTGCGGGCGGGCTGGATGCGCCCGCGCGCGCGCCGGCGCAGGCGCGGCACCAGCCACATCGCCTCGGCGGCGATCCGGGCCGACATCTTGCTCGTACCGGCGGTCCGATCAGCAAAGACGATAGGCACTTCTCGAACCCGAAAACCGGCGAGCACCGCACGATAGGTGACCTCGATCTGAAAAACGTAGCCTTCGGCGCGGACGCTGGGCAGGTCGATTGCCTCCAGCACCTCCCGCCGGATGCACTTGAACCCCCCGGTCAGATCCTGCACGTCCACGCGCAGGATGAGCCGCGCGTAGAGCCCGCCGCCCCGGCTGATGAGCCGGCGCACGAGCCCCCAGTCGCGTACACCGCCGCCGGCAACGTAGCGCGACCCGAGCACGAGGTCGGCCTCCTGCGCAGCCTCCAGCAGCGCGCCCAGGTATCTTGGGTCGTGCGAGAAGTCGGCGTCCATCTCCACCACGAGCTCGGCGCCCCTCGCCAGCGCGGTGGTGAAGCCGGCCAGGTAGGCGAGGCCGAGCCCTCGCTTGGCCTCGCGGTGGAGCACCTCCACTGGCGGCAGGCTGCGGGCGAGGGCGTCGGCGATCTCGCCGGTGCCGTCGGGCGAGCCATCGTCGACGACGAGGATGCGGAAGTCCTCAGGCGCTAGTCTCTGCAGCTCAGAGGCGGCGGCGCGGACGATCCTCTCCACGTTGGCGGCCTCGTTGTAGGTTGGCATCACCACCCAGATCCGCGCGGTCATCGCGTGGCAGGGTAGTGGGCGACCGAGCTGCGGATGAATCATGCCCGCTCCGGACCCGGTCGTCGGCGCCAGATCGGCTCAGAGCGCCGCCGATCCTCCGGACGCCGCGCCCTGCGGCATCATCGAGGAAATGGGCAACGAGATGGACCAGGGATTCAGCACACCGCAACCTGTCACCGGCCCCGCCTCGCGCGGCACGGTGCGACCGGGGCGCTACCGCAGCCAGGAGCCCCAGCATCGCCGCCGCCGGCTGATGCTGATGCTGGTAGTGGTCGGCGCGCTCGTGATGATCGTCGCGCTGGCCTTTGGCGGAGGCGGCGGCACGGAGGCGGTCAACCGCGCGTCCGCTCCCGCGCGCGGGTTCTTCACCCGGATCCAAGCCCTGGCGGGGACCGGTCCGGGCTCGTTCACCGCTGCGGCGCACACCGCCGAGGATGCGGCCATCAACCGGGCCATGGCCGTCACTCCGCTCGTCCGCGTGGCCGGCTCGCAGCACCGGGAGATCGCGTTGACCTTCGACGACGGGCCGGGGCCCTACACGCCGCGGGTGCTCTCGGTCCTGGAGCGCACGAGTACCCCGGGGACGTTCTTCGAGGTCGGGATCCTGGAGCAGTACTTCCACCAGTCCACCAGTCGGATCGTGGGCGACGGCTTCCCGATCGGCGACCACACCGAGAACCACGCGCCCATGGGCAAGCTCAGCGCCTCCGACCAGGAGTCGCAGATCGCGCGCCAGATCTCGGCCATCGGCGCCTACGGCGCGCCCACCCCGCGGCTGTTCCGGCCCCCCTACGGCTCGTGGAGCGGCACCACCCTCGCGCTGCTGCGCAAGTACCGGATGCTGATGGTGCTATGGACGATCGACACCGAGGATTACCGTCAGCCCGGCGGTCAGGCGATAGTCCACTCGGTCCTCGCCGGAGCGCGCCCCGGGGCGATCGTGCTGCTGCACGACGCCGGCGGCACCCGCACCGAAACCGCCGCGGCGCTGCCGAAGATCATCCGAGGCCTGCACGCCCGCGGCTACAAGCTGGTGACGGTGCCGAAGCTGTTGCTAGACAACCCGCCGCCCCCCCACCAGCAGGGCGGGACGCTCGCGGGCGGCGGCGGCTAGCGGCGCCGGCTAGCGCCGAAAGTACGCCACCCGGTTCCAGCTCGGCTCGGGCGCCAGCTCGATCGGCTCGCCGCCGCGGTGGGGCTGGATGTAGACGAACGCGCTGCTGTCCTCCTGAAAGATGACGTCGAGCTCGCCCTCCTTGACGCGCTGGTCCAGCCACGCACTGCGGAAGATCAGGCGCCGCAGCCAGTGCACCAGCGAGCGATCCGAAGGCCCGACGAGCTCCGGCCAGCAGTCGTTGACATGCTCCCCGAGGGCCGAGGCGGGGTCGGTGACCTCACCGTTGACGACGAGATTGATCAGATCCTCGGCCTCGTCCTCCTCGACGGCGGCGTCGAGGAAGCCGAGTTTGCGAGCCGCCTGCTCGCAGCGTTCGCGGAAGTCCCGTTCGTTGAACGTGAACCGCAGCTCGCCGTATTCGAGCACGAAGTCTTCGCCGGAGCTGTAGTTCCCGCGTCGGTACATAGGGCGTCGTGATCATATGAGGGTTTCCTGCCGCGGCGCAGGGGCTGAATGCGATGTTGCAGCTGGGGGGGGGAGAAGATCGCCTCGCATCAGGCTCTGTAGGTGATGCAGGCCACCCCCGCGACGATTCTGCTGGTGGAGGATCACCGACCCACCCGCACCTTCCTGGCTGACAACCTCGCCGCCGACGGGTACGAGATCCTGGAGGCAGACTGCGCCGCCGAGGGCCAGCGCCTGATCGCGAGCCAGTACCCGGATCTGGCGGTGGTCGATCTCGGGCTGCCCGACCGTGACGGCCTGGAGCTGGTGCGGGAGGTACGCGAGGCCGACCGAGCCGGGCGGATCGATCCCGACCTGCCGCTCCTGATCCTCTCCGGCCGCGCCGGCGAGCTCCACCGGCTGCGTGGCTTTGCCCGCGGGTGCGACGACTACGTCGTCAAGCCGTTCAGCTATCCGGAGGTTCAGGCCCGGATTGCCGCGCTGCTGCGGCGCACGCGGCTGCGTCCGGGCAACGGTCGCCTCCGCGTCGGGCCGCTGGAGATCGACCCGCTCGCCCGTCAGGTGTGGATCGATGATCAGCCGCTGCAGCTCTCGAAGAAGGAGTTCGCGCTGCTGCGGGCGCTGGCGAGCGAGCCGACCCGCGTGTTCACGCGGGAGGAGCTGCTGCGCGGCGTGTGGGGGTTCCAGTCGCTGGGAGCCACGCGCACGCTTGATTCCCACGCCTCCAGGCTGCGGAAGAAGCTGCGCGCCGGAGGCGCCGGCTTCGTCATCAACGTTTGGGGCGTCGGGTACCGGCTGATGGACGGCGGGATGCCGTGATCGTGCCCGCGCTCGCCGCGACGGGATGGTTGGCGGCAGTTCTCGCCGCCGTAATCGCCGTGATGAACTGGCGCACTACCGCGTCGCTGCTGGAGGCCGTCGCCCGCACCTCGCACGAGCTCCGGGGTCCGCTCACGGCGGCCCGGCTGGGACTGCACGCGGCGCGGCGAGGCGGACCCATTTCCCTTGAACGCCTGCGCGGGGTGGAGCTGGAGCTCGGCCGCGCCACGCTGGCCCTCGGCGATCTCGCCACGGTGGGAGCGCGCTCGCACGGCCCCGGCGGCGAGCCCAGCTTCGCCCCGTCCTGCATCGAGCGGCTCGACCTCGGCGCGCTGCTGGCCGACTCGGTAGAGGCCTGGAGCGCCTTCGCCGCTCTCAGACACGCCGAGGTGCGGCTGGTCGGTGATTCCGCGCCCGTGTACGTAGAGGGCGACCGGCTGCGCCTGGCCCAGGCCGCCGGGAACCTGATCGCCAACGCGATCGAGCACGGGGGAGGGGTGGTCTCCGTCGCCTGTCGGGGCGGGCACGGAACCGCGCGGGTCGAGGTCATCGATGGCGGTCCGGGGCTCTCGGCGCCGGTGCGGGAGCTGACCCGGCGCCCTCGTCGGGGACGGGGGGCGCGGGGACGCGGCCTGGCCGTCGCCGCCGCGGTGGCTGCGACGCACGGCGGTCGTCTGGCTGCGGCCCCCTCCGAGCGCGGGGCGCGGCTGGTGCTGGAGCTCCCGCGCGAGCGGGCCGCGGTCCACACCGCCCCCTGAACCGCCTTCACCCCGCCCCGAACCGCCGGTAGGCACACGCGCCGGACGGAAGCGCTCGCCGGCTGCAAGCTGGCGCCCAGACCGGAGCGCTGCACGCCGCCTTGCAGTCATTCGCCAGCGCCGGCGATGCAGCCTCCCACCGCGGGATCCCCCGAGGTGGCGGGGATCGCCGGCTCGGGGAGCCGCAAAGCGGCATCAGGTGGAGCGGCGGGTGCCATTTGAGTTGCATCGTGGGGGAGAGTGGGTTACAGTGGGACACGCATGCGGAACCCGGGTGGCAGGGCTCCTCCCACCCAGCCACCCGGGTTGAGCTTTCGGTGAGGCGAATGAGAAACCTTGATCTACCGCGGAACCTTCGAACACGCGCTCGACGCCAAGCACCGGCTCACGGTGCCCTCGAAGTTCCGCGCGGCGTTGGCGGGCGGCGTCGTGCTCGCCGCTTCGCACGAAGTCTCCGAAGGCTCGCCGCGCTCGGTCTCGATCTGGACGCCAGACGCCTACGAAGCCTTCACCACGGCGACGCTCGACGGCTTGAACCCGCTCACGCCTCGCGCGCGGGAGCTCAAGCGCTTCTTTTTCAACTCCTCGTTTGACAGCGAACTGGACTCGGCCAACCGCGTGATGATCCCGCCCCCCCTGATCCGCTACGCCGAGTTGGGAAAGGACGTGATCGTCACCGGCTCTGGCGAGTGCATCGAGGTCTTCGATGCCGGAGCCTACGACCGCTACTCCCAGGACGTGCTCACCCGTATCCCCGACATCGCGGCAAGCCTTGGCGACACTGCTTGACATGACCCAGACCCACATCCCGGTCCTCGCCGGTGAGCTGATCGACCTGCTCGATCCGCAGCCGGGAGAGGTGGCGGTGGACTGCACCGTGGGTGGTGGTGGGCACGCGCGGCTGATCGCGGAACGAATGGGCCCTTCAGGGCTGCTGATCGGGATCGACAGGGATCCGGTCGCGCAGGAGCGCTTCATGGAGCTGGCCGGTGAGGTCTCCTGCCAGACGCGCTTCATCCGCGCCGACTTCGCGCAAGGGCTGTCCCGCCTGTTGGCGGAGGGCGCGCGCGCGGATCTTGTCTATCTCGACCTGGGGATGTCCTCGATGCAGGTCGACACCTGGGCCCGGGGCTTCTCCTACGCCTACGACGCGCCGCTGGACATGCGCATGGACCCGGATCAGGAGCTGACCGCGCGGGAGATCATCAACACCTGGGATCAGCGGCGCCTGTCCCGTCTCCTGCGCGAGTACGGCGAGGAGCGCTACGCGGCCCAGATCGCCAGGGCGATCACGCGCGTGCGTCGCCGCGAGGAACTGACCACCACCCAGCAGCTCGTCGAGACGATCAAGACCGCGGTGCCGATCCCGGCCCAGTTCGCCGGAGGCCATCCCGCCCGCCGCACCTTCCAGGCCCTCCGGGTGGCCGTCAACGACGAGCTCTCCCAGCTCGACGCCGCGCTGCCGGAAGCGTGGGACCTGCTCCGACCCGGTGGTCGGCTCGGTGCCATCTCGTTCCATTCGCTGGAGGACCGGCGGGTCAAGCGCTTCCTCGCCGCCCGCGCCCGCGGGTGCGTCTGTCCGCCCGAGATCCCAATATGTGTCTGTGGTCACGAGCCGGAGGCCGAGCTGCTGACACGCCGCGCAGTCGCCCCCACGCCCGGCGAGGTGGCGGCCAATCCCAGGTCAAAATCGGCGCACCTGCGTGCCGCGCGAAAGCTGGAGGTCACGAGATGACGCCCGCAGCGATGACCTCCGCCGCCAAGCGGAGCACCGAGACGGCCCCCGGCGCGCGTCCGGCCAGCGCGCGCGCCGCCACCGTCGCTCCGGGCCATCGCCGGAGCGTGAGCCCGGCCTCGCCCTCACCGCGTCCACGCCGGGTTTCGGGCCCCGCGTCGGGCCGGGTGGCGGCCCCTGAGCGCACCGCTCCGCCGGCTCGCAGGGTGACGCAACCGCATCGCGCCCCTGCGCCCCCGCGGACTCGCCGGGCGCCTGCCCCCGGGATCCCCCGCCGGGTCACGGGCCCGGTCCAGCGCCCGGCGCTCGGCGTCCGCGCGCTCGCCGGCCTGCGGGCCCTCCCCGACCACTCGCTGCTCGACCGGCTGATCCGTGGCCGGACTTGGATTGCGCTGCTCGGGGTGATGCTGGTCGGCATCGTCGCCATGCAGGTGGAGGTGCTGAAGCTCGGCGCCAGCATGGGCCGCTCGATCGAGCGCGCCAACTTCCTCCAGGGGCGCAACGAGAGCCTGCGGGAGAGCGTGGCCTCGCTGGCCGACGACCAGCGCATAGAGCGTCTGGCGGCCCGTCGGGGCATGGCGATGCCGGCGCCTACCGGCGTCAGCTTCCTCACCGTGGGCGGTGGCGCGGCGGTGCACAAGGCGCTGGGGGCCATGCAGGCACCGGCCCCCGCGAGCTTCCTGGCGCGCCTCACCGCCAGCGGCGCCGCCGCCGGCCAGACTACGGCCAGCTCCAGCTCCAGCTCGACTTCCACTTCGAGCACCAGCTCCACCTCCGCCACCGGCGCCGCGCCCCTCGGCACGGGCACGTCGTCGCGGTGAGCCTGATCGATCGCCGCATCGGGCTGCTGTTCCTGGTCTTTCTGAGCCTGCTCGGGATCGCGGTCCTCCGGGCCACCTACCTGGGCGCCGTCCGCGCCGGCCCGCTCCAGCGGGCTGCGGCCACGCAGCAGGTGAGCACGCAGACCCTGCCCGCCGAGCGGGGGGCAATAACCGACCGCAACGGCGTGGAGCTGGCTATCAGCGAGTCGGCCAGCGACGTCGCCGCTGACCCGTACCTGATCAAGAACCCACAAGCCGTGGCCCAGCAGCTGGCACCTCTGCTGCGTAAGCCCCAGCTGACGCTGATCAGCCTGCTGACCAAGCCGCACTCGGGCTTCACCTACCTCGCCCACCTGGTTCCCGGAGACCGGGCGGCGGCGATCGCCAAGCTGAGGATCGACGGGCTGACGCTCATCCCGCAGATCCGGCGCGTGTATCCGCGCTCCTGGGCCGCCTCCCAGGTTCTCGGGAGCGTCGGCTGGAACGATCGCGGACTCAGCGGCGTCGAGTACCGCTACGACCGGGCACTGCGCGGCCGCGACGGCATCAGACGGATCGTCAACGATGCCATCGGCCAGCCGATTTCGATCGACGACGTGCACCCGACCCAGCCCGGCAAGCCTGTGACCCTGACGATCGACGCGGCCCTGCAGGACGAGGTGGAGCAGGTACTGGCCGGTGTTGGCGCGCAGTACTCCCCTCGCGGCGCCACCGCCATCGCTATGGATCCCAATACCGGCGACGTCCTGGCGCTGGCCAACTGGCCCCGGGTCAACGCCAACGACCCCGCCGCGGCGCCCTCCTACGCCAACGAGGATCGCGCGGTGAGCTTCAACTACGAGCCCGGATCGACGTTCAAGGCCTTCACCGTGGCCGGAGCCCTGGAGGACGGTGTCGTCATGCCGACGACGCAGTTCGGCGTGCCGCCGGTGCTCCAGGTTGCCGACCGCCAGATCCACGACGCTGAGAACCACGGCGACGAGACGCTGTCGGTGGCGGACATCCTGCGGGTCTCCAGCAATATCGGAGCGGACGAGATCGGGATGAAGCTCGGCCCCCAGCGCTTCGACAGCTGGGTGCATCGCTTCGGCTTCGGCGCCTCGACGGGGATCGACCTGCCCGGGGAGGAGCGGGGCATCGTGCTTCACTCCTCGCAATACTCGGGATCCTCCATGGGGAACCTCCCGATTGGGCAGGGCGAGTCGGTCACCCCGATGCAGATCGCCACCGCCTACGCCGCCATCGCCAACGGCGGCATCCTGCGCTCCCCGCACGTCGTCAAGGCGGTGGGCGGCAGGGCGACCACGCGCCCCGCCGGCAAGCGGATCATCTCCGCCACCTCAGCTGCGGAGCTGCGGACCATGCTGCGCGGCGTCTTCGGCGACGGCGGTACGGCCTCCGGCGCGGCCATCCCCGGCTACGACCTGGCCGGGAAGACCGGTACCGCCAGCGTCGTCGTCCACGGCCAGTACTCCAGCAGCAAGTACATCGCGTCGTTCATCGGCTTCGTGCCCGCCAACCACCCGCGCCTGCTCGTCGCCGTGATGGTCGACGAGCCGCAGGGGGCGATCTACGGCGGCTCGGTGGCCGCGCCCGCGTTTCAGAAGATCGTCGGCTGGGCGGTGCCCTACCTGGGGATCTCCCCGCGCTAGCGGCTACCAGAGCGTCGCGGCGCCGTACGCTGCCAGCTGCGGGACTCGCACGCCGTCCTGTGGTGGCTGGCCGACGATCCACGACTCTTAGGCTCAGCCCGAGCCGCGTTGGCAGAGCCGAGCAACCAACTGTTCGCGCGACCAGGGTCAGCTCCACGCGCGAGGCCGGCTCCTCGTCCCGGCCCCACCAGAAGACCAGGCGGGCGGCCACCTGTCCCGTAGCGGCTTCACGCCCGGGGGCCAGCACCTCCTCCACCACAGCCGCTGCGGACCGACTCGCCGTCGCGGAACGCGCCGAGCGCTCCCGCCAGCGCTGGCCTCAGCGGCCGCGGAACCTCAGCCGCGGCGCGCTCGCGCTCAAACCAGGCGTAGCGAAACAGGCTGTGGCAGTAACAGATGTGGATGGCATCCGGTCCTGGTCTGACGCCGTGAGCAAAAGCGCTGCTGCTGCTGACCACGACGGGAAAGTCGGCGACCGGAAGTCGCGAGACGGCGAGCGGAAGAACGGCAGAAGCTCGCGGAAGTTAGTCTGGTCCGCGCCGGTGAGCTGTAGATGAGAAGTCTGGATTCGGTGTCCCGCGAAGCGGTCCTCGTGCCGTATCGATCGAATGGGAGCGTGTAGATCGGCGCCCTCGGCCACAGATCGGACATCGCTGCGAAGGTACGCTCCGCACCTCGGAGGACGAGCAGGTAGTCGTGGACGAGGGCGACGTCATCGCTGGCGACTCCAAGGGCCATACCTGATTCTGGCTCATCGGCCGAACACAAGCGCTGGGCCGCCATCGAAGTCGGGCGCGCGGGTTCATCGCTGAGGTCGCTGAGGGGAAAACTCTTGTAACCAGATCGCGGTGGCTGCCGTCTGAATAGGAACAGGAGCAGCAGCCCGGATCGACTTGAAGGGGAGGCATGATCGCATCAATTCAGGATCGCCCAGAGCCTGCAACGCGCACGTAGACCGGCCAGGATCGCGCGGAGATGCAGGCCGATCAGGCCAAGCGCCGCGTGACCGGATCGGCGCTCCGACGCAGAGCTCCTCCCCTCCCGGGCCGGCGCACAGCGTCGCTAGCGTGTCAAATACCAAGAAGGAGATATGAGCCATGCCCGAGATGACGGACGCGTACCAGTGGAGGGGCCGTACGATCGTCGGTGGTGACGGCGAGAAGATCGGCGAGATCAGCGACATCTACGAGGATCCGCAGACCGGTAAGCCCGAGTGGGCCACGGTCAATACGGGCCTGTTCGGCATGAAGTCGCATTTCGTGCCGCTGGCCGGAGCCACGCCGGACGGCGAGAACGTTCGCGCGCAGGTGACCAAGGACCAGGTCAAGGACGCTCCGAGCGTCGATTCCGACGGGGAGCTGAGTGAGCAGGAGGAGACGCGGCTGTTCGAGCACTACGGCGTCCCCTACACCCAGGAAGGTTCGGTCACCGCGCAGGGAGCACCCGCCGGGGAGGGCGCCCCCAGCGGAGGTTCCGCCGGCACGGAGGTTCCGCCGGCACCGGGGCTGAGGGCGAGGTCGGTTCGAGGGCCGACGACGCGATGACCCGCTCCGAGGAGGAGCTGCGGGTCGGCAAGGCCCAGCGGGAGAGCGGCCGCGCGCGTCTGCGCAAGTACGTGGTCACCGAGCAGGTGCAGACGACCGTCCCCGTGCAACGCGAGGAGGTTCGCCTGGAGCGCGAGCCGATCACCGACGAGAACCGGACCAGGCGCTCGGCGGTCCGGAGATCTCCGAGGACGAGCACGAGGTCGTGCTCCACGAGGAGGAGCCGGTGGTGGAGAAGCGCGTCGTGCCCAAGGAGCGGGTGCGCCTGGGTACGGAGTCGGTTACCGAGGAGCGCGAGATCTCCGAGCAGGTGCGCAAGGAGCAGATCGAGACCGAAGGGGCAGATCACACCCGCGAGCGGTAGCGCGCAGGCGGTTCAGTACTGAGTTGGCCACCACACGAGAACGGAGCAAGCAGATGGCAGATGCATCAACACAGCAGGGCGGCACGACCTCGCAGAGTCCGCAGGGCAACCGACCGGGTGGGCAGGGCGCGGGACTGGCCCGCCAGGACGAGCAGCCGGGCGGCCTTCAAACCGATAAGGGGCAGACGACGATCGCCGATCCCGTGGTGACCAAGGTCGCGGGCATCGCCGCCCGCGAGGTCGGTGGCGTGCATCAGCTCGGCGGCGGTATGGCGCGGGCGCTGGGCGCCATGACGCAGCGGCTGCCGGGGGGTGATAGCACGACCCAGGGGGTTTCGGTCGAGGTCGGTGAGAAGGAAGCCGCGGTCGACCTCACCGTCGTGGTCGAGTACGGCGAGTCGATCCCGCGGGTCGCCCAGCAGATCCGCGACAACGTGATCCGGCGGATTGAGGGCATCTGCGGGCTGAAGGTCACCGAGGTCAACGTCGCCGTCAACGACCTGTACCTGCCCGGTGACGATCAGGACGACGAAGGCAGCCGGTCCTAGGGCCTCAACCCGCGCCGCCGTCGATGAGCCAATCAGCTGACATCTCCGTGAGTGCACCGGGGCCGGGCGGGTCAGAGCGTGTTCGCCTGGCCCGCCTGGCACGGGAAGCGGCGCTGCGCGTCCCGGGCGTGATCGGGACCGACGCCGGGCCGGTCGGCCTGTTCGTCACCGCGGGGGGCGGTGAGCGTCTGGAGGGAGTCATGTGCGTCGCCACCCAGGACGGCGGCTACGAGGTCACGCTGCGCCTGGTGTGCGGGCTGGTTTCCCTTCCGGAGCTCGGCGAGTGGGTCAGAGCCGCGGTCACGTCGGCAGCCGCCAGTGCCGGGCTCCCGCTGGAGAGCGTCGGCGTGCACGTGGCCGCTGTGGCTGAGTGGGGAGAGCAGTGATGCTGCTGCTCAAAGCTCTCACGCGGCTGGTGGGGATGATCTGGATGCTGGTGCTGGCGCTGGCCGGCCTGGGCGTCGCGCTGTACTGCCTGGACGGGATCATCAGTCTGGGCTCCGTGCGGCCCGACCGGCTGCTCGGCCTGCCGGGCATCCGCCATCACGTGGGCCGCTTCCTTGACCAGCTCGCCGCGCATGGACCGACTGCCGCCCTGGCGCTGCTCTGCGGGCTCGGGACGATGCTGATCGGCCTCCTGTTGCTGCGCGGCATGCTCGGGTCTCGCAAGCAGCGCCTGGCGGTGCTGCAGCACGACACCGACGACGGCACCTTGGCCGCCCGGCCGGGCACGTTGCGGGATATGGCCCGGGCGCTGGCCGAACAGGCTCCCGACGCGTCCGGCGTCAAACGACCCAAGCTGTCGCTCTCCAGGCGCGGGCGGCGCGGGCGCCTCAAGGTGACCGTATCGCGCCCGGCCACCAGCGACCCGCGTGAGCTACAGAACGAGCTGAAAGAGCGCCTGGAGCCGATCAGCGAGCCGTTTCACCTCAAGCCTCGCGTTCGCGTGCGGGTCGGCGAGCCCGGGGCGAGGGTTCTGTGATGCGCCAGCGGATCAACCTCCGCACGCCGCTGCTCGCCTACATCGTGCGCGCGCTCACGCTCGTGCTCGCGCTGGCATTGCTGTGGTACGGGCTGATGGTCGTGCTGCTGGCGGTCAAGGTCTCCCCGCACACCGTCAATTCGATCAGCGGCTACCGCACGCTCTATCACGACGTCGTGAACCTCAAGCAGAGTGACTTCAGCACCGTCGTGCGGCTGATCGCCGGCCTCGCCGGCCTGATCGCGTTCCTGCTCTTCATCCTCCTCGCCCTCAAGCAGATCCCGCGGCCCTATCTCGCGCGCGGTGAGGTGGCAGTCGGCGAGCGAGAGCTCGGTCGGACAGTCGTAAAGCCCCGCGCGTTCGAACGCGTCGCCGAGATCGCCGCCAGCGGCAACCCCAATGTCACAGCGGCCGCCGGACGGCTCGGCGATCAGCATCTCGATGTCGATATCAGCGTCCGCCGCGCCGCCGCCGTCGCCGACACGCTCAGCGACGTTCGCCGGCGGGTCAACGCCGACCTCGACCGTCATCAACTTCCAGACCTGCCGGTCAACGTCACGTTGACCGGCTATGACCGCCAAACGAAAAGGGAACTGTCATGAACCCCCCACAGCTCGCAGCCCTGCTGGGCTTCCTGTTCGTCGCCACTTGGGCGGCGCTCGATTTCGGCGATGCAGTCCTGTGCCTGATCGGCGCTGCCGTCTTCTATGGCGTCGCCGCGTTCTACCGCGGCGAGCTCGACCTCGCGGCGCTGCAGCAGCGCGCGTCGCAGCGTAGCTCTTCCCGTCCGCCACGCTGATCACACTTACGCCTGAACACGTAAACCACAGAGGGAGAACCCATGGTTAGAGGAATCGTTGGCCTGTTGATCGTCGTGGCGATCGCGCTGTTCCTGCTCAAGGTCGCCGTCGTGGGCGGCGTGGTCGGAGTAATCGCCCTGATCCTGCTCGTCCTGCTGCTGCTCGGGCGCATCTGAGGCCGCCCACTCAGAGGGTCCAAGCGCGCAAACGGGGGTACGCTTTACGTCGATGATGCAGACGTTCGTACTCGACCCCGACACCTCCGGCTTCAACGAGCTGCTGGAGCGCCGCCGTCGCGCCGGAGCCGATCGCTTCGACGAGGTGTGGGAGGGTGTGCTGCACATGGCACCTGCGCCCAGCGGGGAGCATGCGGACCTGTCCCAGCAGCTGGCTGAGCTGCTGGGCGCTCCCGCCCGAGCCGCGGGCTTTTTCCCGACGATGGCGGAGTTCAACCTCGGAGAGGCCGAGTACGACTACCGCATCCCCGACGGCGGCGTGCACCGTGAACGCCCACGCGGGGTCTGGCACTCCACCGCGGCAATGGTGGTGGAGATCTGCTCACCAGGCGACGAGACCTGGGCAAAGCTGCCCTACTACGCCGCCCATCGCGTCGACGAGGTGCTGATCGTCGATCCGCAGGAGCGTCAGATCCACTGGCTGGCACTGGAGGCCGGGGAGTACCGCGCGACGGAGCGCAGCGGGCTGATGGACCTTGGACCGGCGGAGCTGGCCAGTGACATCGACTGGCCCTGAGGCCCCCCGGTCGCCGCGCTATCACCAGAAGTACGCTGCCCAGCATGCGATTGGGCGAGATCGTTCCGGGCGTCCCGGCCGGCGTCTCAGCGGTGCGGATCGCCCGCCTGGCCTACGATGCCCGCCAGGTGACGCAGGGGACGCTCTTCTTCTGCGTCCCGGGTTTCACCCGGGACGGCCACGAGTTCGCCGCCCAGGCCGTGGCCCAGGGTGCGGCGGCGCTGGTGGTGGAGCGGGAGCTGGGGGAGCTCGGCGTTCCGCAGATACGGGTTCGGTCCGCGCGGGCGGCGATGGCCCCGGCGGCCGCGGCCTTCTACGGCGATCCCACCCGGGAGCTCCAGACCGTCGGCGTGACGGGCACCAACGGCAAGACGACCACCGCCTTCCTGGTGCGGGCCCTGCTGGAGGCCGGGGGCGTGCAGACGGGGCTGCTGGGCACGGTGAAGTCGGTGATCGGGGAGCGTGAGCACGAGGTGCAGCGCACCACTCCGGAGGCGGTCGACCTCCAGCGGACGTTCCGGACCATGCTTTGCGCCGGGGATCGGGCCGTGGCGATGGAGGTCTCCTCGCACGCACTGGAGCTACACCGCGCCGACGCGATCCACTTCGCGGCCGCGATCTTCACGAACCTGACCCAGGACCATCTCGACTTCCATCCCACGATGGAGGACTACTTCGGCGCCAAGCGCCGGCTGTTCGTCGAGTTGGCGCCGCAGCGAGCGGTTATCAACCTCGACGACCGCTACGGGTCGAGGCTCGCTTCCGAGGTCCCGGAGGCGATGACCTTTTCGCTGCGGGCGCCGTCCGACTACCAGGCCCGCGATCTGCACACCGGCCGGGCCGGCTCGAGCTTCACGATCCGATCCCCGGATGGTGAGCTGGAGGTGCGCTCGCCGCTCACCGGTCAATTCAACGTCCTCAACGTCCTCGGCGCCTTCGCCGCGGCGCGGGAGCTCGGGGTTCCCGCGCAGACCTGCGCCGAGGCGATCCGTACCGCGGGTCAGGTTCCCGGTCGCTTCCAGACCGTGCAGGAGGGTCAGGAGTTCGCGGTCGTGGTGGACTACGCCCACACCCCGGACTCGCTGGAGAACGTGCTCCGGGCGGCCAGGACGTTGACCCAGAACCGTCTGCACGTCGTGTTCGGGTGTGGCGGGGACCGCGACCGGGGCAAGCGGCCGCTGATGGGCGAGATCGCCGCGCGCCTGGCCGACCGGGTGGTAGTCACCTCCGACAATCCTCGCTCCGAGGATCCCGAGGCGATCATCGAGGGGATCCTCGCCGGCAGCGGCCCGGCCGTGGAGCACGAGGTCGACCGGCGCATGGCCATAGAAGCGGCGGTCGGCGGGGCGGGGCCCGGGGATGTCGTCGTGATAGCCGGTAAGGGCCACGAGCGGGGCCAGGAGCTTGCTGGCGGCCGGAAGGTGCCCTTCGACGACGTCGCCGTAGCGCGGGAGGCGCTCCGCGGTGCGCGCGCGAGCTAAGTTCTGTCGGCCAGGGACCGGCGTCGAACCGCGAAGAGGGAGGGCACGGGCATGAAGGTCGGAGTGATCGGGTTGGGCTATGTGGGGCTGCCGCTGGTGGTGGCCTTCGCCGAGGCCGGCGAGGACGTGGTGGCTGTGGATCTCGACACCCGGAAGATCCAGGCGATCGACACCGGGGAGTCCTACATAGAGGACATCGGGTCCGAGCGCCTGCGCGCGGTGCGTCCGCGGATCGATGCCACCAGCCGGTACGCCAAGCTGGCGCGCGCGGACGCGGTCATCATCTGCGTGCCGACGCCGCTGACGGCCAACCGCGAGCCCGAGCTGGGACCGCTCTACAGCGCCGCCCGGGATCTGCGCGACGTGCTCCAGGCCGGCCAGCTGGTGGTGCTGGAGTCGACGACCTTCCCGGGGACCACGCGTGAGCACCTGGTGCCGATCCTGGAGGAGTCGGGCCTCGTGCTGGGGCGGGACTTCAACGTCGCCTTCTCGCCCGAGCGGGTCGACCCCGGCAGAACCGACTACACGCTGCGTAACACGCCCAAGGTCCTCGGCGGCATCACCGAGGCGTGCGGCGACAGGGCGGAGGCGCTGTACCGCAACGTGTGCGAGAACATCGTCCGCGTCTCCTCGCCCGAGGCCGCGGAGATGACCAAGCTGCTGGAGAACATCTTCCGCTCGGTGAACATCGCGCTGGTCAACGAGATGGCGATGCTCACTGACCGGATGGGGATCGACATCTGGGAGGTCGTGGAGGCGGCGGCGACCAAGCCCTACGGCTTCATGCGCTTCGATCCTGGCCCGGGGATGGGCGGCCACTGCCTACCGGTCGATCCCTTCTATCTGGCTTGGCGCGCGCGGGAGTTCGATATGGCCACGGAGTTCATCGAGCTGGCGGGCAAGATCAACGTGAACATGCCCCATTACTGCGTGGAGCGGATCGAGCGGGCCCTCAACGACGTCGCCAAGCCGCTCAAGAACACCCGAGTCGCGATCCTGGGCGTGAGCTACAAGCCGGGGGTGGGCGACATCAGGGAATCCCCCGCGCTCAAGATCATCGAGTTGCTGCGCGAGCGCGGTGCCGACATCGGCTATCACGACCCTCATGTGCCCTCGCTGAGCGCCGAGGACCTCGTCAGCCGGGACTTCGTCGAGCTGCTGGAATGGGCCGAGCTGGCCGTTATCGCGACCGTGCACCCGAGTGTGGACCATGACACGGTCCTGGACACGGTGCCGTTGGTGGTCGACCTCCGCGGTCACACGCGCGGCCGCCGGGCCGCCAATGTCGCGCAGCTGTAGGTCGCCACCGCCTCGCCGCTGCGCCTCCGACCCGGGGGATACCCTCCCGCCGGTGCATGGCTGGACCCCTGAGCAGGTGGCGCAGGCCGCCGCCGCCCGTCTGATCGCCGACCGACCGCGGGTGAGAGCCGGCCTGCAGCGAGCCGTCATCGACTCCCGACAGGTCGCTCCCGGGGACCTCTTCGTCGGACTCCGTGGCGCCCGCGCCGACGGGGGCCGCTTCGCCGCCCAGGCTCTGGCCCAAGGGGCCTGGGGCGTCCTGACCACCGAGGAGCACGCCCGTGCGGCGCTGAACGCACACGGGCCAGGCGTCATCATGGTCGTCGAGGACCCGCTGAAATCCCTGCAATCGCTGGCCACCGCCTGGCGCCGGCAGCTGAACGCCAGCGTCATCGGCGTCACCGGCTCCACCGGCAAGACCTCCACCAAGGATCTGCTGAACGCTCTGATCAGCCCTCACCGCCGGTCGGTGGCCAGCCAGGCCAACTTCAACACCGAGATCGGGCTGCCCCTGGAGATCCTGGCCGCCCCCGAAGACACGGAGGTGCTGATCCTGGAGATGGGGATGCGCGGACCCGGTCAGATCGCCGAGCTGGCGCAGATCGCCGAGCCCGACGTAGGCGTGGTCGTCAGCATCGGCCCGGTGCACCTGGAGCTGCTGGGCACGATCGAGGCCATCGCCGCCGCCAAGGGGGAGCTGATAGCGGGGCTGAAGCCGGGTGGCACGGCGGTGATCCCCGCTGAGGAGCCGCTGCTGGAACCTCATCTGCGCCAGGACATCCACACCATCACCTTCGGAGATGCTGGGGACGTAGGGCTCCACCAGGCACACGCGGGCCGGCTCCAGATCGACGCCCAGGGCGAGCGGATCACGCTGCAGGTGCAGTTCACCCAGGCCCACATGCGCCGGAACCTCCTCGCCGCGGTGGCCGCGGCCCGGGCCATCGGCGTCGCTCCCACGGGGCGGGTGGACCTCGTGCTCTCACCCGGCCGGGGGCAGCGCCTGGCGCTGCCGGGCGGGATCACCGTGATCGACGATTGCTACAACGCCAACCCGGTGTCGATGCGGGCCGCCCTGGAGGACCTCGCCGACACCCATCTCCGCGGGGTGACGGGAAGGCGAGTGGCCATCCTCGGGGACATGCTGGAGCTGGGCTCGCAGGAGCGGAGCTTCCATAACCGGCTCGGCGAGCATGCGACCCAAACCGGGCTGGAGCTGCTGATCACCGTCGGGCCGCTGGGAGCGGCGATCGCCGAGGGCTTCGACGGCGAGGCTCACGCCACCGCGGACGCGGTGCAGGCCGCCGCGCTGGCCCAGGAGCTCATCCAGCCTGGGGACACGGTGCTGGTCAAGGCCTCGCGCGGCGTCGGACTGGAGCTCGTAGTGCAGGCCTTGAGCACCGAGGTTCCAGCCTGATGGGCTCCATCTCCGGACGGGTGCTGATCGCCGGCACGGCATCGCTCCTGATGTGCCTGTTCCTCAGCCCCAAGTTCATCGAGTTCATCAGCCGCAACCAGTTCGGGCAGAACATCCGCGAGGAGGGTCCTGAGGGCCACCGGGCCAAGGCGGGCACCCCGACGCTCGGCGGGATCATCATCTTCCTGGCCTTTGCGGTCCCCTACCTGATCCTCTCCAACCGGGATTGGCAGTCGATCGGGGTGTTCGGCGTGGCGATCGCGTGCGCGCTCCTGGGCTTCGCTGATGACTACATCAAGATCGTCAGGCGTCGCTCGCTGGGGCTGCGCGGCCGCACCAAGCTGGTGGTGACGATCGCGATCTCGCTGGGGCTGTGGTGGATCGCCACGCGGAAGGTGCACCTCGGTGCGAGCATCAACCTCCGCTTCGTCGACGTGACGGTTGACCTCGGGCCGCTGTACCCGGTGTTCATCTACCTCGTGGTTGCGGGCACCACCAACGCCGTCAACCTCACCGACGGGCTCGACGGCCTGGCCGCGGGGTGCGCGGCGATCGTGCTGCTGGCCTACATTGGGATCACCTTCATCACCACCGGCGAGCGGGACCTCTCGATGCTGGCCGGGTGCCTGGTGGGGGCCTGCGTCGGCTTCTTGTGGTTCAACAGCTTTCCCGCCAGCATCTTCATGGGCGATACCGGCTCGCTGGGGCTCGGAGGCGCCATCGCGGGCCTGGCGGTCATGACCCGGACCGAGGTGCTGCTGATCCTGCTCGGCGGGATCTTCGTAATCGAAGCCCTGTCGGTGCTGATCCAGGTGTTCTCGTTTCAGAGCTTCCGCAAGCGCGTGTTCCTGATGGCGCCGATCCACCACCACTTCGAGCTCCAGGGCTGGTCGGAGACGAAGATCATCCTGCGCTTCTGGATCGTCGCCGCGGCCTGCGGGGCGATCGGCTTCACCGTCTACCAGCTGAGCATCAAGGGTTAGCGAACCTCACGGTGGGCAGCCAGCACCAAGTTGACGTCACGGAGCTTCAACGAAGCTCGGGCAGATCCAGGTCCGCATCCAAGGCTTCGCGCAAGGCGCGGTTCGAGCTGACGTCTACACCCGGGCGGATTCCGTCACCTCCGCTAAAACACCGGAACGTTCGGAGGGCTGGCGCCAGTCGGAGCCGACAGCTCGATGCGATGCTACTGCGTCACGAGCATCGATCTCGCAGCCCGAGCGCTACGGCCAGTCAATCTGCGCCGTGAGCTCGGCAGTCCCCAGCTCCAGCAACCCGCTGCGATCCAGCTCGCGGTAGGCCCCCTCATCCGTAAGCCCCAGCCAGTGGACGGTCCGCGCGGCGGGGTCGACGATCAGGACCTCGTCGACCCGGTGCTGGGCGTAGAACGGCAGCTTCTGCCAGCTCTCGTCTCCTGGTGACACGATCTCGATCACCATTGCAGCGGTCGGATGCCAGACGCCGCCGGCGCCAGGCCGGTGCAGCGCCCCGTCGGGAACGCGGAAGTCCTGCTCTGACTCCCCGAGGTTGATCTGCCCGGTCATCTCGAGTGCGGCGGCATCGGCCGCAGCGCCGAGCAGCCGAGGTAGCTGCCACTCCAGCTTCCCGTGCTTGTGACTGGGCGCGGGAACCATGTGCAGCACACCCTCCCACACCTCGTCAAAGCGGTCGAGCCCCGAGTGCCGTCGCTGCTCCAGGACCTTCTGAAACGATGGGAGGGCAGGATCCAGCACTAGCGTCCGCACGCTCTTGAGCGTACCGCTCGTCCGAGCGCCTGCCTAGCATCGCCGCTGCGATGCCCGGATGGCCCAGCACCAGGACGTGACGATGAAGCCGCGTCCGCCGCTGCCGCCCGGCCCGTACCTCGTCGTCGGCCTGGCGCGCTCAGGCGCCGCGGCCGCGCTGGCCCTGCGCGCGCAGGGGCACGAGGTGATCGGCTGCGACGCCGGCCGGGCCGATGCGCCGGGATTGCGTGAGGCGGCCGGAAGGCTTCAGGCTCACGGGGTCGAAGTACATCTCGATGCGTCAGGCGAGGCCCTTGCCGCCCGGGTCCGGACGCTCGTCAAGAGCCCCGGAGTGCCCCAGTCCGCGCCCGCGATCCTCGCGGCGCGCCGCCGAGGCCTGCCCGTGCTCGGCGAGCTGGAGCTGGCCTGGCGGCTGCTGGGCAACGAGTTCGTCGCGGTGACCGGCACCAACGGCAAGACCACCACCGCCGAGTGGATCGGTCACATCCACCGGGAGGCGACCCGGCCCGTCGCCGTGGCCGGCAACGTCGGCACCGCTCTCTCCTCGCTGATCGGTGAGGCCGCTCCGCAGACGACCGTCGTCTGCGAGTGCTCGTCCTTTCAGCTGGAGGACACCACCGGCTTCTCGCCCGAGGTGGCGGTGCTGCTGAACCTGGCGCCCGACCACCTCGACCGTCACCCGACCTACGAGGACTACGTAGCAGCCAAGCTGCGGATCTTCGCCCACCAGGGCAACGACGATGTCGCAGTGGCGCCGGCGGGCCTCGGGGTCGAGGACCTCGGCGGCTGCGCTCGGCGCGTGTGCTTCGGCGCCGGGGCGAGGGCGGAGCTCTCTGAGGGCGCCGGCCATCTGTGGTGGGAGGAGCAGCCGCTCGTGGCGGTGGGGGAGATCTCGCTCCCCGGCGAGCACAACCGTCACAACGCCATGGCCGCCGCCGCCGCGTGCCTGGCGCGGGGGCTCGAGCGCGACGTCGTCGCGCAGGGGCTGCGCAGCTTCCGCGGCGTCCCGCACCGCCTGGAGCGGGTGGCCACCAGCGACGGCGTCACGTTCGTCAACGACTCCAAGGCCACCAACGTCGCCAGCACGATGGTGGCCTTACGCGCTCTCTCCGGGGAGGTCCACCTGATCGCGGGGGGCCGGGGCAAGGCGCAGGACTTTGCCCCGCTGGCACCGCTGGTGGCTGCGCACTGCCGCGTCGTGTATCTGATCGGAGAGGCCGCCGGCGAGCTGGCGCGGGCGCTGGAGCCCACGGGCGTGGAGCTGATCGACGCCGGCACGCTGGAGCGGGCGCTCGCCCGCGCGCGGGCCGCCGCCGTCCCCGGCGCGACGGTCCTGCTCTCGCCGGCCTGTGCCAGCTTTGACCAGTACCCGGACTTCGAGGCGCGTGGAGAGCACTTCCGCGCGCTCGTGGAGGGGCGGTGATGGCGCGCCGAGCTGCGGTGAGCGCAGGACCGGGAGCCGGTACCGCTGCCACAGCCGGCAAGAGCGCCACAAGCGCTGAGAGCGCCAAGAGCGCCAAGAGCGCCACGAGCGCCAGCCCCAAGACCGGCCAGCCGGCGAAGCGCGTCCCGCCCCCGCTTGAGCACCGCGTGCTGATGACCGCCTCGCTGTGTCTGCTGGCCTTCGGTGCGGTGATGGTCTACAGCGCCTCCTCGCCGCTGGGCGTCCTCGGCGGGCGCGGCAACGGCACCGGCGAGTTCCTGCGCTACCTGGCCTTCGGGGCGATCGGCCTCGGCGCCATGCACGTACTGGAGCGCCGTGGCCTGGAGCTGCTCGACCCCCGGCTAGTGCGGCTGCTCCTGCTCGGCTCGATGGGTTTACTGCTGCTGGTCCTCATCCCCGGGTTCGGGGTCAAGATCAACGGCGCTCGACGCTGGTTCGCCGCCGGGCCGATCCAGTTCCAGCCCTCCGAGCTGGTCAAGCTCGCGCTGGTCCTGCATGTGGCCCGCTATCTGGCCGATCACCCCAAGCGAATGCGCTCCTTCAAGCAGGCGATGATGCCGATCGCCCTGGTCGTGGCGCCCGCGTGCCTGCTGATCGTCGTGGAGCCCGACCTCGGCACCACGCTGGTGGTGGCGTTCTCGGTGAGCTCCCTGCTGGTCGCCGCCGGTATGCCGATGCGCTACCTGGCGGGGGTGGGGGCGGTCGCGGCGCTGCTCGTCGTGCTGATGGTGCTGGCCCAGCCCTACCAACAGGCACGACTGCTCTCCTTCTTGCACCCGTTCTCGGCCGGGCGAGGTGCCGGCTATCAGGCGGTGCAGGGCCAGATCGCGCTCGGCTCCGGTGGGCTGATCGGCGTCGGCCTCGGACACTCGGTCCAGAAGGTCTTCTACCTGCCGGAGGCCCAGACCGACTTCATCCTGGCGGTGATCGGCGAGGAGCTGGGCGTGGCCGGGATACTCGGCGTCGCCTTCTTGTACGGGATGATCGCCTACGCCGGGCTGCGGGCCGCGCGCCGGGCCGCGGACCGGTATGCGAAGCTGCTGGCGACGGGCCTCACCTCGCTGATCCTGTGCCAGGGCATCCTCAACATCTTCGTCGTGCTGGGGCTCGTACCGCTGACCGGCGTGCCGCTGCCGTTCATCTCCTATGCCCCCACCAACCTGTGCGTGATGCTGGCCGCGGTGGGGCTGCTGCTGAACATCGCGCGTCCGGGAGGCCGGCGGCTGCGGGCGGTCTCCCCGGACCTGGCGGTGGGGCGCTCGCGGGGCGCCGGCCAGGCTCCACGTGAGCAGGGCGCGGATCGTGATCGGCGCCGGCGGGACCGCCGGACACGTCGTGCCGGCGCTGGCGGTCGCTGACGCGCTGCGTGAAGCGGGGGCGGAGGTCACCTTCATCGGCGGTGAGCGCGCTGAGCTGGAGCTAGTTCCCGCCGCCGGGTACGAGCTGCACCGCCTGCAGGTGCTGCCGCTGCCTCGCCGGCGCCCGCTGGCGGCCCTCCGGGCGGCGGCAGTCGATGCCCGTGCCCTCCAGGGCGCGCGGGGGATGCTGGGGAGGTGCCAGCCGGCCGCCGTTCTGGGCGCCGGGGGCTACGTGGCCGGCCCGGTGGGGCTGGCGGCCGTGCTCGCGCGGGTACCGCTCGTGCTGATGGAGGCCGACAGCCACCTCGGCCTCACCAACCGCCTGCTGGCACCGGTGGCCCGCCGGGTCTGCCTGGCCTTTCCGCTGCCGGGCAGGGAGGGCCCCAGGTACCGCCTCACCGGCCGTCCAGTCCCCCCGCCGGCCACCGATCGGGCTGCCGCGCGGGCTCGCTTCGGGATCGGCCCGCAGGAGACCTGCGTGCTGATCTTCGGCGGCTCCCAGGGTGCCCGCTCCATCAACCAGGCAGCGGTGCAGGCCTTTTCGCAGGCGCGCTTCCGGGTCCTGCACGCCGCCGGTGAACGCGACCTGGCGCAGCTGCGCGCGCCAGGAAGCCACTACGACCTGCGGGGCTACATCTCCGACTTCGGCCAGGCGCTGCTGGCCTGCGATCTGGTCGTCGCGCGCGCCGGTGGGTCGCTGTGGGAGATCGCCGCGCACGGTCGCCCGGCCGTGCTCGTGCCCTACCCCCACGCCACCGCCGACCACCAGAGCGCCAACGCCCGCTTCATGGAGCGCGCCGGGGCCGCGATCGTGATCCCCGACGCCGAGCTCGACGCGGCCCGCTTGGCGGGCGAGGTGGAGGCGCTGCTGGCGCATCCCGAGCGCCTGCAAGCGATGGCGCACGCCTCAGCGGCTCTGGCGAGGCCGGGAGCGGCGCACGAGATCGCGCAGGAGGTGCTGGCGACGGCGCGCGCGTCCTGATGGGAAATACCCGATGCCCGTAGCTTTACCAGGTTCCGGTATTTCACCCACCCGCGTACGGCCGAAGGCCACCCCAACTAATAGGGCCGGCTCGGGAGGCCCGGCCCCAGGCGATCGTTGGCGTGGGATGCCATGTCGATCGCCCGCCCGACCCAGAACTTCCCCGCCGCCGGTCCCCCGTTGCAGCTGCCGCTGCTGTTGCCGGGCATGTGGGTCCACAGGAACGCGTCGGCGTGGGGGAAGCCGGTGTTGGTGGTGGGCAGCGGCCCGAGTCCGCGGCCGGGCGGGTTGCAGAGGTCCTCGTTGCCGTACCTGACCCGGTTGCGGTTCATCAGCGGCCCGTTGCCGTTCTGGGCGGTGTTGACGATGTAGTGGGCGCCGCGGGTCATTCTCGAGATCTTCTCGGCCCACCGGACCTCGTTGATCGTCCAGTTGATGTGGGTGTCGTTGGTGAAGAAGCCGCGGATGTGACCGATGCCGATGGCGTTCAGGGCGCGGGCGGTGTAGCCGGGGGAGTTGGAGTCCGAGTACCCGGCCTCCAAGTAGACGACGGTGTGGGGCAACGCCGCCATCTTGTCGACCTCGTAGCGGAGCATCGCCTCCCACGCCGGCAGGGACCCGGACCGGGCATAGCAGGATGAGGAGCCCAGCGCGTCGAGCTCCAGCAGGTACACGGCGGGGTGGTTCCTGGTGGTCGAGGCCATCTCGTCTATCCGGCGGCGGAAGACGGGCATCGCGGCGGCGATGTCCCCCCGGCTGCACCCGTTGACGCCGGGGTGGGCGAAGTAGGTGCTGATGATCGGGACAGAGCGAGGATCGGCGCTCAGGTTGCCGCAGAAGATCTTGTTGACCTGTCCCCGGATCGCGCCGGGGCCGCCACCGCCGGAAAAGGCCGAGAAAGCGCTGGGCCTCGGGCTGGGAGGCGATCTTCTCCAGCTCGCTCAGTTGGGGGCGCAGCCCGGGAGCCTCCGAGGGCATTCCCAGGTGCAGATCGGTCTGGAACGTCGACCAGGAAAAGGCGTCGGGGTACTCGCGCTGATTCTGGCCCAGCAGGGAGACGATCGCCCCGGCGGCGAGACCGTGACGGGCAACGCGGTCACGTCCTCGTGCTGGCGGCGTCCGGCTGCCTCTGGCCTGGCCGCCTGCCTGGGCCGGCCGCAGACCCGCCTCAGCGTAGAGCAACGACCCTCGCGGCTGCGCCGCTCAGTACGGGCGGCTGGGGTAGTGCGGCCCGATACGGTCGTTGGCGTGGCTGGCGAGGTCGATCGCCTTCGCCGTCCAGAAGGAGCCCGACGGGGGTCCCCCGTTGCAGCTGCCGCTGCTGTTGCCGGGCATGTGGGTCCACAGGAACGCGTCGGCGTGGGGGAAGCCGGTGTTGGTGGTGGGCAGCGGCCCGAGTCCGCGGCCGGGCGGGTTGCAGAGGTCCTCGTTGCCGTACCTGACCCGGTTGCGGTTCATCAGCGGCCCGTTGCCGTTCTGGGCGGTGTTGACGATGTAGTGGGCGCCGCGGGTCATTCTCGAGATCTTCTCGGCCCACCGGACCTCGTTGATCGTCCAGTTGATGTGGGTGTCGTTGGTGAAGAAGCCGCGGATGTGACCGATGCCGATGGCGTTCAGGGCGCGGGCGGTGTAGCCGGGGGAGTTGGAGTCCGAGTACCCGGCCTCCAAGTAGACGACGGTGTGGGGCAACGCCGCCATCTTGTCGACCTCGTAGCGGAGCATCGCCTCCCACGCCGGCAGGGACCCGGACCGGGCATAGCAGGATGAGGAGCCCAGCGCGTCGAGCTCCAGCAGGTACACGGCGGGGTGGTTCCTGGTGGTCGAGGCCATCTCGTCTATCCGGCGGCGGAAGACGGGCATCGCGGCGGCGATGTCCCCCCGGCTGCACCCGTTGACGCCGGGGTGGGCGAAGTAGGTGCTGATGATCGGGACAGAGCGAGGATCGGCGCTCAGGTTGCCGCAGAAGATCTTGTTGACCTGTCCCCGGATCGCGCCGGGGCCGCCACCGCCGGAAAAGGCCGAGAAGCGCTGGGCCTCGGGCTGGGAGGCGATCTTCTCCAGCTCGCTCAGCTGATGGCGCAGCGCCGGCGCCACGGAGGGCAGGCCCAGGTTCAGATCGGTCTGGAACGTCGACCAGGAAAAGGCGTCGGGGTACTCGCGCTGATTCTGGCCCAGCAGGGAGACGATCGCACCGGCGGCGAGACCGTGACGGGGGCCGTCGACGAAGAAGCGGGCTCCGCTCAGCGGATCACGACCGGGTGCGGTGGCGAGGTCGAGCGGGTTCCGGGGGTCATGCGGCGCGGGATCGCCGGAGCAGGCCTGCGCGGCGCGCGCGCGCGCTCTTCCGCTTGACTTGGCCACCGCCGCGGTGCCCGCGGCCAGCGCGACGGTCAGCGCGACCAGAACCGGCAGCGACCAGAGACAAACGATCTTGCGCATCAGCATGCTCCAAACAGACGTCGTTATCAGGATCCGAACAGGTATCGACACGGGTGCCCCCACACTTTAGCCTCGATTCACGGGACGCGTGAGTCGAGCGTGTGGGCGTGAGTTTTTCGGGCTGGGGTGCTCGATTTCTTTGCTGTCTTGGGGTGTTCAGCGGGCATAGCTCAGGTGAACTATTGGAACTA
>JAABUJ010001116.1_pt1 | contig 41918 bp, 40 predicted proteins | sample 5559131 | NCBI WGS metagenome assembly JAABUJ01 (sample SAMN10711875, study PRJNA513366) | rock metagenome | isolation source: Antarctica rocks | place: Antarctica: Victoria Land, Mt New Zealand nord | collected 2016-01-07 | reverse complement strand
TTGTTTTCCTGCCCGCAAGCTGCGGGGTACATACGTAAACCTCATGGCATGAGATGCGAGGAAGGTGGGATTGTACCGTCGTATTTCACCGTCGTCGAGCGGCACGCTGATCATCGGCCCGACTTCAACGACAGCAAGTAAGTTGGCAATGGCTAGCTGAGTCAGGCGATGAGATCGAGAGCGAATGACATTGGGCCGTCAATATCTGGAGTTGCCAAACAAAAGGCGGGGAGGTTAAGACACTAATGCGGGTCTCAAGTCTCAACGGCCACGGCCACCAGATGTGGAAGGTTGGAGATCTTGGAGCTCTGAGCATTTGGTGAGGTACAAGCAAGTGGAAGCAGATCAAATCAATCCTTCCTGTATGATTGCTGAGGCATCCAAGAGGATGAAATTCGTAAGTAAGGTACGAAGTCGAACGATGAAGGTGGTATGAGTTCCTAAGGTAGGTAGAGATTCGTTATCGTTATCGTTAGGTATCGATAAACGATTATGGATTCCTCTAAGGTATCGATAACAAACCCTACCCTACCATGCCAAGACAACCACTACAGTACCAGATAAGTCACCTTATGCATGAAGCCTCCATTCTGTCTCTTCCATCTCCATCTCCATCTCCATCTCCCATCAAGTACGGCCACTGTACAGGATCGTCCTGATTTGTAAGAATGGGAATGGCGTGCCTGGGGAGAATCTCTTACCTTAAGTCCGCATTTCGGAACGTCGGTTCACAGTGGATCCGCTGACGTCAGTGCTTGTAAATCATCTTGAGGGCAAATCTTTACAACATTCAGCGGATAAGGGGCGAATCTTTTACATACCTTTATAAAGGTCTTTCCACACGATTGTCTTGTATATAGTAACGACATTCTATCTATATCTTGCCCCTTTCAAAGTCTCTGCTTCCAATCCACCTACGATCCTTCATCTACTCCCCACAATGGCACCAGCGCAACGGTATCAGTCAGACGAGGTGGATGCTTCGCCCTTGGGCAAGCCTCTCCACTTCGAGTTCTCCGGCCGAACCGCGCCGAACCGATTCCTCAAGGCCGCAATGACGGAGCGCATCTCCTCCTGGGACCCGAAGAATTTCGGAGCACGAGGAATCCCGTCCAAGAACCTGATCAATGTCTACAAGCGATGGGGCGAGGGTCAGATTGGTACCATCTTGACGGGCAACATCATGATCGAGTACGATCAGCTCGAGGCTGCTGGCAATCCCATCATCCCGAGGGAGGCCGAGTTCAAGGGCGAGCGATTCGAGGCGTTCAAGGAAATGGCTTCGGCGTCGAAGGCGCGTGGGAGTCTGGTCATTGGGCAGGTCAGCCATCCTGGCAGACAGGTCGAGAGCAGGATCCAGAAGAATCCCATGTCAGCCAGCGATGTTCAGCTTGAGGTAATTATCCCTTCTCGAGTATGTTGAGTGTTGCCACCGTACTGACAATTGACAAGGGAAACGTCATGGGTATGACCTTCGAAAAGCCGCATCCAGCATCGGACGAAGAAATCTCCCGCGTCATCGACGGCTTCGCACACAGCGCCGAATACCTCTACAAGACCGGATACGACGGCATCGAACTGCACGGCGCCCACGGCTACCTACTCGCACAATTCCTCGCGCCCTCCACAAACAGGCGAACCGACAAGTACGGCGGCTCGCTCGAGAACCGCGCCCGTCTGATCATGGAGATCGCGCAGGAGATTCGAAAGCGGGTCCCAGCCGACTTCGTCCTCGGCATCAAGATCAACTCGGTCGAGTTCCAGGACAAAGGCTTCAGCGCGGACGAATGCAAGCAGCTCTGCGCCCTCCTCGAGGCGAACCGCTTCGATTTTGTCGAGCTCTCCGGCGGGACGTACGAGTCGCTCGCGTTCGAGCACAAGCGCGAGTCGACCAAGAAGCGGGAAGCTTTCTTCCTCGACTTCGCCGAGGCGATCGTCCCTGCGCTGAAGAAGACGAAGAGCTTCATCACCGGTGGCTTCAAGACGGTCGGCGCCATGGTCAAGGCCCTGGATACCGTGGACGGCGTCGGGCTCGCTCGCCCGGTCTGCCAGGAGCCGAGGCTGTGCGCCGACATCTTGGCCGGCAAGGTCAAGGGTGCCATCAAACAGCGCCTGGACGAGACCAACTTCGGTCTCACCAACGTCGCGGCCGGCAGTCAGATCCGCATGATCAGCAAGGACCAGGAGCCGATTGACCTATCGAGGAAGGAGAATGAGAAGGCGTTCATGCACGACATGGGTGATTGGTCGGAGAAGATGGCGCATGATACCGGCATGTACAGTTTCGGGTATATTGATATAGACTCGATCAAGCCGAATCCTTACGGAGTCGTGTATTAAATAGGGTGAAGGGCATTACTTGGGTTTGTATTTAGAGCCTTGATTATGGTACATTAGACTTAAAGATAGAAGATTAGAATCACCGGCTCCTGACCTCTTCTCACGAATGTGCAATATGACTCTGGTCGAAGTCAATATAGGTTCAGGTCGAAAATCCCACCAGGCCATATCTTATCTACCTTCGCGAACGTCAGTCCCTACCGTAAAACTCCCACTTATATTGCTGCCAACAACATCCCTTCCCACCATTCGCCACCGTATTCATGCAAGAATTTTATCATCAGCATATCATGAGGCGTACCGGGACCACTGCAGCTCTCCATCCCCAGACGAGAACTCAGATCCCCCAAACTCCGGAGAGCAAATCACCGTAGAAGTCCGAGGAGGGTCATTCAGACGAACTACGATCATGCCACTTTGTCCATCCAGCGCCTTTCTGCGGCTACCTATGTCAAACTTCTTAATGATCTGAGGATCATGATGCCTCGCGCAAGGTAGAGGTAAATGGGCTTTGCAAGGCTGATCTCGTTTCTCTTGTCCTCGGTATGGGAAGGACTGCTGTCGTATCGATCAATATGTGATCCGTCCTAGACGTAAAGCGCAAGGGTGTTGATGTCGGTTGCAGGTCAGCTGAGTTAGTCCCTATCAATGGTTAAAGAGCGCTTTACACGAAGCAGGAGGGTGTGTACAAGTTAGATCCATGACTCTTGACTTAGGCGTCGTGGTAGCCTAAGAGCTTGTCTGCGATTCCTTAGCCATGTCCTGGTGTTGCGGGTGCTAGCTCCGGTGCTGGAGGCCGGGCACGCCAGGTTACGTTAAACACAAAGTAGAGGACGTCGGTTGAGACACTCCTCCAGTCTGGGTCCATCATAATGGGCCCCGCTGGGCTTGCAGCTGGTTCGGTTGTCTGCGGACCGTTCTGGGCAATATTCGCTCCGTCTGTGGCCTCAGCAGGCCGCGCTCCTTTCGTCGCGCCAGACGGCGAAGACGATTGACCGACTCCCGAGTGCCAGTCGTCGTTCAAATAAAATAGCTGACGCCAGGGTTCTCCGCGTCTCCACCAACTTTTACTGACTGCCGTGCCCTCTGTCGAGAGAAAACTGCCATCGCACAATTCGAATTTCCAAGCCAGCGCCCGTTGAACAATAGCTTTCAATTCATCCAACTTGGAGGCAGTCGTCTCGAATTCCATCTCCAACTCACGCAGCCCACGCAAGTGCCGGAATTGATGGCCAAATCCCAGCTGAACCTCGTCCGCACGTGGTTCCCTGCCCATCTCATTCCACGGGACTCTATTTGCGAGCCTAGGATCTATCCCAAGCTTTGCTCCATACTCATTGAGCCACCAGTCCGTATGCCGCAAGGTTATCTTGATCTTGCGCGGACACATTAGCGGGCTGCGACAAGCATCCCTGAATTGCCCCTCCAGCCAGAACTGCTGCGTGAAGAAATGAACGCAGTCAACAGCATTGCGGTGCCGAGATTTCATCATCTCAAAATAGCCATGAGGATCAGCAGCAAATCTTCTACCTGGTGGGCCTCTGTAGCACCAGAAGACGTGCTCGTTGATGGCAACGGGTAGCAAATGAGCTTCGAGATAGACGCGGCGACAAGTGCGGAGGAGATCGGTATCGATGCGCTGGCGGAAGCAGTATTCTGGCCTGCAGTAGGCGGCACTCGGTTCGTATTGATGATGTGTGTTATCATATTCGGTCAAAGCAAGTTTGAAGATGCTGTTGCGAATCTCAGGTGGGATTTGCGTGAAGAGTGGGCAGGCGGACTGTGGATCATAAGTCGCCGCGAAGGCATTTGAGAGACCAGCACTCGGCATGGTAGCAGAGATAGAATTAGGATAGATGTAGCTTCTAAACTTAGTAAACAAGGAGAATGAGATCGTTACTATGAAATCCCAGATCCTTTCTAGGGAGAACATAACAATATGGAGCTTCTGGTGAGGGCAACTGGGAGAATAACAAAGGGTGAATGATCTTTCAGAATACTTTATAGACGCTCCAGGTTGTGACTCGTCATAGGCAGCAATGAGGGGATTCTATGTTGTTGGCAGCTCCAGCCGCTAGGCTGCATTTGTCACTCCAACTCATGGTTGACTGCCTACCTAGACCTGGTGCTTGTAAGCAAACTCTTGAAGGCTGCGAATGGAGACTCATATCTATTTCAACCTATTGATATTATTGATATTCCCGGTAATCTGCGATTAAATCGTAATTGAGTCCAAAGTACCATTGTGGGCCTACTTGTACTGCTACTTGGGCTCTCCAGTATAGTATAACGGAATATTTGCGAACGTCTTGAGCCCCAGCTATCCGACATTTTGAGTGGCGTAGGGTTAAAGCGTAATATCACATAGTAGTATATCCATATCTGAGGCTCTTCAAAAGATTTATCAATTAGAAGTAGAACAAGGATTATCAACACCCATTCCCCCCCCCCCTACTCACCACCGCGCTCCCCCAACCCCCTCCTCCCCTATCTCCACATCCTTCTCCAACAGCCCCGTCAAACCGACAGCGAGCATAGGCCCGCTTGTGCGGATCACTTCCTCCCACTGCTCGTCATTGAAGGTGAAGTAGCTATAATCAGTACATTTTTGTACTCATCGGACGTCGGATCACATGATAGGGCTCAACATGAAATTTACAGTTACAACAAACTATAAGGTGACCTCCTGGTAGGTATCTTGCATGGCCACACAGGCAAGTACTAATGTATGTTCTGCGACAGAACAAGAAGTGTGATAGGAAAAGCTGAGATCTTGAAGTTCAAGAAACTGGTACGAGACCAGCCACAAACCCCTCAAATTGACTGTATGATAGACTTGAGAACCGTCAGCTGCATGAAAATGAAGTAAATATGTCAAGTAACCATCCGCTCTAACCTTAGCTCCATATCCTCCTTGATCAAGGCCAGGAGCGGTGTGAAACTCCAAAGGGTATAGAAAGGAATGGGAGCTGGCACGGTAGCAAGGGCGGGATCCTGGACTGCGGTCTGAATGTTGCCTAGAGTAAGTGAAGTGTTAAACTCTGGAAGAGTGAAATGGATTCAAAAGCTGTGAAAAATTCCTGAATGTGACAAAGTAACAATTCGGCCTGCTAACGAGAGATGAATACTCGCAAAGCGACGCTCCGATGATCCAAACCCGCTGCATTTCTATTCCCAAATCGACGAGCAAACTTCAGGATCTCATGGTATATGCTGCCAGGGCGGTGGGTTGTCTCTCTTCTTTCAGAGGTCCGGACACCTCCCGTATACGTGGTGTATACGTGGTCAACCTCATGTGGGTATCACTTTAAATCTGTGGACACTGCGGAAATTGCACAAGAACAAGACTCGACAGCGAAACTTAATTGGTCTCAAAGCCCCAGCATTCATAGAAGGACATTGAAGCTTTTAAGGTCCCATAGGGCAGTGCTTGCGAAATCTATAAAGATCTAAGAATCCATACCTCTATACCTTAGGCTTGAACAACGCTTCCCTTGTGTCATAGGTATACTTGAGATCCAGATGCCAGTAGTTGGGAGTCGTGGGCTTCGTAATCAGCCATGCTTCGTCTAACACCTTTACCACCTCATCCGGCAGAGGTCCTTTCTCCAAGTCCTTGAGGTTGCTCTCCAGCTGGGCAAAGCTGCTCACTCCGATGATAACACCATCACGGCCACCGTTCTTCATGTTCAAGGCCGAGTGATGAACACACCATCTTAAAGCCGTCTCCAGCAAGGTCAGGTTGTGCTTTTGGACGACCGGTTCGATGAGCCGAAGGGCTTCAAAGGTGGCATCTTTGAAGTATCTCTTCCTGTACATCTCGCCTGTCCTGCTGGCGACATCGCTATATCGGCCTTCTTTGGGCACGTCGTGGCTCTTGTATTTTCCTGAGAATAGACCACCGGCGAGCGGATTATAAATCACAACGTCGATTCCATATCGATGGCAGCACGGAATCAGCTCTGGCTCGAGCGAACGAGCTATGAAATCTTAGCGTCAGGGTCCCATGAATCCCAGAAGCTGGTGACAAGGAAACAGACTGATGGCGTTGTACATTCCCTGGTAGATGGTCGGTCTCACCCAACCTCTTTCCTTGCAAGTGATGACCACTTCCGCCACTTCAAAGGCCGTGAAGTTGCTGAGTCCTAGCTGGACGAATTTGCCCTCCTTGTGTAACTGGTTCACTGCCTCAAGGGTCTCGGCGAACGGTACAGACCGATCCGCAGCATGGAGATAGAAGATATCCACGCAGTCCGTCTTGAGCTCGGCCAGAGATTTTTCCAGCTGCTCCCTGATCACCTCCGGCTTGTGAGCACCGGGCTTTGAGGGATACCATTTTGTGGCCAGCGTCAACCCACGCTCTTTCCAGCGAGCTTCGCTCGTAAAGGCCTCTTGCTTTCCTCCTACGTAAACGCGTGCAGTGTCGACTTCATTGTATCCTTGTTTCTGAAAGTAATCCAAGCATTTGTTATACTCATCCAAGGACGTGATTCGAGCACCACTGGCCTCGTCGGGGCCGAAGGTCATCAAGCCAAGGATGACCCTTGATTTTGGGTTTTGTGCGAAGAGAGCCATATCGATGATCCCGGATGGAGTTGCTTATCCAGGCTAAGTATTTGTACTCTTATACAGAGGAGGAATCCTGATCACTGTGTGGTACTGGCATGAGGTTGTAATGAAACAGCGTCCTGGGGTCCCGCCGGAGTCTCGCCCAAATGGTACCCGAAAATCTGCAGGCAGGGGCTAGGTACTTAACTGACCACATTTCAAAGACTCTTTGGTCAACTGACTTGGGACTGTAGACAGTGTTGGCCCTAAGGCGAAGGCTAGGGCTACACATGATATTGATACTAAAATCAAGTATGACTACAGATTCTAAAAGTGTCCATGTTCAGTCTGTCTCTGACCCTCAGGTAGGTAGTGAGCGAGATTTACTTCACTTCACTTCCGATTGGCTGTACCTTGATATCTAATGCAGATGTGTCAGCAACATCCCTTTATGCAGGGCAGTTGCTTTAACCCTGACAGACAGAACAAGTCACAAGCAAGTCTTTCAAATGCGCAGTATCCAAGGTCTCGCCAACCGTGTCGCCCACCCTGATCCGCATGGATGATCACAGATAACCACAAGGAGTTGCAGGAACCGCGTGCAAGCGGCGACCTGTCCCCTTTCAGTCCGTCCTTACCTACCGCTCCCCTAGGGCACGAAAACAATCGCCCTCGATTTCAGCCCAACATCGGTCCACAGCAACCACTCTCATTACAGCCCTCGAGCGCTTCTTCAACGCTGTCTGGCTTTAGCTCGTCGCAGGCTTCGCTTGTTGAGGACATTCATTCACCTTTGCGACAAGCCCAACCCCAGATTTCTGAGAGCGGTTCGGACATTGATGAAGACGACGAGCAGATGTCAGGGAGTCGGCCAAGCATGCACAGGCCAACCGACCGTCGCTCGCAACAGCCTTTGTTGAATGGAGACGCGCTGGATAGACCCTCGTACGATGCGCCGAATGGCAGTGCTCGACCGGCTCTCGCTGCCAGGAGTTCGACATTCCGTAATCGGGATCTAGATGCGGAAGGGAAGTCCGCAACACAGAAGAAGTACACTTACGCCGCATTCTTCTTGTTGCTGAGCCTGGTGAGCTTTACAATCCAAACGGAAACGGCGGTCTACATTCAACAAACACTTGGTTGGCAGAAGGCGTATTGTATGCTGTAAGTCGAACCGTCTCGTTCATGGAAAGTATTGCTTCTCACTCGGACGAGTGCTTGTTATGTATATAGAGGGCTGATATTTGTGTCACCTGTCAGATACTTTACTCACGGCTCCTGGTCGCTGCTATGGCCTACTCAGCTGGCGATACTCCGCTTGCAGAAACATAAGATGCCCTGGAAGACGTTTTGGCGTCGGCATGTATACATTCTGCGGACGACCGCCCAGATGGTGGAATCGCAGGACCTTCACCTCGCAAATCGCGACTCGCACAAATCCCCGATACCCTACATGCTAAAGATGACTGCCTTTGTCACAACAGCCTTGACAATAGCCGGTGGGTCGTGGTACGTTGCGGTCGACCTCACATCGAGTAGCGACCTTACCGCAATCTACAACTGCTCCGCCTTCTTTGCCTACGCGTTCAGTATCCCCTTGCTGAAGGACAAGCTGCGATTCGACAAGATGTTCTCCGTGACTGTTGCAATCGTGGGAGTGGTAATGATCGCCTATGGCGACTCGGGCAAAAAAGAAGCTGGTGCCATTGGCGATGCAGCGCCTGAAAAGGAGGTTAGGAATAGGACCCTCGGTAACATCATCATCGGCATTGGCAGTGTCCTTTACGGTCTGTACGAAGTACTGTACAAGAAGCTGGCATGTCCTCCTGAAGGTACAAGCCCGGGAAGAGGGATGATCTTCGCCAATACTTTCGGTAGTCTGATTGGGTGCTTCACGCTTTTCGTCCTGTGGATCCCTTTACCTATATTACATTTCACTGGTCTTGAAACGTTCGAGTTACCGCGAGGAGAAGCGGCGTGGATGTTACTCATTTCTGTGTTGGCCAATGCCAGTAAGTGTCATCTCTGGGGGCGAAATCCTAGGTTTCCTTTGCTAACAGCGTCGCAGCATTTTCCGGCTCTTTCCTAGTCCTAATCTCTCTCACGTCCCCTGTACTATCTTCAGTAGCTGCACTGTAAGTTTGGCGCGTGGCCTTCTCGCCATTGATGTGCGTTTTACTGACTCATCACTCCACTTAAGCCTCACTATCTTCATCGTTGCCATTGCGCACTGGCTTCTCACAGGCGAACCATTATCTGCGGCGGCAATCGGAGGCGGTCTTCTCATCATTGTCGCGTTTCTACTGCTCAGCTGGAGCAGTTATAGAGAGATGGATGAGGAAAGGCGGAAACGGTGAGCACACCGGCTTTGGTCACAGGCCATCATCAACCGCATAGACTAAGATATAGTAGACTTGACAACGAAGATCCGGATACGGATAGCGAGGACTAAGGGATTCTCTCCGTGCGCGTATCCAACAAGCTGCGATCCCTCCTTCGGCAAGTCATTCAGGCGTTGAGACAGGACTCTTTACATCGGGGGCAGATGTCTATCTCAGCATAGTAGAGTATTGTACGATTGTAGACATAATGATACCCACGCCTAGACTGGCGACTTTTTATTTCTGATGTTCATGCATGAGACAGATTGATCTATGCGCTAAAACGCCAGGAAACCCCAAGCAATGTTCAAAGCAGGGCCGTCATGTCATCTTGGACCGAGCTTCTCCAGTGCGCGTGGACCCTGTTCCTGCCATTCCTGCTTCGAGATCCACATGTTCTCCTTGTCCGCCATCTAGTATGTCGAGGAAAGCGGTCAAACAAATACTGTACAGGGAATGCAGATCCCGCAGGATGTTCGAAGTGGAGGAGACTTACAATGTTCGCCAGCACGGCGCCTCCGAGGAAGACCATGTGTCTTCTCCGCGGGGGATCTTCGATGCGGACTTTGAATTTCTGCAGTAGTCTTCAGCCTCGGTCCAGTGCAGACTAGCCCAGAAGGCCCCTGCGTCATAGCGATGTGGCAACTTACGTTCAACCTCTCAGGGTTTCCATGCAGCACCTTCGTCAGCCAAAGTTGCTTCAATTCCTTCTCCAACCTGCTCGGCAACCCGGGATACATGCTGCTCCCTCCACTCAGCACGATGGCTTTGTACAAACTACTCCTCACATCCACATCTGCCGCTTGGATGGTATTGAAGAGGAACTCCGCGATGCCCGGCTGCTCGACGTCGACAAGATGCGGCTGGAACAGACATTCGGGCGCCTCGAACCTCTCGCTACCGACTCTGATGACGCGGCCATCCGGTAAGGTGTAGCTTTCGACGAGAACGGTGGTGTCTTCGCTGAGCCGTTGGTCGAGCTCCAGGTCGTAGGAGACGTAGCACAGCTTCTCCTTGATCTGTCGGACGGTCTCGAAGTCGGCGGTGCGGTTGAGAGCGTAGCCGCGACGGAGGAGAAGGGCGATGAGGTTGCGCGTGACGTCTCGGCCGGCAACGTCCAGCCGGCGAGTCAGGTGATTCAGAACGGTTGATTCGTATACGGGGACGATGTGTGTGACGCCGTCGCCGGAGTCGACGACTACGCCGGAACTGAGACCTGTACCGGAATCACGAACTTAGCTACCTCATTCCTTGCTTCAGAATCTCTGCTGCAGGGTTGTCTACCCTGGGCGTAGAGTGCCAAAACAGCCTGTATCGCTACGTAAACACCCCCAAAGTTGTATTGTTCGAACATGACCTCGCACATCTGTTCTCGGTTCTTGAGAGGATTCATCGGCGGTTCGGTAAGGAGAATTTTGCGGCCACTGGTGTCGATCTTCATCTTCTCATAGAACGTATAATCCCATAGATGCCGCATGTCGTCCCACTTCTTGACAATACCGTTCTCCATCTATATCCTTCAACATCAGCCCAACTGCGCACTCAAGGCCTATAAAACGCAAGCTTTTAAAGGGCTTGTACCGGGTAGCTGATCTGTAACATTGACCTTGCCGCCGCCGCTTCATCACCACACATTATATCCTTTACCACAATGTCTCCGGCGCGCTCTTCGGACCGTAGGATTGGTCGGCCGACGATGGAAGGATATTGATGTTCTGGAAAATTCTGGATCACAAACCACCATAAGCCCAGGCAAATTCACACTTGCCCCACAAGTCGGCATCGAGCTCTCTGTGTGGATGTTACGTACCTGGGCAGCGTACCCAACCTTGAGGAACCCAGTTCCTCCATCGAGGACTACAGGCCCAGGCCGTAAGTAGGTTTTCTCTCCAAACTCCGTGCGAGAGCCTCACCTATGGGTACCTCCGCCATTTTCGAAAGCGGATTCAGTCACCACTGGCTTCGTGCATAGCAAGGTAAGAGAGGGCGTATGTTAGGGTTGAGGCTACGCAACACGGCACTAGACGAGTGCGCCGGAACGGTGAATCAATATACCGGCAGGACAGGTTATTATTAATAGCTCACGAAGCCCTCCTCCAGGTAAACATGAAGAAAATGTATGGCAAAGTAATTCTGTATGGCATCTAAGTTGACCATATTCCAACGTTATGTAACAGGGAATCCATTAGCGCTCATTATAGAGGAGACTAGGAACCACTCAAGAGAGAGGGCAAAGTTCCATATTGACTGATGTACGGCTTTTACTTCATTATATCGTTATTACTGGACCTCGTTCAAAGCTTCCCATTGCCGGCATCCTCTTTGCCGGTCAGATCGCAGAAAGCTTTGAATGTAGTGAAGTCTTCCCCCGAAGACTCAAGGGCACACTCCGCTGTTGCGCCCACGAAGAAGACATAGCCCGTTTTCATCTCTTCTGTCTTGGGGCCTACACTGATCGTGCCCTCGCCTGCCGTACAGATGATGATACTTGGACCTTGAATGGCCTCGAACGTTGCTTTGGCCCCTTTTCTTTTCAGGTCCGTCTTGACGACGCTGAACTCCTCAATCGGTGGATCGTACAATATGGCTGACGAGTTCGAAGAGTAAGCGGCGCCAGACAGAGTGACGTATGGGTAGTCGACGGGGTACATTTTCTGCGCAGAGATTGGTGCGTAGGAGTATGTGAGCATGGATGTCAAGGTCGAGACATCTTTAAACTTGGGGGTGAAGCCGGCGCGGACAACGTTGTCGGATGCCGCCATGCACTCCATGATATCTGTTGCTTGTATTAGTAGGTGAAGATTTGTCAATTGCAAGCATATGACAATCATACCGCCGCTCAGATACGCATGGATATCGTCAGCTTTGAGGTACATCGCTTCCCCTACCTGCAGTTGGACGTAGTTTAGGAAAAACAGCACGAACAACCCAATGTCGCCCTCAAACTGTTGATTCAATCTAACAACTAGGTCTGCCAGCTCTTTTCCTCCATTCGAAGGTCCACCTTCGCCAGCAAAGCTCTCGCCCTCTTTCTCGGCGGACTTCACAAGCTCTTTGGCCGCCGCCGCTATTGAGTCTTTGCTTGCGTTCATCAGGGCTGAGAACGCTGATCGCAGCGCCTTTCTGTTCTTCTCTTGATCTTCTGCTTGATCTGACGTTTCAGATCCCTTGACGATTGACTCGAACTCCTTTGCGGCGGATTCGCCAAAGAGGTTGCGGAATGTAGGAACAGTTGCAAGAAAATGAGATATCTCAGCAAGTGGCCTGAAGCCGCAAAGCCCGTCAAAAGGTGTGATCGCTATCGTCATCTCTGGCTTGTGATTGTCATCTTGACTGATATTAGAATTCTTGAGTGTATGTTCTATAGTGGATACGGAACGAACCAGGGTAGTTTTTGGGATCTTTCTCATGCAGTTGCTCCGCCAGCTTCTTATTAGGATGCGCTTGAATACTCAGAGCTTTTCTGATTGATAGCACCTTGAAGAGGAAGGGAAGCTTTCCCCCATAGCGCCTGGTGACATCTGGAGACATCAAGGCCTGATTGTCTTGGACCAGATCTAGAAGACTACGTTGCGTTTCCAAATCCTTGGAGGGCAATGACGGGTGTGTACCCATCCATAGCTATAAGAAAAGATCTGATCAATATCACAGAGCAGAACGTGCGGCTGGATAGCGATTGATGCACACATACCTCGGCGTAAGGTTTCCCGTTTTGTATGGTGAAATCCTTTGAAGGCGTTGCGGAAGCAAACTTGGCCGCAGCAGACTCTTTCCCCGTTTTGCCTTTACAAACATCAGTCAATCGAAGAGATAAGTAAATAGTGTCTGTTGGTTTAATATGCACCCCATTCGTAGCTGTTCACACCTGAGACACTGTCAGCTTTTCAATTCCTGGTCGTGGTAATACTGCACGTACCACACTGTAATCTGATGAGTGGAATTTGCATGTTTGACTGTCTTGTACAGTCCTTGGGAGTCACTATGCCGCTTTGTTCTGGTTAGGTAAACAATAATGAAAAAGAGGTCAGGGCAATTTCGCTACCTGAATGCCACGGCAACTGCCGGTACTGCACCTTACAGTTACCTTGGAGGGAGAAGGTTGAAGGGATGGATGTTTGCACTCGCCTTTCGCCTCTTCTAGATGGACGTCTTCAAAGCACCAGGAAGGGGTAGTCGAGGATAGCTCGAATGCAATTTCGCTCGGGTCGCGAAAGTTTCTCTAGGGGAACCTCGGCGAAATTACGAACAAGGACAAGCAAATCCGACTTGCCACGTTAAACCAGGCAGCAATTTAACCTGAGGTTGAAGTAAGGAGCTCCATTGTCTATCTAGATACATTCCAACGCCTTTATGAGCATATCCCAAGCCTTATCAACCCCTGGTCCCTGATAATCCGCGCCAAAAATTCTTGTCTCCCCCATCCACCACTTCGTTAGCAACGTAAATCTCCGGCCCCCGGAGCCAGACATGATGGGATCAATCAACAGGTCAGGAAAGATGATGTGACTTCTGCCTTCAAGATCATACTGAGCAAGTCACTGCACAGAGAGCTCTTTCAAAAAGAGAAGTTGATCTCAAAACTGTGCAAGAACTGTTGGCCACTCGCTGCCAGACTTGATCAAAATGTGTTGAAAGGAAAGGATGCAAAGACTATCCCAATAGTGAACAATCAGCTTGAAGAGTTTTTCTGAAGTAATCACGGCGAAAATGAGTCTGAGGCTTTCAAGTTCATGCACCACATTCGAAGAACAGAGGCGCTCAATGAACGAGGCCAAATGATCAAATTTAAACATCAGTGAGAGCTTCCACAGACTGATGGCGTGAACAATTAGGCCTAATGCTCAGTCAAATGTGCCTGATGTCAAAGATAGTGAGAGCAATAGCTCTCACACATGACTCCATCCGCTTCAGAATGATGGCTGGTGGTACTGCCACATCTGAAACTGTGTTGCATTCACTTGCCACATACCAAAGTCCACGACAAAAGACTTGACTGATAGGCTGATAACGGCAACAATGCCAAGGATTGTTTCTATTGTGTTGCTCAGCGTGAGGTCATGGAACTGGTTTAAAGAGGGGCTTCTGTGTGGCATGAAGAATCTTGATATCACTGGAAGTCTGGCCTGAGAGTCTGGTCTTGCTCATTGATGATGAGAATTGTTCAAATATGTTGTTGTAATTGTGCATGCTCTGACAACTCTTGCACTTTCTGGAGACTCTTGCGAGATAGGTCTGTTCGAACAGTTGTGAAACACGTACCAAACGAGCTCAGGGTTTTCTGATGAAGCTTCTTGCAGACCAAACGCAGAGAGAAAAGTTGGTTAGGTTCTAATGCATGAGCGATCCTATCTCGATTGGTAATGTAGGGAGTGTGAGAGCCATGTAAGGACCAAGTCAGTTGTGTAGACTGGCGTTTGCGCTGAGGAACGAGGATTACATGCACCTTGGCAGGGCTGAAGTAGGATAATGATGGTCTACCCCAAACAGATCAGATTTCTACACCGAAACTAGATTAAATCTCGGTGTACGCAGCGCCAGCCAGCCCTTTGTCGCTCAGTATACATTCAGGCGCTACAGCCACCAGAATCTGGATGGAGAAAAGCTGTATTACAGGAGCACTGGGTACCGTATATCAATACCCTCGGGGTAATAAACCGATGCCGCATGTGGCCCGTGCCACCATACTAGTGCCACGGCAACGGCCGGATAACTACCAGGTACCTACCTTACAGCCTCAGACAGCCAACGTCAGCCAACGAATAGCCGAGACGGAAGATAGTTAGACCGACAGCCGAGCTTGGGCTCAGAAGTGCCCCAGCATGGACGCCAAATCACCAGTGAAGTATCTACACGGCTGGGCACTCGATGCGAAGGATAAGACCTGCCATCGGTTAAAAAGCTTTCTGCCGTCATGGCAGCACGCAGTCGGCCCCGGGGAGGAATGACAAAAGAAGACCCGCCTGATGCTCACGAGGAGCGGAATCTATGGAATCAAATCGTTCAAGATATCAAAAGGTTAAAAACCATCTGGACTCGCGCTGCGGAAGTCTCGAGTTCAATCAAGGAGATGGAGACAAATATGGCTGAAGGTATTATGATTTGCTTTGGTGGAGCAATCTCACTTTGGGGCTGCGATGCGCTGTTAGATGTTTGTTCTGCGTTGCTATTATGATGGCTTCAGATTCACTCTTGTCATGAGAACCCATGTTTACTCGTTGGCAAGCTCTTCAACTACTTCCTCAGACCTCAACTTCCAAGCACACTGAAGAAGACGATGGACAGGCGCTTAGTTGGGCTAAAAGTTATTCGCTCTCCTCGCCAATGGCTCTCTGTTCTTATCGTCTGGATTGTGATCCCCTTCTGGTTGAAGCACGCGGGCTACTCGTGGGCCGTGGAGAATCTCACGAGGAACGCTCTCAAACTCACTCTCTTCTATATCTCGCTTCTTATTCCCATAACCCTAATCAGCAGAAACCCCCTTCGTCTTGGGTCTCTACCCATCCTTTTGCACCGTGTTGCAGTGTGCTGCGCTTACGCTTTCGCCGGCTTCCCTGTTGACTTCGTCGCGCTGCTGGGGGAACTGTTCGCGTACCTGTCCAAGCAGCTGTCGCCATTGCTCATCTTCCTGGCAACTCCTTTTCGTTTTGTCCACGAACTATTTCAGGTTGAGCTTGCACCTGAGGAGCTCGAAGCTTTTGCACACGTTCTTCTTCCTACTACCTTTTATCGACTTCTACCTATCTTTGCCTAACACCGCTTTCCAACCAGAACCCACCGTCGCGCAGATGTCGGCGCTAGAAGCTCTATACCGCGAAGGCCTAAAGCTATCGGAGGAAGAGCAAAAAGTCCTTAACGAAGAACCGAACGACGTCATCAAAAATGTCGGATTACTCACAGCTCTTCGTACCGCCAGCGAGTCGGACTCTTCGCGCATTCCACCGCACCAGAAAGGTCGTGTCACCAAGCGACAGAGATTGGAAGCACCACAGAAGGCCGACGGGGATGGCGCTGCAGAATCTCCTGGACCTTCTCCGAGTGTTGTGATCTCAGCTTCCAGACTCAAGGGGTCGAGCGTGCGCAGTGGTTCTGTAGCATCCGTGACAGCGAAAGATGGGAAAGAAGCTGTCATAAAAACCGAAGACGGTGTGGAAGGGGGAAAGGGGACTCTTCCGGAAAATCGTACCAAGCTCACAGTGGGGGCCGAAGTAGCTTATCTGCCAAGCAAGGAGGGCGACTGGATTCAGTGTACCATCATCTCAGTCAGTGGCGAAGGCAAGAAGAAACGGTATGCAAACCTAGAATCTCTCCATGTTCTCTCCCCTGTCTAAACACTTACACTTCACAGGTATGGAGTCCAAGACCCGGAGCCAGATGAGCGCGGTGCACCTGGTCAGATCTACAAGACCTTGGGAGATGCACTGATTCCAATTTCTCCACCTGGTGCCCCTCTGCCCGAATTCTCAAAGGGAAAGGGAGTCCTTGCACGATACCCCGAAACGACGACATTTTACCGCGCCAAAGTAATCAGCATGAAGAAGGACGTCTGCAGGCTGAATTTCGAGGGTGAAGACGAGAAGGATAAGGAGACGGATGTGGATCGTCGTTATGTACTGGAAGTGGGCAACAAGTGAGGGCCCTCACCGGAGTCTCGGGTCTTCGTTGGCGTCTGGAGGGCTGGGAACGAGACATACCCCCTGTTGTACTTGGGACGGTGTCGTAGTACCATGAACTGCTGACTGAATCGTTGGAGATACCCGTTTGTTCGTTTTCTGGTCTTTAGTAACAATAGTCAAGTCATTTGAACTACCTTATGGACTAAATCGTGACAAGCCTTACCTACTTACAGGGCTTGCTGCAGCACGGCACGGGCCGATGTTTACCTGGTAGGTACAGTAACCCTGATACAGGTAAGTCCATGTGGATCTGACAAGCTGTTCTCTGCATTGGCACCGCCTCGTTTCCTCTCCTCAGATGCTCTTACACAAACGTTGTAGGAAACATCCGATCTTTTGCAGCTCCCTACCTGGTACCAATAAGGTATTTGTACCTGAGGTACCTTAAGGTATCTTACCTATTTGTACCTGAGATATCTTAGGTACCTATCATACCGTATCAGTTATTTGCACGTCATCGAGCGCTAACATGAGATAGGCGAAAGCCAAAGAAAACACGTGCCAACTCATCCCTTTTCATTATTGCGCGCTCCACCAAGCAGTCACAAAATATATTACATCAAGCAAATAAGACATATCTCACATTGCGCACGGCGCTCTCCCCAGTCATATCCAAGGCGACCACTTTCGTCACGAAAAACGCGGTCCTGTTATTCGACAAGCTTCAAGTCCCAATACCCTATCAACAGCCCCCGATCACTGTTGCGCCCCCCGGCTCTCTTAGCACACACCAACTATACGCTACAAATTCATTGTGACATTGCACACCTATCCCAACGAGTTCCTATCTTGTCCTACATTGCACAAAGTAGAACCACGCAACGCTCAGCTGAGGCGCGTAGCCCCGGCCGTGCAGTGCTGTAAAGATGGGTGGTCAGGTCTCCAAGATTATGGGCAAGATCTTCGGGTCGAAGGAGATGCGTCTTCTGATGTTAGGGCTGGATGCTGCTGGCAAGACGAGTCCGTTCCATCCGCTCCCTCCGTCTCCCGCGGATGAGCCCTCCGAGGAGTTCAAGTTGTAAACGACGCTGATTCGTTGCGGTGCTTAGCTATACTATACAAATTGAAGCTCAACCAAGACGTTACGACTATTCCTACGGTGGGCTTCAACGTTGAGACGGTCACATACAAGAATGTGAAATTCAACGTGTGGGATGTTGGCGGGCAGGATAAGATAAGGCCGCTATGGAGACATTACTTCTCCGGTATGACCAGGACAATACTTGAAGGGCAGGTATAGATGAAGCTGATGTAGGATACTTGTAGGGACACAAGGACTCATCTTCGTCATCGACTCAAACGACCGCCAACGCATAGAGGAGGCAAGACAGGAATTACATCGGATCATACTGGACAGAGAAATGAAAGACGCATTACTACTGGTATTTGCGAACAAGCAGGACATCCCTGGAGGTATATTCAAGCTACTCAATTGTGAAGTAGCATCGGCTAACGTCCTTGCCCAAGCTATGACTCCACAAGAAGTGCAGGAGAAGCTTCGGCTAGGTCAGCTGAAGGACAAGCTCTGGTATGTAGTGCCCAGCTGCGCAACTACCGGAGAGGGCTTGTTTGATGGCCTGGTACGTTCGGACCCAACCCCGAGGACTGATGTCCCTAATACTTCTGCTAGGGCTGGCTTTCGAATAATATCAAAACTCAACCGCAGCGTTCCGGCAAATAGCTGCGCACTCCTGTTCCACGTGTTGTGACGTTCTCCTTGATGTTCTGTACACTATAATGTTAATTGGCTACTATCGAAGTTTGGGTCTTGACAGAGGCTAGCCCCTGGATTCTTCTTGTCTGCCGTTCATGCTTGTATTCCCTCTCTTTCCGTGTCATTTCCACATCTGCCATTGCGTTACTTTACAGCGTTACGAGATATCCCTTGTAATTGTAACGGCAGGCCGTCCGTTCTTCGAAGCTAGTCACCCCCTCTTAATACACCCTTTCGAGGCTCTTACTTAGCCTATAGACACCTGATCAACTCTAGAAGTCAACTCCTTCGTACAAGATATCTGAAGCCACACTAAAGCACAGTCCCCCCACGCCGCAGCATCTACACCATCACCGATCCCCCACCAACTCCCGAACACGAATCCCAAAACCTCAACGCATCACACACTCCTCCACAACTCCCTCAAATCCCCACCCTCCACGAACCCCCTCCCCACCCCCTCCCCAACCCCCCAACCATCGCCCACCTCACCCACCACCCTCCCCGGCCTCCCCGCCACGACCGAGAAACTCGGCACGACCAAGCCCTGCGGCACCACGGTCCCTTCCAACACCTTGACGCAATCTTTCAGGATGGCAAACTTCCCGATGACGCAGTTCCGCTCGATATGCACGTTCGACCCGATGACGGCGGCTTCGACGACGGTGTTTTCGCCAACGAAGACGTGGTCGCCGATCTTGAGCGGGTAGTAGCTGTACACGCCGCGGTGGAGCTTGGATGGCGGGCGGAGGATGCAAGAGCGCGAGAGGAAGACGTAGCGGCCGATGGCGATGGCGATGGCGATGGGGGGTTTTGGGTTGGGAAGCGGTGCGTGTGGGGGCTGCTGTGAGGTGGAGGTGGAGGTGGAGGGAGGGGCGGGCAGGGTCTTGTGGAGATCGCCGCGGATGCACACGTCCGCTTGGATGACGGTGCGGCCGCCTAGGATGATGTTTTGCGTGCCGTGGATTTGGGCTTTGCGCGAGACTTTGTTGCCGGTTTCCTGTTGGTGGGGTTAAGGGTTAGCGTTGGTTTGATGATGGCTCGAGGGGTGGGCTTCTGTACGGTTTCGATGTATTCGCCTCTGATGGTTTTGGGAGGCATTGCGACATGCTAAACTCCTATTTTTGGACGTTACCTTACCGATGCTACTTGGTGTTTTGGAGGGCGTGATGAGGGCGGTGAGGAAGGCGGTGGCAGTAGGCTGGACGCGTTGCCCAAGTGTCGGTGTACCTTTACACGTACAGCTCCGCTGGCACTACCTTCGTAGTGCGCCGCTTTTCATAGCGGAGTTCTACAGCCTCAACCCGTGCTTACTCTCAGCCAATTTGCCTACAGTACTCCTTGCAACCATGGCCCAATCTCCTACCAACATCGGCGCTCCAGCCACTGCTGTGGTCACAGGTTCCTTTTTATCAGCTGTGCAGCAACTCCTCACCGCTAGTACTCAGGTCGCCGTGGACTGACCCGTTCTGTCCAGGCGCCATGATGAGCCTTTCTTTAATGGCCATTCCGGTGTTCTTCGAGACAACAACTGAACCAGCACAGTTATTCCACCAGTGGGCCCGCATGTACCACTACGGTCATCGGGTAGCACCAACAATGGTCCTTGCGACGTCCTTGCTTTACGCCTATACGGCAATTCACAAACGCGCCGCTGGTAGGCGCTGGGTCATTTTTGCAGTGGCTGGCGTGACAACAATGATCATGGTGCCATTCACCTTGATATTCATGGTACCAACAAACAATACCTTGTTTCGGTTGCAGGCGGAGAGTAAAGCAGCGCCAGTGGCAAGCTTGGGTGAGGCTCAGGAGCTTGTGACAAAGTGGAGTCGATTGCATGTTGTGCGGTCACTGTTTCCTTTGGCAGGAGCTATACTTGGCTTGATGGGTATTTTGCAGTAACTCGTGCCCGAGTGCGACGATGGATACACTCACTTTCATTAATGTTGACTGCTTCACAAAATAGAAAATATCCTTGTGTCCTACGGTATAGATGGACGATTTAGTGAGGGCTGTGAAAAAGCCACCACTCTAGGAATCTTCAGCGTAAGGTAGGTAGGTAGCATGGCTGACCCGGTGGAACCGCTCTCTGAGGCCGACAACGGTGCGATAACGAAGAAGAAGAGAAAGAAAAGGATCATGATCTGCTCATAAGTACTTCTGCATGAAGGCCGCAATATTAATGTCAGGCATGTACTTGCAAAGGATTCCTGGTTTTGTACTCCGGATTTCCTTTGAACCTTCGAGTCCAGGAAAAGGCGGGTCCCCAGAACAGTGCAACTACCATTACCTCCAACTACACTCGACAAACGGGGCGGGACATACTATGTCACCTTTATTCGCCGTCGGATACAGCTCGAAACCCGAGCCCGATCTACAGGTCCACGATAATCTTAACAGCTCTGTCCTCGATATCGGCGAGCTCGTCCTTTTGCGCCGTGCCCTGGTCGACGGCATCACGAAATGGGGTAGATCATCTGGACGGAGAGAAGACCACAATTGTTCTACACGGAAGGGTCGATTGCAATGCAGTTGTCCTCCCATCCAGGGTCTGTTGAAATCATCCGCTCCGGCAAGCAATTGTATATAATGATGGAGGTGGAGGATCAGCTCCATTGCACTCAGTGGACTCCTGATGGTGAATCGAGTGACGGACCCAGATTCAAAGACATTGGACAACACATTTGAAGACATTTCACTGAGATCAACCACAGAGCTGGTTCGGTGTTAAAACTGTTGTGTTATCGGCAATGACGTCTATAAAACGCCGAAGTCGAACCCCACCACAAGGTACCCCACATCACAGTTATCATCAACCCTGGACAACTTAATGCCTATAGTGGCTTTACGCTTGGAACCCACATCGCTATGGGACAATGAAGACACAAAGTACTCCAAGCAATGTTAATTCAGCCGATGATGGAGGACGCCGGAACCTTGGAGCAGGATACCGTGATAGACCACGCTCTGGGAAATGACCTGGCGAGATCAGGCATAAACAACGAAGATCAACTCAAATGCCTTGAACAGAAGCAGAGATCACCGTCACAACTGGGACTCGAGCAACTACCTAATGAACTACTCAACTACATTATTTCTTTTCTCGACGTCGAGCCTCCATCCACGCAAAAGCTAAATCAAGACCCGTCCTTGGAATTGACCGTGTCAGAGGTCAAGGCTCTCAAGAACCTCTCCCGAACCTCTCATTTCTTCCGTCAATTCTCCTTACCACGCCTCTTCCGGTACTCCCGGGTCAAAACCATCTCTTACAGGGCGCTTGTGAACGACCACCTCCACTGGGTGGCATTCTTCATCGACATGATCGAGTCGTACCTATCGTTCCTCCGCACCAACAATCTTCTCCGTCACGTGAAAAGCCTGGTCGTCTACATCGACTCTCCACCCTCCGACGCCCTCCGCGAGATCGTGACCGTCCAGAAGGCCACGTCCATATGGCAGTGTATCCTCCCGCACATCAACCCGCAAAGCGTCACCATCATCGGAGAGCCACTCTACCTCGCCCGATCCATGCTCTGCGGCCTCTCCATCCTCCACCAATGGGCCTTCGACATGCCAATCCAAATCATCCGGATCTCACAACCCGCCCGTCCCTCCACCCCCGCCGAGCACGCACACGACCCCTCAGCCGCCGGCCTCCTCGACGCCCGCCCCTGGACGCATCTCTCCCTGAACGAAGGCTCCGCCCTCCCCGCCTACCGCTCCTACGAATACTACCTCAAAATCACCCCTTCCCTCCTCGGGACCCGCCCGCGCGAAACCGTCTCGCCGCCCCTCCTCGCCCTGTCGTCGACTCTCACTTCCCTGCACTATACGGCGACGTTCCCCTTCTACAGCCACGTCGACGACGTCCTCAAGTACGCGAAAGCGATGCCGCTCCTTGAGAAATTGAGTCTGCAGCTCGTGCCGGGCGAGGAAAGCACGGCCTTTGACGACCCGACGAGGACGGCCAAGGTCAGTTTGGAGGATTGCTGGCTGGAGGTCGATACGGGGTATGAGCTTGTGGTGCATGCGGTTGTGGAGATGGGCCGGAGAGATGGGGGGAGGTTGAGGGTGTTTAAGAGTTGGGATTGTGGGGTGGAGGATCTGAGGGTGGGGCTGGAGAGGAGGTTCAAAGAGTTGGGGGCATTCGTGGGGTGGAGGTGCTGTGGGGTGGGGGTTTGGAGCTGTTGTGGGGACGCGGAGGTTCGAATGGGAATGGGTACTGAGGTGCCTGGGTGGGTTTAAGGTTGAGGTTTGAAGGTGGTTCTTGGTTGTTGAGAGTTGCGATTCTCTTGTAATACAAGGAGTTGGCGAAGGTGGATGGGTTCGAGCTCATAGCAGCAGTTTCTACCTGATATTATACGTTAATAACTGTATATATTACACGCCACCACGGATTTTACGATCGACGGACTGAGAAACAGGTTTTAGACACTGCAACCTCCTGTCTAGAATCATGGCGAAGGAAAATCAGACGCACAGCGTATCATTCCATTCACAACCGCTCAAGCCAGGATAGGATGACACCGTCAATGATTGCAACAATAAGGTAGCTCATAAGCCAAGCGTGTAGTCGACCTAAGCAACTCCCATCCAAGAGCAACAGGTGTTATCGACTCCCAGCTTGTAGTTGATCATAGCCAGGGGTAGATCGATATAAGCAATCTCAACCCAACAGCCATGAAGCCGTCAACAGCAACGCGTGCTACCCAATCCCCATTCCCGATATCAGTATACACCAGGCGCCTCAAAGCTCTCGCCTTCACTTTCACAAAGTCGCATCAATCCTCCCTTCGTTCCCTCCCCCACACCTCATCCGCGTCGCTTTTCCCATTCGTCTCGGGCACGAACCAAGCCACAAAGGCAAAGAACCCCACCGCCAGGGCCGCAAAAACAAAGTAGACTTTTCCGTTCCCACCCAACCAGGAATTAAGGATGGGGAAGAACTGGGCGACGAGAAACGTAGCGACCCAGTTGGCAGCGAGGGCCCAGCTCTGGGTGGCGCCGACGGCATCGGGACCGACGAGTTCGCTGGCTAGAATGAAGGGGACGGGGCCGAGGCCGACGGCGAAGGCTGTGACGAAGAGAATGGTGGCGATTGCAGAGAGGATCTTGATGCGGAAGAGGATGGCGAGGGCAAGGAGGAGGGCGTTGGTGCCCATTCCGGCGATAGAGATGAGGAGGCAGGGCTTGCGGCCGATCTTGTCGGCCAGGGGGGAGAAAGCAATGGTGGCGAGGAGGTTGATTGCTGAGACGACGACGGTCAGGAGTGTGGCGGTGGTGGGGAGGAGGCTGGAGAGGAGCGAGACCGAGAACATGATTATGCTGTTGATGCCGCAGAGCTGTTGGGCGAACATGACGCCGACGACGGCGACGATAGCTTTGTGGTGGGTTGGGTGGGAGACGACTTCGAGGATGCCGAGGCCGTCTTTGTTGGAGGTTTGTTTCTTGGAGGATGATTGGCGATGGCTGTCCGGGGAACGGAGGAGGCTCTCTTCTTCGGCGGATGTTCCTTCCGTTTCGTTCGTGCCCCAACCGTCGACTTCTTCCTCCACGTCAGCGTCCGCGCCCCGGATCTTTTGTACAATGATTCTGGCTTGCGGGGAGCGGCCGTGATCGACCAGCCACTTCGGGCTTTCCGGTACCAAGACTAATCCGGCCAGTTGCAACAGTCCGATGCCTCCCGCGACGGCGAGCACTATCCTCCACAGACTCCCTCTGCTTAAGAAGTAGCCCAGTACCTGCGTGATGAGAACGCCCACGTTGATCATGATCTGCGTCAACGCCCCGAACAACCCCTTCGCCGTTGGAGGTGCAACTTCGGCGATGTAAATCGGTACGACTACGATAGCGGCGCCCGCACCAATCCCACTAATGAATCTTCCAAGAGTCATGACCCATATGTTGGTGGCCAGCGCTTCAAATACTGGACCTAGAATGAAGAAGATCGTGGTCAAGCGCATCGTAAGCAGACGCCCATATTTGGTAGCGCAGGGTCCAGCAGCCAGAGCACCAAGAAGACCGCCGGGGGTATAGAGGGAGGAGACCAGGCCGAATTGCGTAGGGTTCATGCGGATGCATTCTGGAAGTCGCGGACCGGCGAGGATAATTGTTGAAACGGACTTCTTCTCGCAGGTAATTACCGCTTGTGGGGCGTTGAGCTCGGCCTGTTGTTATATTAGCACTGGCTACGGGCTAGCATTGCGTAGAGTGGAGTGGTACAAGATGATATCCAAATTGTAGAGGACCTATTGTTGTGATCAGAACCACGAAGATCAGGTAAGCAGTAATGTCGTGTCTCCAGGAACGCGGGCTCGAAGGCGCAGAGGACGCCATTCTGAGTGTGTCGAAAGTCGAGCCACTTGACACTGGTGGTAGCCACAATACGCTCACGTAGGGCTTCAAGCCATGGTCATAGAAGATAGTTTGACCGGGTAGGTATAACACGCTCCACACAGTGACCTATTTCCAGCGGATAATTTGAGTTGCACAGGAAAGGAGCCCTGTTGGGGGGCGGCTGGTCAGTACAGGTAGGTAGCTGACGTGGGGTAAGCTTTATGAGACAGGAGACGGAAAAATATATTAGATTAGATTAGATTAGATTAGATTAGATTAGATTACATAAGCAAGCATATGCACAACCATTGAATACGGTAAGGTAAGGTAAGGCAGTGATCCACAGAGACTGATCACGAAGGCATCATCACTCAATATCATCTCTTGGGGTCTGAAAGCTGCATTGTTCCATCCGTTCTTCCCGCACATCCGCTGACTTACAGCTGCGGCACAGCTCCCAAATGGCTGCTCGCCCTTGTAAGAGAGGGGTTTCTTACATACAGATCCTACATGAAGTCCGAATTGAGTCCGAATCTTGCAGCCCGCCACTACCCTAACTGTCCTCATCTTACTTCCCATCCTATCCACATGCTTGCGAGGCGCATCGTCCAGGGCTTTGGCCAAGCTGGCTAGGCTGCCGAGCAGCAGCACATTGGCTTACCTACGGTAGATGTGTAATCATGAGTCTTACTAATCCTCCCTCTTCGGCCGGGGAGGCTACCGCCACTACCGCAAGGGCTGCCGCAAGTAGTGCGTCCGCAATCCAGCAGAATTTGAGGAGAAGTGTCCAGGCTGCGTTTGATGGTAGGGACACCTTTCTCTGCAACTGGTCTGATTAGCCCTAGCTTCTGTTTATGATGGTCTCCCAAGATGATATCGGCGGATTCTCTACTTTCTACATTCATGCAGACCTGTCGTATCGGAGGATATTATTCACTCTGCTTTGGTTCTTATCCTGGTTACAATTCTGGTCTCGGACACGGTGTCCACACTGATGCTTCCTCTATAACTGCCGTTTTCCGATATCCTTCATAATGCTTCTTCTGATCTGAATAAGCCGGAAAGCGTCTTCGTACCAGTCGTTACTCATCATCATGCTTTTGGTCACCTGGTAACCTTTATCAGAACCGTCTGATCCCAAGAGAATGTTGTCTGGAGGCTATACGAGCAAAGTCCGCGTTCATGATCGGTATAGAGTCGTTGGCTTCATCAGCAGTGGTACATATGGCCGAGTGTACAAGGCTCAAGGACGGAACGGCCAGGTTGGAGAGTTTGCGATCAAGAAGTGGATCTCCCGATGTCACAGCACCAGGTAGTGCCGCAGCTAATGCTTGTCGGTAGGTTTAAGCCCGACAAGGAAGGCGAAGTGATCCAATACACCGGCATTTCCCAGTCAGCCTGCCGTGAGATGGCACTTTGCTCCGAGCTATCTCATCCTAACATCATCCACCTTGTCGAAATCATTCTCGAGGACAAGTGTATATTCATGGTATTTGAGTATGCCGAGCATGACCTCTTACAGATCATCCACCATCATATCCAACCTCAACGACACGCCATCCCCGCACCCACCATCAAGTCGATTCTCTTTCAGCTTCTGAACGGACTACTGTACCTTCACAGTAATTGGGTACTTCATCGAGATCTGAAGCCTGCCAACATCATGGTCACCTCCAAAGGCGAAGTCAAAATCGGAGATCTCGGCCTCGCTCGTCTATTCTACAAACCCCTGCATTCGCTGTTCAGCGGGGATAAGGTTGTCGTGACTATTTGGTATAGGGCACCCGAACTTCTTCTTGGATCTCGCCATTACACGCCCGCCGTCGACCTATGGGCTGTTGGCTGCATATTTGCGGAGTTGCTGTCTCTGCGACCGATCTTTAAAGGCGAAGAAGCCAAGATGGATAGCAAGAAGACGGTACCATTCCAAAGGAATCAAGTACAAAAGATTGTGGAGATTCTTGGTATACCAACGAAGGAGAACTGGCCGGGCCTCGTCTCCCAACCAGAGTATGGACAGTTACAATCATCATCAGTCTCTCATGGGTCCCGGAATGGCAGTGGGGCCAAACAACCTAGTCTCGAAAGTTGGTACAATACGACTCTCAAGACCTCATCGTATCCTCCCTCACCAGCGTCCGCCACGCCCGGTTCAGATGGCTTTTCTCTGCTTTCGGGTCTACTTGAGTATGATCCTGCCAAACGACTGAGCGCGAGAGAAGCACTACAACACCCGTATTTCGTTCAGGGCGACATAGGCAACCGTGCGAATTGTTTCGACGGTATAAAGGCGGAGTACCCGCATCGACGAGTGAGTCAAGACGACAACGATATACGGACGAGTAGTTTGCCTGGTACCAAAAGGGGTGGGCTACCGGATGACAGCATAATAGGCCGGCCAGCTAAGAGGTTGAAGGAAGGCTAGACACTCGTCCCAAATTATCCACGGCTATGGAATGAGAGGCTTGGCAATATCAAGAAGAGGAAAAGAGTACCGAGTACCTTCCTGTAGTCGGTATCTTTCTCCTGCGGGATGTACTGCGGTCTTCTGGTAACCGGGCTGGCATAAAGCCAGTGCTGCCGTGCGCCAGCCATGGTGGACTTAACAATTCAGCAGACAGCTGCTCGCCCATCATCTGGTGCAACCTTGACAACGGCAGTCATAGGATGTGACTTCATCAGAAGCGAGAAAGAGCACAACATCCCGAGTTTAGGCACCAGAGCGCTCGCAGTCTATTCTCAAAGGACAATGGACAATACCAATAGTGGAACAGTTCTCGATTCCCCTGGAGCAAACGGGTGTGAACATCACAAGGTCTTCGCTCCAACGACAGCGACTTGATGAAGGCTAAGCCCAGGTCCACTGATATGACACACCATCAATAAAGGTTCTGACTGAGTGAGCTGCTTTCACCCAGCCTGTTCCCACCAAGACAAGGTCGCCCGTTCTTGGGCTGAAACAAGACACCGGACTATGATCATCATCCCAACCTGTGCTTCACCAAACAACAAGAAGGAACCACTTCTCTGGCCCCTGAACGGACGATATGCCGTCAATGCGAGTAGGCAACGATTCACCCATCGGGGAACCTAGCTAGCTACATCACCGCAGAGATCCTACTGCACGTGGCAAACGGCAGAAACAGCTAGCTAGCTCCTCATCACGCCATGACCAACAGTCACACAATACTGAGATATGGCTAGGATTATAACAAGTGGAAGATCTCTATCTCGTCAGAACAATTCTAGAGTGGTCATCAAATAGCACTTCAACTCAGATCGACCCCTCCCCATTCGCCACTTCCCCTCGCCCACCCACTTTCCCCTCCCCGCTCCTCATCTTGAACATCTCACGCCCTACCCCACCACCCCTACACTCGCCCTGCGTAATCACCTCGACCGCCTTCACCAGATCGAAGCAAACGCCCTCGCTCACCACACTATCACCCTTGTACTCCGCGTGCGATCTCACAAAGGTCCGGATCCACTTCGCCGCCGTCCAGAGACTCCCGTTGGCCCGGTTGCGGATGAGGTCGAGGTAGCGCGCCAACTCACACCTAGTCTCGACGTCGACGTTGACGGAGTTGAGGTAGCTCTCTACCAGCGGGACGAGGCCGGGAAAAGCGGCTTCTTCGGCCTCGGAGTTGGGGGTTTGGCCGTTGATGATTTCGTTGATGGTCATGGGTTCGTATTCGTCCTCGACGGGGCCCAACGGGGTGGGCGGGCGACTTGGTGTTTGGGCGGGGGTGGAGGTGCCGGACGTGCCGTTAGAGGAGGCGACTTTGGCGGGCCGAGAGGGGAAGGGCTTTTTGCGGAAGAAGAATCGTCGGCCGTTCACGGCGTCACGGGCGTGTGCCGTTTCCATGTTCTCGGTGGTGCGGGGGATGGGGATGTAGAAGTTGAGGTCGAAGCTGAGGATGGCGCGCGTGATGAGGACGATGAAGATGGCGAAGGCGGCGTTTTCGAAGTCGGTGAGTTGGATCTCCATCGGTCGGAACTCGACGCGCCAGCCCGTGTCCTTGTCGTGGGGCGGCGGTTTGAACCGCATGTGTTGCCAGTTGGTCGACTGGAGGTTTTCGAAGTGGTCGGTTTTGTTGAGGTCTAGCTCCTTCAGGTCTTCGGCGAAGACGACGATTGGATCGCGAATGAAGAGATGTGCGAAATGGGTGGCTAGCAGGTCGTCCATGCCGCCGTCAACCAGACGACGCTTGAGGTCTTCATCTACAACTAGATCTGGGTCCATGTATTCCTTTCGTAACCGTGGGTCCTGAGAGATGTAGGTTGAGTTTGATGCATATCTAGATTTAGGTGTTCGCCATCGATCGTTTTTTAGTGGCTGGTAGGAGTGAGCATTGAATCGAGCCATGCTCCGGTATTGAGTACAGACCTTTTCTCCAAGTTCCTCGGCCGTCCTATCATCAACGGCCCGGCTGATCTGATTCCACCGCACATCCGTATCTGCCAGAAAGCCTTTATATATAGGTGTTGCGGCGGTCAAAGCCAACATGATAGGTCCCAGAGGGCTGAGCTGATCATATAGTCTCCGACCTTCCGTAATGTTTTTGGCTTGAAATGTGATTTGCAGGCAGCAACTACCCATTCCAAACGCCATTGCATCCATATAGATGTGATTTTCCTTAGCGGCGCCATTACGGACGTCATCGTCTTCAGGCCAGTTATGAAGATCGTAATTAACAGTAGGGTCTTGGAAAGGCCAGGGCGTATTTACATCTCTGAAAACTGGTACGTTAATTTCCACCTTGCGACCTCGCCGTGACCGGATGTTGGCGGCCAAGGTCGGAAAGCGGATGTGTGGGTTGGCTATCTCGTCGGGGAGGAACTGTGAACGCAGCCTCTCGCCGGAGGGAGGATAATACGGACAGATAAACTCGTCCGCGGTACCTAAACGGGGAAAGGTAGTCATGGTGATTGGGTACTCGTTCGCTTCCATGTGGTCCTTTGCTATAACTCGACTGGACCGAACCGATCAGATCAATCACAGCCAGGATTCAGGAGTGAGAGGGAACTGACCGCAGCTTCATGTTCGGTTCAACGTCCAGTAAATCCTTGAACCCAATGCCCCAAGGCTTGCCGGGAGTAGCCTCGAGCATGAAACGACCGAATTCCGGGTGGAAAACAGGAAGCGTATGACTCTGACTAAACGATGTCAGTCTGCAGTTCCCTTCAGTGAATCACGACCATTACCGTGCTACGTTCTGCAAATCGGGCACAACTCCTCCTTCTTTGCAGAGGTCTTCGTCGGCCGCCAAGGCCTCGAGTATGTCGGCTTGGCGCAACGACAGCTTGACCTTGCGTTTGTTCTCTTCGACGGCGACCACAAGATATTCGATCTGCGGTGTAGCTTAATATTGCCGTCGTGCAGGTACTGAGCGGTGTGCCTACTTCGTCCCCCCAGAGCAGCACATCACGTTCCTTGCCCTTCGCTCGTCGCCAGATGGCGAGCAATTGCTGAAGGACTGTCAATCACTGGTCTTATTTGCCCTGCCCTTGCCGTATGGGGGTTGTCTCACCTCGATACCCCATTCCCTAACGTGATCCGCGTTTTTCTTGGCTTCTGGCCATGCTAGAGGCGTGCCAACGGCTCTGTACAAGCATTCATCAGCATTGACTCTCAACCGTCGTATGATAGTAGTTGTCCATACAATAGCCCCATGTTGAAGGCCTGCTTCACCAACACTGGTTTAAACAGCACCGATTTCAGTCGCTTTCTAAATCAGCAGAGTCGAAGAGAGAATGTAGGCAATGGTGAGAATAAAGGTATCTAAAAACAGCAGCTGCAGAATCCAAGCCTCAATTCAGATGGTTTTAAGTGAGGGCATTGCTGGCCAGCGTTGAGTATGCACGATTATTCATGGTGTCGCATCGTTTCGACGGACTGAATTGAATCTCGAATCGGTGACGTAGAAGACCATTACAAGTCAGCCCGAGGAAGGGTCCACGCTGATGGCCTGTTACCTAGGTCCCCAGTATCGCCGACTTGAAAGATGTGTAGCTTATTTCTGAACACTTGGAGCGATCTCTGCTTCCTGGCAAGATACAGTAGGTTGACGATTGGTTGATGCTGACCAATACGGAATTGAATATCGATTGATACTTTACCTAATCTAGCTAGTCCATGGTGGAGATACCGATACCGATACCGCACTCGCAGATCGATAACCGAGGTACCCGCTAGCTTCATTTTTTACGAAGTTACGACCCAAGCTTAGATAATCTTAGGTGGCGCACAGCCCCTGTGGTGTAGTGATGACTAAGATAAGACGGACCCTCTGACGATGCTCACAAAAGCAAGGCGCTATCCATACGAACCCATACATAGCTGTTCGTTGCCACCAAACCATATCACAGATTGGTTGAATAGATAAATTGACAAATCATCTGCAACCCACCAATCCTCACAACTACCAGCGCCATCTATCACTTCCATCTTAGCTACCTATCACAAACCCGCAACCGTCACACAAGCAGCAGTTCTTCCCGGCTTGGCACGCATGCATCGCACACAGTACGTCTGACAGCTGGTAGAGCATGAGAGATCTGACTTCCAACGCAGTGGTCGTCGCGGGGAAGAGTGAGAGAAGAAAGAATGGCATTGTATGCGGTTCCAGTAGTATCATGATAGTCTGTCATATAGTGACAGTTCTCCAACGCACGACTCCACATATCCCAGCCAACACGACACGACACAACACAACACGCATCCTCCGCGCGCATGGACCGGACTGCAATCGAGCTTGACTGACAGCTCCAACATCCACACTCCCCACTCCACTTCCAACTCAACTCCCAACCCAGCCCAGCCCAGCCCATCCCGATCCCCGCAATACGACCTCGCAAAAGCTGTCAAGCCTGCAAACCCGCATTCCTGCACCTACCCGCCAACCCCTCAGTCCCAGTCCCAGTCCCAGTCCCAGTCTCATCCATCCATTGAGTCCGCAGCTATCCAGTCCCATCCGTCCAGCCATCCAACCAGCCATCCGTCTCCCGTCCCACCCGCTCGTCACCCCCCATCATCGCCATCCAGTTACCGCCTCACGATCCCATCTTCCCTGCCCTGTCCTCCCTCCGTACCCTTCAATTTGCCCCCGTCCTCAATTCTGCCCCTACCCGCCTCGCGAACTCCCGTCTTCCCCGCGCTTCCCCCCCCCCCACCAATCCCACGTGGCTCCCTTCGGTCGTCACTGGCGCAGGCGAGCCGCATGAGAACCGTCGCGCCTGCGCGCAGCAGCGGGATTCCGTGGCCGGACGGTACCGAGGTTCGGGGCCGGCCTGCGCTTCTGACAGCTCGATCGTCGATTGTCGGAGGCGAGCTGGGCGGTGGTCGTTCCCCACGCCCGTCGGGAAATTTGGTTGTCGTTGCGACAGGTCGGGTTGAATTGGGGAGCGAAGACGCGTTGACGTCGTTTGGAGGCAGTACCGAAGAGGTGACCGTTCGTAATGGGGAGCACAAGGGGGTCGTTTCAGATTGTCAGTCTGCATTCGTGACTGGGTTTGGCGGTCGGACGGCTGCCGCCTGTCAGCGGTTTCGCGTGGAATGTGGGAGGCGCTGTCAGGTTAGATGCTCTATCTGGTACGGATTTTTATATCGTAAGGTAGGTATCAATAGTTCCAAAGCGGTCCAAGATAACAAAAAAAATAGTTGCACAGTGAAATGATGTGTGAATGGTATGATATATCTACATCTGTGGCTCTGCTGGTGCGCTTGAAATAGAACCCATCAGTCGCTCCTGGGGGTGTCCTCAGACGAAAAGTAATACTCCAAAACTGAACCGATCGTTCGAAAACCATCCTCGCCAAGGCGGTATCAAGTAAAAAAAACCTCTAATAAGGCATGCCCCGAGGACCCTGTACAAAAGTGAAACACCGTAGGATGTCTAGGCATTATAACCTCCAACACCTCAGCAGCCGTTGACGGTGCCCCAAAGAAGCCTTTTAAACCTGTCGCCGCAGAACTTTCAAACGCCCCCACACGATCCGATAGCTGCGGGAAATCAAAATCGAAAATCGCTTGGTTATATGAGTCGTATACTCCATTTATAGACTTGCGGAAGAGGATCGCTCTGCAAATTGTGACGTAACGAGAACCACGTCATATCAACACGGCAAGGAGTTAGGGCCCAAGGATTTTGGTCGTAGGCTGGGCACTCCCGCTGAAGCCTTAGAGCCCATCTTGCGTGTCAACTTCGCATAATCTAGGTACGATGTTAGCCTAATATTGAACGTAAAAGGACCTGTGGTACTAACGTAGACCGCACGCATTACACAATGTCCGGGCGCCGTCAGGGCCCCTCCGCCATTCGGGTGTTTCTGCTCGATTGCAACTATGACATCTACCCGGCGGTGCAGCTCTCTGGGCAAACGGTTAGTTCGTCTTTTGACCCGGATCGAGAGACACTCACTCCTCTTCTCTTCTTTGCATCTGCACCAGCAAATCCCCCTCCGGCCTTGAAATCGTCTTGATACCCAGCCCCATCTTCGTCGTACTCGCTCGAGCCTTTGTAGCCTTGTTCGTGGGCACGTTGCTCTGCCAAAGCCAATTGCTGAGTAAGAAGGACGTCCCGGATTCGTGCAAAAGAATCGTAGACACGATGGTGCTGCCTGATCATTTCGTCGCACTCCGCTAACGTTGGTAACGATCCGGGAATGGGTCCAGATCGCTGTGTTTGATGCGCATGTGCCGAGTAATGTCTGGAAAATTCCAACATGCGGCCACTGCCTTCCGCGATCTAGGTATTCTTAGTATATCTACTCAACAGGTACTACGTTACCGACTTACTTCGTTCAAGGAGGTCTCGAGGTCGAAGATGTCGAGATGACGCTTGACAGACTCGCCGTAAGACTGCCCCCCTAACGAGACCCCTCTCGACGCTGCTTTCCTCCCTTCCTCGGCGCGATTGATCTCCGATCCGTCGGACCTCCAGGTGTTGGGATGAGAGTTATGGCCGTGGTATGGATCTGAAGGATGATATGGCGAAGGAGCCATGCTCTGTGGTTGGGGTTGATATGTATATGGGGGCTGTTGGAAGGGTTTATATCCATTTTGCGTTTGCGAGTTCATCGGGCCAGCAGAACTCAGGCCAGGGCCGTGAGTGGGCGAGGTTCGCGGCTGAGATATATTTGGAATGTCCGACCGTGCCGCGTCACTGTACGATTGAGTGGTCCTGACTGACGGGACGTGTTCGAACTTGGATTCGTAAGCATTGATCGGAGGGGGATTAGCTTCACTCGGACCAAACGAATTCTGTGGTGGGTGCAAAGTGCGTGGTTGATGATTCTGAGATGAGTACAGGCTGAGCGGTTGACCGTGCGAGAAGGGGTTCGGAGGACCTTGCGGCGATGTGGCAGGATGTGAGCGCGGGATCGGTGTGGTCGGGGTCAGCGCTGGAGCTGAATGATGGCTTTGTGATGAATGTGCCGGTGCCGGAGGTGGTGCGGTGTAGGATAGTGGTTGGTCCGCGGCCAATGCCTCGTGTATCGATGGTAGAGATTGCCTGTGGGTCGCGGGCGGTTCTTTATCATTTTCCGACGTTCGTCGCGACTCCGGTGGGGAAATGTAGCCGGCGAGTCCTGTCACTGAGCTGGCAGTGGAAGACGGGTATGAGTATGGAGGCGGCGGGCCTGAGTACATGTTCGACGGAGAAATAAGCGGTGCGGTGGACATGGTCAGTGCCGCCACTGACGGATGCTTCTGGTAGTGTTCGGCACTTTCCCTCTTAAGTTTCTCCAGATCCAGATGACTGAAAGACGGCAATGCGGCGCTGTGAAGCCAAACAATCAGCGTGAGCCCGGTGATGAGTTGGGGAAGAAGTTGTTCGTCCGAAGCAAGGTGTACGGACCTTTGCCTACTGCCAGCACCCAGCGTCTCCATGGCGGAAAACAAAAGCCGGCCGATTCCCTCGGCTTGGAGATCTTGAAATATTTGCAGCTCCCTCACTCTTCCCACTTCACCGATGGCCGTGTTCTTCCGTGCCTACTGTCTGTTTCCGACCACGTAGTTCAGTGCGTGGATGAGATGCGGCACTGACCGCGCTCAAGCGCGGTGACTGATTGGGGCACCCAAACTCGTCTCCCGTGATCTTCCCGGGTTAATCAGAGGAATCGACAGCAGGGCAGTGTCGTGAATAAGATTGGCGAATATTGAGAGTAAAAGTCGCGGGCGCTGAAGAGCTTTGGTGGTTGCCGTTGACTGGCGGTGGAGGGGGGCGAATTGGGAGAAGGGTGCGGCAAGCCTTCCCAGATAACCGTACTCGTATCGTCACCACTTTGCGCCAAACCCTCCAGGAATCGACCGATTGCGCTATCTACCGTCAGAAATCGACATTGACATTGCAGGAAATATGTTACACTGTGAGAGACTGTAGTGTGATACAACAGCTGAGTGAGACGATCGGACGATATGGTGTTTCCTCGCGTCGTGGTAATATATGTTGTTGAGTGAGTTGAGTAAGGTAGAGTAGAGTCAAGGCGAGGAAGATAGATTCGAGGGAGGCAAAACCCACTACGAAGTAAGACACTTAAAATCGTGTACGGTAACAATACATGTAATACTACGAAGTAATAACTCAATACAAAATACGGGTCATGAAAATGATCCATAAGGTAAGGGCTAAGGGATGATGGATAAGGTAAGGTAAGGTAGAGGATAGTTAAGTTACCTTAAGGAATGACTAAGGGGCTGAAGAGACTACATAAGGTAAGGTAAGGTAACGTATTTCTATTTCCCACACGACAACAGACTTTAGTATGTTAAGGTACCGGTAGAGATCGATGATCACACACATGTTGATTGACCACCTTACCTAACTTTCCCAAGTACAGGAGTACGAATGACGATTCCGTACCTTACCTGTCTAAGGCAAGGTAAATTAGCTTAGGTAAGGTTCCTTCCCAAAGCAAAGCAAGCCAACCATGACGGGAGCATCCGAGCAGCAAGAGGCGACCTTGGCAAGAGGTGATCGGAGATGAAGTGAAACCTTAAATACTGTACCTTACTTTATGCATTATTTACCTTAAAGCAGACATGTGACTACCATGTCGGTCAGCCAGAAGGCGAGGGTATTTCATACATGTATTGTACAATCCATACAAAACGAGCCCTTACGCTTTCATTAACAGTAAAATTACAGTGCGAACACATCGAGTTGCTACTGACTCTTGACTTTTCTATTCTATGGAAATCAGTTCATCTCGGCGGATATTATTATTGAGTTTAACTTACATCGAATCCAGTTTTCCATGAAGGTTGTATACCTTTGTCATCAACACCTACATTCCATTCTTCCTTGATGAGATATCCGTGGGATTCGAGAGCAGTCATCTTATCACTGTGATGCTAATGCTCAGATCTCAGATCCAAAGTTTGTTTGCAGGGTTTGGCCTGACTGCCGATGCGGCGTAGGTGTCAAACCTAGATCTGCAGAAAGAGCAGCTTACATACTGTACATGCCTACTTCGTACCTTAGGTACAACAAGGGACACGTCGCTGCACAGGCATGCGATGTTGATTGTTGATTCGTCGAGCCGCCTACAGTACCCGTCGGCGCGTGGAGCGACCGGCGCGAAAGCACCGAAAGGACGATATCATAGCCCACGAACCCGTCAACAGTCGCTGCAGACTGTGACGGAGACTGTGACAATAATGCTAAGGTTACGACAGTGCAGCATGGCCGAATCCCAATATGACCCCCTCCGCCGAGCATGTCAGTGCTTCAATTCAACCTCAGGCACTCCGATTCGAGTCCCATGGCGTCGGTTCTCATTTCTCAAGCGAGCATACGGCTACTTGCAGCGATCAAACGGTCATAGGCTCGTCGCTGGTCGGGTTCTCTTCGCCCAGATACCTTCCTGTACCTTATGCTATCTGTCTCAACCAGCAGAACAAAAGTCATGCTCATTTGGCGGGTGCTCGCAGAGAGTAGTGCCCAACGAAGCACAACACCTGCAGCACGGCTGCCATCTGCGAACGGGGCCTCTCGAGGGAAAGATCACATATGTTAAGACCGCGGCGTGGGGTGTGGCTTGGCGGCACTTCAACTTGATCTCTCATCTAATTGAACATATTGGCCTCTCCTTGAGTCGTCATCTGATATCTCAGATCCTCTCCAGACTCCTTTGTGGAAATTGGTCTACTATACTTGGTAACTTACTTGACCTGAGATTGGTGACTGCAGGTTTCACGGCTTGGAAGAAAGATATCCTTGGTTCCGAGTGTCTGGTATGGCATCTGCATCGCGCCGTAAAAGTGTTGGTGAGGTCTCGATTGCGAAACCCACGAACACTTGACCGACTTCGGCCAACCCGCAGGATCCGCGCCATCAAGCACCAAGACGGTGAGTTGCCCGATCGCATCGCACATCACATGCAGAACGCATGCCCCAAGCCATCCGAACCCTTTTCGTCCTTGGCATCAAGGCTTGGAGCCCCTATCTCTGCAACGGTCTCGACCATGCAGCTAATGTTCAGTGGAGAGGAGGATGGGTCAACCCTATTTCTACCGAGGATCCAATGGCAGGCGGACTCGCCATGGAAGAGGCGACCTTGAATTTCTTGGAACGTTTTCGCTTCCGGTCACTTCGACAAAAGGAGTTGCGTTGCAACCACAACGGTAAAAATAAATGAGTCCGGTCTCCCAGGAGGCTTATCCTTGGCTTTGACCTTACCTAGTTGGGCGCGTCCTGGACCGGGAGCAATACGGTGGCGTCCAACCTTAACTCTAAGTCAGCCATCAGGGGAGAGCATGGACCCGTAAGCCGGACCAATGCAGAAAGTACATCCCTCGGCCACGGTCATTTGGAAGCCTGAATGGAGTCGTCAGGTAGGGCAGGAACGAAAAGATATAAAGTTTCCTAGCGTCGACTGCTTCCATCTTTTCAGAAAGGTCAATGTTACCTTGATATCTATTGTTGGTGAGGAGGTACTGTACTGTATGACAGGGCATTTGGGCAGTCCCTGGGAGCCTTTCCCGACCCAATCGGACTTGTCTTCGTGTCCGCCCATATGGAACTCCTTCCTTGGTCTGATCCAGTACCTGATACAGTCAATAGTCCATCACGATCAGCTCTTACCATGACAAGGTTATATTACAGCGTATCCGATACAGCAAGATACATTACAGAGGGGAGACTCGGTAAATTAAATTTACTTGGGTTTGCTTTTGGTACCTACCTTACCTAAGGTAAGGTACCTAATCTAGGCCGAGATCTTAAGTAGCTCATATGATCGGGAATCTAGATCGGAGCTTGTACGGACAGTACCTTAGGTAAGCACTAACAAGCCACAACAGACCTCCTTCCATGCATGTTGTTTCCATGTCCTGCCATCGCAAGTCCGATAGTTTCTTATTGATGAAACCAGTCGTCAACGAAGAGGAAATCATACCTTACAATTTAGTGTTACCATTTCCTTTATATTTTTCAGAATATTTTCATCTCATCCGCGGGGGGCAAGCATTGCTGCCCGATCGCTTGAGTTAAGCGAAAGAAAACCGGTACTCCACACATACCACATGTACCCAGCTCCACGATACTTCCCGGCAATCTGATCGAACGATCGCGATACATGCTTGTCTGACAGAGCCCGTCCTTACCTTAAGTGGAATAGTCAAGACCTCTTGGAACTTACCGGTAACTACCGAAACTGCGGTTCGGTGACTGTGACTGCTGCAGGCTGTACTGGGCATCTTTCGTTCAACCCTCAAACAGAACAACTCACTAGCTTGAAAGCATTACATTGATGATATTGTCCGTTCGAAAGCAGAGATGGAACAAGTGGAGATCAACAGGATGGATGGACCATACAGGTAGGTACAGTACCACAGCATGATAATATGACAAACTCTCATCATCAACCCCCTGTACTTCTTACTGTATCACTGACAGACCTCTAGTGTTACGAGGGCATAAGACAGCGGTCAAAGTCGATTTGGACTCATCGATCGGCCTTGAAACTGTACAGTGCCTCTCTCTCGGTTGGCTTGCGTTTCCCGCTTCATGGCTTGAAGTTGAAGCCACCCACTCTCCCATACGAATTACGTGTACGGAGATAAGGGAGAGGAAGTGGCAGAGGATTACCATATCATACCTAACCTTCCAGGTTCCCTCACTTTTGATCGAGAGGATTAAAACGTGAAGGTGGTGGGCACGTGCGATGGGAGAGGAGAAAGCCACAACAGGCTCAGATGTGGTCATAGCTACGAAGTACCTTACCTTACCTATGACCGCCAAATTCTAAACCCTAAGAGTACCTAGGTACCTACCTAAGGTAGTGTAAGGTATCTGTACTGGACCTACAAGCTGTAAGAAATCAGAAATCTGACGTGCACGTGGCAGGTTACAGCAGCGCAGCTTACATCGTACAGATATACTACGGAGTATATGGATCTGCTGATCTTACCTTACGGCATTTTCCTCTCATATTTCTACAACCACCTGCACTAAGGTAAGGTAGTACATCGTAGCCATTCGAGCGAATTAGGTAGCAAGGTATTGTAAGTTAAGTACCGTAAGTACCTGTAGTATCAATACTTAAGGTACTCGGTATCCCAGATGGTAAGAGGTAAGGTACTGTAAGGTAAAAAGTACCTGAGCAGATGACAGTCGATACAGTAAGACGGCAAGGTTAGAGGACAGATGATATCTGATCGGAGATCGAGATGGTGGTGTGATGGGTTTATGCCTTCATTTACACTTTATGCATTATGCATTATGCATGCATGAAGGGTCAAAGCCGAGTAAGGTACCTTACCGCTGTCTTCGGTATGGCTTCGCTTCTCCATGTCATTCGTACTTGGTATGTTCGTCGAACATATACGGAGTACTTGAAAAAGAATTGGATGCAAGTCCCAAGCACCCCTATCCCCAACAAGAAGCGAGTGCAGAAGGTTATGTGATCATGTCCGCGGAACAATAAACAAGAAGCAAGAAGCAAGAAGCCAGAAGCCAGAAGCCACTGCCGGCTCTCGGCTGGGACATGCAAGTCTGAGTGCGTCTGATGTTAACGTTACTGTACGAGGTGCGCAACTCCTTTCGGCTTTTCGTGAATTCATACTTTGCTTCGTTTACACGCGCAGATCGGCAATCGAGAGATCTCCTTTTGCCTTCGCCAAGCTTGTTCTTTGGGAAGGACGAGCCGCAGTCTAACATGAAGGCGGTGGGGGCTGCAAGAGCCAGTTGCAAGCCGGTTGCCCGTACCGTAATGCTTCAGGTAACTTATATACAACATCCTGTCTTCTTGGCCAGCAACTGGACAATAACAATAATAATAACAAGATTGAGATCGTCGTCTTGTCGCACCGCTAAGAGAGACCATTACTACCGCCTGCAAGTCTGACAGCTGTCAAACATGCATTCCTCAAGCCATCATGTCCCCTGCTACGTCTCCCCTCTCTTGTTGTCTTCTATCACTTTCGCTTGGACCAGTATCGTTCCTATTAGTTCCGACGCATTGTGCTCTACTTGTTTCAACCCACCTTCTCTGGACTTTTTTGCTATTCAGGTACTCTCCTGACAGTTACAAGCAAAGACGAGAGGGCAATTTCCCCCCGTCAAACGAATTGGGTGTCAAGCTGCTTCACTGGGCTTCATGGCTCCGTCGGGGACCATCAGGAACACGAACACTTTACTTCTGTTCCGTGAGAGAGTGCTATGTAGGTACAGATACATTACTTTACCTACGCGCGAAGAGGAGAAACAGCGAATTGTCCAAAACTGACTGCATCGCTTTTGGACGACCAGTCAACTTATCCTTAACTTACATCATTATGATCACAGATGGGACAGCTCCCGGACTAAAGCACCACAGGATCATCTCTTGCCCGGAGGTAGCCGCACGGCCGTCTACTTACTGACAACTTATTCGTCTCTCGGGTTGGACAGGAGCACAGCCGCGATGCCATTCGAGTAAAAGCATGCCGTCCCTTGTACATGTGCATATGATGGTCGCCACAGTCTCAGTAGACTCAATACCATGTCACTAAAGCAGACTTCCTCCGTTACCTCAAGTCGGATATCGTATCCCTTACTTCTCTAGTCTTGATTTGAACCGCTTTCCAAGTGCATGTTCATAGCCATCACAACAGCATCTGTACCAATAACCAATCTCAGCCGTCCTTCAACCCTCGTCGCCTGATATCTGATATGTCACTCCACAGAGCTGTCTTCTGTGCCTGTGGTCCCTGCATGTGTACTACCCAGTCAACAAGACAAAGCTCACATCAACATCATCTCACAGCCCTCCTCTACTCCAGCCTTTACAGAACCGACACCTGCCGGTTCCCGCCTTGATGAAGTGTACCTCCCTGTGTCTGTCCGCTGTCACAAGCACAGCTGCATACCCCATCCTCCACCTCTCCCCTCCACTCTCCTCGACCTTGAACATCCCCCCTCACACGTCCCAATGACACTGAACCTACCATTGTCCAGCTCTCTCCTGCATGTTTGACAGCTGTCCTTAGTGGACACTGCACCTACCCGTCCCAGTCCCTCACCTCCAATCCGAACATGGAGATCCTCGTATCCCCATTTACACAACTCGAAACTTCTGCAATATCCCACATCTATAGTACATCGAATGACCGTATGTCTCTACAGCCACGCCTAGCGCACCGACTCGAAGTCTTCCCTAGAGATACGTGCGTCACCGTCTTGGCCTAAGCTGCTCCGTACTCGTTCTTCACCTGTCCACATCTGGACACGCAGTCGCCACGTCTTCCGTATCTCGCTCTCTTGATCCCTCTCGCGCGCGCGAGGGCACTCCCTCTCACCTCCCCAAACGGCCACCATACCAAACCGTTTCTCTCCCCCGTACCGACCTGACAAGGGATGCGAAATGTTGGGATGGAGGAAGTCTGGACCTATTGAAGTTGGGGTTATGGCTCTGTGGGTGGGATTCCTCTAGAGGAGACGGCGT
>JAABUJ010001114.1_pt1 | contig 41964 bp, 37 predicted proteins | sample 5559131 | NCBI WGS metagenome assembly JAABUJ01 (sample SAMN10711875, study PRJNA513366) | rock metagenome | isolation source: Antarctica rocks | place: Antarctica: Victoria Land, Mt New Zealand nord | collected 2016-01-07 | reverse complement strand
GGTCATCAACGTCGATAAGTTGACCTACGCCGGCAACCTCGAATCGCTCGCGGAGGCGAGGGAAAGCCCCCGACACCACTTCGAGCAGGTCGACATCTGCGACCCCGCCGAGGTCGCCCGGGTATTCGACCAGCACAGGCCCGACGCGGTGATGCACCTTGCCGCCGAGTCGCACGTCGACCGCTCGATCGACGGCCCTGGCGCGTTCATCCAGACCAACGTCGTCGGGACGTTCACCTTGCTCCATGCCGCCCGAGCCTACTGGACCAATTTGAGCAGCGAGGCGAAACCCCAGTTCCGGTTCCACCACGTCAGCACGGATGAGGTTTATGGGTCGCTCGGCGCCACCGGCTATTTCACCGAGGAAACGCCTTACGACCCGAGGTCGCCCTACTCGGCCAGCAAGGCGGCTTCGGACCACCTGGCCCGGGCCTGGCATCATACCTATGGGATGCCGACGATCGTCACCAACTGCTCGAACAACTACGGCCCCTACCATTTTCCCGAAAAGCTGATCCCCCTGGTCATCCTCAACGCCAAGGCGGGGAAGCCGCTCCCGATTTACGGGAAAGGGGACAATATTCGCGACTGGTTGTTCGTCGACGATCACGCCCGGGCGCTCCGTCTCGTCCTCGAACAGGGGAAGCCGGGCGAGACTTACAACATCGGCGGCCACAACGAGCGGACGAACCTGGACGTTGTTGAAGGGATCTGCAAGTTGCTCGACGAGATGATCCCCGACTCGCCGCACGCCCCGCACTCGAACCTGATCACTTTCGTCGCCGACCGACCCGGCCACGACCGGCGGTACGCGATCGACGCCGGAAAGATCGAACGTGAGCTAGGCTGGACTCCAGCGGAAACCTTCGAAACCGGACTCAAGCAAACGGTCGCCTGGTATCTCGCCAACGACGAGTGGTGCCGAAACGTGCAGTCGGGCGGTTATCGACAGGAACGACTTGGTTTGGGGGCACGCTGATGACGCCGACGGCCGCGCGACCAAAGACCACGATGAAGGGGATCATCCTCGCCGGGGGGTCGGGGACCCGGCTCTATCCGCTAACCCGGGTCGTCAGCAAGCAATTGTTGCCGGTCTACGACAAGCCGATGATCTACTATCCCCTGAGCGTCCTGCTCCTGGCGGGAATTAACGAGGTGTTGATCATCTCGACGCCGATGGACCTCCCCCGGTTTCAAGAACTCCTAGGCGATGGGTCGCAGTGGGGCTTGAGCCTGAGCTACGCCGAGCAGGCCGTTCCCAACGGCTTGGCGCAGGCGTTCGTCATCGGCCGCGAGTTCGTCGGCGATGACCCGGTCGCCTTGATTTTGGGCGACAACATTTTCCACGGCGACGGCCTGAGCGAGCAACTCCAAAGGTTGGCGGCCGACCCCGAGGGGGCGACCATCTTCGGCTACCATGTCAAGGACCCCCAGCGCTACGGGGTGGCCGAGTTCGACGCCGACGGGACCGTGATCGGCCTCCAGGAAAAGCCCGACCATCCCAAGTCCTCTTATGCCGTGGTAGGGTTATATTTTTACGACAACAAAGTTCTCAACATCGCCCGCGACCTGAAACCGTCGAAGCGGGGCGAGTACGAGATCACCGACGTCAACATCGCCTACCTCGAAAAGAAGGCGCTCCGCCTCGAAGTGTTCAGCCGGGGGATGGCTTGGCTCGACACTGGGACCCACGAAGCTTTGCACCAGGCGGCGAACTTCATCCAGGTGATCGAGGACCGCCAAGGATTGAAGGTCGCTTGCCTCGAAGAGATCGCCTACCGGATGGGCTTCATCGACGCCGAGCAATTGAAGACCTTGGCCGGCCAACTGAAGAACGAGTACGGCAAGTATCTTTTCGGTCTCCTGGAAGATCGGCAAATTTCATGAAAGTCATTGAAACCCGGTTACCCGGAGTCGTGGTGGTCGAGCCTCGGGTGTTCCGCGACGACCGAGGGTACTTCCTGGAAACCTGGAGCGACGCCGCCTATGCCCAAGCCAAGCTCCCGACCCGGTTTCTCCAGGACAACCTGTCGTATTCCGCCGTCGGCGTGCTCCGAGGGTTGCACTACCAGTTTCCCGCGGCTCAGGGCAAGCTAGTCAGCGTGACCCGCGGCGAGGTGTTCGACGTCGCCGTCGACATCCGGGTCGGCTCGCCCACCTTCGGCCAGTGGGTCGGCGAAACCTTGACCGCCGAGAGCGGCCGACAGCTTTTCATTCCCGAAGGATTTGCGCACGGATTTCTTGTCACGGGGACCGAACCTGCATCGTTTGCTTACAAATGCACCGAAGGGTACGACCCGACTGGGCAATGCTCGGTGCTTTGGGACGACCCCGAGATCGGGATCGTCTGGCCCGGCGAAACTCCTTTGCTGTCCCCCAAGGACCGCGACGCCCCCCGGCTCCGCGAGATCGGCGCCGATCGTCTCCCCCGCTATCAACCCGGCTGAGTTTCTCCGAGCAATGACCCGCCACCGGACCGACCGCGACTCTGGACGCCCCAACTTAAAAAGAAACCTCTGATGACCAACCTTCTCCTGGTCCTCGACATCCTGCTCCTTGTGATCTTGGCGCCTTGGTTCGGTCTGATGTCCCTTGTCGTCATCGCCGCGCTCTGGAGGCGGGTTTTCGGAGGACCCGCTTGGGTCGAAGGCCCGCCGACGTCCCGCTTCCTCTTTGTGATTCCCGCCCACGACGAGTCGAGCGTGATCGGGATCACCGTCCGGAGTTGCCTGGCGGTCGACTACGACTCCGAGCGGTTCCAGGTCTTCGTCATCGCCGATAACTGCACCGACGACACGGCGATCGTCGCCGAAGCGGCGGGCGCCCAGGTGATGATCCGCGACGACCCGGCGAGGAAGAGTAAAGGGTTCGCGCTCGAAGACTTCTTTCGGGCCTCGTCGAAGAACCCCGCCATCCGACCATTTGATGCTTACGTCTTGGTCGACGCCGATACCAGCGTGTCGGGTGACTTGCTCCGGGTCTTCGACCAGTCGCTTCGTCGGGGTGATGACTTCATCCAAGGTTACTACACGGTTCGGAACGCCGATGCGTCCTGGCGGACCCGGATGTTGACCTACGCATTCAGCCTGACGAACGGGGTTTGGCTCGCCGGCCTGGATCAACTCGGATTGAGCGCGGGCCTCAAAGGCAACGGGATGTGCTTTCGGGAATCGGCACTCGAACGCTTCCCTTGGCAAGCGCATGGCCTGGTGGAGGATATGGAATTCGCCTGGAATCTCCGGATCGGCGGTGAACGGGTCCGGTTCCAACCGTTCGCTCGGGTCTTCGGAGAGATGGTGAGCCGAGGAGGGTCGGGGGCCGCTTCACAACGCCGACGCTGGGAACACGGACGCAAGGCCCTCCGAGGTAATTTTCGACGCGGCCTTTGGAGAAGTCGGCACCTCTCTCCGATGGCGAAGTTCGCTTATGGGATCGAGCTTGACTTTCCCCCAATCAGCCGGCTGGCCGTGGGGCTTGGCGTCGCTTCAATCCTCGGTGCGTTGGGATCTTGGATAGGATCACCGCGACCTTCATCAAATACGATCTTGATCGGACTTGCCGCCTATTGGACGACGTTCGTTTCGTATGCTTTAAGTCCAATATTTACCATTAAATTGCCTATTCGTTACTTGTTTAGCTTGATTTATTTGCCTTATTTCATCGTCTGGAAGCTGTTCATTGGACTTTCCAAAAAAACAGAGCAGTGGGTCAGGACCCCCCGCGAAGCCGCGCCGACAACCAATTCCCAGCTTTAATCAGTCGATGAAAATCCGAAGAAGTCATGTTGGGAAAAAACAACACAGTGTGGTGATCCAAGGCCCGAAGTGGGGGGCTGATCGACGGAATTGATTGACCTTCGCATTGGCGGGCTGTTAAGCTACGCCTTCGCCCTCAACGGGCACTTCAGCAAAGGCCTCTGGGCCTTTGCCCCGCCTTCGACTCCGGCCGCTTGATTGTTCTCCTTTGATGAGACCACTTGCCTGGACAGTCATGGAGAAATTTCGATAATGAGTGCTTACACTCGCATGCCGACCATGATCTTCGATCTCACTTCGTCTCCAGGCTCGCAACGGATCGACGGCGTCCAGTCTCGGGGGCCGATGATCGATTGGACGCCAAGTTTGGCGGCTCGATCCTGGTTTAAACGAGCAATCGATGTTCTCGGGTCGGGGTGCGGGCTGGTCGTCTTGCTGCCGGTTCTGTTGATCGTCGCGGTTTTGATCCGACTCGACTCGCGGGGAGCTGTTTTGTTCCGGCAGCAACGCACTGGCCTGGGTGGTCGAGTTTTCACATGCTTGAAATTTCGGACAATGGTTCTGGACGCTGAAGCGAAGCTCAAGGAGCTGGAAACGGCTAACGAGGCGGCCGGTGGTGTTCTGTTTAAAATCAAGGATGATCCTCGGATCACTCCGCTCGGACGTTTCTTGCGGAAGGCGAGCCTTGACGAACTGCCTCAACTTTGGAATGTGTTCCGAGGCGAGATGAGTCTTGTTGGGCCTCGCCCCTTGCAACTGCGTGATAGCGAGCGGCTTGCCAACTTGAGCTATGATGGTTACATGCGACGCCTGTCGGTGTTGCCTGGAGTCACCGGCCCCTGGCAGGTCGGCGGACGAAGCGAGGTTGATAGTCTTGGGATGCTCCAACTCGACCTCGACTATGTCAACCGCTGGTCGATCCGGTTCGACTTCAACATCCTTCGTAAAACGGTTGGCGTGGTCCTCGTCGGCAAGGGAGCTTGCTGAGCTTTGGTGGATCGACGGCCCTTGCGACCGAGGACCGAACCTTCAACCGGGAAGTGGGAAACCATGTCGCAAGTCCTCGATGCCGATCAACAGCTTTCCTCCTCACCGCCCCCGGCCCCGCCGAGGATGCCGGCTTCCCATATTAATGTCCTCATTTGGGGCGTAGTCGCCAGTTTGCTCCTTGTCGGCTCGGGCGTGGTTCGGGCCGTCCAGTCGAGCCAATATGCCGCCGAGAAGGACTACCTGATCGAATGCCCGTTTGCTCTGAGCGGGATTCCGCGAGCGATCGACGCATGGCACGTGCTCGAAGGGAGTGAGACGGTCCTCGACCCGCTCACGACCCGAATCACCGGCTCGACCGACCATGTCATCCGGACCTACGTCGACGATATGACCGGGGTGATGTTATCGGTCCTGGTGCTTTTCGGGCCTGCCGGACCTGTGTTGCCCCACACCCCTCAAATCTGCTATCCGTCGAGCGGGTTCGTCGCGGTGGGGGGACCGATCGAACGCGACATCAAGCTCGAAGACCAAGAGACCGCCACGTTTCGATCGTCGATCTTCATGAAATCCGGCGGGCGATCGACCATCAGGCAAATGGTTTACCATTCGTATTTGCTGGATGGCCCGTGGTCGCCCTCGGTGGCGACCCGGAAGTTCGCCAGAAAGAATCCGGGGATTTTCAAAGTCCAGATCCAGCGGCGAGTCACCGAGGGCGAGAAACAAAACGCCGACGAACCGATCGAAGATTTCGTGAAGAAGTTACTGCCGACTCTTGAAAAAATGATCCACGACTCGAAGTCGCCACCGACTTCACCGCCTGCGGACCGAACGAAGTTGGGCGATCGGAATCAGGCCGATTCTAAGGTGGCTCAAGCCACTCGCTGATCGCGGATCGACCGGAACGGGTCGAATCTCGGGCGGTTCAAGCCTCGAAGTGCGTCGGTCGGGCAGGACCGTCGAGCGTTATTGAGTGCTGAATAACGCGAACCGTGGAATCCGCGGAAACAGGAAAACAGAATCTCAAACTTCTGTTCCTTGTTCAGTTTCGCGTTGACCACCCCGGCGTCCTCCCGTTAGAGTGACCTCAACGGCCTAGAGGCTCGGCGTCCGAGCGTTTGTACGAAATGCTCAGCCAAGCCGATCCCACCCGCCAACCCGCCAATATCCTTCCTGATACGAAAAAATCCGATGTTTTCCCGATCGGGTGTCGCAATCATTAATCAGTGCCGTAAGAAGTCATTAAGTCGTCGCGCGTCCTGACCCGAAGCCACACACCACGCGGTAGATTACCCAAGATGGACACTTTTGATTACCAACGGTCTGTGCCGGCAAGGTTGCCATCCCAACGGGTTGTGTCGCTGGCGGCGCATCGGTTTGAAGGCACCTCAAGCGAAAACACGCCGTCGCCGATCTCGATCCGCGCGGTTTTGCGTGCTTCGAGGCGCTACTGGTGGTTGATCCTCGCCCTCTGGACCGTGGGGTCAGCCGGGATCGGCGCGGCGGTCTATCTCAAGGTCAAGCCGATATACCGGGCGGCGAGTTTGCTCCGGGTCGAACCCACCGTGATCGACTTGTATGGCGGCGTGAGCCGAGAAGGCAGCGAGCCTTACATGCAGACGAACGTCGAGTTGATCACGAGCGAGAACGTGCTCTCGGACGCCACGCAAGTCGAGAATGTCCGGGCTTTACCGCGAATTCGATCCGCCGGCGACGCCAATCAAGAGTTAAAGAAGGTCGTCTCGGTTATGATCCGACCCGGAACGCACCTAATTGAAGTTTCGATGACCTCGCCATCCGCCGACGAAGCCGCAATCATCGTCAACGCCGTGGTTAACTCGTTCATCGAGGCGAACCGAGATTGGTCGAGCGGTTCGACGATGACGCAAATCAAGAAGCTGAACGCTTACAAGGCCGAACTTGACACAAAGATCAACAAGACCAAGGAAGATCTGAAATCACGGGCCGCGCAGGGCAACGCCCCGGCGGTGGTCAAATTGAGGGCCTCGGGCGGCGCCGACGTCAACAAAGACAAGGATGAGGAAGACTCGATTAGCTTGTCGGTCGATTACTACCTCAAACTCCAAGCTCAGGTCCTGGAAGTCAAGCTGGAACTGATCACAGCTGAAGCCAATTTGATGGAAGCGAACCGGATCAGTCAAGAATCCAAAAACTTGGCGCCAACCGGCGATCCGAAACAATCGAACGCCCTCGTGGAGCGCCGCCTCAAGACCGACGGCGAATTAAATGCCATCTTGAGGGATTTGAACATGGCCACTTCCAAAGCCGACAAAGTTCGAGGGACCGCGAGGAATTCCGGCGACATCGCGGAGGTCAGGGCTCGCGAAAACGCGGTTATGTTGACGAAACGTTATAAGAACCTTCAAGAAGCTAAACGCCAGCAGTTTCTTGAAGAAATCAACTCGGGTTCCCCCTCGAATGACCCCGAGGTCATCCTGGCCGAAGCGACCCGGCGGGTCAGCAATCTGACCCAGAAGAAGCTGGCCTTGGAAACGGAACTGAGCAAGACGAAGCTGGAAAACACCAAAAATCAGAGCGACGGGATGGATGTCCGCTTCCTGGATGCGGATTTGAAAGAACTCACCGACATGCACTACATCGTCATGAAAAAGTCGGAGCAACTCAGCTTCGACGCGGTCGCCGAGGAGCGAATCCGCCTGATCAACCCCGCCCGGCCCGAGGGGCGACCGATCAGCGACAAGCGGATGCAATATATGGCCATGGCGCCGGTCGGCATCCTCGGCGTGGTGCTCGGCCTGGTGATCTTGCTGGAGATCCGCTCAGGCCGGGTGGCCGACACCGACATCCTCGCGTCGAGGATGCGGCATGAGGTATTCCCGATCGCCCCCTTGCCGAACATCCGCCCGGGGATCGGGCTCGACTCGAGCGAGAAGGCGGAGCAGCGGCTCGCCCGGTTCGTCCAGAGCCTCGATCACCTCCGGGTCGCGCTCTGCGAGGGGGGGACCAACGGGGAAGGCCGCTGCGTGATGATCACCAGCGCCACCGGCGGCGAAGGGAAGACGACGCTCTCGGCCCACCTGGCCGCCCGATGCGCCAACGCCGGGACCTCGACGCTCCTGATCGACGCCGACCTGCGGCGCGCTTCGCTCGGTCGGTTGCTCGACGTCCCCCCGGGGCTGGGCCTGGGAGACCTCCTGGCCGGGACGGTGGAACTCGACTCCGGCTTGATCCAAGATCAGGCGGCCGGTTTCCAATTCCTTTCCGCCGGGTCGTCGGGGATCGATCCGACCAGGGTCCTCAAGTCGACCCGGCTCGCCGAGTTGATCGGCCAACTTCGCCAAATGTATGACCTCGTGATCATCGATACCCCCCCGGTCCTCCCCGTCCCCGACGCCTTGATCCTGGGTCGATGGGCCGACGGCGCCGTGATGGCCGCCCGGTACGACGCCAGCCGATTGCCGCTGGTGGAACGGGCCAACCGCCAAATGATCGCGGCGGGTATCCCGGTCCTAGGCGTCGTCGTCAACGGCGTGAAGGGGCAGGATCAGGCTTACGGAAACTACTCCTACAACTACAACTACCCGGGGCGCCAGGAATCGGCCAACGAGTCCCCGGTCGTGTCCTAAACTTGGTAAGATAAGCCTGACATCCGACGGCTCGAAGCCCTCCGAGCCGTCGCGTCATTTGCGATCAGGGCCGATTCCCTTGATCCGTTGGGACCATACTCGACTTCCATGACACACCCCATGAACGACGCCCAGCCTGACCATCCCGAACTCGAGTCGACCGATGGCCAAGCCCGTCGACCGGCGAGCGATTGGCGAGCGACCTCCAAAGTCGATGCCGCCTGCTTAGTGATCGTGACCGCCTCGCTTGGCTTTGCCTACGCGCCTAACTTCCTCGACCTGTACCGGACGTGGGTCCGCGAGCCGGATTACTCGCACGGGTTCCTGGTCTTGCCGATCGCGCTGGTGATCTTGTATCGGCTTTGGCCGAACCAAGCGGCGAACCAACCGCGAATCTGGCTCCCGGGCCTCGCCCTGGTGGTGGTGGCCTTGGGGCTTCGGGCCTGGTTCCACGAGCGTGGCCAGACCTGGTCGGAAACCGCGACCCTGCTGGTCGTCCTGGTCGCCTTGGGGTTGAGCCGGCTGGGTTGGCGGACGATGCGGGCCGTCTGGCCGGCGTTCGCGTTCCTCGTGTTTTGGTTGCCGCTGCCGCCGTCGATCAACTCCGCCTTGTCGCAACCGCTCCAAGGGTCCGCCACCTGGGCGTCCTGCAAGCTCCTTCGCTTGTCGGGGTTGTGGGTGATGCCCGAAGGCAACGTCATCATGGTCGGCACCGAGAAGCTTGAGGTCGCCGCGGCCTGCAATGGCCTATCGATGTTGATGAGCCTGGCCGCCGCCGTCGCCGCGACGGCGGCGATTGTGCCGATGGCGACCATCAAGCGTGTCGTCCTCCTGGCGACCATCATCCCGATCGCTTTGGCGAGCAACATCTTGCGGATCAGCGCGACTGCCTGGTGTTACTACCAATTCGGGGCCGACGTCGGGAGCAAGTATGCCCACGACGCCGCCGGCTGGTTGATGATGCCGACGGCGATGGGCTTCGTCGGCTTGGAGTTGCTCCTCATGTCCTGGCTGATCGTCGAGTCGAACGACGAGCCGGTCAATCCGTTCGGACCAAGTGCGATGACTGCAAGGAATTTCCGACCGGGCGAGGCTCGCTAATGACTCGCCCTTCGACCGTTTGGGGCTTACCTCTGACGCCTTTGACCCGGTCGCAAGCCGTCGACCGCGTCGACGAGCTGATCCAGGGCCGGAAGCCTTCCTACTTCATCACGGCCAACACCCACTACGCGATGTTGACCGCCGAGGTTCCCGGACTCGACGCGGTCAACCAGGGCGCCGCATTCATCCTGGCCGACGGGGCGCCCTTGGTCGTCGCGTCGAGGCGGACGGCCCGCCCGGTCCCCGAGCGGGTCGCCGGTTCCGACCTGATCTACGACCTTTGCCGGATGGCAGCCGATCGCGGCCACGGGGTTTATCTCCTGGGAGGCCCCCCCGGAATCGCCGACGAGGCGGCGCGCCAACTGGTGGCGAAGTTCCCCGGGCTTCGGGTCGTCGGCACCGCCTGCCCCGAGCCGGCCGACCTGGTCGCCCCTCGGGTCGACGGACTCATCGGCCAGATTCGGGCCGCCCAACCCGATCTCCTCTTCGTGGCCCTCGGGCAACCCAAGGGGGAGTTCTGGTTAACGAACCACCTCGACGCTCTCGGAGTCCCCGTTTCCGCCCAGGTCGGCGCCACGCTCGACTTCGTCGCCGGTCGGGTCAGGCGCGCCCCCAAGCTGATCCAGAAGGTCGGGATGGAGTGGGCGTTTCGGATCTACACCGATCCAATCCGGCTCGCCCCTCGCTATTGGAAGAACGCCCGGTTCTTGTTCAAGCAAGTCCTCAAGGATCGGCTTCAACGGCCCGGTGCGCCCGAGGTTCGAGGGACCGACACCTCGATGGCTTCAAACCGAGCGGACGGCTTGAGGGCCTCGTCGTGACCGCGATCCAACGCCAACCGGGTCTCGAGGCCCATCGGAGCGGTCGTTCCGTCGAGGAATCGGCCCATCGATCGTTTGGGGTGGCCGATGCCGTCCCTCCCGAAACCGCCGTCGACCTGCTGATCGTCATCGTCAATTACCGATCCGCCGAGCTGGCCATCGACTGCCTGGCCTCTTTGGAACGGGAGGTCCAGGCTTACCCAGGCGCCCATGTGGCGCTCGTCGAGAACGCCAGCGGCCTGGAGCAACTCGACCGGCTCGCCTCGGAGATCGACCGGAGGAGTTGGCGGGGGTGGGTCACCCTGATCTCCGCCGACCGCAACGGCGGGTTCGCGGCGGGCAACAACGTGGCGATGGGTTGGGCGATGGGTTGGTCGCGACGACCAGGCTTATTCTGGCTCTTGAACCCGGACACGGTGGTCCGGCCCGGGGCCTTGTCGGCCCTATCGACCTTTTTGCTCGAAAACCCCGAGGTCGGCCTGGCGGGGAGTCGGCTTGAACACCCCGACGGCTCGCCGCAATACTCCTCATTCCCCTTCCCTTCGATCCTCGGGGAATTTGAGGGAGGGTTGCGGTTCGGCCCCGCGTCGCGCCTCTTGTGGAAAAACGCGGCCTCGCAACCGATCGCCGAGGTCCCCAAACCGGTCGATTGGGTCGCCGGGGCCAGCCTGATGATCCGCCGTGAAGTGTTCGATCGGGTCGGCCCGCTCGACGACCGTTATTTCATGTACTTCGAAGAGGTCGACTTCTGCCGGAGGGCGGCCGACGGGGGCTGGGCTTGCTGGTATGTCCCCGAGTCGAGGGTCGTCCACCTCGTCGGGCAAAGTTCGGACGTGACCTCGGCAACCGGGGCGACCAAGCGTCGCCCTCGATACTGGTTCGAGGCCCGGAAACGCTACTTCCTGACGCATCATGGTCGAGCGAAAACCTTTGTCGCCAACCTCGTCCATGTAGCCGCCTTCGCCAGCTATCGTCTCAGGAGGCGAATCCAGCGCAAGCCGGACGGCGACCCCAAACTCTTCCTTTGGGACTTGATCCGCTACAACTTCCTCACGGTGAATCGATGATGATGCGGCCCACCGATCATCAAGCCGTCCTGTCGGATTCGAAGGGCGATCCGCCGTCGGGCCACGCCGACCGCGACAACAACCCGTCGGGGATCGACTTCCTCGAACTCCTCCGGGAAGACTACCGGACACATGGCGGCCGACTGAGGGAACTCGGCCTCTGGGCGATCCTCGTCCACCGGTTCGGGAACTGGCGGATGGGCATTCGCCCGAAACTTGTCCGGGTTCCGTTCTCGGTCTTCTACAACGCGCTCTATACTTTGGTTGAGGTCGCGACGGGGATCTCGCTCCCCTACAACGTCCCGGTGGGACGTCGGGTCCGGATCTGGCATCACGGCGCGATCATCCTCCACGCCAGGTCGATCGGCGACGACACTCAAATCCGCCAAAACACGACGATGGGGATCGTCCACACTCACCGGGTCGGCGAAATCCCCACCATCGGCGCCAGGGTCGACATCGGCTGCGGCGCTTGCATCCTGGGGAACATCCACATCGGCGACGACGCCAAGATCGGCGCCAACGCTGTCGTCCTCGGCGACGTCCCCGCCGGGGCGACCGCCGTGGGCATCCCCGCTCGGATCGTCCGTTGGTCTCCAAAGGACGAACCATGAACTCGCTCGGTGTTGTCGTCATCGGTCGGAACGAGGGGGATCGGCTGCTCCGCTGCTTCGAGTCGCTCGAACCCCAGGCGGTCCCGGTCGTCTACGTCGATTCCGGGTCGACCGACGGGAGCGTCGAGGCGGCCCGATCGCGAGGGGTCGAGGTCGTCGAACTCGACCCGAGCCGACCGTTCTCGGCGGCCCGGGCGCGGAACGAAGGCTTCGCCCGCTGCGAGCGGCTCAACCCCGACCTTCGGTTCGTGATGTTCGTCGACGGCGACTGCGAAGTTGATTCCGGCTGGCTGCCTCGGGCGGTCCATGAACTTGAAGCCCGCCCCGAGCTGGCGGTTGTCTGCGGCCGGAGGCGCGAGCTTTACCCAGGGCGCTCGGTCTACAACCGCCTGGCGGACCTCGAATGGGACACCCCGATCGGCCTGGCGCTCGCGTGCGGCGGCGACGCTCTATTTCGGGTCGCCGACTTCAGAAACGTGGGCGGCTTCGACCCAACCACCAAGGCCGGCGAGGAACCCGAGCTTTGCCGGAGGTTGCGACGGGCTGGTCGGCAAGTCGCCCGGATCGACGCCGAGATGACCCGACATGATCTGAACATGACCCGGTTTTCGGAGTGGTGGCGGAGGCAACTCCGGGTCGGCTATCACGGCCTCGACATTGAGTCGAGGTTCAAGCCGATCGGCCCGTCGAGCGGGACCGTTCCGGAGGATTCGCTGTTCGGCCCCAGCTTGCGGAGGGCGAGGCTTTGGGGGATCGGCTGGCCATTCCTCGTTGCGACGGCGGCGGTGCTCATGGGGAAGTTCGTCGGGGTCGTACCGGCCCTCTGGAGCATGTTGGCGGGCTTCGGCTTGCTGGCGGCCCAAGCGGGGCGACTCGCCTGGCGAGTCCGCCGCGGGGTCGATCGTCCTGGCGACGCGATCGCCTTCGGTGGACTGTCGGTCCTCGAAAAGTGGGCGAACCTGGCCGGGCAAATCCAATATCTCCGCGACCGGCGCCGAGGTCGAGGCGCCCAACTGATCGAGTATAAAGGTCGGGCGCGACCCGCCCCGGCACATCGGGCGGGCTGATCCGGGGTGAAACCGATGATGACCGAATCGCCCTGGCGAGCCGACCTGAAACGCTACCCCCGACGCCCTTGGCTCAAAGAGCAGTCGATTTACGCGATCGCGGTCTACCGGTTTGGCCAACATCTGGATCAGAGTCCGGGCGGACTCCGCAAGCAAGTCTTGACCCCGATTTATTGGCTCGCATTCCGGGCGGTCGAGACCTTGACCGGGATCAGCCTGCCCAAGTCGGCCCGGATCGGTCCCGGCCTGAGAATCTGGCATTTCGGGAACATTTTCGTCCACCCCGACGCGGTCCTCGGCGCCAATTGTACCCTCCGCCAAGGCGTGACGATCGGCAACCGCCACGAAGATGGGTTGGTCCCCCGCCTCGCCGACGACGTGGAGCTTGGCGCCTACGCGCAGATCCTCGGAAATGTCCGGATCGGCCGGGGGGCCAAGGTCGGGGCGATGTCGGTTGTTTTGCAAGACGTTCCCGATCACGCCGTCGCCGTGGGCAACCCGGCGAGGATCATCGCGCCCCCTGTTTAACGGAGGATGGCCGCAAATGGTTTCGCTCACCAAGCCACGAATTCCGTTTGGCGTGTCCATCGTTTCGATCGCCCTGAATCTGGTGCTGATCGTTGGAGGTTTCGCCTACGCCGCGAACTCGGGCGGGCTTCGGCGGATTTTGATGAAGTTCGACATGGCGAAAATGCCCTCGACGCGCCAGGCATTTCAAATTAAAGATGAGGAGCGGTTTCGGCTTCTGCCCGACACCGCCGCCGAGGTGGTGTTCGCGGGCGACAGCCTGATCGCCGACGGCCCTTGGGGTGAGATCTACTCGGACATCCACAATCGGGGGATCGGCGGCGACCGGACGGATAATCTTTTGGGCCGCCTCGACGAGATCGTCGCGAGCCACCCCAGGAAGGTCTTCCTCCTGATCGGCTCGAACGACATCTCGGCCGGGGCCCCCGTCGTCCAGATCCTCCGGAACTACCGGGCTATCTTGTCGAAGATTCAGAGCGACAGCCCGGAAACCAAGGTGTACGTCTCGGCGCTCTTGCCCGTGAACTTGAATTGCTCGAAATCGCCGGTCTACTCGAACAAGGAAGTTCAGGCGGTGAACGAGCCGTTGCGGGGCTTGGTCGAGGAGTTTCCCTCGGCCCGGTTCCTCGATTTCAAGGAGCAGTTGGTTGATCCGAAAGGGGACCTCAAGGAAGAATACACCACCGATGGATATCATTTGAACCTGAAAGCTTACCTCGCGCTCCGGCGGAAGGTCTGGGCGATCCTCGACCAACCTTGATCGACGAATCCGGCGTCTTGCCAATGGCTGATTCGCTCCCCAATCCGTTGATGGTGGCCTTGTCATGAATATCTTGCTGACCGGCGGCGCGGGTTATATCGGGAGCGCCTCGCTGCGCTGGCTGGTCAAGCATGGCCACAATGCCATCGCTTACGACAACATGCTCGAAGGGAACGCGCGGTCGGTCCCGTCGGATCGGTTGATCCAAGGGGACATCCTCGACACCGGGCGTCTGACTCAAGCCTTGGTCGAGCACAAAGCCGACGCGGTGATGCACTTCGCCGCCCTCGCTTCGGTCCCGCTCTCGATCAGCGACCCGGAAAGCTACTGGAGGACCAACGTGGTCGGGACCAAGTGCGTGCTCGACGCGATGAGGGAGGCGGGTGTCCCCCGGATCGTCTTCAGCAGCACGGCGGCAACCTACGCTTTCGGCGTCGAGATGCCGATCCGCGAGACCACGCCGCAGATCCCGAAAACCCCTTATGGCTCGACCAAGCTGGCGGCGGAATGGCTGATCCGCGAGTACGCCCAGGCGTATCAGATCGGCTACACGATTCTCCGCTACTTCAACGCCTCGGGGGCCGACCCCGACGGCCAGTTCGGCGAAAGCCGCCATGTCGAGGGGCACATCATCCCGCTGACCTTGCTGGTTGCGGTCGGGCGTCGCGACCGCCTGAAGATTTTCGGAGGCGACTGGGACACCCGGGACGGGACCTGCGTCCGCGACTACGTCCACACCGACGACCTCGCGTTGGCCCACCAGCTCGCCGTGGAAAGCTTGGAACCGGGGGTGGGTCGGGCCTACAACCTCGGTTCGGGGACTGGAACGACGATCCTCGAAGTCCTCAGGGCCTGCGAAAAGGCGGTCGGCGGGCCGATCGCGCACGAGGTCGTCGAGCGGAGGCCCGGCGATCCGGGGACCTTGATCACCACCCCCGAGTTGATCACCCGCGAACTCGGGTGGAAGCCGCGCCATGACACCATCGACTCGATCGTCGAAACCGCCTGGCGATGGCACGAGTCGCACCCCGACGGTTATGGCCATGCTTCCTGACAATTCAAACCTTCTCTTCAACGCAATCAAAACGCCAACTCCCCTTTGACGGGCCGTCATGGATGACCAGGATCAAACCTCCGGAACTCATCCCAGCCCGGCGGACCGCCCAGGACCGGAGGAGGTGACGATCTTGTTACCGGTTTTCAACGACTGGGCCGCCCTCGACAAGCTGCTTCGCCGGTTGGATGCCGTCTTGTTCGACCAAGCGATCACGGCTCATGTCCTGGTCGTCGACGACGGGTCCACCCAGTCGCTCGCCCCGGATCAGCTTGTCGATGCTTATCGGGCACTCCGCCCGCTGGATATTCTCCATCTCCGCCGGAATCTGGGGCACCAGCGGGCCATCGCGGTCGGGCTTGCCTACCTCGAAGCGGAGCGCGCGGCCTGCCAACTTGTCGTGGTCATGGACAGCGACGGCGAGGACGACCCGCTCGACGTTCCCCGGCTGATCGCTCGCGCCGACCAGACCGGCCGGGCTTCGATGATCTTCGCCGAGCGGACCAAGCGGTCCGAATCCCTCTTGTTTCAAGTCTGCTACCACCTTTACCGCCTCGTCCACCGGATCTTGACGGGGCGATCGGTCCGGGTGGGGAACTTCAGCGCGATCCCTCGGAAGCGGCTCGAAAGCCTGGTCGCCACCTCGGAGCTTTGGAACCACTACGCCGCCGCCGCGTTCACGTCGAGGCAGCCGTTCGAGACGATCCCCACGTCGAGGGCCAGGCGGCTCGACGGCCGGTCGAAGATGAATTTCGTCGGCCTGGTGATTCACGGCCTGAGCGCGGTGTCGGTCTACAGCGACGTCATCGGGGTTCGCCTGATGATCGCCACCTTGTTGATGATCGGCCTCGATCTCGTGGCGATCGGACTGACCTTGGTCATCCGCCTGACGACCAACCTGGCGATCCCCGGCTGGGCGTCGACCGTCTTCGGGGTCCTCCTGATCGTCTTGCTCCAGGCGACCCTGTTTTTGTTCGTCTTCAGCTTCATGATCCTCGCCGGCCGCAATTCGGCGAGCTTCTTGCCGAGACGCGACTACATCCACTTCGTCGGGTCCAAGGAGGAGATCGGCCGATGACGTCCGCCCCTTACCATTATGTTGGCGACGAGCTTGACCTGTTCTCGGAGGCCAGGTGCTGGAAGGCTTACTTCCGTCGGCGAATCTTCCCCTACCTGGGCGCCGAAGTTCTCGAAGTCGGGGCGGGGTTGGGTGGGACGACCCGGGCGCTCTGCCGGGGGACCGAGGCCCGTTGGGTGTGTTTGGAACCCGACCCCAAGCTCGCGGCTCGGCTCAGGGCCGAACAAGCCGCCGACCGGCTCCCCCGACGGTGCGAGGTCGTGGTTGGGACCCTCGATGATCAATTGCTCGGCGACCGGTTCGACTCGGTCCTCTACATGGATGTCCTCGAGCACATCGAAGGCGACCGCGTTGAGATGATCCAGGCGGCCCGGAGGGTCAAGCCGGGCGGATACGTGGTTGCCCTGTCCCCCGCGCACCCGTGGTTGTACACCCCGTTCGACCGTTCGATCGGCCATTGCCGACGGTACACGAAGGCGACGCTCAAGGCGATCACTCCTGAAGGGCTCGACCTGGCCTGGCTTGGCTATCTCGACTCCGTCGGCCTACTCGCGTCGACCGCCAACAAAGTCTTGCTCAAGCAATCCATGCCCACCCCTTCGCAAATTCGCTTCTGGGACCGGGTGCTGGTCAGAGTCTCGGAATGGGTCGACCCGGTCCTCGGATACCGAGCGGGGAAGTCGGTGCTCGCGGTCTGGCAACGCCCCAACTCCTCGACTGTCTGAGGCTCATGGCCGACTCGACCGAGCGGTCAAGGTTTGATCAAGGAGCGATGCCTCCCGACCTCGGAGAGACTTGCGATCGCCTCGGCTCGGGCTGCGCGCACAAGCGTAGCCATCCCGGGATTGCGTCTCGCCCAGGACTCGGCGCGATCGAACCAGTCCGCCGCCAATTTCGAGTACCCCAGCGCGTGATTCGCCAGCGCCAAGTAATAAAAGTCGAATGCGTTCCCACCATCTTCGTTGAGGCTGACCGAGCGACTGAGGGCGTGGATCGCCTTGTAATAGTCTCGATTTCGGTAACGGGCAATTCCCAAGGTATTCCAGAACGACGCGAGTTGCGGGGCGAGTTGGACGGCTTCTTCCGAAAGGCCGATCGCGCGATCCAACCGCGACGGGTCCGGGTCCTTCTCGGCGATGAGCAACCAGGCGAGGTCGTTCAAGTTCGTCGCGTGGATCTCCCACGACAATTCCCCGGACTGGCGGTATTCTTCGAGCGATCGCCAGATGGCCAGCGCCCGCTCTCGTTCGACGACGGCGAATTCCGCCTGATCAATCTTCGACAAAAACCGGGCATACAAGGCATGCGTCTTCGCCAGTTGATCGAGGCGAACCGGATTCGTCCGGTCGTCGACGGCCGCCTGACGACTCTCGATCGCCCCTCGAAAAAACTCGTCCGCCTCGGCGATCATCTCGTGATCATCGGCGGCGGTCGCTTCCGCCTCGAACCGATCGGCGGCGGCGGTGTGATCTTCCCCGATCCCGATCGCTTGGAAGTTCGATTTCAAGGCCAAACCATCGTGTCGACGCTCGGCCGCGGACGACGAGCGGCCTTGGCCTCGCCGGGCCTTTCGGTTCGTCGGTTCGTAGCCGGAAACCAGTCCCATCGCGATGGCGTAGATCGGGTTGAGCATCGCGTTGCTGAGGTTGTCGACCATGAACAGCGGAAGGATCAGCGCGAAAGTGGCGATCGGCGCGACGTCGGGATCTTGCCAAGTCGCAGGTCGGAATCGACGCATGAACAAGACCGTGGGCAGCAAGAGCATCGCATTGAGCGAAGCCAAGCCGACGTAGCCCGACGCACCGAAGACGATGATCCACAACCCGTCGGTCGTGATCGACTTCCCGTCGGCCGAGACCGGGTTGAAGCCGCCATTGCGGGACCAACCGAAAATGGGCCGCTGCATGGCGTTGCGCATCAGGATCTCTTCTTGTTCGAAGCGAAACTGGAGGGATTGCGCGCGATCGCCGCCGAACAACGAGGTTGCGATCGCAACGGGTTGCTCGCCGGACATAATTCCAAAAGGTCGGGCAACGCAGTACAGGGGAGCGATCGGGATCAAGGCCCAGAGCAGGACCGAGGTTTTGGTGCGTTTGCTGAACATAATCACGATGAAGCCGACGGCGATCAAGACCAAGGCACCGGTCGCCTTGCAGGCGACCGTCACCAAGCTGAGGATGATCGTCAGGACCGACATGGGGTAGCCGAAGAGCCTCTTGACCAAACCGCTGGTCCAGAGCTGGTAGGAGGCGAGCGAGGCGCAACACATCCACCAACCCAGCTCAAGCCCGAACGACAGGAAGACCATGGGGCGATACCCACCGTAACGTTCCCCGAAGTCCATCCCTCCTCGGCCGCTGAAGCCGTAAACGGTCATGTTGAGGATCGGGCTCATCCTGAGTTCGAACACACAAAACGGGACATAAAGAAGGCCGCCCACCGCGACACCCAGACAAAGCAGATGGAGGCCTTCACTATCAGCGAGGTAAGCCCGACCGATCAAGTAAGGCAAGCCCCACCGGAAAACCTCGTCAAGCACCGCCGAGAAGCCGTCGTAAGCCCCGGCCCCGTTGACGATCGACGAGATGAATGGACAAAAGCAGAAAATCAAGACGGGCCAGTCATACCACCGGAACTTGAGGCCAAAGATCCGTTGCGGTTGTTTCAGCCATGCGCAGATGGAGACGCTGGTGACCGTCGCGGTCATCTTCGACCAATCGGGAAATCCGGGCAGGGGGATCACCGTCGGGGGCAGGAACAACCAGGCTGTCACGAACGAAAAGACGATCGCCTTCCGCGAGGGGTATTTTTCGAAGATATAAAAGACGACCGGGAGCCAAAGGACCAAGGCGAAAAACGCCAGCCATGCCATGAAACGTCCTCCCTCGGCCCGATCAGGCGTTCTTAACGGGTTCCCAGGTGAATTCTTCGAGGTACTTCGCCATGTCTTCCCACCACTCGTAGGCGTTCCGGACGTAGCTGCCCATCACGACCTCGAACGGGCAAATTTCGGAGACCGTATCCATCTCGACGATTCCCCGAGAGTCGGCCAGGACGGTTTTGACCGTGTAGCGGCCTTTGTAGAGCCGACACTTGGGGATCTCGCAGCGCATCTTGTAATCGCCGGCTTTCTTGCGGAACGGAAGTTCGTCGTCGAAGTTCCAGAACTGGGCGATCGCGGCACCTCGGTTGTCGTAGAACCAAAAATAGAAGCAGAGCTTCGCCATCGGTCGACCGATGTGGATGACGAACTCAACCGCCAGGGGTTCGCCCCAGACGTGCTGACCGTAGGGGTCCGAGGTGATTACCTGGGCTTCGGCAACATAATTTTCGTCCGGGTCGTTCTTGGAGGTCTTGTAAGCCTGTCCTTGTTCGGTCCCCGCGAGCGCCATCTCGATATAAGCGCGGACCGCCTTGTCGGTGGGGGCGTCGAGCATCAGTTGCCCCGACTTGAAGACCAGGCAACGACTCGTCAGGGCGGTGATTGATTCCATGTGGTGACTGACAAAAATGACGGTCCGGCCGTGGTCAACGACGTCGTTCATCTTGCCGAGGCACTTTTTCTGGAACTCGAGGTCGCCGACGGAAAGGATCTCGTCGACCAACAAGATCTCGGGTTCCAGGTGGGCGGCGACAGCGAACGCCAGGCGGATATACATCCCCGAACTGTAGCGCTTCACCGGAGTGTCGAGAAACCGCTCCACCTCGGAAAACGCGACGATCTCATCGAATTTCTTGGCGATCTCGTACCGCTTCATCCCTAGGATCGACCCGTTGAGGTAGATATTCTCGCGGCCGCTCAGGTCGGGGTGGAACCCGGTCCCGACTTCGAGCAACGAGCCGACCCGACCTTTAAGCCTCGCCTGGCCCGTCGTCGGCTCGGTGATTCGACTGAGGACTTTGAGCAGCGTCGACTTCCCCGCGCCGTTGCGCCCCAGGAGGCCGACCGCTTCTCCCTGCTTGATGTCGAACGAGATGTCCTTCAATGCCCAAAAATCGTCCTGCTTCGACCGATCGTCGCCAAACCCTCGGATGCGGCGAAGCGTCGACCCGATGACGTCGCCGAAGGCATCGCGGAACGACGTGTTGTGGGTCGCCCGACCGATCCGGTACAGCTTGCCTATCTTGTCCAAAGCGATCACGGGACGGCTCATGGGCGACTCGGTGGGGTTGGATTCAAGGAAGGTGGAGGGGGTGAGTCGGGGCGGGGTTCGACCGGCGGGCTTAGAGGATGTCCGCGAAGAACCGCTCGGACTTCCGGAAAAAGAACAGGCCGAAGGTCAGGAAGACGGTCGTCATGAAGATCGAGATCAGGAGGGCGCGGAGGTCGAGCGGCATCCCGAGGATACACCAGCGGAAGGTCGTGATGATCCCGGACATCGGGTTGAACGCGATGAGGAACTGGACCTTCGTTGAAAGCTTCGACATCTGGAGGAGGAGCGGGCTGGCGAACATCATCAACTGCATCACGAACGGGATCACGAAGCGGAGGTCGCGGTACAAGATCGTGATCGAGGCCAAGACCAACCCGATGCCGAGCGCCGCCGCGAAGGTCAACACGATCACGAACGGCAAGAACACGAGATTGGCGCTGGGCACGAAATGGTAGAACGGCATCAAGAATCCGAACAAACCCAGGCCGATCGCCATGTCGACCAGGTTCGCCCCCACGATCGAGGCGGGAACATAAAGCCTGGGAAAGTAAATCTTCGTCAACAAGTGTTGTTGACTCAACAAACTGACCCCCGCGCCACCCACCGAGCTCGAGAAGAACGTCCAGGGGACCAAACCGGCGAAGATGAACAGAGGGTAAGGGACGCCCTCGGGCTTGGCCCCCGTGAAGCTCCCAAAGACCAAACTCAGGACGATCATCGTCGCCAGCGGCTGCAAGATCGCCCAGAAGACCCCGAGCACGGTCTGCTTGTAGCGGATCTTGATGTCCCGCATGATCAAGGTGTCGAACAGCTCGCGCGAATGATAAAGTTCTTTCCAATCGATCGCGATCCAGCCTCGACTCGGCTTGATCGTCCTTTCGACCTGGCTGGGGTCGTCGGGAGCGATCTCCCGAGGAGGTTCGCCGGCGAAGCCGGGCGTTTGCATGGCGGGTCGGTCGATGGTGCTCATGATGCGATCTTTAGTTCATATCTTCTTGGCTTCGAGACCCCCAAACAGCGGCCCCCGATCATAAACCCGTAGCACACAACTTGCAAGAATGCGGCTAAGGCTCGGCTTATTCCGGGACGGCTCGCGGACGTGAGCGCCTCCGAGGGCTTTCGACAAGGGTCAACCTCGCCTCAATGCCTCAAATGTGGTCAGTCGACCAGTTCTAGGTCGAGCGTGTGGTTGCCGAGGGACAATTCCGCCGTCAGGCCCGATTCCTGGGCATTGGCATAGCGGTCCGGGATGAGTTTCTTGGTCTGATTGGCGATCTTGGTCATTTCTTTCGGATCAGGCCCCAGCGCGGTCCGTTTCGGAGCGTTCGCAACGAGATCCTCACTGGACGCCGTGATGGCGATTCTGTATTTTCCCGATCTCACTCCGTCGCCCGGCTACCGGGTGAAGACGTCCTTGATTGCGCCGCCTTCGATCACGCCGGTCGCCGGAGGGTGGACCGGGGCGACCGGGAGGAAGTGGATCACTCCTCGCTTCACGGGTTCGCCGCGATAGGTCACCTTGCCGGTGATCGGCAAGTGCTGATCCCGATGTTCGTCAACCTCGATGATGCAACCAGAGTGGCTCGCCAGAGTGAGCAGGGTGCCGAGGGCAATTCGGACGCGAGTCGATCGGTGCATGGATGCGCGGCTCGGAACGGTCTTGGAGACGACGGGCACCACCGAGGCGCCCGCCCTCCGGGTCGAATTTTAATCGGTCAACTCGATATCGAAGCGATTCGATTGGGCCACGACCTCGCGCTCCGACCCCGAGGTGTCGGCCAGCGCATACTTCGCGGGGACGAGCGTCTTGGCGTTTTTCATCGCCTTGGTGAAAGCCGCGTCGTGGTGAAATTGGCCCCCTTTGGCGATGGCCTTCATCTGCGTGTTGTCGATCTCCTGGGCCAACACCGTCACCTTATATTTTCCCGGGATCGCCCCGTCGTTCGGCGTCAGCGTTGTCAAGGTATACTGGCCATTTTCGACCTGACCTGTGGCTGGATTCCCGACGCCTGACGAGGGAATGAAGCTGATCCGACCGTTCTCGAGCGGCTGCCCTTTGTAGGTCACTTTGCCCGAGACCGAATAGCGTTTGGCCAGGCCGGTGTTGTCGCCGCAACCGATGGCCACGACGAGTCCCATCGCGGCGACCAGGGCCGACCGGAAAGCCATTTTTTTGGCGACGATCATGGGTTCGCGGTTCCTGAGGAAATTCCAAGGATGAGAATGCGACCCGACGCCGTCGACGGCGTCGGGTCGCGGCCCGTGAGCAGTACCGTCGGACGACCTCGCGGCGTGATCGCGCCGGTGAGACCGTCGGGAGGCGTTTCCATTAAAAGGCGTCGGCGCTAACCACCTCTCCGCCGGCCCGGCTTCCCAGGGCGTTGAAGGTGGCCCGGTTGATGCTGGTCTTGAGGAAGTGGACCGAACCATCGGCGAAGGCGAAGTTCGCCCCGCCGGGGTGCAGGCTCACGAACCCCTTGGCCGCCGCGCCGAACCGGCATCCGAGCGTCGGCCCCCGCCAATTCTGGTTACAGGACGAGGTGGCCGGGTCGACGGTGTTGGCGTTCCAGCCCAGCGGGATCGTCGTCCCGGCCAGTCCGCCATTTTGAAACCAGAAGTTGCTGTCGGCGGCCCGGCTCGGCATCACCTCGCCGACGATGATCGAGTTGCTCGTGCCGTCGGTCACGCTGGCGATATTCGGCGGCGGTTGCGTCCCCCGATAATCGAAGAAGCCGCGGAGCGCCCCACCCCCCTCAGTCGTCCCGTCGGGCGGGCCAAAGTTCGTCCCCCAGAAACCATTAAATCCGAACCGAGGCTGGCCCGCCGTCGGGCTCCCGTTCCAGGGGGTTTCCCAGGGCAAGCAGTTGTTGCAGAGGATTCCGCCGGAATAGTTGTCGCCGAAGCTCCCGGCGTAGTTCGAGACGGGGGTCCAGGTCGTGGTCTGGCCCGTGTTCGGGTCGAACACCTGGTTGCAGAATTACCCTTTCGGGTTGCCTGCGGAAGTCACCTGCCCGTTCGGCATCTTTCCGCCCGAGTTCTCGCCGTCGGAAGGGCAGAGGAACGAGGTGAAGGTCAGCGTGTAGGCCGTGTAGAACGCATAAGCGGCCTCGCCGCCGCTCGCCGCGTTGATGTTGAAGTTGATCGAGTTGTAGGCGTTGCCCGCCTCGATCTGCGGCAGGATCAGCGCCCGCCAGGTCAGCGAGTTAGCGCCCGCAGCCCAGGGGCTGTGCTTAGTGTTCGAAGTTGGGTCAAGGGTCGTGATCCCGCCGGGGGGATACGAACCGGTCGTGTCGGTGTAGTTCGCCAGCGCCAGGCCGATTTGCTTCAGGTTGTTGACGCACTGGGTCCGGCGGGCGGCTTCGCGGGCCGCTTGGACAGCGGGGAGAAGCAGGGCAATCAAGACGGCGATGATCGCAATGACCACCAAAAGCTCGATCAGAGTAAAACCAGATTATCCACGACCGGGACGAGACGGAAGCATGCTCGAAACCCTCCTCAAGCGTGAAGGACAGATAGGCATGATGTCACGACTGACTCACGGCGGGAGGCCACGCTCCGTTCATGGATCGAACCCGAGGCCCCCGAGGGGGTCCAGGCCAAAACCGTCATGACCATCCACGCAACGACGCATGGAAGGAAGACGGGCGCTTCAGCGGATTGATGAGAAGACACGGAGGAGAGGCGGACTGGCTTGAAAAGAGGCGTGGAGGACGTCTTATTGGATAGACGACCAAATCATGATTGGATTTGCCTTAATGAGTTATAGCGGAAATCGCAAAGGCAACTTCAAATCCGTGAATCTGGTTTACGCAAAGGATATTGAGCCGGTCTCGAGGCGTCAAGAAAAAAATTCACATTTCACTTGAACCAGGATAATCCCTCTGTAGTTTGGGTGAATCAATCGGGGATTGCTCGACCCAACGAAAAACGATGTCTGATAATCAAGATTATGTCTTTTCCACGAATTAGGTGGTCCCGATGACCGGATCGGTTCGGCGAGGGATCGCCCGGGGTGCGTGGTTTCTGTTCGGGTTTTGGCTGATCGTGGGGCCTTGGCCGGTCGATGATACTCCTGGCTCGGCTCAGCCTTGGGGGCGGAAGACCGCGCGTCGCCTCGAACTTTCGCCGCTGCGAACGTCCCTCGACGTTTTCCAGGTCGGCGTGGCCGAGGTCGACCTGACGCCCACCTCGCCGATCCCGATCGCCGGGTTCATCGATCAGATTGTCCAGCCCTACGAAGGGGTCAACTCGACCTGCTTCGCCAAGGCGCTGACAATCACCACTCAGATTTCGACGGTCACGATCGTGGCCGTCGACATGCTCTTGATCGACGAGCGGCTGGCCCAAAGCGTCTTGGCCCGGACCGGACTGGCCCGCGAGCAGATCTATTTCACGGCGACGCATACCCACAGCGGCCCTGGAGGATGGGGAAATCACCCGCTGGAACGCCTGGTTGCCGGGAGCTTCGATCCCGAGGTGTTCGACCGCCTGGCCGGGCGGATCGCCGAGGCCGTGGTCACGTCGCGTTCCCGGCGAGAACCGGCCGAAGTCGCCTTCGTCCGGACCAACCCGAACGGGTTGCAGCGGAACCGGATTGTCCCCGGTCAACCAACCAACGACGCCCTTTCCGCCTGGATCTTCCGGTCGACCGACTCCGCCTCGGGGCGACGAGTCCTGGCGACCTTGGCGGTCTTCGGTGCTCACGCGACGATCAGCCACCCGGTCCCACCTCGGCTCGGCGGCGACTACCCGTCGGCGTTCGCGGCGGCCCTCCGCAAGCAGGTCGACACCGGGGTCGTCCTCTTCGCGGCCGGGACCGTGGGGGATTCGTCCCCGGTCCGGCCTCCCGCCCCGACCCAACAACAAAGCGTCGAGGCTTATGGCAAACTCCTCGCAACTAGCCTGTTGCAAGGCTTCGAGGCCGCCGAGTTCCGCCCGACGATCGACCTGGCCAACCTCGGGCTGGTGGTCGACCTCCCCCCGGTTCAGGTCCCGTTTTTCTCGCCTTCGCTCCGCTTCAGCCCCCTGCTTTTCTGGTGGGTCGGCAGGCGGACCACTTACCTCCACGTCCTGAAGCTCGGCCCCGCCATCCTGGTCGGGTTTCCCGGGGATTATTCCGGACACCTGGGCGCGCGCTTGAAAGGTTCCGTGCCGGTTGTCGCGACGAGCTTCAACGGCGATTACAAAGGGTACTTGGTGTCGATCGAAACCTTTCGTCGTCCCGACCCGTTTTGTTACGAAACCCGATGGATGAGTTTTTTCGGTTCTGACTTGGGTGATGATCTGACCAACTTATCACAACAATGCATTACCAAGATTGAGGCACGCGAGCATTAAACGGTAGTGACAAAAATCGACCTTGCTCGCTTGTGATTAGACGCCTCGCCGCATTCGATGTAAAATCCGAGGTTAGCTAAATTTGTTTCCATGATTCGTCACGACGTGATTCGCAGCCGATGTGGGCAAGGTTGGAATCGTGGACCCAGTTCTCCTCGACGAGTTTTCCGCCGAATGTGGACTGACCGAGCCGTTCCGAGTCGAGGTCGGCCTCAAAGGGGATTCGGCAACCCAGCTCCACGAGTTCCGCCAGCCATTCCTCGTGATCGGTCGTCGAGCCGGCTCCGACCTGATGCTCGACCACTGGCTGGTCAGCCGCCGCCATGCCTATTTGCAACTAATCGAAGGTCGTTTCTTCTGCGTCGACCTGGGGAGCCGGACCGGGACTCATGGCGGTGACGCCACCGAGCGTTCGGGATGGCTCGACCCAGTCCGGGCCATCCAGATCGGTCCTTACTCGGTCCGGCCCGCGCTGCCCCCCGTTCAGGACCGGGACTACCCTCCGCTCCCAGTCGTCACCTGGACGATCCCCGCCCGGGACGAAGGATCGACGCTCTGGACCATGAACCGAGGTCTGGCGCTGGTCGGCCGGTCGCCCGCGTGCCGCATTCGTATCCCCGATTCCGACGTCTCGCGGTTCCATTGCGGCCTGGTCCTGACCACCAGCGGAGTTTGGGCGATCGACCTCCTCAGCCAGCGGCCGATCGTGGTCAACGGCCGACCGGTCCGGTTCGCCCGGATCGAACCCGGCGACGAATTGCAAGTCGGTCACCATGTCCTGACCCCGCATTACGATGTTCCCATCGTCAAGTCGACGGCTCCGAAGCCATCGACAAAAGGCCCAGCCGTCGACCTGACGATGTTCGCCTCGATCGAGCCGCCCGATCCTTTGACCGATCAACTCCCCGCCCTGTCGCCGACCGTCATTGTCCCGAATCGTTTTTGGGACCGCCCCTCGGGGTTCGACCTCGCGGCCGACGAAGCATCAATGCCGGCCGACCCGACGGTTGCCAACCTGGTCCAGCAGTTCGGGGCCATGCAGCAGCAGATGTTCGACCAGTTCCACCAGACGATGATGATGATGTTTGAAGGGTTCGCCAAGTTGCACCGGGAAACTTCGACCTCGATCCGCGAAGAGTTCGAGGAGGTCCGCAAGCTCAGCCAGGAGATCGAGTCGCTCCGGGCCGAAACCGCCCGCTTGGCCGAGGCGACGACGATGTCGCTCCAACAATCGGCACTCGACAAAGTGGAATTTCACCAAGGTCCGCCCAAGAACGGCCATTCGAAGCCGCCCGAGCCGCCGCCTCGAACCCAAACCCAACCGCCGCCAAAGGTCGTCCCCCCCCTGCCCGACCCTCAAACCGACTTTCATGCCCAGCTTTGCCAGCGGCTTACCCAGATCGAGTCGGAGCGGCAAACCCGCTGGCAGAAAATCTTCACCATGATGGCTTCCAAGTCTTAAGCCCGGACAATCTTGCCCGGTTCGGCCTGGACGCTCCGGGTCGCGTTCCTCGTGTCGACGACCAGGGGCGCATGTTCGACCACGAAGCCCCAGTCGTAGGCCGAGTGGTCCGTGACGACGACCACGCAATTCGTCGAGGCGAGGAAGTCGGAAGTCAGAGCCTGACTGACGAAGTCGCGGTCCGGATAGCGCCTCATCGAGGGAAGCTTGGCGATATGAGGGTCGTTGTAGCTCACCTCGGCCCCCTTGGCGATTAACTGATCCATGATCTCGAATCCGGGTGACTCTCGGGGGTCATCCACGTCTTTCTTGTAGGCCATCCCGAGCAGGAGGATTCGGCTCCCCTTGAGCGGCTTACCCCGATCGTTCAGGGCGTCCGCGATCTTCTCGACGACATACTTCGGCATCGAGGTGTTGATTTCCCCGGCTAACTCGATGAAGCGGGTCGTCATCCCATGCTTCCGGGCGATCCAAGCGAGGTAGAACGGGTCGATCGGGATGCAGTGCCCGCCCAATCCTGGGCCGGGTTGAAACGCCTGAAAGCCGAACGGTTTCGACTTCGCCGCCTCGATCACCTTCCAAACGTCGATCCCCATCCGCTCGAACAACACCTTGAGCTCGTTGACCAAGGCGATGTTGACCGCCCGGTAAGTGTTTTCAAGGATCTTACAAGCCTCGGCGATCTCCAGGCTGTCGACCGGGACCACCCGTTCGACCACCTGGCGGTAAAGATGGCAAGCCGCCCTCAAGCTCGACGGGCCGACCCCGCCGACGACTTTGGGGATGGTTGCCGTCGAGAAGTGGGGATTTCCGGGGTCTTCGCGCTCGGGGCTGAACCCGAGGAAAAACTCCCTGTCGACGCTCAAGCCCTTCGGTTCAAGGATGGTCAGCATCACGTCGCGGGTCGTCCCTGGATAAGTGGTGCTTTCGAGGACGACGAGTTGCCCCGGTCGGAGCCGCTCCGCGATGGCTTGGGCCGAATTGACGACGTACTGGAGGTCCGGGTCTTTGGCTTCGGTCAAAGGGGTTGGGACGCAGATCAGGATGGCATCGGCTTCGCCTAGACGGTCGAAGTCGCTTGTCGGCGAGAAGCCGGACTGGAGCATCGCGGCGATGGTCGCATCATCGATGTGTCCGATATAGCTCTTTCCCCGGGAAAGTCGCGCGACCTTGGCGTCGTCGGTGTCGAACCCGATTACCGGAAAACCGTTCCGACAAAAGCTCCGGGCCAGCGGCAAGCCGACGTAGCCAAGACCGATGATCCCCACCTTGGCCGTCCTCGCGTCGATCCGTGTCAGCAGGTTGGCCAACTCATCGAGGTCCGGCGGACTCATGCTCGACCCGCTTCCAAGGTACGCCGGAGACCTTCGGCGAAGTCGACCTTGGGTTGATATCCCAAGGCGGTTCTGATCCGGTCAAGCGACGCCAGGGAATGGCGAACGTCACCGGCCCGCCCGTCGCGGAACTCAGGTTCGAGGGTTTGGCCGAGGATCTGGTTGATTGCCTTGACGAGATCAAGGAGCGAGACCTGCTCGCCGGTCCCAACGTTATAAACTTCGCCCCCGAGCGGGCCTTCCGAGTCAAGCGCCAAGAGGTTCGCCTCAACCACGTTCTCGACGTAGGTGAAGTCACGAGTTTGCCCGCCGTCGCCGTGGATGATCGGCCGGGTTCCTTGGCTCATCAGCTTGTTGAACAGGGAAATCACCCCGCTATAGGGGCTGGACGGATCTTGCCTCGGCCCGAAGACGTTGAAGTAGCGGAGGCTCACTCCGTCCAGGCCCATCGTCCTGGCGTAGACGCGGATGTAGTGTTCGCCGGCGAGCTTGCCCGCCGCGTAAGGGCTGAGTGGGTTGGGGAGCATCGCTTCGTGCTTGGGAAGCTCCTCGGTGTCGCCGTAGGCGCTACTCGACGCCGCGAAGACCACCCGCTCGACCCCGGCCCGCCGGGCGGCTTCGAGTAGGTTCATCGTCGCCGCCGGCCCGCTCCCGAACGAGCCTAGCGGGTCCTCAACCGAGCGTGGGACGCTCGGGACCGCCGCCTCGTGGAGGACCTGCGAGACCCCTTCGCATGCCGCCCGGCAATCTTCCCAGTCGAGGAGGTCCCCTTCGACCCACTCATAGCCGTCGAGGTGATCCAGGTTCGATCGGTGGCCCGTGGCCAGGTTGTCGACGACCCTGACGGTCCGCCCTCTTTTCAAGAGCGCCTCAACCAAGTGTGACCCGATGAAGCCCGCACCGCCCGTCACCAAAACCCGACCGGGTTGACGCGGCATATCCTGCAACCCTCGTGGAAATCGCCTCGCCGTGTCGATCCGACCAATCTACCGATCAAACAACGGCCTGTCCAAAGTTTCCCCGCGCAATCCCATCCACCATCGGCCAACTCGCTCAGCCCGAGTTTCCCGGGGAAAACCACATCGCCGAAATCGCTCATCGAGGAATCTCTCGGGGATCGGCCCGGTCTTGCGCTGTCACGTTGAATTGGTTTCTGGGGAAAGTGGCCGAGCGTCCTGGCGATTTCCCTGGGAAACTCTTTTGGTCAGGACTTTCCCGGGGAAACCGACGAGGATCGCGTCGGGTCGATTGCAACTCAGGCAGTTTCCCGGGGAAAGCCGTCGAGGGATGCCAAGTTTTCCCGGGAAACTCGACTCTCCCAGACTTTCCCGGGGAAACCGACCAGGCTGAAAACTTTCGCGGGGAAACTCTCAGGTTGAGTCGAACGAGCGGAAGTCAATCCGAGACTTTCCCCGGGAAACCGACCGTCCTACCCATTAGAAGCGATGTTGGGGTGAGCCGGCGAGGGACAGGGCTTCCTTGAGGATCTCGACCAACTCCTCGTCGCCCAAGATTCCGCTCTGGATGGTGACGATCAGCTTGGCCCGGGTGGTCTTCAAGGTCCGGGATTTCGGGTCCGCCGAGTCGGGGCGGTCGGATCCGGGTCGACGTTCGCGGGCTTGAATCGGCTTGGCGGAAACTTCGCGGACGACCTCGGTCACGGCGTCGCGGGTCAGCTTCTCGTCGACGACCCGACGGGCGACGTCGCGCTGCCGAGCGGGGTCCTCGACCTTGGCGATCTCGTAGGCGCTCGCCGCCGGGATGGTCCCGCCGTCAACCTGGGTCTGCAATTCTTCCGGGAGATTGAGCAGGGAAAGCGACTTGCTGATGGCCCCCTGGCTGACCTGAAGTTCGCCGGACAACTCCTTGGCGGTCCAGCCATGAAGCTCCATCAACTGGCGGTAGGCTCGGGCTTGCTCGATCGGCCTGAGGTCTTCCCGCAAAAGGTTTTCGATGATCTGTTCTTGGAGGATCTCCGAGGTCGTTAGGCCGTCCTCGGCGAAGATGCACGCGACCGACTTGAGCCCGGCCCGGAGCGCCGCGCGGTATCGCCGTTCGCCGGAGACGACGACCCACTTGGCGATGGCTGGGTTCCAGCGGACTCGAATCGGCATGAGCTGGCCATGCTTGAGCAAGCTCGCCGACAGCCGCTCGATCGCGTCGTCATCGAACTCCTTGCGAGGCTGATCGGGGTCGGCCACGATTCGGGCCAACTCCATGTGCCCGGCCTCTCGGGCACGGGTTCGGCCATCGTCTCGGCCACTTTCGCCGGGAAACCCGTCACCGGGCGACCGGGGTAGGGGAGGGGTCGCACCCGGTTGCGGGCTTCGGACGCCGAGACTTTCGCTCAGGTTCTGGCCGAACCGACGTTGCAGGGCTTCGGAGGCTTTGCTCATCGTCCCACCTCCGTGACCAGGCCGGAGTCGTGGTCGGGAACCGGGGCGGAGTCGAGGTCGACCGTCCCGACCCGGTGCTCGAAGTAAAGGTATTCCGGAGGTCGGGTCGATGCCTCCGTGGCACGGACGATCAGCTCGTCAGCCACGGACTTCACGGCTTTCGCCGCCGCCGATCGGGGTTTGTAAAAGCTGACGGGTTGTCGGGCCGCCACGGCTTCCTTGAAGTCTTTGGCGAGCGGGACCGTCGCCTCGAACACCTGATCGCCGTAGAGAGTCCGCAATTGATGGTTGTATGCGGTATGGATTCCGAGCGTCTTGTTGAACATCGTCACGAGGTAGCCCGCCAGGCGAAGCTGTGGATTATGGTAGGCGAGGGCGGCGTCGAAAGCTCGTTGGATGTAGACGATCCCCTGGGCTCCGTAGTCCTCGGCTTGGACCGGGACAACGACGCTGTTCGACGCGAGCAAGGCCGACCACGAGCAAAGGCTTAGGTTGGGCGGGCAGTCGATCAAAGCGATGTCGTAGAGGTTGCGCGCTTCTCGGAGAAACTGGCGAAGGGTGAGTTGGATCTCGCCGGTTTCCTGGGGCTTGGGAATGTTGTATTCGTCGAGGTCGTTCGAGCCGGCGACGATGCTGATTCGCTCAAAAGCCGTCGGACGAATCAAGTCGGTCGGGTCGGGGTCGAACCCGTCGTCGAATAAACCCGCCACGGTGTCCCTGGGGTCAAGCCCTTCGGTCACCTGAGGCCCGAATAGCCCTTGGGTCAATGAGGCTTGCGGGTCCATGTCGACCAGAAGAACCCGGCGACCCTCCTTGGCGAACGCCCCAGCCAAATGATGACAGGTAGAGGTTTTGCCGCAACCCCCTTTGCGGTTGAGCATTGCGATCGTCAACGGTTCGGGCATGGCTTTCCGACTCCCCATCACTTTCCCCGGGAAACCGCCTCAGTTTCACCGGCATCGCGGTGCAAGATTGATTCGACAGTTTCGCGGGGAAACTCAAAATCTCCAAGCGAGTTTCCCGGGGAAACCAAAGTTGCCAAGGTGGGTTTCCCGGGGAAAGTGTGTCGCAAAAAAAAGTTCAAGTTTTAGTCGGCTTCGACCGGGAACAAAACTTTTTGCTGGCTGATCGGCGGGGCGGGGGGGTTATCCATCGCGGCGAGGCAGAGCGGTTCGAGCATGTTCTTCCAACGGCCCAACCCTGGGTTGGCTGCCCGGACCGCCAATTTGATCGACTCGCGGTCAATATCGGTGAGCTTCTCCCAGCGAGCCCGAAGTTCGCTCTCATGTCGCTTCTGACGGTCGTGCTCCTCGCCGACCTTCTTCTTGGCGAGCTTGGCGGTTTCGTCCGATTTTTTCCGGGTTTGTTCCGACTTGGCGACGAGGTCGAAGTCCTCGGGGTTTTGATAGTCCGCCTTGATCGACGCGACCAGAAAGCCCGACGGGTTCTTTCCAACCCGTTTGTCCTGGTTTTTCACGAGCCAATCAAACACCTCGATCTTGGTCCTGATCCGGCCAAGCGGGTGCGAAGCGATCAACTCGAGGGCGACCCGGCTCGATACTCCTCGGGCAACCAGAAACTCATGGAGGATCGCCCGATCCGGCGGTTGCGCCTCGGGCGTCGGCTGAGATTGGGCGCGGATCAGGAGAATTCGCCACGCCCCTTTCGCCACCCACGAGTAGCGCTCTTCAAGCGTCAAAGGCTCCAGGAAACCGAGCTGTTCAAGTTCCTCCAGAGCCGGTTTCAACCGCCGTTTCAGCTCGGTCGGTGCATAAGATCGGCTCATCCCGATGTGCTCGCAGGCGAGCGTCTTCAGGTCGAAATCGAGCCGCTCCCGGCGATAGAACCGCTTGTCGAGGAAGCGAAACATCCGCTTGGTCGTCGGGAGCCGGAGCTTCAGGTAAAACTCGAGATCAAGCTGCTTGAGGTTGCCGCTCTGGAAGCTTTCGAAGATCACCTCGTTCCAGCGGAAGCTCGACAAGGGGAGGGGATCGCCCTCGGTTCCCACCTTCTTGACGCGCTTGCTCGTCGACGGTTTGGCGGCGGCCTTGCCGTTCTTTCCCGCCCGTTTCCGCCGCTCCCGGTCGTAGAGAGTGACGTTATCCAGGACGTGAAAATTCTCGTCGACCCAACTTTTCTCGGTGTTGTCCCACCAGGCGTTCTCGTACATCAAGACCACGCCAACCCAGCGATGCAGGGCTTCCTCGATCCTCCGATAGCTCGCCCCGCTCTGAGGCCATCCAAGCAGCTCGATTAGTTCATACCGAGAGAACGGGACCTTGGCGTTGGTGAAGTTGCTCCGACGCTTGGTGAGCTGGATCAGGCCAACCAAAATCTCGTCATCGGTCGACGTTGGAAGGCCGTGTTTGGCCGTCCCCATGATCGTCAATCGGCGAACGATCGGCGGGTGATCTTTCCGTTCGAGTTTGTCTTCGAAGACGAGGGTCGTTTGGCCGTTGGGGATGCGATCGGTGAGCGCCGCGATTGGGAACTCGGCGAGATTGAGCTCGTCTTTCCACCCCTGATCGGCCATCGGCAAACTTTCGTCAACCGGCTCAAACCCTCCAGCCTCTTCAATCGACAAATCCAGAATGTCTTGATCATCTGGGATAAACGGCATAATCCCCGTCCGGTTTTAGCGGTTTTGAGGATCATTCCCCCCAAAAACCACAACAAAAGGCCGATTCGGCCTGTTTTGTCTAAACATTTCTAACAAAAGTCTAATACAAATTCTAGGGGACGCAAGTTGGCATTCTAACAGAACTTGCGGAGCGCAAGTATGTCCGGTTCATCGGTAGCGCTATGTCCGGTTCATCGTGAGTGCACGCTCTAAGTATGTCCGGTTCATCGTGATCACTATGTCCGGTTCATCGTGAGTGCACGCCGTAGCTATGTCCGGTGCATCGTTATGGACAAATGCCTCGTATGTCTCAACTATCGCTAGTAACACCCGTCCACTAATTTTGGGGTCAGGTCGTTCTATGTCCGGTTCATCGTGATGAACGAAATGCCACAAGCGTGCGGTTCGACCGACCGGAACTCCCGGGTATGTCCGGTTCATCGGTATTGGAGACCCCCGGGTAGCGGCGACGAAGCGCCTCGAAACCGCGACGAGCCGAGGCCAAGTATGTCCGGTTCATCGGTAATCTCGGATCGGCGTTCACTTTTGAGTCGCAGCCCTGATCGGGACCGATCCAGGGGTCGCGCCCGGCCGCAAACCGGTCCGGCGGACCGAGGCCAAGTATGTCCGGTTCATCGTGAGCAAACACCCACCAAGCTGAAGGGCGAATACAACCACAATCGTGTCGATCGTGGCCATCGAGCGACCTTTTTCGATCGAGGCAAGACGGGAATGGGTCGAAAAAGGGCCTGGAAGGCATCTGGTGAGGCTTCCAGGACCAGAGTGCTAGGAATGGACCACGGGATTTTTGGATCGATCCTGGGGCATCCTGGGCGATTCGGATTCGGCCTCGACTCGACCGGTTCAGGCCGGTGGTTTTTGCGGACCGATCCGGCTGAGCAGGTTCGACCAGGTGGCCTGCCGCTCGGTTTCGAGTTCTCGCAACCGGTCGACGAGCCAGAAGCCCGACTTCGGGCTGTTTCCCGCCTCGGGGTCGGGCGGTGGGATCAAGTCCCACCGGAGCTTTTCCACCGGCGGCCCGGCGGCCCGGATTTTTTCCCGGTCTTCAGCGTCCAGGCGGTCCCGGAGCGAGGCCATCTCCTCGTCGAGGACCTCGATCCGGCGGAGCAGGACCGCCACGAGCGCCGCGGTTTCGGCTTGGAGCCGACCGATCAGCGCGGGGTAATCGACCGGGTTGGTTTCGCGGATCAGCCGGTGATCCTCGAATGAAAAGCCGAGATCGGCGAGGTGGTCCGGGCCGACCGCCGTTTCCAAGCGGGTGACGAGGTTCTCGAAACGGTTCGGTTCGGAAACCGAGGAAAACTCATGGGTCCGAATCAGGAGCGAGTCGTCGCCGATCGCCAGGACGTCGGAATCGGTCAACTGGACGGCGGGTCCGACCGCTTCACCGTTGATCCGGCTCGATTCCCCAGGGAAGTTAAGCAGATAGACCGCCGAGCCGTCGCGGAGGATGGCCGCATGGGTCACCCCGACCTGGTCGTCGGCCAGATGCACCGCGCAGGCCGGCCCCCGGCCGAGGAACACGAGCGACGACCCGATCGACCAATTCGCGCCTGGGTCGTCGAGGAGTTGCAAAGTGAGATCTTGTCGAGGGTTGCGAGTCGAGGCGTCGACCAGCCCCAGGGGGTCGTCGTCGGACAAGGGGCCGGACACGACGGAGCCGTTGACCCGGAGTTGGATCACCTCGATCGTCGAGTCGCCCACCTCGATCAAGTCGCCCGAACCGAGCCAGGACGCCTCGGCGTCGGACCCGGCGAACCGGGTCCCCCGGTCGGTCCGGAGGTCAACGCCGAACAGCCCCCGGGAATCGAGGAACAAGAAGACATGGTGGTCGGCCACGTCGTCGCGATCGATCACCAGGTCGGACTTGGGGTGGCGCCCCAAGACGGCGTAAGGCCGACGGATCTTGACCATCCGCCAGGCCCGATGTTTCTTGTCGCGGACCCGCAGCACGATCGAACCATCCACCCAGAGCGGCCCGGAGTTGTGTCGGCCGACGGGCATCCTCATCAACCCCTTCGCGCTCGGGTTCACGTCCAGGATCGGGAACAGGTCGCGGTGAAGCGTAATGGGCCACCTCGCGAGTATTTTAGTCGACCGACGGATTTCCCGCACCGCGAATCCTCGCGGCGACCGTTTGATGAGGCGATTTGTCCACAAGACCATCCGATGCCTTGGGGGTGGGCATCATTTCGAGTCTGGTTTTCGACGTGCCTCCGCTCGGGTTATTCGGTATTTTGATTGGGTTGTCAATTCGAGTCGGGGCGGCGCAAGATGACTTCCGGCCCGCGTCCGGATCGGATCGGACCCGACCCCCGAGGATCGCCGCGATTCCCTCCCAAAAGGATTGGACCCCGATGAAGCACGAGGAGCCTCGGCGCGAATTGCTCCCGAGCCGCCTGTCGGACGTCGCGCCGCCTTCGGCGATCTTCGCCAGGTCGGATCGGTTCGACGGCGGCGATCGGTTCGACGCGACACCCCTCGGGGCGAAGGGATCGTCGACCGAGTGGATCGGCCGGGCGATCCGGCGCCATTGGTGGCAAATCTTGCCGCTCTGGCTGGCGGCCTCGGCGGCGATCTGGTTCTTCCTCCCTCGATGGTTCCCCAACTCGTACGAAGCGGTCTCGATCGTCCAGGTCGACGTCGGGGACGGAGGCTCGGGGCGCGACAAAGGCGCCGAGGCGAACCCTTCGACCTTCAAGGAAACTCAGGCCAGGCGGATCGTCAGCCCGAACATGATCGCCTCGGCCCTCGTCAACCACCCCGAGCTTGCCAGACTCTCGACCGATCCTAAGATCGACGACGAACTTGCGATCATCAAGGGGATCTCGGCGGTCCTCTTGCCCAACACCAACTTGATCCAGGTTTCCATGACCGCCGCCAAGGACGACGGACTGGCCGAGGTCGTCGACGCGGTCATCGAGGCGTATCTCCGGGTCGCCACCGTGTTCAACGAGCAAGGGGCCTTGGAGCGGGCCGCCAAGCTGAGGAACTTGGCCAAGGCCAAGGAAGCCCAGGTCAAGCAGAAGCGCGATCAGGTTTCGGCCATGGTCGCCGATCTGGGGACTTTGGACGCCAACGAGGGCCGGGCACGCCACGTCGCCGCCATCGAGCAACACGCCTCGCTGTCGGATCAACTTTTGAAAACCGACCTGGAAGTGGTCGACGAGCAGGCCAAGCTCGACCGAATTCGCCTTGAGGAAACCGCGATGGCCGCCACCCCCCGGCCTCAGTCACGCACCGAGGCCGAGGCGGCGAAGGCGTTCTACAACTTGCCCGAAGTGATCGCCATCAAGGACCAGCTCGACGAGGTCAAGCGCAAGCTCGTCCTCACCGACCGGGAACCGGGCAAGGCCGCCGAGACTGCCCGCAAAACCTTGCGGCAGAAGGACGAAGACCTCCAACACCAGATCGACAACGCCTGGGCCAGACTCAGCCCCGGCTTGATGATCGCCGCCCTGAGCGAGCCTCAAGGCCGCCCCCTGTCGGAGTCCAGCAAGCAGGAAGCGAAGTTGAACGGCCTCAAGGCCAGGCAAGCCATGCTCAACGATCGGCTCGAATCGATGAACAAGGCGAACATGGCGGGAGGATCGAAGGTCCTCGCGCTCGAGTTCGCCCGACAGGACCTGGTCCGGACCGAAACCATCCTCGAAACGATGACGCAAACCTTGAGCCAGGCGGAACTCGCGTCGAATCAGCCCGTCGCCCGGTTTCACCAGGAGTATCGCGCCAAGACGGTCGAGAAGTCGGCGAGCCTCCCCCGATGGCTGGTCGGTTCGGCGGCCCCCTTGCTCGTGATGCTCGGCCTGCTCGGTTTCTTCGGGCTGGTCGAAAAACAGACCGGGCGGATCTTGGACCCGTCCGACCTCCCCTCGAAAGCTCGGCTCAACGTCATCGGCCTGGTCCCCCCGCTCCCCAAGAACCGGAACGCCCGGTCCGGCTTGGGATCGGCGGCGCGGCAGCGTTCGGAGATGGATCTGGAGCGGTTCATCCAAAGCCTGGACCAGCTCCGGGTCATGGTCTGCGGCCGAGGCGACCGGGAAGGGCGGCTCCGTCGGAGCTTGCTCATCACCTCCGCCGGGGAGAACGAGGGGAAATCGACCTTGGCGGCGCAACTCGCCGAGCGGAGCGTCAACGCCGGGTTGTTGACCCTCCTGATCGACGCCGACCTCCGCAACCCGACCCTGAGCCGGATGTTCGATCGCCCCGAGTCGGTCGGCCTCGCCAACGTCCTCCGGGGCGAACTCCTGGCCGAGGAGGCGATCGGGACCGTCGCCGAAGCCGGAGGGTTCCACTTCCTCCCCGCCGGCCTGGTCCGCGACGACCTGTCCCGCCTGCTTCAGAGCGAACGTCTCGGGCGTCTGCTCGAAAGCGCCCGAGAAAGCTTCGACCTGGTCCTGGTCGACTCTCCCCCCGTCCTCCCCGTCGCCGACGCCCTCACCATCGGCCAGTGGGTCGACGGCGCGATCATCACCGTCCGCCACAAGACCAGCCGCCTCCCGCTGGTCGAGCGCGCGACCCGGCAACTCTCCTCGGTCGGGATCACCATCCTCGGCGCGGTGGTCAGCGGTGTGAAGGACCGCCACGCCCCCTATTACGGATCGAAGCCGTCGGCCGACCCCGAGCGATGATCATCGGTATAACGTAAAAGTTATTGTAAGTAGAAAAATTTTGCTTAGTTCTGAGGTTTATATTGCACGACGATTTTTTTGGCCTATTATCTGAAACCGGTTACGGGGAACGATCTGTCTGAACGGACCACACCAACCTTCCAGCATAGGAAAAAACAAGGTGAAAAGTTTCCTGCAATTCGTCATGATTGCCTTCTGTTCTTTGTGTACCTGCTGCATTTGTTTGGGAATCAGCAGGGCACAGACTGTGCCGACTCCAATTACCCTTGACCCACCGAAATCTTGCGTTTCGACGATCACCGGAAACACCAACATCGACAATACTAAAAATTCATACACGCTCAACCCCGATGGGACGAAATACTACATTGGAACCACGAGTACGACGTATAACTGTACTGATTTAAGTCCCGTCGTTCCAGGGAACAACTGCATTGTCTGTGGGCTCACTGTGGTTCTAAGCGGGAGCACTACATCGGACCCATATAGTACTACCGGATGGACTGACACGGGCATCCGGCGAACAGCCACCGCGACTGGAGCCTGCGGCGTTCTGGGTAATGTAGTGACGTGGGTTGAGAAACAACCCCTTCCTTCCCCTCAGTTTTTTTACAAACTAATGTTCTTCAGCGCGAGCGGATGGTCGACACCTTGCAGTCAATTGAATCTGTCCGATTACGGATTCATGGGTGATGTCGTCATTGGTGGTTTTTGAAACCACCCTGTTTCGTAACGAAGTTTGAACAATCAAAGGATTTCGAAGGAATTCAATTACGCAACACGGAGCATTTATGATCAAATCGGTTTTGCCGAAGATTGCCTTGGTGTGCTTTGTCTCGATCGTAACTTGGAACGTTACCTCCCAGATTAAAGCGCAATACGGCGGACGACCCGGCAAGTCATCGGTTGCGGCAACGACCATAGCGACCGATTCCGCCCCGGTTCAGTTGGTTACTGGCAGCAAAAGTGTCGCAACTATGGCTGACATGAATCAGTTGAACCTTCTCACCAACAATCGCAAACCGATTGCCGCACGCAGCCTAGACACCCTCACCCTCGAAGCGGATGGCAATTCCGTCATCGTTCATGCCCGAGCCAAGCTCTTCGAAACACGACCTGGGTACACTTTCCTGTGGAGTGTTCGGGTTCTTTCATCAAAGCGCAAAGTGATCGTGCCCCGGCACATCTACCGCGACCATGCGATAGAACCGGTCTTGGGAGGCGACATGACGCCCGAGTTCGCGGATGTCATCCCGTTACTCCCGGGAAACTATCTCATCGAAATCTCGATGCATGAAATGAACCCCAACTTGCCTTTCGATCAACACCAGTTTGAAGAAGTCGATCCAAATAAGATCGGGTCCAATCAGTGCTTTCGGATGGCGAAAGCAATCCAAATCCAGTGATCCGGACGGCGATCGAATCGGCAACAGATCGAGTCCGCAGCCAGGTGCATGGCTGCGGACTCGATCTGTTTATTAATATTGTCGATAATATCGTCTGCGCTAAGAAATTGGACTGGAGGATCAAGGTTTCCGGGTCGATAAGTTTTGAGCGGCAAATCATGGAAGTCGCACGTTGAGAGATCAAGGGGTTGCATCGTTGATTGGGCGGCCTCGATGATGGGGTCGGGAGGCAGCCTGATGAGCGTTAAGGAACATCTGCGACGGAAGTGGATCGTCACCGGGGGCGCGGGGTTCATCGGCTGCCACGCGGCGAGCCGGTTCCACCGGGACGGCGACCGGGTCGTCGTCGTCGACAACCTGAGCCGACGAGGGGCCGAGGAGAACCTCGCCTGGCTCCGATCGCAGGGGATCAAGGACTTCGTCCGCCTCGACGTCCGCGACCGCGAGGGGGTCGAGCGGCTGGTCGAGCGGCACGCCGACGCCGACGCCGTGCTCCACCTCGCCGGCCAAGTCGCCGTGACGACCAGCGTCCTCGACCCGAGGGCCGACTTCGAGACCAACGCCCTGGGGACCTTGAACATCCTCGAAGCCGTCCGACTCCGCGCCGGGGGGCGACCGGCGGTGCTTTACAGCTCGACCAACAAGGTCTACGGCCATCTCGACCACGTCAAGGTCATCGAACGCGACGGGCGATACGCCTATGAGAACCTGCCCTTCGGCGTCTCCGAGGCCGAGCCGCTCGACTTCCATTCCCCCTACGGCTGCTCGAAGGGGGCCGGGGACCAGTACGTCCGCGACTACGCCCGGATCTACGGGATGAAGACCGTCTCGTTCCGGCAAAGCTGCATCTTCGGGACGAGGCAATTCGGGATCGAGGACCAAGGATGGGTCGCCTGGTTCTGCCTGGCGGCCACCCGAGGCCAGCGATTCACCATCTTCGGCGACGGCAAGCAGATCCGCGACACCCTCTGGGTCGACGACCTCCTCGACGCCTACCTCGCCGCGATGGACCGGATCGACGAGGTCAAGGGCGAGGTGTTCAACCTCGGCGGTGGCCCGTCGAACACCCTGAGCCTGCTCGAACTCGTCGGTCTCCTGGAAGCCCACTTCAACAGGCCCATGAACCCCGGCTTCGCCGACTGGCGCCCCGGCGACCAGCCCGTCTTCGTCGCCGACATCCGCAAGGCCGCCGACCGGCTCGGCTGGACCCCCCGGGTCTCGACCCTCGACGGCCTCGCCCGCCTCCTCGCCTGGATCGGCGACAATCGCGGCCTCTTCACCGTCTGATCCCAACGACCGCCGGAATAGATCGCTCGTCGAGGGCCGATCGGACCATTCAATCCGCCCCGAACCGGCATCGGGAGGACGAGGGGATTGGTTCCAGTCGCTTGTCGTCTGGACCAGCCCTTCCAACGTCCGACGGTCCAAGTTGCCGATGACATGGAAGCAGGCACGGCCCGATTCGCGGCCGATCGTCGCAGCCACCGGCGGCCGGTCGTTGGCGAACGTGCCGTGGCCTCGCCGCTTGTTGGCTCGCTTCCGAGGCGGGTCAGTTGGCTCGCAATGCGGGACGCCTTTTTTGCCCCACGTTGACGTAGCACTCGTCGGCCTCGTCCACCGGGTCGACCAGGGGGGCCGGGTCGAGCCCGGCGAGGGCGTGATCCTGCAGTTTGTGCCTCAGTTCCAGGAGCTTCATCCGGTCGCAGTCCAGTTCGCGGGCGAGCCGAGCGGTGGAGACCCCTTGGGCAATGCCGCGGAGGATGAGCACCATGGTCGAGGGGCGGCGGTTGGTCTTCCGCAGTGCGGTGCCGGTGAAGGCGTTGAAGACCCGTCGACAGTCGCGGCAGCGGTCGTCGAGCACGGGGGCACGATCCTTGCGGTGGACGCCGAGGCGGCTCGAGCCACAACGGGGACAGAAACGGGGACAGACCAGGCCATAGAGGTGCAAGGCCCCCACGAGACGGTCGTAGAAGGCGTCCTCATCCATCAGACCATAGAGAGAAAATTTTTGGCTCATGTTGGCGATTCGGTGCGGGGCTGTTTACCGCGCGGCTTGAATCCGTCAACCTGTAACTTGGTCATTTCGTCGAAGGTTTTCACCCTGATGCCGGCGAGGTTGTCGTGGATTTTCCCATTGGCTCATTGATGGACCCAGACGCCTGT